>Ga0116229_10000769_pt1 | contig 46239 bp, 35 predicted proteins | sample S1TSphgellanicum_3_FD_87313 | JGI IMG/M metagenome (GOLD analysis project Ga0116229, IMG submission 87313) | Host-associated microbial communities from peat moss isolated from Minnesota, USA - S1T2_Fc - Sphagnum magellanicum MG | ecosystem: Host-associated > Plants > Peat moss > Unclassified... | reverse complement strand
CAATCAGGTGTCCATGGTTTCAGCAGCTCCAACGCTTCGACGAATCTGCATCAACAAAACACATAGGAGTAAGACACTCCACTTGTCGGTGGAAGTGAATGGCTATCTGGTGGAGGGACTTGTAGACACTGGAACGTCTATGTCTGTCATGGCGGCTGCAGTAGTTCGAGAATTAGGACTAATGCACTTGGTTTCTGGATCTGAAACTTATAAGACTGCATCAGGAGTTGTTACGCAAGCTCTTGGCCGAATTAATGAAGTGCCGGTCAAGGTTGGAGGTGTGCAATGCACTATGACATTCATGGTGGTGGACACGGACAGCTATGACGTACTACTTGGACTTGATCTTCTGATCAAAATTGGAACAATTGTTGATGTGGAGCGAGGATTGATCCAAGTGAGGCACGGACCAGGAACCAAGGTGGAAGTATTACCGTTGACCGTGGTAAACATGCTGCAAAAAATGAACTCGAAAACTCTGATGCGAGAAGTTGCTACTACTCTGGGAGACACGCATCTTGATGGAAATTTGGACACGATTGCCAAAAAGCCATCTTTGTGTGAGCACATTGCAACTGGACGAATGGATGCACTTGTATTAGATTCAAACTCTGATATAAATGAGGATCGTGAAGGCGGACTTCAACTGGTCGAACTAGTTGATGACGAGTCTGAGTTTGGAAACACTGAGCTTGAGGACTTGGTATTGTTGGAAGGACCACAACAAACGCTACAGCTAACATTGCAAGAACAAGCTGATGATTTCATGAAAGAGGAAATCACAGATGCTGACGACTATGCCAATTGGATCAGGTGGGTTTCTGATGCAGAGCAAGGAAAGCAGGCTCTCCCTAGAGCTGCAAATTGCGCAAAAGTACATGTACTACTACAAGTCCAGCAAATGGACACTGCTAACTTTCATAACAGCTTCAAGGAGTAGTTGGAGTCATCTAACAACCGTAAGGCAAATTCGAGGTGGGGAGAGATTTGCCAAAAGATTCGGGTTGATCAGAATCTGGATGAGAAGAAGGAACAGCAACTCTAGGGAGTGTTAGAGCGATATCAGGATGTGTTTGCTTGGAACAAAAGAGAGCTAGGCTGTTGTACTGTCGGAGAACACTCCATAGACACACAAGGATTTCCACCTTGCAAAGCAGCTCCTGGTCGATTATCATACTGGGAGGAGGCAGAGGTGAAGAGACAGATTGATGTGTTGGTGGAGTTGGGTAAGATGAAGCCGAGCGATTCGGAGTACGCTTGTCGTGTGACCTTGCCAGTGAAGAAGGACGGGAGTAGGCGATTCTGTGGAGATTACCAACCACTCAATTTACAGACCCGGCGCGATTCGTTCCCCATGCCTCTTGTCGACGATGTGATTTCCCAGTTGGGGAAATCAGCTTGGTTTACTGCACTAGATTTGCAGTCAGGATTCTGGCGAATTCGTATGGCTCCTGAAGATATGAAGAAGATGGCATTGGTTACCAAGACTGGACTATATGACTAGACAGTTATGCCTTTCAGTCTCAAGAATGCGACCAGTACTTTCACGAAAACAATGTCGCTAGTTTTCAAGGAATTAGGAGACAAGTTCCTGAAGGTGTTTGTGGATGATCTCAATGTCCACAGTGAAAATTAGGAAGACCATCTGCGACACTTGGAAGCTGTACTCTCCAAGCTCAGGGAAGTGAACTTGAAGCTGAACCCAGGCAAATGTTGTTTCGCTACTGAAAGCATTGTGTTCTTGGGCTATATGGTCAATAAGGAAGGCACTAAGCCAGATCCTAAAAAAATTGACGCAGTGTTACGTTTTCTAGAACCAACGACGGTCACTAGTGTCAAGTCTTTCCTGGGACTGACAGGGTACTACTGAAAGTATGTACGAGGGTATTTGAGGTTGGCTGGGCCGTTGTTTGAATTGACGAAAAAAGACGTTGCGTTTGTGTGGAATCGGGATTGCTAGCAAGCGTTTGATTCTTTGCAGAGAGCACTTGTTGATGCTCCCATACTGGTGCGTCCAGCCTTTAAGAGGCCATTCTGCTTCGATGTGGATTGGTCAACCAAAGGTGTTGGTGCCATCCTGTCACAAAAGGAAGGTAGATTCGAGAAAGTGGTGGCTTATGCCAGCAAAGGCTTGACTGCGGTGCAAAGGAAGTTTCACCCCATGGAAGGGGAGTGCTATGCATTGATCTGGGGAATCATGCATTTTAGGCAGTATCTGCACAGAAACCATTTTACTCTGCGAACAGACCACAAGCCGCTTGAGTGGTTGGCGACAGTGTCAGACGCACATGGCAGGAAAGGCAGATGGATCGATATGCTGCAGGACTTCAACTTCAAGATCTTGCATCGACTAGGCTTGAAACATACGAATGCAAATGCTTTCGGCAAGAATCCAATAGGACATGCCATGAATGATGATGACTTCAATGAAGAAATCCAAGGCATTGGAAGTCCATCGACTGACACATCTAAAAGAAAAGGGGAGACTCTCTTTGTTCGGACTGGCGAAGAAACAGAATGGTTCGGCATCAGGGGAAAGGATAGGGGGTGTGTACAACATAATGTGTGTTGTGACCATGTTAGTAGCCAGCAGCTATATATGGTTGACATTATATCAAAAGAAGACCAAGCCAAGGAGCTTGAGCCCCATGAAGCAAAAATTGTAAGGGAGAGTGAGCTTATGCAGGACGAAAATGTGAGAGTGGCGTTAAAGAGGAGGAGACCCCAGTGCTATGACAGGCAAGAGCAATTAGAGTTAGTGTTGGCCGCTCAACAATTGTTTGAGTCTGGTGAATGTGACTTGGTTGCTGCAGGTTCGGATGAGGAGGATGAGTGGGGAGCAAGCACAACACACCAAGACATATGGGAGGATGTGACCTGTATGGATTTACTGCAAGGAGGCGTGTTACCAGACACGGTTAATCCTATGGAGTCTAAGAGAGCAAAGAAGAGGATATTGAACTACCACTAGCAAGATCAATCACTCTATTTCAAGGGCTTACTTGTACCAAGGCCAGAAGACCGTAAGGGACTAGCAGTCCGAATGCACAAGGACCTAGGGCATGCTAGAGAAGAAAGGACTCTGGTTAAGATATGTAGGAGGTACTTTTGGCATAATCGAACTGAGGATGTGAAGACTGTGGTAAAGATATGCCAACAGTGTCAGATGGTGAGAAGAGTGGGGAGTATACGCTCTGAAGATGAGGAGTTAAAGAGCATACCCGTATGTGATCTGTTTCATAGAGTGGCTATGGACACTACAGGACCATTACCTGAAACCAAGTCAGGAAACAAGTACATACTAGTGGCAATCGACCACTATTCTAAATGGTGTGAGGCAAAGGCAGTTGTCGATCATGGTGCTAAGACTGCGGCCAAGTTTTTGGAAGATGACATAATCTGTAGGTATGGAGTCCCCAAGTTCGTGCTCACTGACAATGGTGGGGAATGGGCTGTAGAATTCGATGTTATGTGCAGGGACTACGACATCCAGCACCAGCACACCGCACCCCAGTGGCCTCAATGTAATGGGATGGCGAAGCGCTTGATTAAGACCATCAAACACGGCATTACCGTTCTTGCTACAACACCAAAAAGCGTAAATTGTTGGGACGAGCATCTGGCTAAGATATTGTTTGGGTACAGATGTGGGATACAGGCTAGCACCAAGTTTTCACCCTTCATGATTCTGACAGGTCGAACACCACGTCTCAGGGCAGACAATTACCTGCATGCTCTAATTACTACGACTGATGATGATGTTGATGTTGAAGTTGCTGCAGCACAGTTTCTACAGAAAGTGAAACTTATAGCAAGCATCCACGAGAATGTCTTGCTCAATGTGGAACAGGCCCAAAAGAAACAAAAGAAAACCTATGATGGCAGAAAGGGTAAGCATATTTTTGAAGGTCTTGTTGCAGGTGAAAAGATGGTCAAAATGAAGAAACCAAGAAGGAAGAAAGCCTTGGCTGCAAGCTGGGAAGGTCCATACCAATTCATTGGGCACGCAGATGGGAAGGGGAACTTTGATTTTGAAGAGGGCAGTCGATTGTGCATCATCTAGGATGCAGATGGACGCCAATGGGAAAGGCCTCGTAGAGATCTTTAGATTTATTACGTTCTTCAAGGATAGATGAAGCTGAGGGACTCAACTTTTTTTAAAAACGGAGGGGTTACATATGTGACCGAACAATAGGTCACCCGATTAGTGTGAACATAATCGGTTGTTTGAGCTGATTTTGTAGCCGTCAGTGGTTCTGGCTGTAGGGATCTCTCCATTACTACTGGAAAGAATGCATGGCGATTGCTTCTGGAGGTACTGCGAAATCCGATCACGCGCGAGTGAGGCGGCGCAGATTATGGCGGAGTGGAGTTGCATTGATGAGTGGGAGTGGATGCAACGCCGGTGGGAGGAGAGGAGAGAAGATTGAAAACCAAGGAGGACCGGTAGAAAAAGGGGAAGGATTAGAGAAAATTTTAGAGACTTTGTGGGCGAAGGGCGAGAAGGTAGTGCAGATCATGGTAGACAAGTATAGAGATGCACAGAAAGATAGTGGAGAGTTTTTTTAGTTCTGGCTGGTTGTTGAGATCTTTCGCTGCGCCAACAATCTAGCTGGACAGTTCTGAATGACTTGCAAGAATAGCTGAGAGAGGTTGGAGCCAAGTTCTTTTGTCTTTGATGAATGCACTGCAGCAAGTATGCTTGTACTCTCTGGACTTTTATGAATGAAGATGTAAGCTTCAGATTCGATGATCAGAATCTGTTGGTTTTGTAAGCATAAACGGCGTCTGTGTGAAGATCAGCAGGTGTAGTAGAGAGAAGATCATAGGGTGTTGGTTGATTTTAGAATCGCACAGAACTCAGTTCTATGTAGGGCCATCAAATCGTCCGGTTTGATGTTTGGTCTTATACCCTCTCTTTTGGTTACACCAGGTCTGCTAAAACCATAACCAGAACTTTTTTTTTTAAAGAACCAGACCCAGAATTGAAAACCATAAACTTTTTTTTGAAGAAGCGGAACGGTTCTAATTTAGTTTTTAAAACCAGAACCAGAGGTTCTTCAGAAAAGCCAAGAACTGCCCAACACACATAGGTCCGTTCATGCAGATAATTTTGTGAATTTCATATTAGCAATATATTTATGAACATTTCCATTCTCCTTCATCACTGGTCCACTCAAAACATTCATCCAACTACCCCACTTAGTTTAGGGCTTAGGGTTTGACGACCGGAGTATCTGCGTATTCCTGGATGTACAACATACGCGTTCTCAGGGTGATGTGCTGAGTGCGTGACGCTGACCTCAAAAGATTCTGCCTTCAACGTCGATATTAGGTTCAACAATCTTTGATGAAAAACAGTTTTATCTGCATATAGCATAGAGAAGACTCGAAATATATCGTGAGACAAACCGAGAATCATTCTTATTTTCCCATTGTCAAACAAATCCTTTCATCATCTGGATTTTCTGGGTGGTGTCATAGGGAATGAGAAAATGTGATGGAGATTCTAGCTAAGAGATTATAAGCTGTTACCATGATCTTTCTATGTTTCCGTTGTCGATTCCTCTTCCAGCTTCAATTACCTGATCATGAAAACTCAATCAGAAGTCGATCAGTGAAGAGTCTGTCTCCAGCGCCACGACCTATGCACATCACCTTCTGCTTCTTAGAGAGGTGACTTCTTGCAATATGGTGTAATGAAGCTAAGTTTCAACTAACGCCTACTCGAATTACACATAATAGAAACTGCACATGCACACTAATAGACTCGCAGGTTAGGCAAGGGCATATATCCAAGACTTACCTAAATTCAAGTCTAAAGGAATCATATTACGTACAATGCTTCTAGCAATATGGTAAAATGCTCAAAGTGTAATTATGTCATGCTTACCATGAAGTGGATGGCAGATGTTTACCGATGTCATACTCAAGACCATCCATGAACGTCGTCACTTAGTAAAGCAGTTGAACTCTTTGAAAGAATCAAACGCCTTGGTTGCACACATCTTGACACGAATCTCTCATGAAAATTGCCTCGTGGTGTTTTGTGGACATGAGGGGAACTCAACATTCAAAGTAACTAACCATTGACCAAAAGTGAACAACATGGGGAAAAACAATTCGTCTCAGGCCGTGAACTACACTGATGACACAAAGACAACACTGACCTTGCAAAGTGTAACTTCTTACAGGTTACACCGGCCAAAATACTCCATCCTCTGCACTGTAGGGACATAAAGACACACAGCTGTGCAGCGGCAAAGAACAGACAAGAATTATCTGGAATGGAGGAAAAAATCATACCGCTTAATTTCGTCCGAAACTCGAAGAAAAAGAATTGAAAGTATAAAGTTGGATATTTTATCACAAATTACCAGAGCTATCTGCAAACAGTTGAAAACATAGCACAAAAATGAACTAGGAGGAAAGCCTACACTGTCAAAGTTCGACTACGAGCATGCAGTACTGAAAAATGGAAATCTATAGATCCAAGAACACACACTCCATAAAAGCCTAGGGAAGTGCAAGCTCGCAACCGATTATTCTCCTGCTACTGCGGCAGTTCTCTGCAACTGCAAACAAAATCACGAAAAAGAAAAGATTTCAATGATCAAACCCCACACTGGGAAGACCAGGCCGGGGTGCTCAGGAAAGGAAAATTTTACATCGATCAAACAGCTACTTAGACGAGAGGCATTAACACGAGAAACTCGTGCCAAGCGGTGGCAACCAAGGAGCTTCACTCGAAGTTGAGTTCGTCAATATGTCGCAGGCCCTCAGCCTAATTTCTGGCTATGCCGGCATCTTGTTGAACTCGGCGAGCCGATGTTGTAAATCGCTTGATGTAGTGAGTGTCCGTCACAGATAGCTAGCCTGGGTCCCAAGTCGGAGGGAAATTGATGCAAAGAGCTCAAGAGACAGTCTACTGCGCTTGCTTTGTTTGCAAATTGAATGTATGGTGAAGGGACCCATACAGCGCTAAAGAGACGCAGCGAAGGAGGCAGCAGGCGAACTGAAGAATCTTCCCTTCATGCTAAATAGTTACACTCCGCCGGTGGAATCGGGCAGTTAACGTTAACCCCGGCCTCCACCGTCCACAACGGTACCGTTGGTTCCCGCTATGGACGGTGAAATCTGTACCCCGCCTCAGGGGTAGTTCGCTGAAGACAGGAGTAGTAGGATCATCGGTCGAAGAGGAAGCTGAGTCTAGGGGTTCACCATTCTCAATAAATGGCACCCGTGGTCACATACATCCGCAACTACAAGTTGCACCACAAAGAGGGATTGAATCCAAAACTTCCATCCTTCAAGTTGCTGGCCACAAGCCTTTTTTCATTTGACATGGTTCGATCCATATTATATCGAGCAGATAGCATACATCCTTACTTGATTTCACGAACTTATCGTGAGACAGATGAAAACGGAAGCAGCATATTCGAATTCCTCTTTCAGGGTCATCTATCTCTTAGCAGGAACGAAATACCACCTGGCTCTAAAACGCCTTCAAAGGTTGCAGGGTCAGTAACTTGAAGAAAAGATACCTCACGTATAGGTGCCCACGTGGGCTAGTATCAAGATACCAAATTTGCCATCAGTTCACTATCATTGCTCCAAATAAATCGGTCCATTGTTTGGGCCGGGCCAATCTTTCAGGATCCCTTGATCGCGCAGATGCTCAAAGGGATTTTCCAAGAGTGACCCGAAGATGGAACGACATCAGGATGAACTATTGACAGGGCACGAGATTGGAATCCTCTGGACACAGGATGCATTCTGCAACTTGCAGGGTAACAAATTGGACTTGGTAATTTGAGCAACGTGGGCGTTCGTATAAAATGGTCGGTGCATTGTCCAACGCCGTATTGTTGTTACAGATTCGAGGCAAGTTTGAAATTTTCAATCAGAGAAAAGTAGCTTCATAAAGATTACAGCTAGTTTCTGAAATCCAAGTCGCTGCTGGAGGCAAGTGATTCCATACTAAGGATCGACTTGTTCATAGACGCAAGCTATATATCTTTGATGAATATCTTGATGGACTCATGTTGTCATTTCTAGCAACTTGATCTCTTTGATGAAAAGCTTGATGAACTCATGTTGTCAATTCTAGCAACTTGATCTCATTTTCACATCAAGTTAGCTATCTTTTGTTGGACCACATGTTGTTAAACAAAAGATAGCTAACTTGGAACTGCAGTTTTTAACTTAAGACTCTGAATTATTGTTAGAAACCTTCACTTAGAATTCCTCACATATGAGCTAAAATACACAAGCCCATGAGAACATGTGTAATAATTCCTTCAAGAGACTGACAAGATTTTTTAACTCTTTGAACTATTTAACAAGAAACAGTAATAATTCAGGAGCTCTAGTAGCTCTTCATCATATTACAACATACTATTCATGTGTTCATAATTGTATATCTCCAGATGTATGTGTGTTTTTTTAATGTTTAGATTGATGCATGTACATTTATTAATTTGTTTAGTATTATGAGTTTCTTTGTTTTTTGATCTTGCGGAATTATTTTCAAACTCAAAACTTTGACAACATTTGGCCAAATACATATTGATCGATAATGAGTTATGAAATGTAATTACATATGACTATTTGAAAATGTGATTAAAGAGTATGCCAGGAATGATTAAAACTCGATCAAAGATCTTTGGACATGGTGAAATGGTTGACGAGGAGGATCTTCAGAACAGTTTGGTGCAAAGCTATATTCTTAGGAATGAATGGGACATGTTCTAGTCTTTTGGATTCGGCGTCATCTTTAGCGGCGTTCAATGTGCAAATCTGAATATTGACATCCGGAATATCACATAGGTCAAAGTTTCATGTGCGAATCTAGTCTGTGTTCACGGAGAATCGAGATGGGAGTGAGTGAACAAGCGCCAGTGAAGCCGGCAGTGACAGTATAGTCACAGATAGGAATTATATTTCGAGATTGCTACTAAGGACGAAGTACCGCAGTTCTGGTCCACAACAATTTTGAGGATCAGGAGATGCTCGTGAACTAATGTGCATCCGGAAATACTCAGGAACCTTTCTGTTAAGAGTACTCCTTAATCCTTTTATAACTAATTTCAACTTGCTTTAGTAGCTACTTAGATGCGAAGTGTGTTCGACGGCTAAAGATGCTTCAAGCGTCAAAGGCACTGCAGGACTTTCAGTCGACTCTGAAGCATTGTTCATATCAGGAAATTTATCGGAGAGCACCTGGCCATCTGGGGCGTCTTATTGCCGTAATTTCACCTCTCAATCATCCAGGGTCTTAATAATATATTCTCTTTCTGTGCAGAACGATTGTGACCAGCTTGAACTCAGGACGGTTTCTTTTGATTCGGAATTCACAATCTTCTGTAATTTTGAGTCGGAATAGCCTGTACTTGTTAGTTACAATCGTACATTTAGTTTGTTGATCTTCGATCCCGCTCTTGCCAACCAGCTGTATGCTTTAGAGTTTCCAGGTTCCACGAGGACACTCCATAAGCAAACCCTTAGGGTCCACAGGCTCGTCATCCACTGCTTTGATTATCCCCGATTTGAGATTAATGTTATTGCACAGAGGGTAAAAGGGTGTTGCGATGAAAGGAAGTAGATTTAGGGAACTGGTTCCCGGAACACGCAACTTGTTAGATCCTGCTAGTCTTGGTACCTCGCTCTCAATTTTTTGGTTTCAATAATGCCTAGTGCAAACCGCTATCTACTAGTCTAAACCATCGCAAAATCATTAAAGCTCTATATCACTTGCTCCAATCAGACTATTGGGAATGAATCTCGGTGTTTATATCGCAAAGATTCGCAGCAGACTGTATAGGACGTTTCAGATGGACTCTTCTCAGCAGTGCCCTTAATGTGAGACCTCGAAACGGCTAAAAGAAGTGCGATTCCAATACATTACTGTGCAAGTTATTTTTGGTTTCCAAAGTGGTCTCCAACTCTTCAATGCAGGCAATGCAAAAGTCTTTCCCTTCACCCTGAAATGTCCAAAGTGTAACTGCAGTATGATTACAATCCGCAGGTTTTGAGGTATATTTATCAAGGGGGATCAGCTCGTCATGATGATGCGATCAGCACTTCATTGACCAAGTGACGTACTTCCGGCTAAATCGCCGACATTAGTTCTAGTCTGGCCACTACTATTCTCGGTAAATAACTTATTCGGTAGGGAAAGTCACACTCGCAAAATATCCCAAGATTCAAAAATATTCCAAGATTAAAGACGATGGAATCGTCAGGCGGCCGCAATGCAAGCTCATCGCCCATGGGCGCAACAGAATCCCGGGGTAGCTCAACACGTTGAAGAATGCTACGGCCACCAGACTCACTTTTGCATGCACCCAAAGAAAGCTTGGCATCAGATATTTAAGTGCTCAAACCATCCGATAAAGTTATTGCAACCACTAGTCATAATAGTTACACCAGGCTTGGGACCCACCCTCCATTCTCACTTCTGATTTATTGGCTGCCCAGAGCAGTGTCCTCTCTTTCAATTTTGTGATGGAGCCAAAGTGCTGAGCCTTTTTTCTTGGATTGGTCACAAATTCAATGATTTTATGAAAAAATAATAGCCAAATTTTTTTTTAAAAAAATTGCCAGATTTCTACACATGGCGTGTCTTTTTCCAATTTTGTGATGTTGCTCAACTGGCAATCATCCACCAGAATATTTATCCAAATTTGGCAACATTAAAACTATCAAAGTAGAAAAATCTAAAGCACCCTTTCATGTTGTAGGCAGGACTGGGGATTTCAGGGTTTTTAGCATCGTAGCAGTGTAGATACTGGTTCACCCAAGGCAAGATGGTACCTGGCAAGTGTATTTTACAATTCTACACTTTGTATCAGTGTCAATACGGATGACAATTCTCCATACCCGCCCAACTTCGGTTTTAATAATGTTGGGCAAATATCAGAAAAGGGGTGAGAATCAACTAGGGTTCCCAGTGGGTTCTCATCTTAAATACCTTAGGGTATCAACGGTGATGCCCTTTTGAAAACCCGTCTAAAGGTTCTCACTGAGCTGAGAAATGACATTTGAAACCTTTCCATTTAAATTTTTTTTTTTTTGATGCCCTATCAAGATATTAAAAACTAGCCAAGGTTAGGCTATCAATAGTTAGTAAATGTATTTTGGTAGTTGGTAGTAGTAGGTAGGGTTAGAAAAATAAATAAATAAATTAGGTTTGCATTGCAAGATGTCACAAAGCTATTGCTTTTGCAGAGGCACCCTTGAGCCCTTTTCTTCTCTCCTTATAAATAAGGATGGTGTTTAATGTTTTGTATTGTGCTTAAGTGTTTTTTCTTTTGCTTTGGTTAATCTTGTGGTTTTGTTACTTGTAGTTAGTGCTAATATTCGTTAGTTGTTAGCTCTTAAGGATGGTGTTTAATGTTTTGTATTGTGCTTAAGTGTTTTTTCTTTTGCTTTGGTTAATCTTGAGGTTTTGTTGCTTATAGTTAGTGCTAACACTTGTTACTCATTAGCTCTTAAGGATGGTGTTCAATGTTTTGTATTGTGCTTAAATGTTTTTTCTTTTGCTTTGGTTAATCTTGTGGTTTTGTTGCTTGTAGTTAGTGCTAATACTCATTAGTCATTAACTCTTGTCATTGCACTTTTGTTGTTCATCACCTCCTTGTTGTGCATTCTCATTGTTTTTTTCTTTGCTATGTTTTATTGGTGTTTGTTATTATCTTTTTCCACTCTTGTTGTTTGTCAGCTCCTCATTGTGTTTTGTTATAATTGTTCATTGGCATCTCTTTACTATGTTTGTTCTTATCCGTTAACACCTTTGTGTTGTGTTTTATTGGTGTTTTATCGCTCCTCTTTGTAATGTTATGTTGGTGTTCATTAGTGCCTCTTTGATTTGTTTTGTTGGTGTTTGTCAACGCCTCCTTTCTATGTTCAATTATTGTTTGTTAGCACTTCCTTGCTATGTTCTATTGGTGTTCCTTGATGTCTCCTTGTTGTACGTTAATGTTCATTGACATTTTCTTATAACGTCTTTTTGATTGTCAACACTTCAATTACCACTTTAACCCCTAGTGCTTTTCATCACCTTTTTATTATGCATTCTTGTTGTTTGTGAATGCCTCCTTGTTGTGCTTTATTAGTGTTTTTTAGGTTTTCACACTAATAATTTTTCCCTACATTCTTTTTATGCAGGTGTGGAAAAAGATAATTTCCAAGTTCTTTTCAACTCCAAGGTTTTTTTTTTTTTTTTAAGTTGGAATTTTTTTTTAAAGGGTTTTTTTTTTTAATTTTTCATTTTATGTTGCCCTAATTTGTTTTCAAATGCGTGTTTCAATTTACTTCAATTTTTTTTATTAAGCATGTTTTTCTTTTAAGTTAATTATTTGACATATTATGTGTATTAAGTCATGTATAGGACCAAAAGCCCACTTGTACATAAATTTTCACACATTAAACACTTTTTTTTCACATCTTTTACTTCAATAATCTTGTAAATACTTGTAATTGCTTTAGTTGCTTGTAATTTCCTTCTAAATTGTTTTTAAATATTTTTTGGATGTTTTAGGTAACTAAAACCAAAACCCATAATTTTGGTCAAAATTTTTTTTTTTTAATTTCTCATCTAGCCTATCTAAAATTAAATTTTAAGGAATGAAATCAAGTCAAAATGAAAATGTGATGGTAATTGGTGGTGAAAATGAAATTGGTCTCAATGAATGGAATATGGAAAATGGAAATTTTGAATGGCAATTTCCAAACAAAACAAAATATAACACAAGAAATAACAAAACCAAATGAATGAAATGAAATGGAAAGGAACCTTCAAACATTGCATGTTCAAAGGAAAATATAGAAAGGGCATAATAGGAATGCAATTTGTTGGGATTTTTATTGTGTAAATGATGACAAAGAAGTTCATCCTAGAAATTGTCAAATCATGAAATGTTTGTTTTTTTACAATAGTCTTGTGCATGCTCTTATTCCAAACACAAAAGAAAAAAAGGGGGGCTTATAACATATTATAAGACATATGGTACAACAATTTTGAAAAAACATGTGGATGGTGATCATGTGGTAATTGTCAAAAAAATTGAGGAAATAATAAATGCTCTAATAAAAGCAACTTTTGAAAACAACCAAAAAAAAGTCCTTAATGTTTCAAGAAATGAAATATTTAAGGTTTTGTTTTATCAAAGATCCTTTTTTAAAAGATGATGAATAGTACAAAGATTTTTTGCAAGACCTTGGCCTTCTAATTATGAAAATCAATGGCCATTGCAATTTGTGGAAAAATGTTTGGTTCCAACATCTAATTTTACATTTGTGTCCTTGGGTTGTCTTCCCTTCTAAAAAATGTTTTTTCATGAAGTATTACCTAAATTGATGGAGAAAACAAAACAAGTATATGTTTTACCAAAATTGGTAGATTGTATATATTTTAACAACAAGTTTTGACTTATGGATGTTCAAAGGGCCACATGTTATTTTTGGTTTTGTGATCTTAACTTTTTTTAATTTAATTAACAACCTAATCAAATGAATATTGGGTTGTTTGAAACAACAAAAACTACTAGTCAAGCCTTGGCCATTAATATGACAAAATTGTTTAATCAATATGGATTGAAGAAAAAAATTATTTCATATGTGAAAGATAAATGGTCAAATTTAAATGCAAAGATAGTTATTACTTCGAAATCAATTGTCAAATGTCAATTTGTACCTTTAAATGAAAATTTCCAAGGCATTTGTTTTGGCCTTGTTTTTTCTAAAGCATGTCAATATCCTACAACTAATGAGAAGGTGTGCAAAAAGCTTAGATTTATTTCTATCAAGTCTACTTAATCAAATTTGCAAAAGCGTATAACTTCACCTAAAAAGTTGAGGAAGGGCAAACATGAATGGAATAAGGCATGTTTAAATTCAAACATTTTCCCTAGAAAATTGAATACTCCAATACTAAAGATAAGGTGAATTTTTTATCTTTAACAAAAAAAATTAAAATATATTATTATTTTTTTGTTATTCAATTTATTTTTTAATACATATATCAACATTTTTTTAATTTTGGTTGCAAGTTTGTTAATAAAACCATTATGTTTCAACAAGTTTTGCAATTCAAAAATATTATTATCTTTTGCTAAATAAGCAAAATATTGTAAAAATCAATGGCAAGGTGGCCCCTCTTCTTACTTGACACATTTTCTTAAATAATTGTGGATTATCTTTCTCATGTTGTGAGTGCATGTGTTTTGAACCAATTTAATAGTCAATCATTATTGTTTGATCCATGTCTACCATTATCATGTGCTTGAAATGTATCGTAAAATTTACAAACCCACATGCCCAAGTTAATTTGATTGATGACAATTTTAAAATTGCCTTTGAATTATTTTTGTTTGCTACCAATATCAAGAAGGAAGTTTGTGATGTTTTAGAATTTTTCTTTCTTTTTAAAAATATGAAAACAAAAAGTCTTACAACATGTTATGTTTAATGTTAGACCCAAGATTTAAAAACCTTCATTGATATCTTATTTCATTGGTTGTGAAGAGGGGTGAACATTGTTGAAGAATTTGACAAACGATCATTATATCATATGCTTTTGAAATGCCATCATTATTTACAACTAATGGCAAAATCTAAAATTGGATGTGCAAATCAAACATCAGATGCAAATTTTGATCTAGATATTTTTTAATAAACTCCCAACAAAACTGACTAAGCAACAAAACTTGTCACCATATAAATGTTGATTTTCAAATAAACTTACCAAGTGAATTCTATGGAAATCAAGTGTCTTCTTCGACAGAGGGCAAAACATGAAACCATGTTTTGTACTATTGATTTTTTGACTCAACAAATCCTAAGGATTGTTGAATCACAAATTAAAACTAAAAGAATTTTTTCTTTAGTAAGGATCCTCAAAAACTTGAGGAGATATCATTTATAATCCAAAAATCTGAAGAGATTGACATTTGTGAACAAAAACTAGCCAAATGATCCTAAATTAATTGTAAACCACCTTCCAATGTGGTGGCTGATTGGAAAATATTTAAATTTTGAAGGGAGTTAGAGAGGACTTTTGAAAGTTCTTTTGGACAGGATGAACTTTTGGACATATAAAACGTTTGCAAAATCCATTTGATTCTCATTTTTTTTATCAATTAAAATTTTAAAAATCAATTTTTGAAATAACAGAAATTTTGATACCCATGGTGTAAGAACTGCCTTCGAAAATCAACTGGTATGAATAATTGTCTGGGAACAGACACTATGAAACCCTGGGGGGGGGGTGCAAAATCAATTTTTATAAACCTTCTGTGAGCCAATGTATCCCGTTGAAGAATCAGAGATAGTGAATATGCTCCCTAGCAAGGAAGTCACAGTCAGAAAGAGGAAAAATTAAGCATACTGGCATCTAAGAGAAGCCACTACCCTGAAGCTAAGTGCATTGCAGTCAAGCAGTGTTTGGGACCTGCTGTGTGAGAACTCTACAAAACTCTATGAACTGCACTTTGAGATGTTCTTTAATTCTAACCAGTGAAATGGGCAGACAGTGTCAATGTCATGTTCAATAGTGTGTGCAAAAGATGGTGCATAGTTACAAATTGAATTAATGTTGAAAAACAACTGAACCTAATGAAACTGTATACACCGCTGCTGTAGGCATCCTTGACATCTAGGTGAGTTCTCACAAATAGGTCCAGCACAATGTGAAGGCCAAGTTGGAACCCAAATTCCCAAGGGCCGGTCTGAGCATCATCTGAAGTATCAGGTCAGAAACTTGAACTGCTGAATATGAATTGATGTAGATTGCCTGCACTGCTCTTTTGATGAACTAGCCTTCATCAACTAAACCACAGCACCTCATATATAATCACACTTTCTATGGTCTGCAACATTTGAAGGGAACCACAAAATTTACTTTCACTATGGAAAGGACCAGGAGAGAGTAAATGCTCCCCACTTAGTTCACATTGAACTAAGTTGTCAGTTGTCTCAAACAGAATATCTTGCACATGCTTTGATGTGGAAATTATCAACATCAGGAGGGAACTTAGGTTTCCTCATAAGAATCTTGTCTATATCAATGTTAATGCAGTATAGTCAAGCTGGGAAGGCATCAAAGATGAGATGCCACAAGGACAGCAGGAATTTATCAATGGACATGCAAGAAATAACTTGGAGGAATGATTTTACTTAAGATTGTTGAGTTCTACCCAACAATCTATAAACCCTAAACCATAAACAATCAATAACTGAAATTGGTCTAGAGGTGGAGATAGAAAATGTTGAAAACACTGTCAAAATGCAAAGAAGCTAACCATAAAAGGTAACATTTACTGTCAAGGTACCTTACATATTCCTTTCTGAACCAAGAGTTCCGAGTCCAAAGCCTTTGGGACATCAGCATTCATTTCCTCTAAGGCTACCCACCTCCTCCTCTGGTCTGCACACCCTCCCAAAACAGCAAATCCACATCACAATAAGACATGCTTTTTCTGTACAAATTTATCAATGATTTCATACTACAAACAGCAGGCTGACAATGTAAAGCAAGCTTAAGCTAGTCAGCAGGAGGTAAAAACAATGTTAATTTGTGTCATGGATGCTTGGTTCATGATTATTACCAAGAGTTTTCTCTGCCTTCTCAACAGCAGCTTCTAGCTGTGCTTCTGATGGGAGCAGACCTAAGAAGGGTAGTGGCAGTAGTGATGACACATTGCAAATCACCAAGAGAAGTGCCAAGTTATGAAAGTTCCCAGCAGTCACCCCAAGTAGTTTTGTGAGCCCTGCACCGAGCAACCCGCCTGTCATGCTTCCCCCATTGCAGATGGACATCAGGGTTGCAAAAAGTGTCGCCTCTACACCTGGTGGGCAAAGCCTTGCTGCCAGCACTAGTATGGGCATAAAAGAGACCTGAATAAAACACAAAACTCCACATTGAGAGACAAATTCTTCTGCTGTTGCCATTTGAGTCTTCAGCTCAATTGAATTGAAGTCAGCATGGGAGAGAGCTAACAAAACATGCACTACTTGAAAACATTTTCTGTGAGGTTCCAAAGCTCTTCCAAAAGAGTTATCCTGAACATCAAACCTGAGATAAAAATTGCATGTCCACAAAGATTCAGTGAAATATGGGAGTTGTGGAAACACACCTGAGCAAGCACGGACAGGACAAGAGAATCACCCACAGAAAACCACTTGTCACTGATTCCTAGGGTTCTGTTTATGCCTGTAACTAGCAATAACTGGAACAAGAAAGTCCTGTGTTAGTAGTACACAAATATCCCTTGACAAATAAATCCAATCTCTTGCAAAATCTTACCACCCTGCTAGTTTTGCAAACAGAACTAACCTGTGTGAGCCCCAAAAGTGTTCCTAATATGGTGGTCCAGAGGAACATTTTCTTAAGGATGACATGCTTCAAGAAGCTATTGTACACTGCAACACCAGCAAGAGTTGCAACTGCTACCACAAGTTGCACACGCCCCAAGAACTCAGGCTGAAACTCTAGCTTGTTTGTCCTGGCACCCCAAAAGAATGTCCATTCAGAACATTCCAATATATAAAATGGTAGATTGGGTAGAGCTTCTTCTGTACAGTTCATGTATCTTTCCAAGCAAAAATTATGACAGCTCTTCCCTGAGAAATACACATAACTACACTTTGTAAATTCAAGGCATGATACTTACAGGAAAAAGAACATGGCTTTGTCAGATGTTGGAGTTGCTTGCCACAAAAGGATGAAGAGAGTGGGCATATGAATGTTAGGCTCCTTGAATGTTTCCCACAAATAACCCAGTTGAATTTTTGATGTTTCCAAAAACCCAATGGGGGCCCCAGTCTCATCAGGCTCTGCCGATCCACTATCCTGCAGGCCAACCCTGCCACTCATATGGAAGGGTTTCTCGTGGACTAGGCCTGCCACAACTGAGGTTATGAGAGGTAAAAGTGCTGTTACACCAAAGACAAACCTGCAGATAGGATTTGCTTCAGGTTAGTATTTGTCCTCATCTACTACATAATTTGTCAATTAATAAAGGTATTCTATTTTGTCAAACAGTTCAATCCATCATATGTAGAAATTCCACCACTGTAAACATCCATATTTTCATGCATTGTGAGCCCATTAGGATTCTCAGCACACAGAAGGTTAAGTCACCTTACCTCACACCAAACTTTTCTACAAAGTAGCCACTGAAATAAGCACTAACAATGCCTCCAATTGCAGAAGATCCCCAACATAAGGACTGGAGGGAGCCAGATGTTCCTTGTGACTCACCACGTGCTCTCTCTACCACCATGGAATCTACCACCTGCACAAGCCCATCAGCAGACTCTGCTCAAGAAACACTATGACCAGCATGCCAACTATTGCTCAAGAGAAAGCCTAAAACTAGAATGTAAACATGTGCTCCATTTTTCTCTTGAAACAAGAAGTTTTGCAGTTGAGATACAAAACCCAGTGTGCACTCCATTTGGAAGTTGGAGTATGACATAATGTTAGCTCAGCATATGAAGGTGATTATTGTGAAAGTGAGTACCCTAACTAACCACTGATTGGAAGACAACAGCCTAGTAGGTAATAAAAGTAAAACTTGTCACATGTAATCTCACAGAAACTGAATGAAACCGAATGACCCAGCAGCTTGCAAATGTAGTTCATTAATCTGCACTTACAACATCTGAGAAGGCAACAGAGAGAGAGCTGAGGAAAATCGTGGCGATGGCAGCATACTTATTGTTCACTACTGTGGCCAGTGTCCCCCATGAAAATGCCCCAACCAAGCCACAGAGCACCAAATATGACCGCCTTCGATACCCAAACAATGGCAATCCATCACTGCATTCACCAATTCCCCTCCCTTTTCAATCTCCTATTCTTAATATCATGAGAGGTTGTCCTTTCAACTTATAGTACTATGAATACATCCCTGACTGCCTAAACCATTATTCTTAATCCAAGTGGTGCCAATTCAGCATCCAAATGGAACACTTTCTAAATTTATCCATAAGTCATGCAGCATCCAAATCAACAGCTGTAAATTCTCACCTAAGACTTCCTGCAAAGTTCATTCTATTTCAATGCAGCAACATGAAAACAAGGATGATATCACCCATGGATGATGGCAAAAGAGTTGAGCTGTAAATGCTTTACCTTATGAAACCATAAATGGGTTTAATAAGCCAGGGAAGATCTGAGAATCTTGACAAAAGAGCCGCCTGCAATGTAAGGGTTTTTTAGGGTTTGGGTCCTCAACATACCATCATCAATAATCAATGCATCACAACTTGGGTCATTTGCAAGCTTGGAAAAACCAAACATTGTAAGTATGTGAACACTGATTAAAGAAAAGAAGCAAAAAAGGAACAAAAATAACTAAAATGATGAGACCCAGTAGTTTGCAGCTCACCTCTGCAGGGTCAAGATGGAGGCTATCTTTCAGGAAAAAATCCAGAGCTAGGAGTGGAAGGCTTAGAATGCCCTGCACAAAGTACACCATTGCAATTGCTACTGTGTCTGGTGACATTTCAACTCCAAATAGCTGACATCCTTTCTTCTCCAACTTCTGTGCATCATCCCTTCCAATTTTCCTATCACTCTGAGTCACCCTCAAACTGCTACCATCTTCATCAAGAGGTTGTTTCTCACCATCATTGAGGCATTGAGTTGGGTTTGTCAGAGGAAGCTCTGCAGAAAATATTCACTATCAGGATAAACAATTGGAATCAGCATTTTTCTTCTTTGATGGCAGAAAAGAACATAATTTTACTTTCACAACATCATCAATAATGACAATTGTACGAAATCCAGCAATGATGCAGCTCACTAGGTCAACCATTGATCCAAAGCATTGGAGCCTCCATGCTTGCTTCTGGTCAGATTAGTCATCTACATTTCCTATGTTAAAGGAATGAGAAATTGACCCCATCCAACATGCAATTAGTAAGTACAATACCAATGAAAAAACAGTCACTCAAGGTTGTCTGAAAGACACAGCATCAATTCATTGGTTTGTGGCAAACTCAAAGACAGTCAGGAACAAACAACTCACCGGTCTCTGAAACTACAGTAGTTTCTTGGGCACAAATGGCCACATAGAGATTCTTGTCTGGAAGCTCCCCTGCTTTCTGCTGAGTTGCTTTCGACACTTGACCCATGATTGGTGTAGCAATTCCAGCTATTGGATAAGTCCACCAACTGCCCTTGCTCCAAGGTGAGACCCCATTCACCAAGATGCAAATTTCAGTCTTATTTCAATTTTGACATGTTTCCAGGTTTTCTGCCTTGCTTATTACCAAGCTATTTTTGCTACAAATTTCCTGGTACAGCAGAAACAACAGGAGGTTATAGGTACATCACAAGCCATGATTCCAATACAACAAATGCTGTCCAATCCAGTATATCAAAAATTGAAGCACCCTTCACAATGATGAGGGAACACTGATAAATCAAATTCATTGGCAATTTTTAGAGAATCTATGCAGCATTTGTGAAATACACCAACGGTTGTTCAGAGCCTATGAAAAAGGTATCTAACTATGTGGAAAAGAAAAATGAGCTTCCAAATCTACCTTTGGAAGAAGAGATAGTTGATAAGTGCCAAAGAGACTCTAGGATTCACCAAACAAGAGAGCAGATATTGCCACAGAAACCTTAAAAAATGGCCTTAGCAAGTGTGGAACAGATTAGTGTAAAGGAGCAAAAGTTTATGAAGTTTTTTTCCACAACAAAATATCTAGGGGTTTTTCAAATTTTCTACTACACTGCGAAGCTTCAGAAAAACTGAGAACTTGGGTCAAAGTGAAGAAAAGAAGACCCATTACCTGTAACTGGATGATGATGATGTTCCGAACTTGATACCAAAACTTTTTCAGGAGCAGGTGAAGATTGTGACAAAATCGCAGATTCGGCACACTTACTAGCACCCCTCCCAGGGAAGCTCTGAGCTTTCGGCCACCTATTCCCAAAACAGAAGAACACTCAACGCAGAAATGTTTATAGCCCACAGATCCCTATTCTACAACACCCAGATCTCCCCGATTTCATTTTCTGAAGAAGCGTGGCAGCCAGATCCTAAACCATCCAAACCAAGAGAGAAAAAGTAATAAATCCTCTCTCTCTCTCTCTCTCTCTCTCTCTCTCTCTCTCTCCTAGTTCTTCGGCAATTTTTCGGCACCAAATGTAGAAAGATTGCGGGCACCACAGAATCATGGGAACTGATGAGAATCATATTGAATAACATGTTTGATTAAGGTAACCCAACAGATCGTGTCCACTCCAGCAAAATCACAACGAAACACGACAAGAACGACGATGATATCGCCTGTACAAAGAATCACAAAACTATCCTAAAATTTCGCCCCCCATAAGTGAAGAAATCCTTTCACCGGGCACAAACAAAATGCCTTAGAAAGACAGACCCTTTGCCTTGCAAATGGGTTCGTTCATCACAACTCTAAGACAGACTCTCTCTCTCTCTCTCTCTCTCTCTCTCTCTCATTTGAAAATTGCATCATGAAAATGGTGAAGGAATGCAAGGGTGAGTAAGTACCTGGGAAGAACGATTACTGAGACTTGGGAGGCGATCGAGGTGACCAGGAGATTTGGAGACAGTAAGAAGGTTTGCCTGGAGCTAAGCAGACATGCATTCCAAGAGCGTGTTTGATATGTTTTCAGACCGATTTTGCCACCAGTTTAGCAGACATGCTTTGCCCCTTTCTCAGCAACAGACTTTGTCACTTCACCACTAGCACCAGCAGCAGATGTGCTCTTGGTTTTTGTTTTCATTGTGGCCCCCACATACTTAGGTACCATACGTACATACAGGGGAGGGAACCCACCACAAAACTATCACAAAGTAAGATGATGGTTCATTGGGAATGAATGGTATTTTATCGTGGATAATTTGTGCCTCAAGGTTGTGATATCCAAGATTAGCAGTGACCCCCCCAAACCTTTTGGACATTAAGTAAGATCCACTTTATACTAGGGCCCAACAATTGGCCCCCAACTCGAAACAGAGCTTTCCTATTGGTCGAATGCTCAAAATTGGGCCCCTTGGCTTAATAGTAGGACCAAAGAATGATGTTGCCATTTACGCTTACTTACTTACTTACAATTTAGCGTCATTAAGTGGGCCAAACAGCGCCCGGGCCAGAGCCCAATACGCTGCATTCTTTTTGGAGCCAAATTTTTTGGTCAAACCCATGGAAAAGAATTGCCCATAAGAATAAAAACCTAACTTTCTTCTAAAGCTTTTTGTTTGTGCTTGGTGAAAGGATTTATTATCATTAATTTATTAGTCGTCATCGTACACATAGCATATTTTTAAATGTGCATGCAACCAACCGGGGGAGCAGTAACGTACACGAAGGAGAAAAATCGTCTAAAGGCAACATAGTTTTCTGAAAATGAAATATTTTGTCACAAATTCTCTTTTTGGAAAAAACAAATTGACCTAAAAGCCACAGAAAACTTTTTTAAATAATGAAATAATGTCACCAGTTAAGTCGAAATCTGCCTGTGGATGTTCGCCACCCATGAGGAAATTGGGAGGAAAAAAAATCTGCTGAATTAAACTCATAAAAAATATCACACTTATGATGGAATATGAATAAATTCAAGGAATTCTCAATAATAATTATTACTTTTTTTGTCAATTAGAGTACATCTCTTGACTTTTGTTCATGATGGGCTATCTGAAATCCAAAGGCCTAGAAAGATTTAAGGAATGCCTTATCTAAGGACTGTAGTTACTTACGTAGTACCATGGCAAGTTTGACACTAATTCTATTAATTTCAAAAATGTCGAAATTTTCCACCCAAAAAATTTTTTAACTAAAATTTTGTGAAGGGATTTAATAGAGAATTTTTCAACTATTTTCAAATTTCCTATTTCCAAAATGGAATCTTCAAAATTAAATAATGAATTGAACATTGAAATGTTGAACTTACGATGGTACTATGGTAATCTGTTTTGCTGCATTCGCTCTTTCATAGTCACATTGCATTGGGTATTGGGAACCAAAAACAATCAAGGTGCACGGGCAGTGGGCATGCCCTTCTCTTACGCGAAGGACAGGTACTCTTTTTTGTTTAGCTATCTTGCCCTTTTGTAGATTGCTTTCCAACAGTCTTCTCCTCCATTGGTCTGTCATTCCGCCCTTATCTTGTTGCCTAGGTGACTTGCAGACTAAAATTGGGATTGCAAATAGGTGGGAGACTATACCTAAACCTTCAGGCACGGATTACACATTCACTTGGGTCGTCTTCAAGACCTTAGGTGAACCAGCGTTAGGATTGCAGGGTCCACGTTTGGGGTGCAAAAAAATTTGTGCATTTTTTTTAAGAATTGCAAGTTTTGGAACACATTGTGTTTTTTTCAGAGGAACACCATGTGCTCACACATTTATGACGCCCACATTGCCAAGGACAATAATGTCTCGTTGATGTGGCACCAACATGGCATTGAATGTGGTGTTTCATGTGGCACCTTAGAACACTTGGGAACTCACGTTCCCAAAGAGAAACACATATTCACATGTTTTGGCATCTTCCTCACATCACACATGGAAACAAGCTTTATAGTTGGTAACCCTTGGCCTGTAAAGAAAATGCACATCCCACATGGAAACAAGCTTTATAGGTAGTTGGTAACCCTTGGCCTGTAAAGAGAACGTACGTTCCCATGTTGAGGTACATTTTAAAAACATTGAACCTTTATTTCCAAAACATATACCATTTCAAAAAAGTCTATGCCAACAAAGATGTTTTTTGAAATGACATAAGTTTTTTTTTTTTAAACTGAATTGTTGTTTTTTGAAACCATATAAGTTTTAGCAAAAAAAATAAACTCGTTTCATTTTTCTGAAACCTACGTCATTTCAGTAAACATAAAGGTTCTTTTTTTATGACATAATTTTTGCAAAAAAAACTGTGGTTTTTCCTTTTTTTAAAACTTACGTCACCTACATGGACAGATGGTTTTTTTGAAATGAAAGTTTTGGAAAGAAGCAAGTGAAAAAATATGAACCTTTTTTCTTTTTAAAAAAGCTTATGTCATTTTAAAGAAAACTTATGTCATTGTACGTTTTTTTAAACATAAAGGAAGAAGTTTTGGGGGGGGGGAGGGAAAGAAAACTGAAAAATAAAATTAAAAAATTTTAAATCATAATTTTGCTGAAATGACATATGTTTTGGAAAAAAAAACTAGGATAAAGTTGAACCTTTTTTTCTCAAAACCTACGTCATTTCAAAAAAACTAAATGGGATCATTTTAAAAACATTGTATTTTTTTACGGGATAGGGGTTCTCAATTGGGAACACGTGTTCCCAATGCATTCCTGAGTTCCATGTCAACACCACATAGGTGCCACCTCAACATCACATTAGTGTCACATGAGATGTCACATATGAGGTATCACATATGAGGTGTCACATAAGAGTCACATTCACAACATGTTATGCCCCCCCATCAATGTGTCTATCATAAATGTGTGGTCACATCAAGTTCCTACAAATAAATGTGCCCCAAACCTTGAAAAATTTTGGGTTGCATGACAAGCTCCACACCCCACGCTCCACCTTACACCCTAGCCTCACACCCATAAACCCCAACTTTGTGCAACCCCAACTTTGTGCACCCCCAACAACCAATCTCCCATCAATACAAGATGTTTTGGATGAATAATTTTTATATGTGGGTTTGGTCAATAAGTGTGTTTGCGCTAGTAAATTTGCTTAAGATTTAATGCTTGTAAAAGGCACCTCACAATAAAATATTCACTTTTGATTGGTGGGTTATGATGGTTGGCCCAAATAATTGAATTTAAATATTATAATACCATGGCAAGTTCAACATTTCAATGTCAAATAATTGTTTTGTTTGAAATTTTCATGTCAAAAAATTAAACATTTTAAAATATTTTAAAATAATTTTTTTTCAAATTTTCAGTGTTTTCAAAATTAATGTAATTTTTTTAGAACTACCAAGGTATTATAATCTTTCACCTTGTATAGTCTTTCTTTTACAAATTTTCACAACTTCCCAAAAAAAATGAAAAAAAACAAAAGTTTTGTGAATTTGAAAAACAAATTGCCATTTTTTGAAATAAAAATAATTAACCACATCTAAACCTAGGCATTTCCTAGGTCATCACTTGTAATAATATTTTTGTAAAAATGTTATATAGTCCACCTAGGACAATTTAATGTTAATTTATGTTGGGGATCTTTACCAATGGACCTACTTGAAGATTTGACCATGGCATCTATCAAGGGTGAAATGTTTTCTATGGCATGGTAAGGTAAAACTTTTAATGCCAATTGGTCAAATTTTCCATGGCATTTATCATGATCAATTATCAATAGCAAGGATGTTAACATCACTAAACATTACATTTGAAATGCACATCTTAAGTTTGTAACCATCAAGCTCCATCTTCACCTTCTTTTGTCTCGAAGAAGATTACAAAATTGCATTATCTTGTCATCATCAAGTTTTTTAACGTTGTTACCAAACTTTTGTTCATGGCACATGTTTTCATAATTCTAAGTTCATGTATTGATTCATTAAGCTTTAAAGAGTATTGTTCTTAGAACTTGCCACTTCATCATAAGCTTCTAATCTCACAAAATTACAATAAAATTTGTTGGAAAATTGTAAAACAATGTCTATGCAAAATCTATGGGCTTCAAAATGTAAAAATGGCATGAAAAATATATATTTTATCTCTATATAAATGATTTTTTGTACTTATGATGTTATGATGTGAAATACATACAATTTACATTTTAACTAAATTCATCCAATTATCATGATGCAATTTTGCATAAAGTTATGTAATTTTTGTGTCTTATTAAACATGAACATTCACATATGTCATTCAAAAACAATGTCTCATCTATTTGAATATTTAAGATATTAAATATGTACAAATATTATTCATAATACGGAATTCATGCGATTTTTGTATGAACCTATGAAAGGTAATTTTGTATAAAATTTGTAGAAACCTATGAAGCATAGTAAATTTGTAATGTTGCCGAAATGTGAAGGGCATGCAAAAAGGTGGGTTTTCAATTACATATAGTAAAGGATGTTGTGAAGCATCATTTCATCCATCTTTCCCATCATCCATCCGTCCCGTCATGGTCTATTTACTTCGACGAGGCGGAGAAAGAGTGGAATACAGATGCGGTGCGACGAAGAAAGTAATAGGAAGAGATGGCACACATGCCAAAGCGCTATAATCATAAGCATCCATCAAAAAATGAACCAACTACAAAAGGAACTCACCCCATCTCTTGTGGCCTTCTTGCCCTTTTTGCCTTTCCGCTTCTTAGCTTCTGCAAAGAGAGCTCTTGCTTCCTCAAGCTCCTTTTCTTCAATCTCCTTTCGAATCCTTGCTTCCTCTCGCCTTATTGACTCATTTGCAAGCCTCTTGGCCTCAACCTCTTCTATCAGACATTGTTGCTTCAATTTCTTTGATTCCTCTTCTTTTTCTTACATCCACGAAATGCAATCAACTCACCTGTAAGGCATGTTGAAGGATAGAGATGTGCTGGAAACTTGCATCACCTAAACAAAAAGCACCGGAACCACATAAGATGACAAGGGATTGACTTTCCACCCACCATTTCAAACATTTGCCTTTCCTATTCTTCCTTTCTCCTTTTAATCAAGACCTTGCCTGCCAACAGTTTCTTATGTTCTTTCTCAACAATGACTTCAAGCTCAGAAAATGACTAACTCTGCCTGGAGGGCTTGTCATGCGTAGGTGGTTGAATCATGTTGATAGCACAGGGATTTATGTCGTATATAAAGAGGTTTTGGAAATGTAGTTTGTAATTATAATTTTGTAATATGTACCGTCAAATACACACACACATGTGCATTAAGCACGAGGTTCAAACTAGTAACTATGTAATATTGTGCAATGATGCACAAAAGTTCTATATCCAAAAATAACGGTTTCCTTTAGAAATTACCCAAGGCTTAGACACCTAAGGTTGTCAAGCTAGGGATATTTTTTTAGGCAACTTTAAATATTTTATGTATGGAGTTTTTTTGATATCAATGAATTTGTTAAATCATATAAGTCAAAAATAGTTATGGATTTTCAAGGTTACAAACCATATATTTGGAAACAAAGGCTTATAGATGTAAATGACACCCACCCAACAGTGTTTGGTACCATTTTCCTTTTTCAATAAGACATGGTTATTTCATACAATTATAATTATATGATTAGATGGTATTTAGGTGGGGAAGTATATATTAAAAGTTTTGTCAACTTGCTTGATTGAATTTACGTTAATATTAAGTTAAACCAAATAAGATTTAACTAGACTCCATTTTTTACACTTGGAACCTCAAATTTAGATGTGAAAGGAGCTTCACATTTCCAAATGTTTTGAATTACTCCATTGCACGTTTTGGAGTTTCATTTTTAATGTTTTGAAACTCCGTATCATGTTTGTGAATGAATATGTTGTTGGCATGATATTTGTTGGATTGTATTGATGCTTGTGTTTTTTGCCTTGCAAATGAATGATGTTTAGTGTTATGTGTTATGCTTTTGTGAAAGTTAATATTATTTGGTTGATAATTATGACAACAATGGATGTAAATACTTGATCAAATGGGAAAACACACAACAACATTTTGTAAAAAGGTGAGAGTTCACATTGATCCATTGATTAATTAAGTGAGAACACAATAAGGTAAATTAAACGATGCAAGTATGGTAAAACAGACCAAAAAAGCCCAATATCCATTTGCATCTTGTATTGAATGCATATAAAATAAAACATCAAAATGAGTGGACATACTTGCAATAGAAAACCTTTCATTTCCTATGTTACACTTAACAAATTCAACTTCCAAAAGGTTCAAAAACAAGTAAATTTCAAAAGTAAACAAAAAATAATTTAGAAAATGGGTGGTGAATCCAATTGAAGGTGTTTGGGGACCCTTCAACACAAAATACTTAATGAAGTACACTTTGATTATCTTAGAATATAAATATAATTGTATTTTAGGGCACCACGTCAAAAATATTTTTTATATATTCTTCTTATTAGAACATATTTTTGAAACACATACATGAAACAAAATACCAAATTACAAAAAAATAGATTTGGATTTTTTCATTTTAGTTATTGAATTAATTTGGAAATAATACTAAATGACAATATATTTTTGGAAGTCAAAAGAATAAGAACCAAAGATCAAAAGTGAAACCCATAATTGAACGCTCCACATTTTGGAATAATTTTATTACATGTTCTATAATATTGATGTATGCACTATAATTTTTGAACTTTTATTTTGTCCAAGTTGCTTTCCCACATTGCCAAGTGTGTTTTCATCCAATCTTCTAATGTTTTTAATGTTGTAAAGTCTTTTTAATTTTGGAAAAGAGATTATGATGGCAAGAATAATAAGACAACATAAACTTTCACATGTTAAACACTTGGTGTAAATTAAAGCATTAAGTCAAAGGCATGAACTTGAAATTTTAAAAAATTAAACAAATGGATAGCCAAACCCACCTTTGTGTTTTGGGAATGTTTTCATCCATGGGCCTTACTAAATGTAAAACACAAGGGGTGTGTCCACACTAATAGGAGCGACACTTCTCATTTTTGGATTTGCTTGTTTAATTTGTTATTCTTAGAATATTTTGAAAAAATGTATTTAAAAAAGAAATTAAACATGTTTAAATTTTCCTTAAGAATCCTAAGGCAAATTAGCTATTTGCAACATATGGAAAAATTCATGAAATGATAATTATAACAAACCAATTATGTTCAATTATTGTTTGCTCAAAAAGGAGAAAAGTAGCACCTTAAGTTTTTGAAGTGGCACCTTATAAAGCTCAAAACCTAAGAACATGCCCAACAAAAATGATAAAATGCCTTGCACAATACTTTTTGGATGAGGATTTGCAATTAAACATGATGAAGTTGCTTGGGGCTAGTAAAAATCCACATGTTAGCAAGGCCTTCCAATAAGGCTAGTAGCAAGAAATGACTATTTTTTAATGGCCGATTGTAATGATGGGTGTAGGTGGTGGGTGTCAAATATTAGTTAATTATTTTTTATGGTTCAATTTTTAAGGTTTATGGTAGGGATGGGGGAGAACCTAACATTGAAGGTTAAACACATGTGCTAAACACTAATAGAATATCAAATGAACATTGTCATTGCACATGTTAATCTAGGGTGCTTAAGTGTATTTTGATGAACAATTTGCACAATATAAGGGGCCTCCTTTAACACCAAAATAAAATAATAAATGTCTTACTTAATTGACAAATACATGTTACATGGAAAAGTTATTATTTGATTTGGTTAGGTATCAAATGTTAGAGGATGTCATGATGGAAGTTGGAAGTACATAAATAATTGAAGGCATGTTAAATATTGTTTATCTTTTGAATCCATTGCAACAATGATAAAAGAAGTGTTGATTGTTTAAATACAAATTATGTGACCAAGAACCAACATTGTTAAAGAATAAAACCAATTGAAAGTGGATGTTCTTGTCATCATCATTCTTAATTTTGAGAATGTCCTTCAAATGTTTTTTCAATGCATAGAATCAAGTTTGAACTTTGAACCCAAAATTCCTTTTAAACTTGTTATGTCTCCTAGTTAGTAGTAATAAAAATTGTTACTAAAACTAGTTTTCTACTCAATATTAAAAGATTACCCATTAGCTTTTACACTATATTAATTTTTCATAAAACTAGTGATAGCAATCATATGATATGCAAAGTATTCATGTCTTGACATTTGCAAAAGAATGCTTTTTCTATAACTAAAATTTCAAAATTATGGTTGGAAACAATTACATTCAAAGTTCAACTTCATTCACCTAAATAAAAAATGGATTTAAAACTTTTAAATGGCTAGCTTTTATTTTGAAAACATTATCACTTAGAGCCAAAGAATGGCAATAAATGTCTTATGATGAAAAAAAATGAGATCGACAATGTTTTGATCTTAAAATGATTGGTACATGAGTTTGAATAGTTATAAGATTTGAATAATTTATAATTATTCTTTCAAATAACTTTCAACAAGCATATTCCAAAACATTGATTTTTATTTTCTTTTGATTATTTGTGCTATTAATCAAAGATATCATTTGCAAAATAATACCATTCAAACAAATAACAATATTCATATACATATAAATAATGAAATCATGAATGGTGCAAAAAGTTAATAAAACATGTTGGCATTTCAAATAATTATTAACTTAGCTCACTAATTACTATATAACCTACAATTGACATTCATCATTTCTTCACCAAATATTTATTTATTTTAGATAACGAGGTTCAATAATTTCAATTTTGATTTTTCAAAATTTCAACAATTGAAAATTAAATATGCAAAGTACACCTTGTGTTGTGTATTTGTAATAATAACCTAATGGTTGGAACAATAAAAACAATTTACTAGTTAGGAGTTAAAATTTCAACAAATATCAATTTTTTTGCTAAACATCAATTGTAGGTATGATATAAAATATCATACTATAATGCCTAAATTTGAATGTTAGGTGCATTTTTAGCACCCTACACATCTATATCCAACCATTCTTCAATTGCTTGAAAGAATTACAAAAAGTTGTCATCTTAAAACAATTTCTAGTTCAATTTCCTTTAAGAGGAACTACATTGTAAGGGATTAGTCTTACATGCCTTATTTCATTTGTTTAACCATGGTGGCCCTTTTTATGTGGGTCTTACTTCGTTTAAGTAACATGGTACTTAAATAGGTTCAATAGTTGACTTATTAATCTTATTCAATTGTTGAAGGTCAAATCCCAAGGGGGTATCTTCCCAATCCTTATAAACGTAGATTAGTAATACACATGAAAATTTGAGTCCTTGTCTCTATTTGAAGTTGGAGGGGGACATTCATGATTGGCGTACTACTTTTTGGACACAAGACCCAAGGACTTTTATCTTCCAAATACTAAGTTTACATGGAATAAATTTAAGTGCAAAATATTGGATAATTCAAATTATGCTAATTTTCATGGTGATGGTGATTTTTTAGATGTGTATGTAATTATGCATCAATATTTTGGTAAAAAATCAGAAATGCAAAAAATTAATACATATTTTTTTGTAAATATCTTGGCATGTTTTCTTGCATAATTATTTCCTATGCATGTTGCCAACACCTAGGGCCACCAAATCTAAGCTTAAAAAATACAAAAAAAAACCAAATGGCAAAAAAACAGAATCATTTTCCTTGAAGCCCTTTTGGAATGGATTTTGTAGCCAAGGTCAAAATTCTTGTATCATATATTATTCAAGTGCATTACATGAACAATTCCAAACATAAATGTATGCATTATTTATCCATAAAAGAAAATTGAAATCAATTACATTATTTAATACATTGCTTTTGATTCCTTTTAAATGAAAATGTAATTAAAAGAAGGATTCAAATTATTTCAAAGGACTCAAAAGTACATTTATATTGTATCCAATCCATTTTTTGATTTTTTAATTGAATTAACATGACATCATTATACTTATAGTCATACACCAATCCATTATAATCATGAAATTATAAATGTAAAAAAATCGAAAATAGTGATTTGTTGTCCTTTTCTTGCTAGACCGTCCTTATTAGTGTGAATGTCCCTAAAGAATATTGAGTTTATTTTGTTAATCCATTTTCCCCATTTGATTTTCACTAAATGATTTATGGAAAAACCTTTAAGGGGTTAAAAACAATTGGTTATAGGTTGAAAATATTGATTTTTTATGATTCACCTACAACATGTGCATCATGTCATGAGGAAGATCAACCTTATGACACTTGAAACACACAACAATTCATACACAAGCAAACCAATGCAAGGCAAAGACATTAAAAAATCTTTCACTTTGAATTTTTGGAATAGTTTTAATTTAGGTTCTTGTTTTTTGAAATGATCATTTCTTTCTTCTTTAAGTATTTTTTTGAATGTTTCACAAAAAAGAGAAGAATATCATACTCATTTCACACACTTGAATCCAACAAACTTTCATGTAATTCATGTTAAACAAGTATCCTAATTTACATTAAGTGCAAACATTTTTATTACAATAACTTAATTCGAAGGTTACACCTCACATTAGTCTCTCCTCTCCTTTTTTTTTTGTTCTTTTATCAAATATTTAGACCCACAAAATCTTGAAAATAAAACTAATTGCTTCAAATGATACATTGGATAAAAAAACATTGAATTATTTATAATTGTTTCATATGACCCTACTGAAAAAGCAAGTTGGTTGACATTAATGATTGTGCAAATGTGAAAATTGATGTTTTTAATGTGATCACCTTCACCCACTAGTTAAGTATTGATGTTTTGACCATTACATATGGCAAGGAATGGAACCTTATGAATAAAAAATTGGGATCTTAACTTCAAAATTAGCACATCAATTTGAAAACAATGGTAATGACACAAATTGATTGGTAAAGGAAAAGAAATGAGTTTTAAAAAGGAACCTATAAGGGTCAATACTAATGGAGTGTTGTTAACATGTGTGGTCCTACTTTTTTCTTCTAATTTAAAGAAGCTCCTAGGAATTTTAGGTGCAATAAATAAACATGCAATCAAAAATGAAATAGACAAACATGAAAGAAAGTTTAAGTCCATAACTTGAGGTCATTCATCATTACCTTAGTCAAATTGAACATATTTTAAGTTCATGTGATTATGTTGCAAATTAATATACAACATATTATGTTAAACATACATTCCCAATCCAAACAACCCTCATATGTGTAAAGCATATTGGAAAGGAGACTTTCAATATATATTTGGATCATTATTGGAATTGACTAAAGTTTGTAGGGTAATTGAACCTTAAATGGACACTACCTTAATTTAGACACTTATATTTGACCCCAAATATGTGTAGAACTAATCTTTAAATGGTGTTGTCTTAAGCTTATCATAAAAATGAATAGCCCTAACCATGTTTACATATAATTTGGGTTTAAGCACTAATTAAATCACATCCAAAGCTAGTTAACCTTAATCATTTGGTCATATAATCAAGGATTAATTTATTGATTAAATCACATCTAGAATTTATTAGTCACAATCATGCTTACACATAAGCAAGGTACCATTATTGATGAATTCACATCCACAACAAAATAAATCAAAGCATTTTCACACACAACGTGATGTTTACAACATGCAACCAAAGAGAAAATTGATGGCTGCTTAATGCATGGCCCCAATGAATTCAACAATTTTCATGCGATTAACTTGCACACAATTAACATTAATTTATGCCTTGTTGTTCGCCATCCAAAAATTGCCGACTGAACATTTCATTCACAATTCTGTGAATAATTTGATCATATATTACTCACATTGTTTTCACAAATGGTTGACACAATGAGGATTGTGCACAAATGGGTGGATTAATTTGCCACAGAACCAAAGTCCCTATTTATTCAAAATCATGGTCAAAATTTGAAATTACAACTAATTTACATTAGTTTACATATATTTCTTCCATATTTTTTCCATGTCATTAATGGCACATCTAGAGTTTTTATTTCTTTATGAATCTAAGCAAAAAAATCATAAAATATTTTTTCCTTCAATATGATATGGACTTATGAGAAAATGCTCTTGATTAGCCCATTCAAAAGTCCATAAATATAATTTTAAAATTCAATTCATTATTTATTTTGTTCCTACACTTCTTTGGTATGATTTCTTATTAATTCCAAGTCCCTAACACACACCCCATTAGTCAATGGATCATAGTATAGTCCACATAGAAATGGTAGTCAAAGGTGTAATCCATAAGTTTTGAGTTCAAAGTTCACATGGCTTTTATGATTTTTAAAAATTTGTAAAATAATTTTGTGCATCATGCAGATATTCAAGTTAAAATTTTAAAACTAAGTCTATTTTAATAAATTTTAAGACTTATAATGCAACATGGACATTATAATGGCAACCACAAAGCAAAATTGGCTTACATGACACCCAAATAGGTCCACCCATTTGTGTATGCACCCAACAAAAATTAACCTTCATCCATTTTAAATGCATACTACATCACTTTGAATTGTGCACGAAAATTTGAGAAGATGAATAAAATAGTGCAAGAAGTTAAATGTGTAACTTGTTGCCTATTACACAACAAGATAACAATGAAGATGCAAACATCACACATGATGAAGATGAATCGTGAAGCAACAAATCTAATTGCCATGAATTGGATTATAAAACTAATTAGCAAGATGCATAAGGTGAGGTATTTATTCCTTTTGCAAATGACCTCATCCAACTACCACTAATGTGCATTTCAAATGTTTCACCCAGCTTAAATCCCAGATCAATTTTAAACTACTTTCATCCTTTAAATAGCCTTCTCGCAACACCATGTTATTTTGTAGTTGGTGATGAGAATGTAGCACCTATTTGTAACATTGATGAAAATGCACACACGAAGTTGACACATTGTAGATTGATTTTGCAACATTGACCAACCATCGATTTATTTGTTCAAAATTTGCCACATAGGGCTTCAAATGCTCTAGAATGTGCAACTAGAAACAATGGTGATGTAACATCTCAAAATCCGCCATTGATGCATAAAACGTCAATTGACATTGCATTTCAAAATTCGACACGAAGGATGCTAAAGAATCTTGCTTCTCACAATTTGTCACATAGGAAATTAATGGATCCTACTTCTCACAGTTTGTCACCTAAGGTTGAGGGATGCACAAACATTTTTTATGGAAGTAATGGTAATCCCACCATGCAATCGCATTTGCAACAAAAGAAAAACATGAGGAAAAATGGGAATTGGGACAACGCTTCCCTGAAGTTGGTGATGGAAAGCATTGAAGTAGGTAGCAACTTACATATTGTTGTTCATAAGTGGGGTGTGCCAACCACATTACTTCACAACTGTGTGTATGGGATTAAACATAATCAAGAAAAAGAGGGAAAACAAGTGTGTCGCAGAAAGAAAAAAAACTACATTAATGGAGTATGTGAAAAAATGCAATTGATTGGGCATCCAATGACATCGAGAGACAACTAAAATTGAAAGTTGCAAAGATTACCCAGGAAATAACGATTATTTTCAAGAATGGCATACTTGGGTGGGGGTGGTTATGATGGTTTAATAAGTGAAATCTTGACCTAGTGTTGTGAGTCACTCAAGGTTTGGATATAGGACATGCAAGAGGTTTGTGCCCAACCAATGTAGAATTTTTTTGTTAAATCTTATCTAAAGCTTATGAAACACATAGGTACTCACCATCACAAATTTGAAACTGTGATGAATCCAATGCCCAAGTTGGTCAAAATGGAAGTGCCTTGGTTTTAGCATGAAGTAATTCATGAATAATGCATTTAATCACACTTGATGAACGCAAATGGTTATTAGTGTTATCATGCATCAATGCATCAAATGTAGTGTTATCAAATTTATACATTTTCAGAGGTAAGCGCTTTAGATGAAATTTCATTGTTAAATGTGAATTAGGCACAACAATGGTAATGTAGCCTAAAGCTTGGATGATAGCCATATTGTTTAATAAGTGGATACTTGATTTCATTACTTCTATTCAAAATTATGGAGGTAATCTAAGGCCAACCAATCATCATTTGCTCATTTTGAATGGCCATAATTTGTATGTTGCTATAAATGTTATGCACAAAACAATGAGTGTGGGGCTAGATTTGTTTCAAACCTTTCAAAATTGTTTTTACATCATATATAGATGTTTGGACATTAGCTAACAAGGGGATGGGTGTTAGCAAGGAGGATTTGGCACAATGGGTGTCTCTAGCATTTAAGAAGGCACTAACAACAACCAACATATGTAAAGGTTTTTTAACCATTGGGATTTGGCCCTTGAATCTAGATGTAATGGCAAGCAAGATGTAACCATTTGAGCGTTTGTGGATATGAACCTAAAACCCAAACAATGGATTTGTAAGTTGAAGAGGTTATAAATGAGAACACTAACACATTATAAGGAGATGTTTTCCATTACTATGTTGACATTGATGGTCAATGAGAGATTGATGATACATAAATGGACAACAATAAAGTTTAGTCGAATTGGGTACTTGATTAGTTGACAAACTTTGGGTCCAAAAATGCGCATATTGAATCAATCACTGTCGGGTCCAACAACATGAATTAAATAAGGTCAATAGTAACTTATAGATTGGGGTTCAAATTTTGTAGGAAGGGGTGTTAAACAAGGGTGAATCACATGTAGTGTTGGTTGATATTACTCTTGGCTTGCATCACTTCTTGTCATTGCTTGAAGTTCCCAACAAATCCCACGATAAAATGTCAAATGAAAAACCTTTGATTGACTATAGTAGAAGTATAATGATCATGAATGAACATTACTTGGTTGCATTTGAGCAAAAATTGGTGAGAAAGGAGGTAGCAATTTGAGATCGAAATGTTTGAAAAAAGTAGTTATTAGCATCCAAGTGTGTAAGAAAAGCTAAAAAAAAACATCAACAGGTCGAAAAATGAGTTCGATTGGAAGAAAAACAACAAAGAAAAGGTTCAATGAACAATGGACCTTGAAATGATGTGGAAAGGTTGGTGATGCTCTACATTTGACCATCAAAACAAACCTACCTTTAACAGCAATGATGTATCACATGCCATTTTATGGGCTTGCACCACCTATTTGCAAATATAACATGTAGCTCACCATTTGTGAAATGCAAAGTTCAATAAGATGGCCAAGATGCATCACACATAGCACTAATTAAACCTAGTTGGGTCTATAAAGGACTCACAACATTTTCTCCCATTGATTGATCAACTTGAAACCACTTAGACCATTGTGAAGATGTTTTGATCACCAATGTTCATGTGCCAACAAAATAAGGCACCAATCGAATGGCAATATAATTTCACAAATGTTTGATCAAAAGTTCATTTGTGAGTTAATTCGATAGTTTTGGCTTAATTAAGAGTTTGTTTAAAGATGAATTTGAAGATTTTTGGGTTTACGTGGAGATGGACCACGCTTTGATGAACGAAGGTTATTGTCAATTGTTGTATTGTGTTGTAACATGATTCACACAAATTGCTATGGGTTTTTGTGTCATGTCAAGATACGATTGATGAATCACACTGTTCATTCTACAAGCAATGGGTTGCATTTTTTAATACAACACTAATTCAATTTAAGTTAGTTCTATCTTGTAATTCTTTTAATGTGTTGTTTAATTTTTATGAAAGAACAATCCATTTAAATTGATTCCGCCACGCAATTCGTAAGTAGTTTATTTAGTTTTTGGATCACCCATCACATAGAAAATTGTGCTTCATACTTTTCCATTATGTGCAACTAACATTTTACTATGTTTTCGAGCAAACCATAATGGGTTGTGAATGTGAATAATTCAGCCTTAATAGTAGTTTAGCACTGATAGTAGCATTTATGGGCCCCCTATTTGTGCATATTAGGTGTTTAGGTGTCTGAACTTTGAAAATGTGTAAATAATTCATGGAGCCATGGAAAAATGTGGTTTTACTATAAATTGGCTACCTTCTTATTTGCTAAGGGATGAAAAAAATTAACACAACGAACCTTTATCAATTGAGTCGAAAAAACCTTAAATTTTCCATTTAAAATTCAATTACCTTAAGGCAACTCCAAAATTTGTAATGTCAAAGAGCTTGCTTAAAGACATAAAGGATTGTTGCAAGACTTGACAAAGTTGTAAATCTCCATTCTTGTGTATGTACCAAAACTAAAACCACTATGTCTAAGAGCTACTCAAGTTCTTCATTTCTTTTTCATCACTTCACACATACACTAATCCCCTTCACAATACAAGTTTCAATTTTGTTGTTGGAACTCATATATTTAAGCCTTTCATGATGCAAGTATTGAATGGTCATGATACAAGTTTCAATTTATATGGTTTGGGCTCAAATGTTAAAACCCCTCATGATGTGAATTTCACATTTTCATGTATTTCAGCCATTTGCAATATAGGCAAGTTTCAAATTCTTCATTTGAACTCAAATAGGGTTGGATATTCTTCTGATATAAAAGCATTTCTTGCTCCAATTTTATATATAAATTCTATAACTTTAAAAGTCCTTTTACCCTAATTTGTATTTTTTCCATATAGGAGTCCCAATATATATATATAATCAAGTTTGTGAGGTAGGTCGGTTGGCCACCATGCAAACGAGGGCTTAGCCAAATTTGGCTACATATTAGAGAGGAAAGTAGAAAAAGTTTAGGAATCCTACTTACATGTTGGTGACATGCTATAACTTATTGTCTAAATAGGGTGACATGAGCCCATTTAAAAAGCCAGAACCCTTTGTACCATTAGTAACCCCTTTTATTGGGTCGCCAGAATGCGAAATTTCGCCAAAAGAAAGTCACTGTACAGGGCTTATTTGCAGGGTGAAGGGCAACATTCAAATTCCATCACTATTCATTCATCCATGAAGGCGCAAATTGGCTGGCTACAGATAATCTTGCACACAACGATCGCGGATAGATTAGAGGGCGGATTGTATGCGAACCCTAATTTAGTTCTGTTGCAATTTGCGTTGTTTTTCCGTTGTGGTTGTTGCAATAAGCTCCGTTTGTCTTTTGAGGAAAACGTGTTTGCCTTTTGTTGATATTGTTTTTGTAGCGAGCTTTTCCCTTTCAAGACCCCATTCTTGTCAAGAATTTTGAAGCTACGTTGACCTCGTCTGTTGTTGCACAAGGTTGAAGCTTTCGTTGCCACTCGTATTCGCGAAGAAAGTCGTTTCTAGAATCCTACTAGCTCAATTTATTGCAGTTGTTGCAATTCTTAGCAGCAACACCATGGCGCCTTGAAGGTTCCAGGATGTTGAATTGCGCGCTGTCGTCTTGTTGTTCTTCTCACTCGTTGCAATATCACGGTTTTGCTTTTCTCGATGCCTGCGAGTGGCGGACAAGTTCGGAGCTTCGGCGCACATGTAGAACATGGAGTTTAGTTCTGCGTTTCTCGTCAGCTCGCACCATGATTGATTCTCGTGCTCTTTCCGTCTGCCTCTCAGGCTCCTGCTCTTTCCAGCAGATTAGGGTTAAGAGCAGAGGTCTGGCGAGTCTTCCGCGAGCAACCTCGTTAATAGGGGGCAACTTTTCTTCATTTGTGAGGAACGGTCTGAGACGAGAGACGGAACCGGCTGCGCGAACGGTGCTGGTAAATGCGAAGTCTTCGGGGCATCCGTTCGTCGCCGAGGGAAGCTTTCCCGGTGCGACCAGGCAGGTGCATAGCGAGAAAGAAGAGTCAAGTCGACAGGATAGGCATCTCGAGTCAATAGCTTCTACGCCTCCGCAGGTGCGCTCCGAATTACACTAAGTTTGCGTCTTCCTTTTGTACGCCTTGCTGAGATGGTAAAGAATACTGTACAGGTCCTGTGCCCATGATAGCCTGCTGTAATACGAGTTTCTGGAAAGAATGCTTCGGAAGCTTCACAGGAAAGAAATCCGCTATGGTTAGTAATAGTATTCTACTGGCCTATATGCTGCCTTGGTAGCCACCGCCTTTGCGTTGCTTCATGCATGTCCAAGTGCATTAGAAGGCTGACAAAGGAAGCAACACAGAGATCCTTATGCTGCAATATGAACCAAGCTGTGTCCTGGCTTGTAAAACCTGAGTGTGTCTCTATTCTTTTCTGGTATTGCCCCATATGTGCATGTTGAACATATTTGCCCCATTTTGCAATTTCAGGAGGTATCTTATGAAATACAAGGCAAATCCTACACATTTTTCAAATTATTTGTACCTGGGAGAGATGTTAGGTTTTGTGCATCAGTTGACATCTTGAAGTTTCTCCCGCAGAAAATTGTTCAAGAGGAATTCTTTAATCCATCTGGATATGGGGGAGTCTTTGACACACTATTAAGTTGCTGTTGTTGTTGCCGCCACTTATAAGTGCAAGCCAACATGAGGGATGAAGTCTTCTTTTTGCTTCCAGAAATGCTCAGGATATTTGTATAATTGTTTGCCCAAGTTTTGAGCAGATTGTTATCAAGACCTACTGTGTGGAACTGATAAACTTAGTACAAAGTAATGGCAGCTAGTTGCTGCCATTTATGATTAACATGAAGGTTATGACCACACGCTATTCTTGTAATGTTTGTTCTGTTTTGCTGGAGCTCACACAATGGTTTAACTTGAAAATGTTAGTGTCAATTTTTCTAGATACTTTGCTGTCCTTCATATAATCATATGCTTGTTAATCCTCCAGTGGAGAAATGGAATTTTATCACTGTTGCTCGACCAATTTTTGTTCCCAAATGCACGTCTGCTCCCCATCTGCCAACATTCTTGTCAGATTGGAGTGTAGAATTCATCAATAAATGGTCATGCTCATCAGTAATCACTGGGGATAAGCAGAATTGTCCATTCTTTTCTCATCAGATGTCTTTGTGCACTCAACCAATCGTATCTAGTTCCAGAGAATTTGTCTCCTTGAGGGACATTTTGGTCATCAATTTTATACATATACTCAAATTGATATGTCTTGGGCTGTTTGCAGACTGAAAGGGGTTTGCCTATGAATCTGGCAGCAGGAGTTGGTGTGACTGCTGCAGTTTTTTTGATGGCAGTGCTTGGGTTTCTAGCAAAACCTCGTGAGAATCAAGGGGGTTCTGTTTCTGATCTTGTGAAGAGGGGTCAACTCAGATCTGACAGAGGGGCTGAGTATGTTCTCCCCTTCCATTTGTCTTTCCAGTGTTCTTTTGTTATTGCAAGATATTTGTGTTTCTTGATGGCAAGTTTCTAATTGGTCAAAGATCTTACTTTCTGTAGGGTGTGCATGAACAATTGCCACTGTCAATTGTAATAAAGAAAGATGAATTTGTTGTCACTGATGTTTGTGTGATTTTTGAGTTGTTACAACCTTATTCTAAGGTCTTTTGGTTTGGTAATTGTCTGGTGCAGTTCCAGGACCTTGAAATTTGAAGATCCTTTCAACAATCCTCTAGTTAAGGTTGGCAAGAAGAATCCAATCATCAAAATGTGTGGCAAGCTCTTCAGGCTGGCCCCGGTCACTTTGACTGAAGAAAAGAGAATCAGCCATCAGAGCAGGCGTGTTCAGGCTTACAAGTGGAAGCGACCTAGTGTGTTCTTGGTCGAAGGTGAGCCTGTACCTGAGGGTGTGGATCCTGAAGAGGTTAGGTGGATTCCTTCAAACCATCCATTTGCAACAACCAAAAATTACATTGAGGAAGGTTTGGCACAACAGAATGTGTATCAAACCAGAGGTGTGCCTTCACGTGTTAAAGCTGAACACGAGGCTCTGCGCAAGAAGATGATGGAAGCTGCAAGTAAGGTACAGATACTTTCCTCAACTCCCTACTTGTCAATAACCTGCATTCTTCACCTGTGACCACCTTTTTGTTCTTGTGGATTGTGATTCATTGAGGAGTTGTCTAATCTATGGCAATTCAGAAGTACCTATTGTTGCAGCTGCTGCAAGTTGATGTCTTTGTGGTTCTTTTGTGCAGGACCTGGACTTTCAGTTCCCTGATAGTACAAAACAGCAATGGGGCATAACACCAAGTGCTGATGATAACACAGACAGCACTGTGGCAAGAACTTGGACAAGTGCTGAACAGCGAACAAATGGTGATAATGGTTCCTTTCGATTGAGGAATATTGATGGGTCAGAGGTTTCAGACCCAGGACCCACTACAGTTGTGTAAGAGCTGGCAGAGTCATGCTCATGTGGCTCTACATCCATTTTATATGGGAGATCAGGTTTCCAGAATTTGTTGTTCTGTACAGGTTGAAAATAATGAATTTACAGATTTTAGCCATACATCCTGAAACTAGATTTTCTCTGGAACTGAATCAGAGTCTTTTGGTCAACTACATGCACAGGTGTGTGGCAGTTGGGACCCTCCTGTTCTGACAACTAACTTGTACCATGTTGCAGATGACTTTGTGCCATTTGATACTGTGTCAAACCATAGAGGGTGGAGTCCATTACTAGTTCATGGTGGCAATCAATTGTTTTCTCATTTGTAGCTGAAAGCAGAGGTTGCTTGTGTATTCACTTTGTTATACAAGATGATGGTTTGACTTGTATTAAGTTATGATCACCAAGTCCTCCTGATGGTTTTCTAATTGTCTGCCATTGTAATTTAGGGGATGGTATGTACAAGCAAGGGGCTCATTCAACCCTTAACGCGTACTTCTGAGCAGAAGCCAGTTTGTGCTTTAGATGGCGGACTTTCTGTGGATTGGATCGTTTGGGACTGATTTTGAAAAAGCTAAGAAGACAGTCAAGAAGCTCAGGAGTTCTGCCCAACAGATCTCACTTGCCAAATTCCAGGTCTTTCTTACACATTTTGTTTTGGGAACATAGGCCAACTGTTTTTGCTTCTTGGTGTAAATAACCTGTCTGGATGCTTGCCATTATCTTGCCATAATGTGTCTGGATTATGGCACATTCCAAAATACAAAATGTGAGGAATTTGGACAAGCCTGGTAGGTTGAATTAAAATTTCTGAATGGGCATTGAAATGGGGACACTGGTCTGTACCTGGCATGCTTCATAACATAATAGTTTTCAGGATCTGCACAGTGGACATGTGGTTTACAGAAAGGGCATATAAATTTTGCATAATGGGCATGTGGATTTGGAATAATGATTAGGTTGGGTAGACCCAAGAAGACCTGTCCATTGTGCCTTGTAAGGGAGGCAGAAAAGGCCGAATGAGAACTGTAATGTACATACTGTGTGCAGTGCATACACTTTGTTGAGGCTGTCTCTTACATCTTGATTGCAATTTGCCCAGCAGTACTCTGGCAAATCAGGTGCTTCAGCTCTCTAACCAAGGCAGGGAAGTAGGTGCTTGATGAATTGTAGGGTATGGCAGTCGGACCGAAAATCTCTCTTGTGAAAGCTTCATGCAGCATCCAGCAAAGGAGGAGAAGCTTACTGCTGATCCTCTTTACCTTGGGAGCTATTAGTCATCACCATGGCTGTTGTCTCGTCAAACTGGGAAAGGTCTTTCAATGTGAACAGGCTTTTCCCAGTTCTGAATGTGCACTTGGACAACCTTGCTCATACACCTTCATTTTCCCTGCTCACCTGGATTTGTATCCCAACATCTGTTGGTCAAATTTAGCAGCTGAAATTGATGATTAAAATCCTCTAACCACTGTTAAAACATTTCACCTCAGATCACACCTAGATAGCTTCCCTGCATAGTTGTAGGGTAACACTTTGCTAACTTTAAGTAACATATGGTAATGTTAGAAACATCCATGGCTATAATGGGGCAAAGTACAAATATTAGATTTAGAGTATCAGTGCAAAAGTGCTCAGGGCTAGGGTATAGGGATTATTGGAGATCGTTCATTTTCTATTGAAGTGATCATGAGCTGCTCTCCTGAACACTCTTGGTGCTGTAGTCACATTTAAAGTTTCAGAATCCTCTCTTCAATCTTTCTAGTCTTGTATTATCTTCTTCTCTTTTATAGTCTTTCTTTCTTCTCATGAGTTGCACAACAGACATGCTTGGAGACATGTTATACAGAACACGGATATGAAAATTTAGGCAATAGAACATGAAGTTGCAACAAACATAATGAGATGAAAAGAGGAGGTTTATAGAAAGTGAAGGCACATTTTTTGCAGATAAAAGAAAAAGGTTGAAGTTGATGTCTTCCTCTGACTATAGGCAAGCTTATTGGAGGTATGGAAATGAAAAAGTAATGAATCCAAAAGGAGAAATATGAATTGGCATTTGGTAGGGTAGGATAGGAGTGTCAACTGTGCGTGCTTGAACTCAAGCTAATAATTTCCATGGATGATGAGGAGGAAGACATCAATGAAGAAGAGGTTTCTGGAAGTCAAAAGGAGATATCAGAACTTGCCGTTTTGTCAATTTTGTGTTGTAGGCAAAATGTTGATGATCTACAAGAAGATTTACCCAAATTTTATTACAAGCTAAATATGAAAGTAAAAATTATTTAACATCCTTTTTTTTGCCTACCTGCTTGAACCATGTATAGAGATCTAGCAAAATTTCTTAAGTTTTGGTCAAAATATTACTATTGAAAATCTCAAACGAAACTTGATTTTAGCACTTTTCATTTTGAATATAGTTTTCTGACTACATATACCTAGAAAAAGAAGGTTGATAAGAAGAATGAAAAAGTAGAGGATGAAGCCACATGCAAGAGATGAAAGGAGTTAGACAAATGGTTGAGGATTGACAACGTCAATTAACAAATCTCCCCCTTTTATTCTTTTGAATTTGTCCATGTGTTTACACTTTTCATACCACATTCTTTACAAGTGCCATATGTGTCTTATTTATGGTCTTTACAACTATGTGTGCTTGGCAAAATCTTTGCACAAGTTATGTTGAAACTATAGGTATACACGGATTTTGAATGCATAGTTGTTTCTTGCAACTGGCTCCCCCTCATGTGTAATGTACAAGAAACTCCCATTGCCATATGTTTCATTCTTTTATCTACATGTCATCAATGTATCATGTTTTTCCAATATACCTATTTATAGATATTTTTTAATCTCTCCAGAACTTGGGTGCCCTATATGGTGCAATTGCATTATCCATTGTTTGCATTGTGATTGTCAACCTCACTATGTTGGCAATCTTAAATACCCTCAATTTTTCATCAACATAACCCATCTTGGGCTAGCTTCCAATTGATTGTGGAAGTCACAAGAAAATAATTGGAAGAAAATATGTTGCAATGGGCCTATGTTTCTTACACATTACGTGTATGCCAAGCCCCTTGTTGCTTGAAGCATGATGTGTACCAATTCTATGAAGATTGATGGCACATTATTGTTGGTGGAATTTCTATTATTCAATAATTTATGGAATTTTTACCCCAACATTATATGTGCACATGGTTGTTATTGCAAGCAATACAAAAGTACTAAAATAATGCTTCTTTCTTTTTTCCTTGTTTACCCTTGGCTTGATCCATGTTTTTTCTCCAAAAAGATGGATGATGCTTGGACATGGTTTGTTATGTGTTTTGGGCTTGTTATGGACACCTTGTACCCCTTATAGGCCCAAATGTGCATAATAGGACCTGAAGTTTGTATGAGCAACACCAAGATGTGTCTAGGCACCATTATACACATCTTGGATGGGCAAAAGGGCAATAGGGGGAGGAAAAAGAAAGGTCAAGGCACACTAAAGTGAAACAAAAAAAATACACAATAAGTTCATTTTTTAGTTAAAAATTGGGGCCAAAAGACAAAACCATTAAATTACCTTTCTTCTTTTTAAAAAATTTAAAAATGATGTTTTTTCCACCATTCTTAACACCTTATACAACACTTTAAATTGAGACACTTCAAAAAAAATTCAATTTTTTGACATTGAATATGACTTATTAAAATCTTGACAATTATAACCTCTTTAAAAACACATGAATAAGATATTCAAACTTCTAATAATGTTTTCAATACAAACTTTGTTTTTCACTTCAATCATACAAATTATAAGAAAAATACATTGAATGTAAATGGTTGAATATTTCAAGAATTTTGAGTCCATTTACAAATTTAAGGTAAACAAAATGTATTGTGACTAAGGATGTTGCACATTTTTGAAAGTTCACCTTAAATTTTTAAATGATCATATGGTTTTTTTTAAAAAATTAACTTCCTAAGGCACTATAGATAATTGATATTAGTCATTTTTAACATGTTTCTAATTGAAATTAAGAGAGATTCAACAACTTGAGGATTTAAATTTTTTGCCTAGTGACATAAAAAAAGGGACACCTTAATATGTTTGCCCTAGAAGCAAGCAATACTTAACAACTATATGCACATACAATGTTGGGGAGACATGTACAAATATGAGTTTAATTTGTTGGAAAAGGAAACATTAAGAAACTAGTAAATGTGAAACATGTATGTACATGTATGAAATAACATATAATTACATGTTTATATCTTTTTTTCATATTTTGAATTTTTCCTCAATATTTTTAGTGTCCCTAATTTCTTTTATTATAAATGTTTACTAAATTTATCTCCAAAGTAATAAAAAAATCTTATTTTGAAGTCACGTCATTTGACATAAACAATACCCCCCCCTCCCTCTCCCCCCCCCCCCTATCCCACCCCACACCCCCCTTCCACCCCATTCTTTTTTCTACCCCACCTCTTTTTCTTTTTTTTTTTTTTCCTTTCTCTCT
>Ga0116229_10000767_pt1 | contig 46256 bp, 33 predicted proteins | sample S1TSphgellanicum_3_FD_87313 | JGI IMG/M metagenome (GOLD analysis project Ga0116229, IMG submission 87313) | Host-associated microbial communities from peat moss isolated from Minnesota, USA - S1T2_Fc - Sphagnum magellanicum MG | ecosystem: Host-associated > Plants > Peat moss > Unclassified... | reverse complement strand
TTTGAGGGTATGGGGGGGGTGTGTGTGGGAGTGAAAATTTAAATATTAAGTAACGAAAAAAAAAGAACTGTGGGTAGGGGGGGGGGGAAGTGAGGTGGAATGGGGGGGGGGGGGGGGGGGGGGGGGGTTGATGTGCAAAGGGTTTGAATGAAATCCCACCCCAAGAATTTGTGACCCAAATCATATCTAAAAATAGTGTCTCTAGGTGAAAAAGATACTCAATGGAAAAGAGTCTAAAAAATAAACCCTTGAATATAATATGATCTAAATCATTTGTAAGGATTGCATCATGGGAAAAACATATATCTAACCATAGTACCTTGGTGGTTTTGGCAAATATTTTATATTATTTTTAAAAATGTTGAAACTTTTTTTCAAACTTGATTTTTTTTTGTGAAGAAAAATGAAAAACCTTTTTGGAATTTTTTTTCCTTTTCAAAATGGAATCCTTAAAATTAATTATTATTCCAATGAAGACGATTCATGAGAACTAGTTTAAATAGGACAACTTTACATTTCATAAGTCATCCTTTGAATAATTCCAATTTGAAAAAAAAATTTGTCAGTTTCGAAGTATAGAAGGATAGACGTTTTTTTGTCTTTTGCATATTTATATGCTTTTAAAGGGTTTTTTGTCAACAACATAATTACAAGAAAATTTTCAATATCTTATGTACCAATTTGCAATCCACATTTCTTCAATTGAATTTGAATTCCATTCATTGTATTTGAATCAAATTTAGGAACTTGAATTCAATTCAAGTTGCATGTAATGATTCTCAATATTTTCATTTGAATCAAATTTGAAGCTTTTGAAATTTTGGATGGTCAATTCTTGACTGGTGATTCTTTGGAACCAAGATTCACATGATGACAATGACGATGATTTCAACCCCCTCTTCAAACATCCTAACCCTTTGAAAACCATCTTGACCCCCCTTGCTCTATGATCAATTTGCAACAAAGCACATTGCAAACTCTAAAGGACTCACACAATAGTGTTGATAGACATTTTTGGCATGCACAAACAAAACAAAATCGAAACAATCCAAGTAGCATGCATAAACAATGCAAAATTGAAATAATGCAAAACAACATGACAATGGCAAACAAAAAATTACAAGAATTTTATTTCATCCAACATTCAAACTTTTCTTGACTCACAAATGTTCCACCAAATTTGTTTTCAAATTGTAATGAGCTAGAAAATTCTCTAGTGACTTTGTGCCTCCCATATATGCATGGAAGGTCAAACAATTTTTTGAAGTGACCTACATTTTTTCCATCAAACAATGGCTACACATTTTGTTCTCATTCATCTTCAATAATCATGTTATGCAATATTGTACAACAAATCATGAATACATAAGTTGCATCCATTTGCCACAACTTGCATTGGTTTTAACTTTTGAATGACTATAAAACACCAAAAATCTCTATACATACTATCTTGCACTTTTTTATATCAAGGTGAAAACATGGTTAGGTGGTTCAAAAGTAACATTTGAAAGCTTAAAGTTTACACTAGTTAATTAACAAACTATGTTATTCAATGTGCATTCCCCTATGCTTATGGTTAAAATAATGGTAAAACACCTTATAAGTATATGTAAACATGTGATTGGTCAAAAACATCATGTTAAAATTTGAAATTTTGAATGTGAAATGACCTTTCAATAAGTAAAATGAGATATTTTTTAAATCATTTATTTTTGTATTGGGAAATTTTCAATATAATTTACTTTCACACACCTCATTTGATGTGGGACTATTTTTTTAATTTCAATTTTGACATTAATATGTCATGGTTTTTGAATCCATAAATAAACTTTATATGCATGAAAAAATATATATGTATAGACGAAGACTGTGATTAAATTGAAAGCCATGAGATGATAATCTCAAGTGACAAGGCCTTGGACCACTTGGGAAGTTTGTAGTCGGTTTTAATCTCACTCGTCTAAAGATCAAGAATAACCCAAGGTTGTGAAGTAAGTTTGAATGCCGAAGCTTTACCAAGTGCATGGTTTTCCATGTGTAGGTAGCATAGGTATTTAAGGAGGCACAAGAACGAAATGGAGGCGACAATGAAACAACACCAAGGCGTATTTGAATGCAATAGTCTTGAAAGGAAAATGTCCTTATTTCAAAAGTCGATTAAAAATTCTTTTTTTTCTTAAAATTCATCCTTTTTTAAAATATGACTCTCACTAGAATCTATTACAACATGGATAATTTAAAATTTGACAATAGTAATGTTGAATATGACTTTATGTTTAAAGTTCGTTCATAATCCAAAAAAACTATGATTGTAACAATCCAAATTGTCCACCTACTTGTGCTTTCACTTAAAGTGCAACCTCTTTCGTGCAACCTCTTTCATGTATGAATTGCACAAAATAAGATTGCTAAGGATAAACACCTTTCATCAAAAAACAATATCAAAGGTAAACATCATCATTCATTTCAAACCTCAAGTCACTACCTACCCCATTTAGCAAGTTTGCAATCATGAATGAATGGTCTACCACATCAATGTCATTGTTTCCACCCAAAAGCTCAAAAATTTGTGTCATATCCAACGTGCCTAGTGCATAATTGCCTCCAAAATTATGGACCCGGTGAACCATCTTTGTTTTGAAATTACATTTGTCATCCAATTGGGCAATTTTCTAGCTATAGTGCATACAACTGAAGCTCACACACATCCTAGAAAGCCCCTATTTACATTTCCTTTGAGTTGATTCTTTATGTCAAGTTTCATGGGTTCTTTCATGTACCTTGGTTGAAAAAATGTAATTACAATATGCACAAACTATTTCATGTGTTCCATTGTCATATTTTTTGCAGGCCAATAACATTCATCTATTATATCAACCCTTATCCCATATGCAAGCTTGTGTAATGTAATTATGCACTTGTAGATTGAAAACAAGTTGAGCCTCCTTGTGCAATATGGTCTTTGCAAATATATATAACGTGACACATCTTGTATAAATGTTTAAAAGTTTTTTTACCATGCATTTGCAAAGGAGCAAAGTAATAAACAAAAATCACTTATGCCCTTGCTCCCTTGTTCCCGGTAGGTTCTCCATGCACCCCACCTTGATGCCATTGTGATTTCACCTTTCATTTTCCAAAGTTTGATCAAGTTGATCCATAGATCCCTACAAACATAGTTATTTCCCATTGTCATTTTCAAAGTTTTCTTCAAGCTAAGTGAATAATGATTTCCTCCAAAGTTCCACAATGTGTGATGATCCACCTCTATGCACACAAATCTTGACACAAAGAAAGCTCACAAAACTTCACAATGATGGTGATTTCAAAGGCAAAAAAACTCTCTATGATAATTGCAATTCTCAAGGTGCTAGTGCATATGACTATGTGATTGTTGGTGAACATTTTCCTCAAACAACATTTTTCATAAGGAATCATCAAAGGGGTTTTTTAATTATTGATATAGAAGCCATATGGAGACTTACAGAGATGTTATAACATATCATAAAAATTAGTAACTTCAATACATGTGAAATCATGTAATTTCATTAATTACATAATTAATTTTTTTGAATAGTTAATTAATTTTGAAATTTTCATTTCAAAAATATATATATTCTTAAGATTTAATATTTTCTTTCACAAAGAGTTTATTCTTTGAAAAAAAAATCCACATTTCAACATTTTTGAAAATAATATAATTAATGTTGAAATTGCCATGGTACTATGGTACTCAAAACATGTTTCAAGTTTTTGTGATCTTTTGGAATTGGGATGAGTAGTTTAGGGCAAACATTTGGACTACTTGGTTATTATTAATTATGTAGCTCATCCATAGCCCTAAAATAATAGTGGTGGATGAGGTCCATGGTGGTGGTGGTGGTTGGCAAATTTTGCATCACTCTTCTTCTTCTTGTGTAAGGGCCAAAGTTTGAAAAATAATCATGGCAACAACTTTTCTTTCTCCCTTCCATTTGGATTCCATGTCCTCATCTATGTCCTATATATCCCATAAGGGAAGGTAGGGTTCAAGTGTCGACCTTTAGGAGGAGGACATTTGGCAAACTTGAGGATGTTGAGTGTTGTTTACGCACTTTAGAGTGTGAGTGTGTGTGTGTGTGTGTTTGTGTGTTGGTTTGACTCACTCTTATTTGAGTTTGTCATATGCTTTTCATTTCTTTGTGAATTTGTGATTGTGTAAAGTGAACTAGGTCTATGAGCAACTTGGGACATCTTCCAATCTCCACCCAACAATAAGAAAGGCCAATTATGAAAGACTTGGTAGTGGTGTGATCTTAAAACAAATAGAAACACAAGAAACCATTGATTTTCTTGTGATGAATGAAATTGTTTTCTTCAACCTACACCTGACCCTAAGACTACCCATCTTTAGAAATGATTTACATTATCCTAAGGTCAATTTCCACATCGACAAAAAAAAAATCAAAAATAAAAAAAATCAAAAAAATAATTCTTTTTTCCATTTTGAAATTATTATTTTTTCCATGATATAATATGATATTGTCATAAAAGTAATGAAATTATTTAAATTTTAGCCTATCATAATTATTATGATGATTTTCAACATTTCAACTCCATATTTTTTTCACAAAACATTGTTTCACTATTTTGAGGATTATTTAATGATGAAACTAACCAACTAACCTTAGGGTAAGGTATAGAGCTAGAATGTATGTAGTTGTGTAGGCTTTCATTTTTTTTTCTCTTCTTTTCCTTTTTCTTTGTCCCCTTCTTTCTTTCTTGTGTTTTTGTTGAGGGGTTGAAGACAAGGGTGGAGATTACCAAACTTGACTCACTTGGGTTTATTTGCTAAGTGAGGTTAAATTTTGGATGTGCAAGGAAGGGAGAGAACTCCTTATGTCATCTTTCAAAACACCCAATTGAGAAATTGGGCCCCTCTTGTTAGTTTATTTCTTGGGGGGAGGGAGGGGAAGGTGGGGGTGGGGATGAGGGGAGGGGGTGAGGGGTGCTTGGGTGCACATTTTAGGGTGAGGGTGGTGGGGAAGGGGTATTATTATAAACATAGTTTGTGTACCAAAAGTTGCATTCTCAATATAGCAATTATGCCAAGATAGATCCTTCACAATAAATAAATAAATAAATAAAATTATTTATTGATTTATTAGGTTTGGAGGGTTGCAAGTGAAAGGCCCAGTTTTTTTTTGTTGGACCTAAAAAAAACATGACTTCAACACATATGAAGTATTTTTTTGGAAAAAAAATGACCTTAATTTGCAAAATTTCAGAAAAATTTTGAAATCATCAGATTTTTACAACAGGTTGCAGAAGATAGCCAAAATGTAAAAGGATTTCTTTTTTAAAATTTTAATTTCAAATCTGGTCTGTAGCCAAATTTGGCTAAATCTTCTTATGGACAATCTCCAGTTTGGTTAAATCACAAAAGTGGGGAAAAATAATAATAATAAATTTATTAAAATAAATTAAATTAAATTAAATTAAATTAAAAAACCCAGAAAACACCCCTTCAACCACAATATTATAACATGAAAAAAGTGCTGAATTTTTTGGTGGACTCATTCTATCTCTAACTACCCTTCTTCTTTTATATATTAAAAAAATCAAAGGGTTTTCATACGAACTTGTTTTATAATTCCAAAACAAAGTACCTTAAAACACACACACACACACAAAACAAGTTTGCACACATACTTCTCATCATGTGGGGTCATTTTGATAAACTTTTGACGAGACGAGACTTAGTGACAAAGCGAGGTTCATTGTTGGTTGCACCTCTTAACACTTCAATTTCATGATTCCATGTAATACTTAACCTAGCCTAACCTAACCCAACCCAACCCAATCAAGAATTGGGTTGGTGGAAAAAATAACAATAATCGTACAAGTAATCGAACAAACACAATCACAAATCAAAACACTTGTAGAATCGCAAAAGAGAATAAAGCAAAACCAACATCACACCAACCCTTAACTAACCCTAATCAAAATCAACACATAGGCTACAAGAGGATTCAAATATTTTAACCATGGTTTAAGCTTTGTGGGGAATGAGGCTTGACAATAATAATGTCAAGTTGTTTGGGTCTAGGGAAATTTCAAAGGACCGATACGGGCCCAAAGGGCAAGCATAGAGCAAAGCCTTCTTTTGTGTTGTGACAAAGATAATAACATTACAAAAGAGTCTTTGGAGATTAGGTTTGAGAACTATGAGAACATTCAATGGGAACATGGGAACAATATATTATTGCTAAATTTGAAAAGATTTCCATCTTCAATCTTTTTGTTTATTTAGCATTTAGTTGATCCCTTTCAAGTTCATAGGTAGAACAATTTCAATGTTTTATGTATCTTTGGTGCCGATTTGTTTTGTTCTCCTATATCTATTTGCACTCTCGTTCTAATGAATTATAAAACCAAAGGATTAAAAAATGAATGTTTGTCAAATGAATGTTAACGTGAAAGGATTTTATTTTATTTTATTTTATTTTCTAAATGTTAGATTTTCATTTTAAAGGTTGTGGACTTGGATTCATAAAATGATTGAAGATTGAGTTGCATACTTCTACCGAATGAAAAAATGGACATAACATTGCACCCTTTTGTTGTTAATTTCAATCAAGCCATTAGAGGGGTTTCTCTTTAGTGACATAGGTCATGTTTTCTATAGTGTCTAAGAGAATGTTAATGTGAGTCCAAGTGATTTCAAAATTTGTCATTTTTCCCACAAAATTTTAGATTTTTTCTTTCTTTTGTAGTGTAATTTTGACAAAATTTGCTAATGTTTTGGAAAAAAATCATAAAAATTTTTGAAAAAAGAAAAACTGCAAATTTGACCCCCAAAAGATTTCCAATTTTGTAATATAGCTAAGTGGCAATCATCCATAAAACAATTTAGCCAAATTTTGGTACAAAAAATATGAAATTATTTTTTATAAAAAAATCCTTGAATATTTTTTGCTACATACTAAAATTCAAGATATATTCTTGTGATTTTTATATTAAAAGAATTTTTCAAAAACAAATTGGAAACTAGAAACCCCAAAAAAGCCATTTTTTTGCCATTTTGATCAGCAATTTTTTTTCAAAAAAAATAGTGTGACCCACCTTTTTTTTTTGGTTTCATTTTTGCTTTGATATAATTTTGGAAAACGGGCAATGAAGAAATTTCTAAAACCCACAAATTTACACACACCCTACATTCAAATGTGAAGAAAATAAATCCCCATTTAAATTTAATCAAATGATGTAGTTACACACAAAAAGAAATATCGAAAACTAGGTCACCTATTCCTTTATGCCAAATAAAATATGTCAAATAATAATATATGATTTTTTTTACTTTTTTTAATTTATTACAATATGGTGAAATTTAATTAATTACTATTGTGTGATTAATGGTGTCCTAAATTCCCTCACTCCCATTCAACTCTTCTTTTCATTTCATGTCAATGATTTTTAAGCATAGGGCCAAATTTTTAAATGTATTATTGTATCCCACCAACATTTTTTCTTGCAATTTTTCATTTTATTTCAAGCTAGCATTAGTTGATGCAAATCTGATGGGTCTATATTATAGAGTCCAAATGGCCCCATTTCACATTTATATCATTATGTTAGGGTTAATAATCATAAAAACAAACTTTGTAAAAAATATTCACTTTCTTGTACCATTATAGGGTTTGCAAAAAAAATTCCATCAACAACATCTTCTTCATGAACAAATCACCATTCTTAATAATGAATCACAAGTTTTCATTGCACATTTCATTACTCAATCACTTTCATTGCACTTACAACTAATCCTTTGTTTTATATTTATATTAATATGATTTGTTTTGTTGCATATTTCATTCATGGGCATTCAATACTATAAATTGCATAGGTCTAAAAGATTGAGCATATGATTTGGTATTTTAAAATTTTCAAGTTTTGTTAGTTTTTGTTTAAGCTTTATTTGTGGCATTTGGTTATTATGCCATGGTTTTGGGAAGATATAGTATTTTGGGAAGCATTCAAGGTTGAAATTTGAATTCAACTCAAATTGGTGGCACCAAGTGGTGATGCTAACAACTACACAACGATGGAAGGGTCGACCAATTGTTGTTGCTTGTGCAATGTGCAAACTCAAAAACTTCAAATACAAATTGTTTGTAAACTAAACCCTAAACTTTTCATGTTCATTCTTTTGCTTATAAATGTGAATGTCAAGGAGTCATGAACTTTTTTCCTCGTTAATCCTCAACTTTCTTGGGTTTGTTGATTATGAAGAACATTCCTCAAGTTTGTAAACTTTAATTAATCAATCCTCAAGTTTCCTCTTGCTTATTTGTTTTTCAAGTTTGGTTTGTCAATTTTCAAGTTTCCTGAAATATGACACCTTGAATAGCTCCTCCACTCAACTTTGAATTCCAAATTTTATTCAATTTTTGAATTCCTTTTGGAACTCAAGCGATTATGACTTCAATAATTCTAAAAACTCTTTTGCTATAAAAAGATATCTTCGTTGTAGTGTTGAAAGCTTCAATAATGGTATTTGCCCTAATCTTCCATTACTTGGCAATGTGGGTGTTGATGCAAATCATATTGAGTAAATAGTCATGGATGCAAAATATGCCCGTCAATAAAAATAATGAAATAAATTATTGAACTTTGAAATGGCCCTTTGTGATGAAATGGCTTTAATTTTAATGTGGTTGCAAAACACAAGAAGAAATTCATCTAATGTGCTTCCATCTTTTCAATGTTGTTGAGCAAAGGAAAACCTTTAATTGATTAAGAGAGTTTCAAAGCTTTACTTCATTTTAAAATTTTGAAACAAACCTAAAGAAAATTATCTAATGATTTTGTCTTCTAGGAAATGATAGATTACATCCACAACCAAGTTTTGAAGGCTAGTGAAAAAGCCATGAACATTATTTCATTGTTGTATATGTTAACAAAGTCACTAATGTAAACAATCAAAACCATGGATATGTTTTGAAAGATTGGTGTCATATTTTGGTTTTATTGACTATCAAACAAATTGGGGACAACTCTAATTTAAATAACTTCACAAAGGTTCTTATGCATTCTTTTAAGATTCATGGAGGGATTTTGGAGGAGAATATTGTTAACATGTTGGTTTCTTTAGGGACAAATGGAGTCAATATGTTTTAAGAGGTTTAAATGGAATCACAATGTAACTCTAATGGCATTACACACCATTCCTTGTGGGCATGCATTGCATGGCTCATTGGTGCAAACATTTTCCAATCTATTGATAATTGCAAGGTTAGAAAACCTCATGCAAATTTTATACTATTATCTCAAGTCAAAAAAACACCTAGTGCTTATTAAATCAACCTAGATTATGGAAACAATGGGAAATTAGTGAAACATGTTTCTTTGTAGGTACCAGTATTGTCCCTGCTTGATAAAAATGGTGATTGATTCACCTGCGATTGTTTTGATACCTCTATTCTTGAATTGCTTTATGATCTAGAAATTGTGTTTAGTTATGATGAATTAGAGATTATCAATGCATTGGTGAAATTTCTCCATTTGCATGGTGTGGTTTGTGATGGTGAAATTATGGTGGTGATGAAGATCTACCATAATGATTTGCATAAATTGTATGTGGATCTTGTTGTTACTTTTGTTGAAGACATATTTCAAAACTTTAATAAATTTGTGGATTGGTGGACACAAATCATCATTAAATTTCAGTTTGGAATGAATCATACACTTGGACATGGTGAAATTATGGTGGTGATGAAGATCTACCCAATGATTTGCATAAATTGTATATGGATCTTATTGTTGCTTTTGTTGACAATATATTTAGGACTTTCATGGATTTGTGGATTGGTGGAAACAAATCATCATTAAATTTCAATATGGAATGAAGCATACATTTGGACATGGGAATTGATCACTTAGGTTTTGAGTTTAATGGGCATCATGTTTGGACAAGACATAAAAACCTAAAAATTCAATTTTTATAACCTAGAAAGTTTATGTTGATGTGAAAGTGGCAATTGTTAGTTGTTGTTATTCAACTTATTAATGATTGAAAATACAATTTCCTTTCCAAGAAATCATAAATGTGTTAAGGGTGGTCTATTTTTAGTACTAGTTGTAGGATGACCCAAATTGTAGGTTTGAACCACACGTATGAACACTATCATATCCTTATATTGCACCATTCAGAAGGTTGGCCTTTAGAACAATGGGTTCTTCTATTGTTAAATGCTACAACATTGGATTTGTAATGATCCACCTTTGTTCTATTTATGTTCAATGTCATGGCCCTTTTGCATGTGGTTAATCCTTTAACCTAATTTTAATTAAAATTGAATATAAAAACCACATTGTCAAACATTACATCCCAAAATACATAAAATTGGTTGAGGTTGAAAATTTTCCAAGCAATCATATTAGTGGAAGATGAATGCACCTCTAAACTTCATGAAATGAATGTAAGAAACATGGTTATTGTTCACTTTGATTTGATGATCCATATCTTTTCACTCCATTTTGACACCTTCAAAAAAATTCCTCACATGATGATACCATCCAACAATGGAACTTGGCAATGTTTATGCAATATGGTTGTGATGCATAACTTGTGCCTTAATTTGGCAAAGTACTCGATATTAAAGCAAGTTGCCTATTCTCATGTTAATTATAATTGGTACAATTTTTATATTGACCATTGTTCAAATTATATGATTGGTGATGAACATTTTATGATGATGAAAGGTTGAACCATAGGGTTATTCTTTGGTGGACTTTGTTAGGCCTTGCCCTAGATGGGGAATGACTGTCACTTTTAGCAAGTTGGCATCAATTGACTTGTTTGATATTAGATTGCCTTATTTAGATGAAAATAATTTGAGATTTTTTGGGGGATGTTGCTTTACATCAAAGGTGGGTTGTTGATAATAAATTATTTTATTCAAATGGGGCAAGTTTGATTTTGGTGATTTTAGGGTTAGGTTTTGGTTGGACTAGTAATTGATTTTATATTTTACAAGGTTGATTTTGTGATTGCAATGAGAGTTTGTTGTGGAAGTGATGAACAAATGTTGAAGGATTTTGTGTGAAATGCATAAAGAGAATATATTAAGTGGTGTTTTGGATGAGGAGTGTGAAGGGTTGGTTGCTACTTTTTGTTGTTTCAATGACCAATGATTCTTTTGGCATAAGGAAAAAGTCAAGAAAGGTTGTTGCTTGTCTTTTTCTACTTTTTGTGTTCATCTTATTATGGAAAAACTAGTTGGCTATGGGTGTGGTGGCATCTTGTTTTTGTCATTTGTTAGGCAAAACCTTGCCACATCAACTAATTTATAACCATTTTGTATTGTTTTGGTTGCCATTTTGGTGATTGATTAAACAATTTTTATCATGGGTTGCATGTGTCATGTTGATTTTCCATAATCACTTTCAACATTGTTTTTTTGGGTGTGCACTTATTATTTAGACACTATGACTATCCCATGGGTCACATGACTACTATGCACATGTAATTTTTTACACTATTAAAATTTAATAAATTTTTTTACATTGAATGACTTAGCTAGTTTCACACTAATTGTACACCCTTGTCCATATGTGAAAAAGTGAAGTAGTAGTCATGATGGACATTACAAATCTTCCTCTATCTATTTCAACTTTCATGATTGAAAAATTGGTATGACTTGCCAAGCACAATAAATAGCCCTAGTTGGAGCCATTAACAATGACATAACAAATTATGGTTATGGTCAACATGACTATTATGGAGGCACATGTAAAACGATTATAATTATGAGTTATAATATGCTTAATAGAAGGGTGATCAACAAAACTACATTTTTTAACAACCTTTAATCTATGTATGCATTCCAAGGAAATTTTAAGGTTTAGTTTCCTTTTTTGTTATTTATAGTGCTTTTGAGAGTTTCTAAGACAAAAAGTTGTTATTGATAAACGTGAGGGAGGTCTTGAATTTTTTTCATGGGGTCAAATATTCAATCATGAATGCAAATGTAAGATTGTTGCAAGTGTAAGACTTTTGCAACAAAACATAATCCTATATATTAAATTCTTTTTTATTCCCAAGTTGGTGTGGCTTTAGACAATTTTAGAATTGTTCCATTTGCATTTAAAGGTTCATTAGGTATTTTCTATGTACAGATTCAATTATATAGTTTGTAAAATCACTACCTCCATTTGTTTGTCGTGCTTGTGCAAGGTATGAAGAACTTATGTATTATTTTGTTATGGAATTTTTTCTTCTAATAAAGATGTTAGGATTATGTCATATGATGAAAAGGTCAACATGTGCAAAGCTTCTTTTGGCTTTAAAATAATGTTGGTGGTGGTGGTGGACTCTTGCATAAATGAGATTGAGGATGGATATATTCAATTGAAAGTAAGTTAATCTTCTTTTAGAATGAATTTATTCATTTGTAAGCTGGATATGTCATAAAGAAAGAAAGGACATGTTTAGGTGATTGGTCCTTTTCTTATTGTATATTTGAACATTGAATTTGATCTCATCACTAATTGGCCATAACTAAATGGACTCCATGCAACTTTCTTACTTAAATTGCTCATTCTTCATTTTGTGCTCTTTCAATGTAAGCCCAAAACTTTGTTTATGCACTTTGGCCAATTAATGATGGTTTTGATTTTAAAATAGTCATGAAGACTTGATGTAATTGGATTTGTTAAAAAACTTGAACATTAAAATCATAATGAACATCAAGATAACTAATCAAAATGATGTGTAATTAAAGGCTGAAATTAACAAAAAATCACAAAATAGGAACTTTAAATTTACAAAAATACAAAAAATTATTGTGGTCAACTTTTAATTGGTGAAGGTAGGAAATTCAAAGGCAAATTTATCTTAATTTAAACCTATAACTTCATAGAAATTATATTTCTAAGTTTTAAATTAATTTTGGCATCTATGAATTTTTTCTTTTAATTTTAAATTTCATGTCTTCACCAATTAAATGTTGATCATAATAATTGTTTCAAATTTTAATTTTTGGCGTGGAGAAGTGGCAAATCACCTCACTAAGATAATCACTTTCAATAGTCAAGATCTTTTAACATTTATTTATGTAGAAGAACTTATGTCATCAAGTTGAATATGATAGCCGTCTTAAGGCTTACATTGGGCATCAAGTGTGCGTGGTGGTTGGAAAAAGAATTGTAATTTTAAAACAAGTTCAGTTGGAAAAACAATGAAAATCATAAATTTTTAAAAAGGTGAAATGTTAATACCTTTCGCTCTTTAACATTATTGTACAATATTGCATACTTTAATTTTTGTGCAATATTAGATTATTAGTCAATAAGGTAGACACCATGGTGGCCAAAAGTTGACATTCACAATTGCCAAAAACTTTTATACTTATAATTCAAAGATTTAGCACCTCAATTGGGTGTACATGTGTAGAAGAACCCAACGATAAGGCTATTAGTTGACATTGTAATATTTAATTTAAATAAGTATACCATAACATTTTTTATTAACAATGTTTCGTGGGTCTTCTTATTGGATCTAAAAAATATGACATAAAATCAAAATAACACAAAATAATTGTAAAAAACTTTGCATAAATATGAAAGTAATGTGGCAAATTGTTTTTTCCCTATCCATAGCCCCATTCTAGGAAATGATGAAGTTAGTGGGGGCATCATTGTAATTCATCATTACACAACTATCATCATGAAGGTAATAATCTAAATTTGGCTATAAACCAAATACGAAGGTAAATTATTTTTTAAGCCTTTTCATATTTTGGCTACTCATTGGAAGTTGGATTTTGTTTTTTATTTTTTAATTTGGCAAATTAGGGCCATTTTTTCACAAAAAACCCTTTTTATGCATGGGCAAACTTATCCTTGGGTAATACCACTAGGAACGTCACACCCCAAATTTCTAAGACCCATCCAACTTCAAGACAACAGAAGACTCACATAAATAAAACTTTTCATTCCAAATTATTTATCAAAAGGTTACCCAATTCATGTAGAATTCAAAACTTTAATTAAATTTACAAAAAAATGTGTTTGATGTGGAAAATGAATGCATAAGGAAAACGTTTTAGGAATGTCACACAAATGATTTTTTTTTATCAAGAACACAAAAGGAATTTATTTTTTGGGACTTTTCTTGGATGTTAATTTTTAACAATAATTCAAATTCCAACCTACTTGATGTCTTTTATAGATAATTGATTGAATCAATTTTCATTTAGTTATGATTTTTTGAAGTCACGATTGTGAATTCCTAAAGGGCCATTGATGTAAAGAACACAAATGATAATTATTTTCACTTAATTTTTTTTTAATGAATTTGGATCATTCCCTTATACATGTACTAAATAAAAAAGAAAAAATATCTAATGTGTAAATGTAAGTACATTTTTTTTTTAGAAATTAGGAATTGGGTTAGGAATAGTTCAGGAATCAAAATATTAATGCATATTATAGGTTTTTGGGCGCTCATTATTTTTCATGAATGTGTGCATAGGTGGGAAAAACATAGCCCACCTAATCCAATCAAATAAACCAATGTATAAGTAGATGAAATTTTATTTCTTACATTGGGTCCAACTTTCCTATGATTTTGGCAAGGTGGTTCTTGGTGGTACCACCCAAGCAAAAGTTTGTCAACATGTCAAAAACAAGTAACTAGTGTGGTGAGTCTTTATGTTTTGAGGCAAGGGATATTTATTATTATATGTGTTTTTTTGAACATAAAGTCATGTAGGAAAATGCATTAGAAGGAATCAATTACCACCCATTTAAAGCAACTCAAATTATGATGCCCCAATCTAAATGTATTTCAACTTACTTTCTATAACAAGTTTCAACAATGCAAATATGCTAGAAAATTATATTGTATCCTTAAGAATGTTGCCCCTATCACTAATATTAGGTAGAATCACAAAATAAAATATTCCATCAAATTCATTCATATTCCGTAGGCTTTTATTTCTAGTGGATTAAACTATTCAATCAAGTATAAAAAAGGAGAGGACATTTTCTTATGATTCCATAAATAAACATCACAAGGTGAAATTCTACATATCAATTCATTGTATATTTTGTTCAATAATGTGTGATTCCATATACAATTTGGTGGCATGTGGATGTTCATTTCTTCTTCCTCAGTGATTTGTGCATCTTTGGCACTTGCAAGTTATATGCCATATGTATTATTTATTTATTCTCAATTATATCTTTGTTTGTAAAAGAAGCTATTACTTTCCATTTTAATATTCTTGTGGATTGTAGTAAACATTGGATTTTTGTGAAACACGAGCAAGAAATAAGAAATTAATGGCATGTAGCAAACAAGATTAAATATTGAAATTGGATTGTCTTAGCAAGCATATGTGCCTATCCTTTGTTCATACAAACACATTAGTGGTGTACATTATTGTTCCACATGGGCTTCAACCTTTGTCAAACTTATGTGTGTCTTAACAATCTTGTGTTGTATGTTCATAAGATTTTTCATCATTCTAGCTTGGCAATTTGAAAGAAACCTTAATATGCCAATTATGCTTATAATATCTTTGCTAATTAATTTGATTGCCTATGCAACCTTGCCTTTCTAGGGTTAATAGCCAACAATGCAACAAGTACTTGCAACTTGTTATCAAGAACTTGATCTAGAACTTGCAATTTGAACTTGGAACTTATTATTTGGAAACTTGAATTTAGAAGTTGAACTTAGACCTTGATATTGGAAACTTGAATTTTGAACTACTTATTGAGAAACTTCAATATGGAAGTTGCCTTAGACCTTGATATCAAAAACTTGAATTTTGAACTTGCTTTTGGGAAACTTGAATTTTAAACTTACTTTTGGGAAACTTGAATTTGAAATTTGAACTTAGACCTTGATATTTGAAGCTTGAATTTTGAACTTGTTATTGGGAAACTTTAATTTGGAATTTGGACTTGGACCTTGCTATTGGAAATTTGAACTTGCATAATGGGTTTCTTTCTTGGTTAGGTTTGAATGGATGGGTTTATTAGGATTTGATTGTTTTGGTACTTGGCCACACTCTTTCTAATGTTTGATCAACACATTTAGAGTGTCTTTGGATATATTGCACTAGAGTTTGCATGCTTGAATTTGAACATCACTACAAAATGAGATATCAATGAATTTGGTGTGTTGCTTTTGGAGCTTGCTATGAGACCCATTAATGGAATATATGGAAGATGATGGTTTTATATTGTGTGATTAAGTCCAAACATTGTTAGAAAAAGGTCATCCCCCTATCATGTGTTAGTTTAAGTTTTGGTAAGGGTATCCAAATGATTAATTACCAACAATGTCAAGTTGTGCTTAATTTGAACTTCACATATCACCTCTAATTGTCCATCTATAGATGAAGTTGTTCAAATTTTGGAGCTCGTTATGCCAATTGTTGATACATAGGATTTTTAATAATGTATCTTTAGTCACATTCCAAAATGTGGATTCCATGTTGCCTTTGCATTTGTGAAAATGCTAAAATGTCAAATGTTAATGCAAATGACTTTATAATTTGTAGGTTAGAATTCTGTCAATTTTCCACACCACAAAGGGAACATTTGTTTTCAAAATTTTGTTGATTTTTTTTCACATTTTGGGAACCTTACAAAAGTGAAAGTTCATTTGCAAATCAAGTTAGGACTTTCCATGATTGGAATATATATATTTATATTTGAAAGGACATTATGTTAAGGAAAAGATTTGATTTTTTATTTATGTCACCTTATATTCCATTCTTCAAAGCCAATCAACACATGTTCCTCCTTACATTATGGCAATATAAAAAACTTTGTACATGCATGTGTTTGAATTAAAAATTTGAAACATTTGCTTTAATCTAAGTTGTCAATTCCACCATAAAGTTCCTTTGTCTACTTGTTTTTTATTTAAGGAAAAACTCCATGCATGGTTGTCACATTGATTACAACTTGCAATGTTATAACATAAGTGGTGCATGCCATATTTTGTTAGCATGTTGAAATCTTAGCATTAAATATGATTATAAACTACAAAACATTGTATCCTCATAATTTAATAGTCACCATACAATTCAAGTTGGGTTAATTATTGAATTATGTAACCATGTCATGTCCACATGTGCCCTTGGTTAAAATTAATGCCCATTGTTCAGAATCTCAAACGTGACACACTAAACCATTCATGTTTTTTATGTATCCATGCCATTAGAAAAGCTCTAAAATATTAAGGGATTTCGTACATCACCTTCAACCAATTTATTGAACAAAAATATTGCAAAACCTTCACTAGTACTCGAGTGTTGCTTATTTGTTTGTACCTTGTGCACCCACACTTTGGAACCTAAAATATTAATATTCAAAATAACATTTGAATATTACATATATATTTAATTATTAAGTTGGAAATAATAGGCATTTATGAAATGTTAAAGTAGTAAAATGTTTTTAAAAAATTATATTATGCCTATTGAATTAAGGTTAACATGACATTAGAATTATTGAAATATTACAAATATTGAAAATAACAAGACACAAGTAATTTTAAATTAAAAATATTATATCAAATGGTAAAATTTAAATGGAACTTAACTTAAAATTAAACTTCAACCTTGAACTTTTAAATTAAAATTTTGATGAAAGTTTAAATACATACATTTGAATTAAAATTAAAGTTTTAAATGAAAACCTTTAAATTTGATTCAAATTTTAGATTTACATAATTTAGAACTAAGATTAATTACACAATATATTTAATCCATAAATTAAACCTCCAAATTAGGTAAACCCAAAAGGTTAATAAATAAAAAAATTGGTGAAATTAAGAAAAATTGGTTTGCAACAAATAAACCATTTCAATTTATTGTTTCTTTGATATAATAACATACACGTGTTTATAAAAATACTCGATAAGTTGAAAGTTAAACAAATAATATGTTTCAATTATAAAAACATTTAAGGCTTGGAGCACTTGAAAGATTGTAATGTTATATCCATGCATTTATCTATTAAAGTGTTCAATTATGAATTGAAAGTAGCCACTTAAATTATCTTCACAATTTATGTTGTAGTAGACCACTAAAGGTTGTAATGAATTCAAGAATCCTTCATCCAACAACTTGTCATGTGTAGTCCAACCCACCACTTGTGATATTTCTACTAACTTTTGGAGATGGATGGCTTAAACCAATTTCACATGGCTTTGTCACACAACAATTTCAATAATTCCATTTGCAAGTGTATATCACATAGCAAGTTTCCATCTTGAGGTGAACACTCTATTAAAATTTGACATTGCATGCACCAAAGGAGCTATTGTTTGGGGGTATTATTGTATGTTGTTGTTATTTTAATGTTCAGATGTCAAAACATGTTTTGAGGTGTCAAAGCATTTTAACTCTTCATTTTTTGTCTTCCAACTTTTCAACAAAGGAAACATGTAGAATTTTCTGGCAATTTTAACATGCAGGTAGATAAGTTAATAAAAAGACGAGGTTTTGAAATTTAAAAAGTAACAAGGGAACCAAAAGACATTTTTTTCATTAGTGGGCTTGGTGTAAGTAAGATAAAGTGAATAATTGGGTTATCTTGTCAAAATTAGAACAAATAAATTTAAAATAGGATAAACCCATCATAAAATTGTGGAATGTTAAATTATGCTTTTAGTTGAATGATGAAATATATGTTTTTTCAATAATGTACATTAATTTTCAATTTTCAAATTGTAAAAGTACATTTCAAGTAGGTTTCTAAAAACAATTGCTTTTGAAGTTTATTGTTGGTGTGGAGTTTTTGTTTCAAGTAGGGTATCCAATAGGTTTTAACAAAGAAAAGATAGATTTATTTTTTTCATGAATTGTTGAAATATATGATGATCTTCATATCCTAAATTTGTACATACCTATTTCATTAAATTTTCCAAATGAAAAAAATAGGTTTGAACATATATTAACTAGTTATATTCACATGTTATTTTAACTTATTTTTAAAGTTCATTTGCTTTTAGTTTTTTTAAAACTACATTCTTATAAAATTAATACAAAAAAAGAATGGTAATTGACATATACTTTCACCTAATTTGATGTTATTGTAGTTATATGAGTGACACATGGCTCAAGTGCAAACGTTTATTTTTTCTATATACTTAATCTTCCTTGTACAAATGATGTATAATTATTCTAAAAATTTAGACATATAAAAAAATAAAAAAATGTCAACAAGGAAAATTTGAATTAATCTGTGTTGAATTGGACATCAATGTAGGGTATGTGAAGGAACATTAATTTTTCCCCACCTTAAAGTTAATTTTATTTTTTATGTTTACTACATTGAGTTTTGATATCATATATTTGTTCAAATATTTAGTTTTAGTTAAAGCCTTGAAAATTGATGATGTATCCACAATCTATCCACATGTTTATATATACCAAATAAAAAACCATTGAGTATAAAATATATATAAAAACAACGTAATGTCTAATTGTTGAAGAAGAATCCTAAGAAAAATTCAATACTTCATCTAAGAAACTTTTCAACCCTTTCATGATATTGTGACCACAAATGAAAGAGCAATGGAATTTACAATGGCAATGTGAAAGGAAATGCTAATGTGAACGTGAATAGGTTTCAAGGTTTAGTGTGTAGATGTTCATTTTCTACAAAAAGATGACAAAATGCAATTCATTGTTGTTTATTTTCCCAAATTATCCATCAATGTAAGGGAATTCATGAATGCAAGTTGAAAGAAAGGAAGTGTGTTTTGTTGTTTGTGTGTAATGCAAGTCTTATCATTAATCCTAAAAGAGTTGTTGATGGTGGAGGATGGAGCTAAATTTATGAAGTTAATGCAACTTTATAAGAAGAAAATGGGGAATTGTGCTATGGAAGATAAGAGGAGGGCAAAGGAATGGCTAAAGGGAGAGGACAAAAAATGGGTGATAAACAAAATTTTTAGAGTAGATGTGTTTGGGATGTTGAATAGGAGATGATGCATTTGTTGTTTTTGTTTTTGTTTTTTTAAAAATTGTTGTTGAATTCTCTTTTGTTGCACCAATATCACTTTAATGAAAATGAGTTATGTATTTTTGAATTTTCATATGAATAATTTATGTTGAAATAGGAGGACAAAATTAGGTGGTTAAAGTTGTAGATGGTTGGGCATTAGAAGTGAGTTAAAAGCTTCAAAGTCATGCATGCATAAAAGAAAAACTATGAGTTTGGATCTAGTTGGATGGTTAGTTCTATTGGAGTAAGAAACATGAAAAATCTTTTTTTGGGGTATATTTGGGATGGAAGAGTCTATGTGAAAAAAATAGAATCCAAATGATTTCTTAAAGACCAAATTAAACAACATGGTTTTTTGTGAATTTGGCTACCCATACTTTTAATGGTTTTGCATAAACTTCATGTTTACCATGCAACTGATGATTGAATCCTCATAAATAGAAAGATGGAAGGGGGTTAAACTTTTTGGGAAATTGAAGTGTAGAATTATTGATAATGCATTGCATAATAGAGGTTGGGATTAATAGACTTATTGAACAATGAGAGTTTTGATCTTTCGTTAAACTTCAAAAAAACCAAGTTTATGGTTTGGCTCAAATTGGGGCAATAAGCATCAATTCTCAACAACAACATTAAGACTATCGACTATTGTGATAGAATAATGTAATTTAGAGGCCTTAAAATGTTTAAATTATGTTTCTCTGGCATTTGATATAGATTGATCATAATGTGTTCTACTTGAGTTTGTTTTTAAGGATTGAAGTCTTGGATTTGTTGCTTGAGTGTTGTAAATAAAATGTTTGCTTGCTTGTGAAAGTTTTAGGTTCCTTTCCTTTTGGTTACAACAAAACTACTTTCTTTTCTTTTCTCCCAAAAGTGCAATCTTAAGAATTGTAAGCAGTTTTAGACTTTGTCATAAAATACCTACATCTTTTGTACATGTATGACATATTTTTTGGATGTTTTTAATATCTATAATTAATGCATTCTCTACATTAATTATATTTTAATTTTGAAAATAAACATGTTCCTATTGTAGAACCAATTGAATTGTAAATTTTCTCTAACAAACCGAATATACAAAACCCTATTTGAACCCTATATTTTTATTCATATAGTTTTTCAATTCCCAAAAAAATGCTTCCCTTTGAATCGTTATCCAACATAGTTAATGTGAATACAACATATGCATTACTTGTTCCTATTTTTGTTTTTAGCATAGGCAAACAATACATCTTGTGGCAAACAAACTTGACATTGTTTTTTTTTTGGGTCAATTCATGATTGCATTCCAAGATGTAAATGTCCATGGTGATGATCCAACAATAATAAGAGCAAAAACAAACCCTAAACCTTGAAGCTCTTTTTCCAAGGTTTTGTAACATCTTCCTTAATAACAAATTGCGTAATCTGGCTTCCTTATGATTCACACCATCAAAAATATAAAATATTGCTTAACCTTGAGTAATAATACTCTTCAATAAAACATAGGTTTGAAAAACAATAAAAATTTATCATACCCTTTCAATATATTTATTTATATGATTTCCTTGCAAACATGTTTGTGGAATTTTAAAAAAAAAACTACAATATTAATCAATAAGCCAAAAAATAGTGAGAACAATTAAAATGATCAAAAAATTGTAAACCTAAAATAATAATAATCATAAATACATGAATGGACAAGGCATGTGGGAAACTAAGAAGAAAAAAAGACACAAAAAAAGAAGGAAAAAAAACATATTGATATTCTAAATGACCCCCAAAGGCTTAAATCCACATTTTATAAGGATCTCAATCGAGGTCCCAAGAACACATGGAAACTCCAAACCATAAAATGATGAGATCCCGTAACCCAAGTGCCAACTTTCCCCACAGGTGTTGGTTTGGGCCGAAACCAGGTACCGAAACCGGGGGGTGTTGTTATAACGAACGAGGTCCTCAAATGCGGGATTTGGTAAAGTAGCCCAACGGGAACCCTAGTTAAGTAACAACCAGCCGAGGTCCTACACAGCTACGCAAGCGCGGGTCGGCGGGCGGCCGGGTGCGACCGAGCGAATGTAGGCCCGGGTGTCTTGTGACCGTTTATGAACGGAACGGAACCCCAGCCAGCAGGGTCCCAGCAGCAGCCCGACCGCCCGCCCGCCGGCCCGCTCGGGCACCCGAGCTCGGTCGTCTCTCTCCTTTTCCTACAGCTGCCTGCCTTCTCACGCTCCTCCGTCGCAGTTGAATCGCTCTGCAGTGCTTGCCGGGGCAGCGTGTGCATTAGCAGCAGCAGCAGCGTCGATTAGAGAGCGCTCTCTCTTTTCTTCGCGACATCATCATCTCTTCTAGTATCCCCAATAACAACGCCGCTGATAGCGTCTGTTTCCGAAACGCTTCTTCCGTCTGTTGCAGTGTTTTTGAGGGGACATCTGAAGTGGGGGTAGGTACCTGTTTTGATTTTTCAGAAGCGAAGAGGTGGTGGCGACCGTCTGCTGTGATTCTGACGGTTTTCCCGAACTCTTGAGCGTGTTCTGCGGAGTCTTCTTTGTTTGGGTTGTCCGTTTGTTTTTTGCGTTCCAAGTATTGAGGTTTCCGTTTTCTTTCCCTTCCTCTTTGACGCCTTTCTACGGGGTACCATTTCGGGCCTGTAGTTGGTTTTCTGGGAGGGAGCAAGTGGTCTGTGTCTCCCTCCCTCCCTCTCCCTCTCTCCTTGCCTCCCTCTTATTGGAGACTGTTGATTGCCGTATGGCGCTTGCTTGGCGTTTCTGCCGGAAAGCAGGGGATTTGAAGGTGTACCCATGATGATATGAAGGAGTGGTGTTTTGTTTCTTCTGAGCGTAGCGACGGTTTTTCTTTGCGGAGGAGCCTTTGGTGTGGATCGGGATCAGACGAAGGGTGCGAGAATTTGGTTGAGTAGTAGCTGGTAGAAAGAGCGACGGGAAAGGGAGGGAGTGATTCATATGCAGGCGCGACCTGCATGAATGCGGGCTATGCCATGGGAGGACAGATGGAGCAGAATGCACCGGTTCAACACCACGTCCACCATAGCAACCATGCGGCTGCTGCAGGAACTGACACTGGAGATGCTGTGATGGCACGTTGGTTGCAATCCGCAGGTCTCCAGCATCTGGCAGCTCCATTAGCCGCGGCTGCACTCGACCATCGCTTGCTTCCCTCTTTGTTGATGCAGGTGCCCTCCCCTCCCTCCCCATTCTTCTTCAACTGGGATTCAGGCATGCTTGCATTCATTCTCTGCCACTCCATACTGCCTTCTCCTTTACTCTTTAGGGTCCATCATCCCTTGTGTGTTTGTACAGCATCGGTATGGATCTCAAGCATATTTCTTTGTTTCCGTAACTATTGCTTCCCAGCCAGTGGGGAGGGGGGGGGGGGGGGGGGCACCTTTTGCACCCCAACCGCCATGGGCCTTTCCCATCGCTCGCCATTTTTTTTCCTAAATCATTTTTTCCCAGCCAGGGGGGGGGGGGGGGGGGTGGGTGGCAGCTTTTGAACCCAAACTGCCATGGGCATTTCAGATAGTCTGCCATTGTTTCTCATAAGGGATGTAGTCCTGTTCAACCCTAGAATTCGAACCTCGTGCCACTCTTACTTACCTTCTGTCTTCAGGCCATCCAAGTATGAACCCCTTCTTCTGCTAACATCCCCATTCTCCCTGTGCACTGTTCAAAAACCTCGTGGATTCCAGGAATGATTCAGCATTTTTGGTTCCGGTTGCCCCCCTTGCCCTTTTTACTGCTGCATTTGCCCAGAGGTACTCCTGCAGAATGGAGTGAGTGAACACTGACACTTGGTTTCACTAGAATCCTATGTGGCTTCCCGAAGGAAAGACAGAGAGATTCCAGCCTGCTACTTTGTCTTCTCACATTTCTGAAAGATTCAGAAGTGAACGTTCCTTCCAGCCTTTATGCTTTGTAGCTGGAGCCTACTGATTTGATGGCTGTCATCTTGAAAACAGTGTGAAAGGAATGTGTCTGTGCACGGGCAGTGTTTATAGACAATTCAAACCATAGCATTGTCAAAGGAGTTGTCATTGCCAGTTGTATGTCATTGCCATATGTTGTATGCTGCAAGCACACAGGCTGGAATCACGCCACATGAAAGATAGATACTATCAGCCAGATACAATAAGTAAAATGGCATTGCTTCCTCTCTGAGATAGGGATTTAGGACTTTGTCCATCTTTGCTTATTCCCAGAGATAACCAGTTTTCCACTAAGTGGTATGTGACAAAAGTCACATCTCTCTCCTTTTGGAATGTCAAGCATGTAGAAGCCTGTCTTTGTTTGGAATGTAAAAAAACAAGTTGGGAGGGAATGGTGCTTTTGCGAAGCAGGACTATGCAAGGTATGGAGTGCAATCGTTGGAAGATAAGCAGAAGCTGTTTAGATTGATAAAGACAATCAGCAGTGGTGTAGAGCCTGCATCTGAGCCAACAACACCTCCTCCGTTTTCTCGGTCTGCAAGCCAAAGTGGCATGGATGGCTTTTTGTCACCAGAGCTTAGAGGTGATTTTGATCCAGGACTTCTGGATTTGCACTCTATTGATGATACAGAGTTCTTCCCTGAGGTGATATGATTCAACTTCCCTTCTCATAATATTGCCTCTTGATGATTCATTGTGTGTGGAGACTGGATTATAGCTGTTATCAGTTAGGGTAATCTTTATGATGACTCACTCACTGTCTTAACATTCATCATCTTTATGAAATGAATCTTCTCGATGGCCTAGCTCATGTAATTTGCCGCTTCTGTCAGGGGTTGGTGTATGGCCATAATCTACAGTAATGTAATCATACTGAAGATGTTATATTCATGATTTTTGTGGTTGTATTAATAGATCCTTTGCCAAGTCAAGAACTGAACTAATGCATGCCCTTGACTGGATGATGCAGACCTCCATTCCCGAACCATTTCAGCCATCACCATCATTTCTGGCTGTTGTTGAAAAGGGGTTTGAGAGCGAATATGAAGGGCATTCAATGAACATCAAGCAACAGAGCAAGTTGCAGGGTCTTTCTGTAAGCAGTCCACACCGGTCTGTATCCACAGAAAAGGACAGGAATGGGAGCAGCAATTCTGGCATTGCACGAATAAAAGTTGTGGTATGTTTGGGCTTCTTTCAACGCAATTTGTTGTGGAGATTTCTGGGCATGCCTCTTTTTGTTTAGGGTATTAGGTCATGTTGCAATCACTCTCTGTGGTATTTGTGAACACAAATACACCATTTGACTGATTGTGGGTAAACTGGCTTTACCCTTCACAAGGAAATTATGCATTTTGGTTATCATGACCTACCAATTGGGAGACTGCCAGTTACAATAATGAGCATCCTTGGGTCCAATCACAACAAGTAATTTGTCGTTGCCATGTGAGGTTCTATTTCTAATGAATTCATGCCCAATGGCCTGCCTGCTGGAAGCTGAAGATGAGATATGACCATGTTGCCTTATCCTGCATCCAGGACTCTGAGCCCTCAGGATAATTTGTTTGTTGGATATGATTCTCCCTGTGTGTTGGTGTTTGATACATTGGGAATGGCTTGGATCTCAAAATTTGTGATTTTGGTCCCCAGGTTCGAAAACGACCCATTAACAAAAAGGAGTTGGCACGGAAAGAGGAAGACATTATCACAATAAAAGATACAGACTGTTCTCTAACAGTGCATGAACCAAAAGTCAAGGTATGTCTACTCTGATCTTGTGGATTCAAGGGACTTTCCAATGCCTCCTTTGTAGGTAGTGTATTGAAGGAAAGCGCACCTTTTTTCTTTCATATTATCACTTCTTATCAATCTGACAAGTATGCTGTGCTGTGCTCTTGAGGCCCTTCAGGTCAGTCACTTGCTGACCTAATGTCTACTGACCCTAGCTTACCTGTTGAAGTTGCATTTTTTCAGTAAACCTGATTTTTTTCAATGGGTACAGGTGGATTTGACAGCTTATGTTGAGAAGCATGAGTTTGTGTTTGATGCAGTTCTGGATCAATATGTTAGCAATGATGAAGTAAGTTGCCAACTTCCTTTCCTTTACATGTTGAGTACACATGCTTTGGTGACTTTGGCTCCGATGCTAATGATGATGATGCTGGGCATGATAGGTGTATCGTACAACAGTGGAGCCAATTGTACCCACAATCTTTCAGCGCACGAAGGCAACGTGCTTTGCATATGGGCAAACAGGCAAGCATGACAGAACTTATCTCCTACATCTGATTGTGCCATGTTGGCTCTGTTATTTCACAAAGCTTCTGCTGGTTTCCATGGGGTCCTCATACTGCTTGCACACTGCCCAACAAGCTGGTGGTACGGGGCTCCGCCTGGTGCATGTCTGACTTGGTCAGCCATACCTGGTACCAGTCTGCACCTTTTGTGCACATGCCCTAATGCAGAGAAATGCTTCTGATTCTTGGCTAAGAATTTCTCTTTTTTTTATCCTTCTTTGCAGGAAGTGGAAAGACATATACCATGCAGCCATTGCCTCTCAGAGCTACTCAAGATATCATGGCTTTGATGCAGCAGCCAACATACCGAAGCCAGGGTCTTCAACTGTGGCTAAGCTTCTTTGAGATTTATGGTGGTAAACTCTATGATCTTCTGAATGAAAGGAGGTACATTTTCAGTCCATACAGTGTGCTTCTGTAGTATCACAAACCCTGTTGTTCCATTTCAGTGACCTGCTATGGCGGTGGATAGCTGAAAGGTTCTCAGACTCAAGATATGAGTCTGACCATCACCTACTATAAACATGAAGGATGAACATAACATTTGCAAATTCATGAATTCAGGGTGATTTGATGTTGAATTGTGATGGAATAAATTGGATAGAGTCATCATCATGTCATTGCAGCATGATTATTTTTCTCCTTCTATTGATGAAAGGAATTTATTGTTACCCATTTCTAACTTTTAGAGCATATCATAAGGCATTGGAGAAGGAATGGGTGTTGATGAAGCAGGGTGATGGTGGTGCAGAAAGCTGTGTATGCGAGAGGATGGACGCCAACAAGTGTGCATTGTAGGTCTGCAAGAGTATCGAGTATCAGATGTGGAATTGGTGAAAGAGTACATTGAGAAGGGCAACTTGTCTCGCAGCACTGGCTCCACTGGAGCTAATGAAGAGTCATCAAGGTCCCATGCCATTCTTCAGCTTGTGATCAAGAAAGCACCAGAAGGCAATGATACAAAGGGAAATCGTGTTGTTGGCAAGATATCATTTATTGACCTTGCAGGCAGTGAGCGAGGGGCTGATACCACTGATAATGATCGACAAACGAGGTTAGAACTTCAATCTTCTGTTGTGCTGCTTCCTAGAATATACATGTGTTTCCTGACAATATCTTAAGCTGTGCTTTGTGGTCCACATAAGGTCAGTCATTGAGAATATTTGGCTTTGCCTTGTAGAATGGAAGGAGCAGAAATCAACAAGAGCTTATTGGCTCTGAAGGAGTGCATACGAGCACTTGACAATGATCAGGGCCACATCCCTTTCCGGGGGAGCAAATTGACAGAGGTGCTTCGTGATTCATTTATGGGTGACTCACGCACAGTGATGATTTCATGTGTGTCACCTAATGCAGGCTCTTGTGAACATACTCTGAATACACTCAGATACGCAGACAGGTATGCAAGAATGTGATGGTCCCCACCTTTTTAGTCTACTAACTTGGCCTTGGCCTAACACTGGTTGTGGATCCCGTCTCACCTAAGGTTTTTTCTATTACTGCTGGTTTCTTATCCTGTCTTTTTAACTGTCTCCAAACCAAATGAAAACTGCTATTGCAATTCTTCAGGGTGAAAGGACTGTCCAAGAATAACAACTCAAAGAAGGATTTGAGTTCTACTGCATCAACTCAAAGGGAGATGACATCTTCTCCACCACTGCCTCCAATCCCAGCACAATTAGCCCCACAAGTGCCAGAACATGTGCTTGACAATAGAGCAGCAGAAAATGGCAGGCGCCCACCCCTTGATCCTGGATGGTATGTACAGCATGGGGAGCGTGAGGCACTAAACAATCAATTGAATGAGCACACCTTTGCAGGAAGGGATGCAAGCAGGGCTACATCAGCACCTGTTGAAAAGGATAGACCAAGCAATGTGGACATGAGTGAAGGGGGACTTTATGACTTGCATGAGAATGAGAATGAAAGGGTCCAGGTTTTCTTGCCTTCTCGCCGTAAGGGGGATAGGGAAGAGAAAGTGGAACGCCATGTCAGTCGTGATGATATGCCCAAGGCTGAGGGGGTTGCAAGGCGACAGAATGAACAACTCACTATTGCCAGTGCCTATTCAAGGGTGGACTCGGAAGTAGATCTTGTGCAATTCAATCATGAAGGTCACATCAATGCAATTCTTGAGGTAGCATTCTAGAATCTCCAGTGGAATTAAAATTAAGTACAGTTTGACCATCTTGTGACTAGTGTCAATTTCATGACTATTCTGTTGATAGCAGTTCTTTGCTGGCTAATGAGAAGAGGATAATCATTCATTGTTCCAAAATGGTGACTCGCACAGCCCAGTCTCACGGGCCATATCTTGACAATGCACCTGATCAACCATTCAAGCCCTGGGCCCACCTTCTGTCAGTTGTGCCAGATTACACCTAGGGACTGGAATTACTGCAACTTATATCTTTGCATATGATTGAGATAGTCTTTGCACAAATTGATGTATATAGCTGAATGAATTGACTGAACTAGTGTTAGTATGCAACCTACTGACAAAGCAATAGATGGTGCAGGAAGAGGAAGAGGTCATTTCAGCTCATAGGAAAGAGGTGGAGGATACTATGGAGATTGTACGGGAGGTAATGATCTTAACTTATAGCCCTGAACTTCGGCAGATATCTAGATTGACGAAAGACACCTAGATTCCCGTCTGCCACTGGTGTTAGTGAACCAAGTTTGCTTTAACTGTAGGGTGAGTTATGCTTAATGTCAAGCACAAGCTCTTGTTGGATCTTCAGTAGTAAATTGTGAAGGACCTCGGCTAAGAAAATGTTGAGTACCTTTGTGGACATCATGATGATCAACAATCTCTTCATTATGTGTGAGAACCTGTTTGACAACATTGTTCCTTCAACTGGCAGCAAATTGCAGCAATTAATGAGCCCTGCTGACACCTAGAGAGTTTTTGAAGGCTGCTAGGTTTCCATCTTAGAGCCCTGATGCTTGAAGTCGGTTGTTATTTCCTAGCTTAGGCACCTATATCTATGGCAAAGGAATGAGAAGGATCCTTACAAGTCAACCTCCATGTACATGCAGGAAATGAAGCTGTTGGCTGAAGTAGACCAGCCTGGCAGTCGAATAGACCGCTATGTGTCTCAACTCAACTATGTCCTGTCAAGAAAGGCAGCAGGCATTGTTAACCTGCAGGCCCGTCTGGCCCGATTCCAACGGCATTTGAAGGAACAGGAGATTCTGAGCCGCACAGGTGGTCTTCGACAAATTTAGACATTGACACTGACCATGATCACTGCCATACATGAGCTTTTTACCTCACCTATGGTTTGTTACAGAACTGAATAACAGCCCCGGGACTTCAGGGTTCTTGGGTATGCTAGCATGCATCTTGTTCCACTTTTTGCAGAGTTAATCTCTTAGGTGGAATGAAGTCTGTCCTGCTAGAGTAGGCTCTGAGAGCTCTTCATTTTGCTGCCATATCTGTAATAGGCTTGGAAACACAAGGTACACATACAAAGGGGATTCCTGAAAAAAGGCTTTAGTGATAGTGGCCACAGTGGCTATGTAACTGCCACCGTCACCACAAAAAAGCAACTTCCACTAATCCCTACTGTCTTTGCCAATGTAATCTTGACTGCATTGGCTTTGTTGCTTCATTGGGGAACTGCAGGCCATTGCTTTTCATCTGTATTTATACAAAGAAACACAATATATCCTGATTTTTACTGATTCACACCATCCCTAGATCTCCAAATAAGGGTGTTTGTCACCATAGTTTTGAACTGTGATCCGATTGTGGACTCAGTATGAATGTGTTGTGTTGGAACTAACACCAAGGTTACTTTCAAAGTGTTATTGTGGAGTTTTTGTCTGCAATCTCATAAATATGAAACAGGAGGGAATGTTTCGAGGAGAAGAAGATGATTGAGATGTTTTCAAGGGATGCAAAGCCTTTGTGTTAGTTCAGTTACAACCCTGATTGTTCATGACTCTGATGATAGAGAGGCATTTGCCATTGTGAAACAGATTTCTGTTCAATGGTTGGCTTACTTTGACTATGTGGTTGTGGATCATGGTGAAGCCAGGAAAGACAAACCAGATTGGATGTGTCTGCTGCATGCTAACACCGACAGTAGTGTCTCTCTTCAAGGTGAGCTTCTATAACTTACGTGGGTTGGGAAAATTGTGTAATTGAGAGACTTTTGCCACAGCATAGGTAGAGCCATTTCTATTTTTGGAGGTGGGCTATCCAACAGAGTATGACTTAGTCTTTCCCTTTGCTCTGGGACATGCTTCAGAAACTCAGGACATAGATTTTGGATAATGGTTTACCAAGTATTTTGGGTGGATTTTATGTATTTATTTATTTTGCACCCATGGTAGGGAGCTGATGAATGAAGTCAATAGTTGTCATTGCAGCTGATCACTGCTATTCATGATGAAGGTTGAATAAGGGTTTCACACATTTTGTGAGCTTGCACATGCCAGCGATTTTGTGTTACCTTCATAGTGTTCTCTGCAATCTCAGGAACATATATATTCTTTTTGGAGATGTGCTTTCTAGGATTGTGACAGTTATGAAGTTTCATGGGAAATCAATCTCAAAGATATACTAGTTTTGGAGATAGGCTTTCTGGGGTTATGACAGTCAGTTTCAGGGTTTAGTCACCCATTTGGATACTCATTGGCTTTACTTCCAGAGTTTGTGTGGAATTTCTTAGGACAGAATCATTACACCCAAAGGGGTTTGGCAACACGAGAATAAGCTCATTGTTCATTCAACTCAGTTAAACTTTACAATTGGAATGTGGTTATATGTTTGAGCAACATAGCCAACCACAAATTCTTTTTCAAAAGAAGTAATTCGATTCCTTTCTACAAAGGTTGATTGTATTTCATGCCAAGCGCAATAATCTTAATATCTTGCTATGTACAGCAAAGTACCCTAAACTTGCAAAGCAGGTCTAAGGAGAAAAAAGAGAAAATGTCTTTGATATTTGTCAAAGCTGTAGGGAACTAAACTTATCAGGTTTATAATATAAATTCACAACACAAGGTATACTTTCCATGTTTTGTCATAAGTTGTTGAAGTTTTCAAAAAATAAATTTAAAATTGCCAAAGCTTATGATGTAATCGTGTAAACCCTCCGCATAAAAGAGCCAACCATCAGACATAAACCCTCCCTCCGCAAAAAAGAGCCAACCATCAGACAGTCATTCGTTTGATATTGTCTAATGGTTTCTTCAATCATTTATCACGTTTGCAACATTTTTTTTGGAGTTTAAAGTTCGTTCTCACTGTACCTACAAAGACTAGAGAGATGACAGATTTAATATGATACAATGATGTCTATTGTACACTTAAAACTATTCTAACAATGTTCTTGAAATGAGATCTGTAAATAGCAACATTCTGTCCTGAAAAGTAAACTGTGTACCATCCACAGGTAACCTTTGGCTAGCCATGTATGTGTCTCAATGCAACAAGAAAAATACGGTGTTTATAGCAGAGCAGCTGAAACCAGACTAACAACAAACCCCAACTCTGGCCAAATTGATTACAACATACTTATCCTCTGCCCCTCTTCTCCTATGCCGCCACCACCACCACCACCTTCTGGAAAACACTCTCTTTGGGCATATATTTGTACTACATAACCTTTGCCCTGTGACCGATGATATTCTCTCCATGAGCTAGAGTTTGTGATAGCACAACCCTGCTACCAGCTATCACAAATTTTCTCTTAAAGTGCCCAGGTTAGAAACATAGTAGCAGTGAAATAAATGATAGAAAAACTCCTCCACAATTGTGGCCTGACTGACTGGTACTACTCATGCTACCACTCTTCATTGAGCCCGTCACAAACCAGTGAAGACAGAAAATAGGTCACCATTGATGTAATCGTTGTCCACCATGCTGACTAAGAAGTACGAGTTTTTGATCTGAAATACACCACCACAACACAGAACAGAACATTTTACTACACCTTTCCTGTTGATTGGGCCATTATCTCCTCCACACCCTTTCTCTCATTTCTTGAGGAGACAAAGATGTCAATACGTACGTGGCTACCATTCCTTTCTCCCACTACCAAGTGCAGCAGTTTCCCATTTGTATAACCTTCTGTTGGCTGATACTTTCGATCAAACTCTCAACAAGATGTAATTCAAAAGATGGCGATCAGATTGGAATCTCTTCTTTCAGCCTTTCAGTTTTCAGCAAGAGAAGGAAACAAATTGTTTTGCAGACCAAAGCATCAAATCTGAGTACAAGGATGAGGAAATTTTCTCAACTGGAAGTTCATGTTAGGCTTTTTACCTCTAAAAGGACCTTCCTTGACTCATCACCCTCTGGATAAAGAGAAGCCCATTCGCCCTCCCATGCCAGGAAAGCCTCATCCTTCCACACCATGAAGCTTACAGGGTCTACCACAGTTGGTTGGATAACTTCCTTCCCTGGGAACACACCCCACGTAACTGCATTGACATTGGTGGGTCCAATGTTGGACTGGGTTTCGCCCTTGGCATTCACTGCAATATATGTCAGAGATGAGTTCTCCTTGGCCTTTGCAATGAGTGCATGGAGTTTCTCAGGAGAGCAGAAGAACTCAACATATGCCTTTTGATAGACATAACCCCCTGGACCACCCCAGCCTGCAAAAACACATACAATTCATCATCAGTCACTCCCTTGTTAACCTCTTGATCTAAGTCCTATTTCAGCCCTTTGAAGCTCCAAATACTGTGAAATTCACATCCCCAGAAATGTCAGTGATAAATCAGCTGACAGCAAGGACGATGTTGTTTATAAAGAGAGCAACAAGCGGATGGATCCAGACAAACAACAATCCCAACAGATTGAAACTCTTTTTGTCAACTTCCATGCTCCACAGGCTCTATCTACTACCACAAGCCTTCCACAAAAGAACGCTTTTTGTGACTGCAACTGCTGAATTGGACATGAGATTGAAAATTGCAGCTGAAAGATGGGCACATACCAACGCTCAGGGAATCAGACTTCTCGCCATTCACAGCAGGCTGGCTGTTAATGGTGAGAAAACCCTGATTGTTGATTTTCACCAACTTGTCATTGATCTGCACTGTCTCAGGCTGCAATCCTTCTGCCTCTGACCAAGGATTTGTGTTAAGCTCTCCCGCACAGTACTTGGCAAAAATCTGTAACAAAACACAGCATCAGTATTTGGCAAAAGCATCTGAACAGAATGCCATTGTGTTTACATTCCTCCTGTAATTCTTTTTAGCTGCTGATATTTATACTAAATCCAGCTGAACCTAGATGTCAAAAACAACAACCTGCTGCCCATTGCACAGAATTCAGAGATTTAGTACCTTATTGACAACTTCTGCAGAGGCCAAAGGTACACCCCACTCTGTGAGCATCTTCTTGCTACGTGACCGCTTCCTGAGAAACTGCTCATGTGCACCAGAGAGATACATATCTTGCATGGTTAGTTTCATGTAAAACAGCGTGTGGGCTCCATGAAAAATGATATAGAGGCAGGCAAAGATATTTGTCCTCCACAATGATCCAGACAACCCATGTATGTTGACTCTCCCAACCATCATAGGCCTTTTAAGACAAAGGATAAGATGAAGTGCAGTCCAAAAGGGCAATATCTCCAGAAAAAGAACAAACCTGATGATCATTGAAACTCCCATAGGCAGGATTGCGGGTATCACCCCATCTGCCTCGAGGAAACTCATCCCAGGCTGTTGTTCGTGAAATGTAGCTTCTTGGCCGATTTGCCCTGCAACCCATCATACAATAACAGTATAAGGGGGCTACACACATGGGTTGTGAAGCTTTCCTTTCTACAAAACAACACTCCAGAATGTCGGCAGACACAACGGATTACACCCAAAATCTGACAATTGGAATTAAATCTCAGAAGAATATTACTCAATGTACAGACACAAACTATACTGCATACCATCGTCTGCATAAAAAGTACAATCTACACACCAGAAAATGGGGCGCACATCCTCCTTGTTGCGCTTGATGTTGGTGGGGGGCCTCCAAGGCAATGGACGACTAATCTTACTGAAGTCAATCAATCCCAGGTTCTGTCACCAACAAAGAGAGAAGGGCATCCCAATATGCTAATGAAATCAGACAACAACTAGAAGCTCCAAGCACACACAATCACATCCCACAAAACACTTGGCTTCACACTAACCAAACCTGATCAAAATTTACAAACACAAATACATGAAAATATATAAGAAATTCAATTTCTGGAATGGGAGTTTGAAAAAACACACCTGAAGAATGCCGAGCACAGACTTCTCAAGATTGAGGGAGTACAGATGCAATGTCCTGATATCGTGTGCCAAAATTTTCTTGCACATTTCAGTGCCCAAATGAATACCATATGCTCGAACTGCTTCTTCATTATCCTTGATGGGCTCCAGTGCAGCCTTGATTTCTTCTGGCACCTGCATCACCCTACCATGTTAACTTCCACACTGTGGCAACAACATGTCCTGCGAATATAAAAGGGCAGACATAAATGGTTCCTGCTGCATAAATGACCATGCCTAGCTTGAACTACTACATATGGTTTTGATCGAACACAAAGTGAACAGGGCAAGGAGCACTATGCAAGGAGTGTCAGAGATCTGAAGTGATGTACCTTTGTTTTGCAAAGACCTGTCATACGTAGAAACCCCTTGTAATTCTGGATGGGCATAATTCCAGGCACAATAGGGCACTTGATGCCAATTTCACGACAGTTACTCACAAACTTGAGGAAAATGTCAGTGTCATAGAAAAGCTGGGTGACAATTACCTCTGCACCTGCATCCACCTGCAATAGCCACATGCACATGAGACACCACATTGGCTGAATCCTTGCAATCCTAAAGATTTAACAGAGAGAAAAACACAACAGACTGGTGTGTAAGGATGCAGCTCCTCAGAATAAGACCTTCAATATGAATTGCAAGGACCTACCTGACTATCTTCCTCTCTTAACCTATCTGAGTGCCCGACAAAGGGACATCTAAATGGCTTCACAAAGGCTTGTTACATGTTGTGTCCAGAGACTTGGAAGCCCGATGATGGCAAGAACATACAAAACCAACATACAGCATTTTCTGATTTTGTAGATGATTCAAGTGGGACTGCAAATGGATCCGCCAAAGTGAATTACCCAAGAAATCCCACTAATCCAATACCAACCTTCTCTTTCAAGTAAGCAAGATCCTTTCTGTAGGCCTCCTCAGTTGCTCCTGCCTCTGAAGTTATCACCTCTGGATGGGCCTCTGCAAGCAAAAAACCACAACAGGACTCAGCATTTAAATCATGAAAATGGTCACAACACAAAACCACTCTGACAAACCAGACAATACCAACGGCCATGGATCCCTGGCTGACTGATTGATCAAAGAGAAGAAAACCAAGAAGCTCAGATGTGAACCTCTGCTACCAAGGAATTACTGAGCTACATAGAATAGACTTTCAACAGTCTATTGAAGAACTGCACACTCACTCACAGCTGTTGCAGAACAAAAAACCGAGACAAACACCAGAAAACATTTTTTTGTCTTTCAGAAACAGAAAGGGACAAGCAAAGTGCCAAACAGATGATGATCACATACCTGGGTACCCAGCAACAGTGATCCCGAAATAGTCCCCATATTTAGCCTTGATGTGCTTCACCTGCAAGACAAAGGAATGTGTCAAGCTTAAACTACAGGCACATATGTAAGTAACTGCACAATACACAAAAGCAACAATAGATATCTGTTGATGCAGTTTCACACATCCACATCTGTGCCAGTTTCTTCTTCTCAGTAATCACAGCTTTGCACATGCACTTTGGCATTGCGAGACTCATACAAGCACATTATTGGCCAGGTAAACGGCAGCATACTGTAAACACATGAATCAAATCTCTTGCTCATGGGATGAGGAAAGTGTGGTGTACAAAAGGAAATGATTGAAGAAGTCAGGCCTCCTTGAAACAACCCAACTCAAAAAAATTGGCACACTCACCAGATCCAGAGCACAAGAGAAACCACCCTCAATGGTCACAAATGTGTCCTGGCCATGTGGTGGATCACCTCGCAGAGCAAGGATGTTCTGAATGCCATTTGCCTTCACCGTGTTCAATGCATCCTCAAGCTTCTCAACTGGCATATTTGTGCAGGTCAGATGCATCATCGTTTCCACACAGATCTGTTACCCCCACCACCAATAGCACCACCAAAAATCCAGTTAGAGAGAGAGAGAGAGAGAAGACAACAAAAGCTTGGAAAACCAGACGCAACCCAATCTCTAAAACAAAGAAAAGGAAGCTACAACAACAAACAGCCTGCCCTTGCAAAAATGGGGTGTTGTGGATCAACAGAAGAAACTAACTTCTGAAGCCTTTGCTGGACAAACAGGAAAAGAAACACAAACAGATCTTGTGACTGAAAGGAACAACAACAACAACAAGAAGCAGATTTCCATGGGTACAGACCATGTTCTGCATCTTGTTGGCGATGTCGAGAGTGAGAGCAGAAGTGGAGCCTCCAGCTCCCCAAGTGATGTCACAGAAGGCAGGTTGGTGGACGACCATGCGATCCATTCGATCAAACAGATTCTCGATTCCTTCTTCAGTCCTGGGAGGAAAGAACTCGAATGAGAAAACCACACCGTTGTTCGCCAACCCATTGTTGATCTTGTCGATAACCTTCATGCTTCCTTGCTTGCTTTCTGCTGCTACTGCTGCTGCACGTCGTCGTCGTCCTCCTTTCCGGCCCTTCTTCTTTCAGATTTCTGCCATGAGCTCCAAAGACACAGTGTCAGAAAAACCACCATCCCAGAAGAACTAAAACAACGACCCCTCAAGTCGCTGCTTGAACCTATCGGTCAGGATTCCAACCCATCATCAAGCCGAGAACACAATGCCAGCGAAATCCGCACATCAACCTCCAAAGCACAAACCCACACAGAAAGACACAAAAAGACCACAATAACCAAACCGAGAAAGAAAGATAGGGGAAGAAAGAAACGCACTAGATCTGAGATCGGCCGCGAGAGACAGAGAGAGAGAGAAAGAGAGAGAGCAACAACAACAACAAGCGCTTCTTTGCCACTAGTGCGAGACAGGCTCTTCTAAGACGATGTAAAAGCGTTCGTGGAGATGGATCTCGATTCTGCCCAGACAAAAAAAACGTGGACAAAAATTAAAGACATGTAGGGATCGTAGGCGCGCGCGAGCGACCCCTATCGGCGCGCTAGAGCGGGGCCCCTACTACCCTAAGAAACAAATCTGCGTGACGCAAGTGGCGGGCGTCAGGCGTGAATGGGGCGAGCAGGAAATGGGTGGGCGGTAAAGGAAGGATTCACAGCTGCGGCTGCTGCAGGAAGAGGAGACGAGAGAGAGAGAGAGAGAGAGAGAGAGAGAGAGAGAAGAACCAGAAGAAGAGGACAAGCACTACTTCTGTCTCCTGCACTTCTGCCTGTGTCTTCTTATTCTTCTCGCAATCAAGGTACTCACTGGGGATGGATTCCTCTCCTCTCTCTCTGTCTCGCTCTCTCTGTGCTTCTTCTTTTGTTTAGGGTTTCGAAGATTTAGGGTTTGTTTTGGAGACGAGTGTTTCTGATGGAAGATGATGATGAAGGGGATGTTGGATGGTGGATTTGTACATGCAGCAGGTGAGGAGGGCACGTGAGGTTTGTCGTCGAGGAATAGAAGAAGAAGAGCATTGCAGAGCACAAGAAGGAGAAGAACAAGAAGATTGTGGAGCAGAAGAAGGAGGGTTTTCTTTGTTGATTTGGCGCTGCTGAAGAAGATTGAGATATAGTGGATGTTGCTGATATTATGAGGGGAGGGAGGAAGAATCTGAAGCGAGAAGCGTTGGAGGGGATTCCGGAACTGGAGCAAGGGGAAGAGCTCATGCGAGTAATAGGACTGCGAGGTTCCAATCTGATTGAAGTTGAGAACAGCAATGGCGACAAGACTTTGTGTTTGCTTCCAGCCAAGTTTCAGAAAACAATCTGGATCAAGATGGGTAGCTATGTTTTTGTGAATGAGGGTAACCGAGATAAGGCTGTTGAAGATGGAAGCAAAGTCACAGGTACCATCTCAAGAGTGTTATTTGAAGAACAGACCCGAGCAATGCAGAAGTTGTCCTCTTGGCCTTCTCATTTCACTCATGACTTCAACAGCAGCAGGTTGTTGTTCCCAACTGCAACAATGGTTGCCACTGAAGCAAAATCCTCAGCTGTGACAAGCAGATTGACATCTGGAATTCTGATTCCCCCAGGTAGAAGTGACCGCAATGAGGAGGATGATGAGAATGCAGAGGATGAGGCAGAGGAGGAGGAAGATGGCTTGCCTCCCTTGGAACCGAATGTGAACAGAATGCACCCCATGAGTCTATATGACGTCAATGATTCTGGTAGTGAAGATGGTTCTGTTGAAGAATCGGAAGGTGCTCACTCACACCCTTGACTGCAAGCTGCTCAGGCACATTCTTGACTGCAATCAAGGTGCTCAGACATATTCTTCTTGACTCTGAGGTGGGCAGATACATATTCTTGACCACAAAGTGGGCAGACATGTACTCTCAACAGCATTTAGGAAGCCTGCTACCATTGACTCACTGGTGAGCATCATCATGTTTCCTCTTAGCAGGTTAGTGAGCATTTTGGCAAATTTTTGTTCCAGATTAGGTTTGTAGCATCCTTGTTGTGAAAGTGTGGTAGAGTTCAATCCTGTGCCTCTGCATCCAACAGTTTTGTCCGTACCCCATTGGTGACTACCAGCATATGTACTTGAAAACCATCAATATGAAAACCAATTTCTGCTGTCAGGCTTTCACATTGTGTGTGTGTGCACCTATCTCTCTCTCTCTCTCTCTCTGTGTCTCTATGGGGCTGCATTTTTTGTCACCTTAGGCTCCTGTCTTTTTTAGTCTCTGCAATCCAGTGGCAAGGCTGCTGCAGCAAGCAACAGCTTCAGAGCATTTGAAGGTTTTGGCATTTTTTGGGTGTTTGTGATTTTATTCAACATTTTTACACATTTTCTTATGAATTCGTAGCCTTTGCACTAGCTTGTTTTTCTTACCACCATCCCAAAAACATTGTTTCATTGATTGTCAAATGTTTTCCTTTCCTTTCCATTTGCCATTTGTGATGTTAAGCTTTGTAAAGGTTCAAAGTGAGTTGATTCAAGCTCATGGATTCCACCTCACCACGTAGATTTGCTAAAGAATGAGATCAAAAGATTGACATTCATCATCAACCCACCTAAGGTACTAAAAGATGTCAAAAAATGTCAGCCATCATTCACCACTTCACTTTGTTGTACTCATGCTCATTGTGATTTGTAATTTGCTAAAGTAAAGTCTTTATATAAAATACGTTTTCACTCTCTAAATAGTCTTTGCTATATAGTTTGTTTGTTTTGGTTTCAGCAAATTGGCAAATTGACAAACCTCTTGAATTGTGATAGTAGGCTAATCTGTTGATTCAATCATTGACTCCATGAATGTCCCAAAAAATGAAACTCACCCTAAACCCTAAACCCTAAACCCTCTAATTTAGAGGGTTTTACTGTAAAACCTTCTGAAAATTCCTCAAATTGCAGAACCCAATAAAGACTACTGCAGCCTGCTATGCTTGAGGCAGAGACAACAAAACTTGAGCTGAGTCTTGAGCTGAGTCTTAAGGTTGCTTTTTCCTGTTCCTCTGTGATAAGTACTCAAGAGTCTTAGCCATTTCCATCATGCTATGATGGTTGCGAATTATTGAAATCATGAGCAGTTTGGATTGGGTTGCCAAAAAGAGCATAAAATCGATATCCTCAAATCTCTATGAATCCTGAGTTTATGATGAGTTTATGATTTGCTCGTGCTTTCATTTAGGGCAGCTCTTTTCTTCAATGGGAAAATTTTGCCAAAAAACAAAGTTCAAAAATGGTTTTCAAGGGTTTCAATTGCCAGAAGTGAAGTGAAGGGGGGGGAAAAGAAATTTTAAATGGTCAGATTTCTATATTTGGTTTTCAGTGCGTAGCCATAAAAATACAAGGTTGATTAAAGATTTTGTATTTCATATTTAGTTTTTAGCCAGATTTGGCTAAATCTTCTTAGGGATGGATGATCACCATTTTTTTCTTTCTACATCTTCTAATGGATGATCATCACTCAGGATGAGATATAAAATTCCAGTGATGATGATTTCATCGGAGCTGGTTTAGGTGAGATGGGCTATAGTTGTAGGTCATACAAAAAGACAATTCCAAATTGCAAATTTATTAGAGATTGATTTCAAATCGAATTTTTTTAAAAATAAACATTTTACAAGTTGTAATATTTCAAAATGTCTTTTATGGATCCTAAGATATCAAAAGAGAAACAAATCTTTTTAATTTTTTTCAATGTCTTTTTGAATCTTTGTGTCCTTTCAAAAAATTAAAAAATTAAAAAAAAAATCTGAATCTTTGAGTCTTTCCAATTTCATACACATGTTTACATGTAATTTTATACAAATATAAATATGTGTTATTTCATTTGAATATGTTGAGCTTATTTCAAGAGATTAACATGATTATTACATTGACACCAATTGCTTTCCCTTTGACACCAAACTAGAGTGGACCTAGGAAATGGTAGGGTGCATGGACCTAAACCATGTCATGTGCTTTTTTCCATTGAGCTGACCGAAGAAAGTGTGGATGAACCCTTGTATACCTCAAACCCTAAAAACTTTATTTGAGCGACATCTATTGAGTGGGGTTTTTGGGGTACTTGATTTGTTCCCATTCCTCTAGTGGTCCCTCCCTTTGGAGGATTCTTTGATTGTCGGGACTTGGGTCCTTCCATCTTGTACCTTTTTCTTCCCTTTGTTGTTGGGTGCTTTGTTTTATTGATGATTGGCAGGGTTTTCATCATCTTGAATGCACGTACTAGAGGAGCACATGAAGGCTATGGGCGGTGCCTCCTCGTCTTAAGGAACTTAGGGAACATATGTTCTCAATTAACATCATGAGAAAGGGTCATTTTTTAATGAGTTCTATAAGGTTGACCCTCGTGACTCTAAAGTTACACTGGCCCAATAGAAAGGCAACCCCCCCATAACCATAGACCTAGTCTTAGGTTTGCACAATTTTTTGACCATGGACCCAAAACCTAGGAAATGCTCGACTACATTGATTGACACCAATTGCTTTCCCTTTGACACCAAACTACAGCTCTGACTCTATAAAACTCGATAAGCCAAACTATTGGGAACATTGGGAACTCTTGCATGTAGTGTGTTATGTGTGGTGTCATGAAGAAAAGTCAAAATATGCCGGTTTAGCTCCTGCAGATTTGCTCAGTTTGCTGAGAGGCTGGTAACAGGCGGAGCACAGCTGTGCACCTCCTAAAGAAGAGTGCAATAAATATGATTTGACTGGTGATCCATGTTTTTGATTGGCCGATCACAATGATTGGTTCAGGTGGTTTGCTATTAGTAGTTTCCCACCTGTTTGCAGTCCTAATTTTAGTTTTATGGGCGGAGTTGCAAAAAAGTAAATAATTAAAACTCGGATGTGAAAAATATTTTTGCAGGGTCATACCCAAGTCAGTCATACCAAGTTCACAATGGATGATGGTGCACTGGTTGGTGCACCAGGGTCGTCACATAACAAAAATTGACTTCCAAGGTTGATTTCTCACTTTCATACAACTTTGCATTTGGTCAATGTTAAGACTTGAACAAAACATAGGGAATGGAAAGGGGGATCCATTGGAGTTGATTCTAAAGGCTACAGTGGGTCAATGGAAAGGTGCCTCTAGAGAGAGACCTGATAAATAGTCAAATACCTTGAATCTGAACATTACCATAGTACCTGAACAATTTCAGCAACAAACTGCCGAATAATTAATTAAATTTTAAATCTTAACTTTGGCGCTTGGTTTTTTTAATTTTGAAATTTTCAGCAAATAATGGTTATATAAAATTTTTAAAAACAAATATTTTCTTTTTGTAAGTTTGTGGAACAGTGTAATGTGTCTAGATTGTGTGAACCTGATAGTTGAACTTTTGATTTTATTAAAATTTTGGCACAAATATTAAATTTTTTTCCCCAAAATTCGACAAAACAAAAAAATAATTTAATTTATGCCAAAATCATTCAGGTACTACGATATCCTTGTCCCTTGTGACACTGATAAATTGATGCCCACCATGTTCTCTGATACCTCCTAGTGATGAATTATTGAGTCATGATCTCTTTAGGGTGTTTTTATTTATTTATTTATTTATTATTATTTGGCCTCTTGCAGCTACTAAAAACCTTACAAACATGGATTAAATTACAGCAATGGGAACACGGCCTTAAAGAAGGCTACTTGTAAGTTGGCAAGGATCTATAGGGCAACCATTCTGATGTACATGATCACATGCTTACCTAAGTACCTACCTAGAACAACCTACTTTCCGTCTACATACTTATTTAACACTTATAAAATACTATTGCAAAAAGATGAGTGTAATTGTACAAAAACAAATGACTATTGTAATATGAAGGTGGTTTCAACACATGTATGTCAAATAATTAATCAAAATTCAATTTTCTATTTCCTAATAAAATATTTCAAAATATTCTTCTAAAAAATCTTTTATTTTTTGTAAAAATTCTTTTTGAAAATTTTAGCATTTCTAAGAATAACAACCACCATGTAACTAGGATTTACCCAAAAATAGTTACAAAATGCAATATGTTCATCTTTTTTTTAAACTTTAATTGCACATGGTAAAGTGGCAAAAGGAATGCAATACTTTCATTGTAGTGCTATTGTAATAAAAAAAATGGCAAAATGGTTACTTGAGTGCAATACCACAAGTTTTCTACAAACTTTAATTGAAAATGGCAAAATGAAAAAAAGAAAATATTACCCTCACCTTTTTACAAAGTTTAAAATAATTTGACAAGGGCATTTGCATACCTTCACCTTTTTTTACAAACTTTAGTCTACCTTGGCGAGGACACTTGTAACATTTTCATTATTTTGCAAACTCCAATCTAACATTGCAAGGGTTTTTGGAATACAACATGTATTGTTAATTTTTTCAACAAGATTGAACATGTAATACTTTCACTCTTTTAAAACATTCATATTTTATGGCAACGCATTATATACTACATTTGATCTTTACAACATTACATGCATTTGTTTGTCGTAACATCATTTATAATGTTTCAAGAATAGTTTGCTTTTTATTAGTTTTCACACACAAACTAAATACACATAATGTGTACATAATTTTGAGTTTGTATCAAAAGGCAAAGCAAAATGTATACAAATGTACCATGTTATAAAATCAAATGGATTCGAAACTCAAAAACTAACCCATCAAAACATGCAAATGACACATGAGCAAAAGCACACCAGGATGTCACAATTTTGGTAGATTAGAGTCCCTTTTCAAAGTCCTTTTCTAGTGTAATTGACAAATGGCTTAAAATATGAATATCTAGATGATATTGAATTTTATTTTATTTTTTCCATTTCCAATTTCAAATCATGATGCTATAAGACATGCAAAAAATATTTCAAAGAAAATATTTTTAAATAATTAATTTTAAATGCTTTAAAAAGTTTTTTAAATACTTACAATTTTTAGAATTTTAAAAAGTCCATAACATTATAAATTAAAATCACATTCCATTCATTCAATGGATCTTTGGTTTCTTAAACATAATTCATCCAATGTCCTAAAGTTTCAAACGCATAAGATTAACACATTGTAAAATAAAAGCTCATATCCATGAGTTTTGTAAGTGTGATAAAAAATGTGGGCAAAATTCAAAAGTCCATTACTTATTAGCTATCCACAATTTTTTTTCATTTTTGAAAGGTTGATTATGATAACTTTAAATAAGTGACTCCTTTTTTATTATTTTAATGGATCTTATTTTATTTATTTTCTTGTACCTAAGGAATACATGAAAAACTATCATTGTGATGTCCATATAAGATGTGCAAACACCCACATCATGCATTCTACTTTAAAGTTACCTTCACAATTTGTGTGAGGGACTCCAATTGCATGTCCTTTAACACCTAGTTTTTTAAAAAACTAACATATCACACATTTAATGTTGGTAGCTAACTTTGTAGATGACCATTCATGCATGTGATGCCAAATGCCTATTAGTTTTTACATCTAAAATAGACCTTAACATTTCTTTCATCATCATTCACACGTCTCAACAAGAGTTCTTGGTGGGTATACATGTCAAAAACCACCAAGTCCAGAGGCTTAAGTAAATAGGTGGGTAGGTATTTACAAAGGTAAGTGGAAGGATGGGTATTGAGTAGGTGGATAAATAGGTAAATAGATAAGTGAATAGGTAAATGGGTAGGTAAAAAAGTTAGTAGATAAATAAGTATGTATGTAGGTGAAAGGGTAGGCAAATAGGTAAATATGCAAGTAGGTAACTAAATATGTCGCAACCCTACTTTGAGGGAAGTGTGAGGATGAAACTCACACTCCTGAAATTAGGACTTGGGAGTCCTCTGGGACTCTCAAAACTTTAGAGTTCGATTGCAAGGGTCAAAACACCTTGCATTGGGGTGTTCTTTATATCATTGGAAAGCTATTGACATGTAGATGTCGAAAATGGCCTCGCATGGGCCATTTGGACATGTGCAAAACAAGTAATGACAAAAAGAAGGGCCAAGAATCAAACTGGCAGTTTAACTCTTGACCATTAAAAAGTCGGGAATCAATCCGACTTTGGTGCATATAGGTGGAGTGCGACACACTGTTGGAAAACTCTCGAGGAAAACTACAAGTTTGCTTTAGACCTCATCCCAATCAGAGGTCTGAGCAAGGAGTTATGATCGTGCAAAGTCCCAAAAGTCCAAACCGGGACAATTTCAGGACCCCTCCTTGGGAGTCCCAGGACAAAAAGCTATTTGGATGTGGGTGCTATGAAGAGGCACATAGTATACTATATGGGGGAAGGTGGTGGCTTCCCCCTGAGTTTGGGCCGTGGTGAGTCAAGTGAATCCAGAATTGCCCATGGCTTATCCTAGCACCAAGGGTGCTCTAGAAAGTGAACTAACCAACTTGTTGGTTGGTTTGATGCAGGTTCGAGTAAGTGAATAGCTTGTCACTCTTCCTAGTCCCATCCCGGAGCTTCAGCATGCCCCTCTACCCCTTTTAGTGTTGAGAGTTGGGAACATGCCCCAAGTTCCTCACAATTTCACTGTGTGGGTAACTTATACCCGTCTTGGGTCTAACTAGGGCTTGGGAGCACGTCAAAATAACTACGTAGGTAGATAAGTAGGTAATTGTTTTGGAAGATGGTGCTCTAAAATTTATATTACATAATTAGTGCATGGGGGAAGGATGTGGGGGTTTTGAGATCAAAACAAAGAACTTGTTTATGAAAACAACATTTTGAATAGGGAAGTATGAATTTCAATAGGTGTTATAGAAACATTAACTCAAATGCCCCTTTTTAGGGATGTTACATAACATTGTAGTTTTAATCTTAAGTTTATAATTTTGGAGAGATTTGGTGTTATTTTATTATTAAATTACCATGAAATTAAATTTTATTTTAATTCACCATGTGCCACATGAATGTCCACATCATTTTTTGTGTTACATAACATTTTTTATCTAAATTGATGAAAATTCATTTTTTCCTTAACATTGACTTATCATTGAGTTGTCATCAAGTGTGATCACAACCTAATTCAATAAGATATCTCAAATTAAACTACTTTCATTGTTGCCCATGCATTTTACATAGTAGTAAATAGATGTAGATTAAGCCACCCTCTTTGCATGGTGATGTGTGAAAAGTTGGCATTTCACCATTTGGATTTGGACCAATTTGTAATTTAATTGTGTCTTAACCTCCAAAGCATTTGATTTGCACAAGGGAAAAAAAAAAAAAAAAAACACCCCATAGGGAAAAATAAATAAAAAAAATGAGAAAACCAAACGATTGCGACGGCTTTCAAGGCCCTTCCCCCCCTTCTTCCCCCCCTCAACCATGAAGCAAAACAAAGGTGGGGACATTGCCTTCATTCCTCGC
>Ga0116229_10000766_pt1 | contig 46270 bp, 38 predicted proteins | sample S1TSphgellanicum_3_FD_87313 | JGI IMG/M metagenome (GOLD analysis project Ga0116229, IMG submission 87313) | Host-associated microbial communities from peat moss isolated from Minnesota, USA - S1T2_Fc - Sphagnum magellanicum MG | ecosystem: Host-associated > Plants > Peat moss > Unclassified... | reverse complement strand
TGGGAAAACAGTGGGCGATTTGCTCGTACTGGGCTTGGGTCAATTCCATTGCTGCTTATACAGTCTCCGCGCCCGGTTTTCAACTTTTACCTTAACACGCCCTAGTTGGTGCAACATTTGCCGCAAAATGCGATGGAGCAATTCTTGTTGCGTTAGGAGGCATTACTTCAGGTGCTCGGAACTTTGCGCTTCAGCAATCAGTTGAAATATGGACAATAAATGACGTCATCAAAATGCAAGCCAAGGCCGACAACAATCTGCCAAATGAAATTTTGGATGGAGAAGAAAACGAGGACCCTTTCTGATTGTTAGGCCCAAGTTCACTTCAACAGTTCAGCAAAATACGCTGCCTACCACCATCCGCGTATCTTTTTGGCCACCAGTCATCCTTGATGCCCGCCGTAAAGCTCAAGACAATTGAGAAGCTGAGGTAAATTCTCCTTGGTAATGACGAGACTCTCATTCAGTCGCCAGAAACATTTTCCCATATATTCATGATAAGCCTGTTGCGCCAGTTGCATGCGCTCCGCTTCGTTAAGAGGCTCTTTGGTAAGCTGGATCATGCTCGAACTTAGCTTATTCCTACTATTTCGCCAAGCCTGCCCGCCTTCGATCGCTTCCTGTCGCCTTCGGCGACCCGGACAACGTAGTAGTCCGGGCCACCACCAATCCGAATTCTGTTGTGCGGCCCTCAGAGGTGGCGTAGCTTATTCCGTTAGGAAACTTCATCATGCAGCATCCTCTTTTCGCTCTAGGCCTTCCGCACGGTTCGGAATGGCTGATTATTCTCGTCCTGGCCGTTCTCTTTTTTGGCGCGGACAAATTGCCCAAGCTGGCCAAAGGTATCGGCAGAAGCCTCGGCGAATTCAAGAAGGCCAAGGAAGATTTCGAGAAGGAAGTTCATGCCGCCGCGAACACGCCTGATGTGAAGCCCGAGACCGACCAGAACCGGATCGGCGGCAACCTGCCGCAACCGGTGACGACGCCGAGTCCTTTCAACACACCCGGTCCCTTCGAGAAGGCTACTTCCGTGGACGAGTCATCCAAAAAGAGCTAAGCGTCGAGGCGTTCGCCAAGGCCAGCGCTCCCGCGATCGCAATCGCGGTGATGCCGATACATTGAATGAGATTGGCCGGCCCGACTTCGGCTAAAAGCGTCCCGTTCAAGTTCACCGCCAATCCCAAAAGAAAGCTCGTGGTGGTGCAAAGGTTACGCAGCGCAAAGAGCCTCCCACGGCGCGCATCGTCGACATCGTTTTGCAACCGTGCCTCGATGGGGATCAGGATGAAGGCCGAGAGCACGCCCATGAATGCGGCTCCAAGCACGGCGGGCCAGTATTCCGTCAGTTGCGCAAACCCGATCAGCGCCAGGCCGAGCAAGCCGAGTGCGACGTAGGGCAGCGCCTTGCTGCGGCTCCGCTTTTTCGACGTGCCGCAGATCGCCACGCCGATGCCCAGTCCGAGCCCGATCGCGGCCATCAACAACCCGAAAGCGAGCGTCTTGATTTCGAAGACGGGTGGCTTCGGCGCGATCATGCTGAGAAACTTGGTCAGCGTGTTGACCAGCAGATGAACCGATGTCAGGTCCACTTTCTGCACGACTTGTTGCAGGATGGTGATGAGCACCATGGCGCTGATGAACGAGAAGGCGGAGTTGACCAGGACCAGCGCGCCGAGTTCCCGCTGCTCGCGCAAGACGCGCCAGCCGGCCAGCGTGCCGCGCCAGGTTCCGACCTTGTCCTGCTCCGCCGATTGCGGATGACTGCGCTCCGGAGAGAGATCGGCCCGGATGTGATAGATGCACCAGGCCGAGACGAGAAAGCCAAGCGAGTTGAAAATGAAGCTGCTGCGCGCGCCGAAGATCGAGACGATGAAGCTGGCAATGGGTATGCCGATGAAATTCGCGATGACGCCGATGAGCGAAATCAGGGAGTTGGCCTTGATCAATTGCCCGGACGGGACGATTTGGGGCAGGGCGGCCTGTCGTGCGGGAATGAACAGGCCGTTGCACGCGCCCATTAGGAAAACGATGGCGAAGACCGCGACCAGGTTGTGGGAATGAAACCATAGATCGAGAATGGTGAGCGTCAGCCCGGCGCGGGCGAGGTCGGCGTAAAACATGACCCACCGGCGCGAATAGCGGTCGACGATCCAGCCGTAGATCGGCGCAAGCAGGAAGCCCGGCAGCATGGCGCAAAAGGTAACGCGCGCGCTGTCCTTGCCCGCATCGAGGCCCTGTTTGATGCCGAGGATGACGTAGAGCAGCGCGAACTGGTAGAACCGGTCGCCCATGCTGCTGATGATCTGGCCGTACCAGAGCAGCGCGAAATTTTTCTCGCCCAGGATGCTTCGGAAGGAAGTGGGCGCGGTTTCGGACATTGCGAGCCGCTAATAATGCATAACGGCTGAATGGACGGCAGCTATTTTCCCCTCGTTCCCAAATTTTATTTGGGAACCTCTCTTGTTCCTTGCGAAATTTTATTTCGCTCCAAATGACCGGTTTCTTGACTCAAGTTCGGCAATTAAATGGCCTGCGCAAGCTCGTTCCCAAGCTCCTGAGGAGGGCGGCAAACCTGGGAACAAGGGGCAGAAGGTAAGGGTCGGGACGGAGTCCGACCCTCCAGGTACTACTATTTCCGCCGGGCGCTGATGAGGAGGATCTGCTGCGTGGGCGGGCCGTCGCCCGGTCCCGCGAGGGCTTCCATCTTATCGAGCACGTCCATTCCCTTGACGATCTTGCCGAAGACGGCGTAACCGTCGGGGCTGAATCCGCGCGGATCGAGCTTGCCGGTGCTGTTATCGACAAAGTTGAGGAAGAATTGCGACGTGGCGCTGTCGGGATCGTTGGTGCGCGCCATCGAAATCGTACCGCGGACGTTATGCAGGCCGTTGGCCGCCTCGTTCTTGATCGGCGCGTTGGTCTGCTTTTCCGTACCGTCGGGCGTGAAACCGCCGCCCTGCGCGACAAACCCGCGAACGACCCGGTGGAAGACCGTTCCGTCGTAGAACTTCGAATCCACGTAGCTGAGGAAGTTCGCCGTGGAGATCGGCGCGTGCGTGGGATCGAGCTGAATGTCGATTTCGCCCAGGTTTGTCTTCATGACGACCACGGGGTCGGCCGCCTTGACCGGCTGGGCCCAGGCAAAAGATGCGACAGTAATAGTGGCAACAACGATTCGGAGAAAGGTAGATCGGTTCACGATGCTCATTTTGGGTGACGTCTTCCCGAAGTCACGCGGAATTTTTAAGACGGTGGTTGCTGCCTCTTAAGCAGAGCTGCAATTTCGATAAGAGTCCCATTAACTTGATGAAGTCGATCCTCGATCGAGGAAAGGGCTTTGAGGTTCTCCCGTAGGTTTTCCTCTAATCCATCCTGAATTTTTTTTATTTGATTCGAAATCCCCATTAATCCAACAAGAACAATTAAGACGGAGATAACCAGAAGGAATAAAAGCATCCTGCAAATATGCCAGACTACGAATTCGTCACAAGAATCATCCCACCGTCACGCTCACCACCTCAACCGGTCTCTGCGGTTGCCAATCGATTCTGCGACGGAGAAAAGCGAGCCAGCCGAGGACCGCGCCCATCTGCCGCATGATTTGGAAGACGAACGGCTCGGAGAGAGTCGCGCCGATGGATTGCAGCCAGAATTTGCGCGATAGAGGCATGCCGAGCCAGCGTTGGTAGAGAACGACGGAGTAGGCATGCAGCGTTAGGTCGAAAATCAGCTTGGCGACGATAAGTTTAACGATAAAGACCTGCAATCCGTGGTGTATCACGAGCAAACAGACCAAAACCACTCCCGCAGCCAAGGCGTAAACTGGCAGCAGCAAATCGAGCGTCTTAAGGCAAAGCATATAGCGCCCAACCGCGCCGTAGCGCGCATTTCCGACCATATCGTGATACTTGAAGTGGGTGGCAATGAAACCGGCGAACCAGCGTCGGCGCTGATTGAGGAAGGTTTTAACTGAAGCGGGCGCGTCGGTGGTTCCTCGAGCCCTTGATATTGTCTTTACCGTTATAGGACGCCCGGAATCGAATGAGTTTCGATAAAGACGGTGCGTTAGCTCGTAATCCTCGACCCAGCTGGTCGTGTCGAAACCGCCGACCGCTTCGAGGACGCTGCGCCGGTAGGCGGCAAAAGCCCCGGAAATGAGGAGGAGCATGTTGTACTGCATGAAGGTGAGACGCCAGAGGAAGCCGCGCGCGTACTCGAAGGTCTGGAAGAACTGGAAGAAGCCAGCCCAGGACGTTCGGTGGCAGACCGGGGTTAGGACTCCGCCAGCGATGCCCAGGTTGGGATCGTCGATGAAGCTGTCGCGGATGGCGGCGAGCGCGGCCGGTTCGACGTAGGTGTCGGCGTCGAGCGTCACGACGATTTCGCCTTGGGCCATCTTCCAACCAAGGTTGAGCGAGTCGGCCTTGCCCGAGTTCGGCTTGCGCCAGACGCGTAGCGCGGGCCAGCGAGTCGAGGTGCCCCGGGTGCTCGTGCCGACCGGCTCGAAGATCATGGCGTACTCGGCGGTCAGCCAATCGACCATCGCATCGGTCGAGCCGTCGTCGAGGACGATGATCTCGTCCGCCGGCTCGGTTTGGTTGGCCAGGGCGTGGAGACATTCGGGCAGGACAAGGCGCTCGTTGCGGGCGCAGATGAGCACCGTCAGGGTGGGACGTTGGGCTGCTGGCGAGGGCGGTACGGGAGGGGCGGCGCGTTTGCGGTCCTCGCGCAGCACCGCGATCTGGCTCGACACGACCATGAAACCGAGCAGGAGCGAGTCGTAGGCGATATAAACGAGGCCGATCATCCACGCCGCCACGCCCCGGAAGGCGAAGGAGGCGTAGAGGGTGAAGATCAGCAGGCCAAGGACGGAGCTGAAGAGGAGTGGCCAGCGGATGGATTTCACAGGTGGATAAAGGGTAGCGCGGAATCGCTATTAAACGAGCCGATTCACACTTTGGACGCCGCGCATCCTTATATGATTCAATCGTAAAACCCTGCGATTTATTCCCGGTTGCGGTCGGTTTTGCGGCCAAGGGTCAAATAAGGCGAGGTTAGAACGAGGCCAGGATGGACTGCTTGTCCACACCCTTATGCGTCGCGACCAGACGCAGAATACCATTGAGGGTGCCGATGCGGACGGGATTGTGGTCGGGAACCGGTATGCGTTGATGGGAGGGGATATCCGTCTGCAAAATGATATGGCTGCCTTACTGATGAACCTGACGGTAGCCCCAATCCTTGCAAAGCGCCTTGACGATCTCGCGCCCGGAGAGATCTCGCGGGAGTTTCACGCAGCCAGCACTTCATCCCGCACGAGGTGCAGGCGGATGGAGAGAGTCAGCTTTTCAGGCTGGTCAAAGTAATAGCCCCGCACGGCCTCGCGCACGTTGGTGCGCAGCTCGTCCCACGTATTGCCTTCGGTCACGATGCTCTCGGTCAGGCATTCGGCGCAATAACCGCCATCCCCCTCTTGCGTGACCTCAAAGACGAGCTCGTTCATGGCTGTAGGTTAAGGCATCGGATCAACGGCGGCAAGACTGCGGTTTTGGCCGACAAACCTGCTAATTCCTTTTGCTTGCCGCTCTGGCCTTGAAGAGCCTCACGAGTCCGATGCCAAATAGGCCAAGCCCGAGCATTGAAAGGGCAGAGGGTTCGGGAACAGCAAGCGTCGCCTCGAAGCCGTGAGGGTTATCGCTGGAGTCGTAATACTGGCCAACGATCTCGTCGCCGGAAATACCATTAGCATATGTGCCATTAACGCCCAGCGGATCGTCCAAGGTTGCATAAGAACTGCCATTGTAAAAAAAGCCATGGGTTCCAGTACCGTTATAATAATAACCAACAATGATATTACCGGAGATGCCTGTTGCAAAGGTGCCATTGGTGGCCAAAGGGTCGTCCAAGGTAATATATGAACTGCCATTGTAGAGAAAACCGTGAGCGCCACTAGTATCATAAAAAGTGCCTACAACATTATTGCCACACAAACCTGAAGCAACTGTTTGCCCATAGGTTGAGTATGTTAGTGGATCGCTCAGTGTAGTATAAGAAGAACCGTTATAGAGAAATCCGAACATGCCAAGGGGATTGAAATAATACCCAACAATGTTTTGCCCGGAAATGCCAAGAGCAGCACTTCCGTATGAGCCCTGCGGATCATCCAAGGTCGTATAGGAACTGCCATTGTAGAGAAACCCATGGTTTGTCTCGTTTGCGTCCGTATAAGATCCCACAATGTTATTACCGGAGACGCCAAAAGCGAGGGTCTGATAGCCAGCGGGGTCGCTTACGGCAGTGTAGGAACTCCCATTATAAAGGAAGCTTTGATCCGGACCGTATGATTGTCCGTAATAGCCCACAATCTGGTTGCCGGAAACGCCGACTGCGATCGTTCCACCTGTGCTCAACGGATCGTCGATGGTCGTGAAGGTCTGCGCGAAAGAATGCGCAGCCATGCCCCATGAAAACGCGGCAACCAAAATCGCGATGATAAAAAGCTGGTTCCTTTTCACGGAGTTATCTTTGTAGGGCAGGTTGTCTTATCCTCTCGTTCTCTAGTTGAGGAGGAAAGTCCTGTTTTGTTACGTTAATGTGGCGGCTAGGCAGTGCGGTCCGTCGCACGGAGCGCGACGGCTACCACTGCAGTCCACGCTACGGAGGAAAGCCTACTGCCGACCGCAGATCCGACGGCTACCAACTGCACCGCCGCCCGGCGTGCGGCGGCTACCCCTGGCCCTACTTCTTCTCCGTCTTGGCCCAGTCGCGGTAGACGTCGAGCGATTTCTGGATGACGGGCACGGCGTCGAGCGCGGGCAGGATGTCGTCGACGACGACTTTCTTGCTTTCGAGCGTCTTGTAATCCTCGAAGAAGCGGCGGATGACGGCGAGGCGGTGCTTCGGCAGCTCGTGGACGTCGTGGTAGGTGTTGTATTCGGGGTCGCTGATGCCGACGGCGATGATTTTGTAATCGAGCTCGTCCTGGTCGATCATGGTCATGACGCCGATGGGGCGCGCCGTGATCAGCGTCAGGGGATAGACCGGCTCGGAGCTGAGAATCAACACGTCCATGGGATCGCCGTCATCCGCCATGGTTTGGGGGATGAAGCCGTAATTGGCGGGGTAAAACACGGCGGAATGGAGCACGCGGTCGAGCTTCAGCAGGCCGGAAGCCTTGTCGAGCTCGTACTTGTTGGAGCTGCCGAGGGGAATCTCCACCACGGCGGTGAAGGCCGAGGGAACGCCGGGAGTGACATCGTGCCAGGCGTGGAACGGAAGGCTGCGGGTAAAAGGTGGAAGTGGTTTCATGCGACTACGTTTACTTTCGGGAATCGGGATTAAAGTACAAGCCTAGAGGGCAGCAGATAAGTCGGCGTTGCTAGCTTTGCCTTTCCTAAAAGTGACCTGGGCAAAACCCTTTCTCTAAGCAATCCGTCATCCCGAGGTTGCGCCTTCGGCGCTCGGCAAAGTGAGGAATTATATAAAAGCGCTCTCGCGCAGGTCGTGTCGAGGAATCAGTTCAGTCCCTCTGAAAAAAAGGCAAACGGAACTGATCCTTCGACAGGCTCAGGATGACTGAATCCTAAAAGTAAGACTTTCGCGGAGATCTCCAAAAGGTTAGGGCGTGCTTTGCGCACCAACCTTCCTTATAAGAGGCCAGAAGCAAGCCAAATGAGTTCCGCCCTCGAAATGTTTCAAGAACGCCTTGGTCATGCCTTCACCGATGAAGCTCTTTTGCGCCAGGCGCTGACCCACGCTTCCTACGGTCACGAAAAACGACAAAAGCTGCCCGACAATCAGCGGCTGGAATTTCTGGGCGACGCGGTGCTGCAACTTGCGGTGACGGCGGAGCTCTACCGCCGCTTTCCGGAACTGACCGAGGGCCAGTTGACCGTCCTGCGAGCGCGCATGGTGAACCGGCACCATCTGCAGGCGCTGGCCCTGGAGCTGGGACTGGGCGAGCACCTGATTCTGGGTCGCGGGGAGGAAAACAGCCGCGGGCGCGAGCGCGGGTCCATTCTGGCCGACGCGATGGAGGCGGTGATCGGAGCGGTCTATGCGGAAGCGGGCTGGGAGGGCGCACGCGCGATCATTCTGCGGCTGCTCGAACCGGCGCTGGCGGGCATCAGCGGCGAAGGCGATGCGACGGAGGCCAATCCGAAGGGCACCCTTCAGGAGAAGCTCCAGGCCGAGGGCGAGCTTCCGCCGGTCTACCGGTGCATCTCGGAAACCGGGCCGGCCCATGCGCGAGTTTATGAAGTGGTGGTCGAGTGGCAGGGGCGCGAGCTCGGCCGGGGCGAAGGCGCGAGCAAAAAGGAAGCAGAGACACATGCGGCGCTGGCTGCGCTGGCGGGGCTTTAGGTTGATCGACATCGAACGAAGGTCATGATCCGCGCGGTTCCCTACACGTCGATCTGGTTCGGCCTTTTCTTGTGGGTGCTTATCGGAGGCGCGTTGCTCGTCTTTACCTCGTGGTACCTCTTCCAGGATTATCTCTTTGCCTGCGACGCCAAATCGGTGGTTGGCCTCGTTGAGCAAAAATACGAAACGGTCAGTCATGACCGGCATGGAGACCATTACACGGATCATCTGGTATACCGTTATCAAGTGGGACGGATGGCGGCGGACAGTGAATCAACCGTGCAGCGAGACACCTACGATTCCGTGTCGGAAGGCTCCGCGATTCCACTGCTCTATTTGCCGGAGGAAATGACCAATAACCGGATTGAGATGCCGGCGGAAATTCGCGTGGTTTACTGGACCACGATCGCCTTGGTGGTGGGCAGCCTCGCTTCGTCGATTGGGGGCGCCTTCGTTCTGCGCTATTACGTCCGGCAAAATCAACTTAACCGTTTCCTGCTGGCCAGCGGGATGCAATGCCAGGGCACGGTTACCGCAAGAAATTTCGACGTCTATGGCAAGAATAATACCGTCAGGTACTATCTGGTCTTTACCTTTCGCGACAGCCAGGGGCGCGAAAGAACGGGCCGGAGCTGGTACTTGAAGAAAGGGGAGGAAAACTTATGGCACCCAGACAGTCCGATCCAAGTCTGTTTCGACCCCAACAACTCGGAGCGATTCACGGTCGATCTCAAGGGCTCGCCGGCTGGTCCATTAAGGAGTTGATTACCCACCGTCGGGGCGGTGGGCCAGGCTATAAACGTCCCCCAACGTTGAGGTCAGATAACCGCTGGCATGACCGTACCCAAGAACCAGCGCGGCCAGAAGCCCCAGGTAAATGACGGCCATAGTGAGTCGATTAGAAATATGGGTCGAGTAATACAATTCCTCTTCTTCCGAAGGCGGTTCAAAAAAGGTCTGCTGAAGCCGAGGAAGCGTCATGAAAAAGACAATCGCAATTATGAAGAGCGACATGAACATGGAATGAAAGTAGATGAGCGCCAAGCCGAGAAGAAGCAAGCCGACAAACCAAAACCATCGTGAAATCGCGCCACACATCACGCCGCCATCGAATGGAGGCGTAGGAATCATATTAAAAATATTGAGAACGAAGCTGACCGATGCGATCGCGACCAGAAAATTGGCATGATATTGGAAGCCGAGCAGGAGACATACCCAACCGGCCAAAGCGCCGGCGAAGGGCCCCCCAGCAGCAAAGAGCCCAGCAATCCACGCATCTTGCGGATTTTGCTTGAGCGCGGTGAAGGCCCCAAGCATCGGTATGAACATGGGCAGGTTGACCGGCATCCCCATGCACTTGGCGGCGGCAACATGCCCCAACTCATGTATGAGAATCATGAACACGAGACCAACTGCAAAGGGCCAGCCGAAGATCAACGAATAGACCCAAATCATCAGGAACATCGAGAGGCTAGTCTTAAGCGACTTGAAGACAAGGAGCCCAAACTTGGCAATGGCAATGGCCGCGCCGACGATCCACCCCCACAGATTCTGCAAGAACGACTTTTGCGGGCGTGGCGGCCCGGGCGGAAGGGCCTCGAATCTCGGTTCCATGGGGCGGAAGTATGGTAGAGAGCGCCTGAATTGGCGAGTGCCTGTTTTTATTCGCTCAATTAAAGCTAAAGGATCGGGTTTAGCGAACGATAGGGTTAAGGATGCATGCACATATCTGCCTGGGAGACATTTTTAACTAGCAGTGGGCCAACTCCTCCGCTTAATTGATTGCAACGAGCTATGAGTCGAGCAGGAAAATTCATCCCGGGAGGTGGCGCGGGAAAAGCGGCCGGTCGCACCGCCCCCATTCGCGCGCCCGATCCCAACGCGCCCCCTCCTGATCCCGGCGCACCACCCACCGGTGGCGGCGCGGGAGGTAGAAAACCGTTCGGCAAGGGAAGCCTGGTCAAGCCGGTAGCCAAGGGTCAGCGTCTGCCGATTGTGATCATGAGCGCGATTGTCTGCTGCCTGCTCGTGTCGGTGGGATGGTACACGCTGGCCTACCTGCCCACCATGCGCAAGCTCGCGGCCGCCCAACAAGCGATGGCGGATTACCAAAAGCAAGTGGCCGAACAACAGGCAGCCGAGGAAAAGGCGAAAGAGCTGGCGGCCCAGCAGCAGGCGCTGGTGCGCGGAATTCTGACCGTCGACAGCAATCCCACCGGCGCCACCGTGACCATGGGCGATTTCCGCGGAACAACGCCGGTCAAATTCACCAATATCGTTCCGGGACCTTTCACCCTCACGATTCACGAGGATGGCTATGAGGATTACAAGCAGGACGTCACGGTGGGTTCCGAAACCCCGGTCGACCTGGGCACGATCACCCTCGTGCAAAAGTCGGGCACTCTCTCGCTGACCAGCCCGCAAAGTAACGTGACCTACACGCTGACCGGACCCGGCGGCTATTCCCACGACGGGCAGATTCCCGACAAGCTCGCGCAGTTGCCGATCGGCGATTATATGCTCACCGTCGCTCAGGCGGACTGGCAGTTGCCGCCCGTGCCGATCTCCATTCACGACCACGATAACATCCAGAAGCAAATCAAGTTCCCCTACGCCAATGCCACCCTCACCAGCGTGCCCCCCGGCGCCACGGTGCGGGACGGTCATACGATTCTCGGGCAGACACCGCTGACCCTGAGCCAAATTCGGCCCAAGGACCTTCACCTTTCCGTCGATCTGCCGCCCTACACGCTTCAGCGCATCGACCTCCACGTGCCCGATTTCGGCAATGTGAGCAAGCAAGTGACCCTGCAACAGGACAAGGATTTCATCTCGGCCAGCGGGATTCCGATGGTGTGGATTCCGGACGGCAACTACTGGGTGGGGAAATATCTCATCCGGCAGAGTGACATCGACACGGTGGGAGTCAGCGACCCGAGCAATTTCCGCAAAGCAACTCGCCCGGTGGAATCGATCTCGTGGGAGGCCGCGATGGCCTTTTGCGACGCGCTGAACCAATACGAGAAGAAGGCGGGAAAGCTTCCGGCGGGTTACCACTACACGCTGCCCAAGGAATCGCAGTGGGAGACGTTTTCCGCGGATGCGGACATCAATCAGGCCGCGACATCGCGCGCGACCACGCTGACTGCCACGCAGGACGTCGGCTATTCCGAGCCGAACAAGTATGGTCTCTACGATACCATCGGCAATGTGTGGGAATGGTGCCTGGACAACTACGACGCCACCGGCGATCACACGCTGCGCGGCGGTTGCTGGCTTAGTTCGACCGCGGACTTTCCCAACTCTGAAACGCGCCAAGCCGGCGGCGCCACCTACGCAGATAAGTTCACCGGCTTCCGCGTCGTGCTGGTGCCGAATTAAAGGTAGCCGTCGCAAGGGCCTGCGCCGGCTACCTAATTCTGCAAGGAGTTGACGACTTGCTTGATTTGCTCGCGCTGGGCGGCATCAGTGGGGGCGAGCGGCTGGGTTTCCATGACGATCTGGCCATGGCGGACGCGGCGGAGGACATAGAGTAGGTCGTGCTCGTTATCGACCCATATCTTGGCGTGTTGGTTCCAGGCAAGCGGCTGGTTTTGCCATTGGTCGAACGAGGTGTCCTCGTCAAACCACACGAGACGCGCGGAGGGAACGTCCCGCGCGGAGAGGGACTGCTCGCCGCCGCGAACGAGATCGGAACTGTAGAGGCCGACTTCGACGGTGCGGTTGGCGAAGCACATCATGACGATGGCGAAGGTAAGTGCGGCCAACCCTCCTCCGCCGAAGACCCAACGCAGGACGTGCGCCCAGATGGTTGAGCCGGCCTCTGCTTTCGGATTTGCGGCCGGGCCGAAGTGTTGCCGGACGGCGGTGCTGAGTTCGTTGACGCGCCAGGCGGGAAGCTCAGGCCCGGTGGCGCGGGCGGCTTCGGTCAGGGGCGCGGCGGTGCGCAGGAGTTGGTGCGTGCGCTTGAGCTGCTCGAATTCTTCGCGGCGCGCAGGGGTGGACGCCATTTCCGCCTCGACAGCGCGGCGCTCGTCGTCGGTGGCTTCGCGGGAGATGACCCGCAGGGCCAGATCGGTGAAGGTTGGAGCGTCCATATCTTCTTATCGCAAATAGGCGGCAAGTTCTTTCGACAATTTTGGCATAGCCTGCAAATGGGCGCGAATTTTATCGAGGCTGCGGGCGAGGCCGACGCCGACGCTGCCGATGGGCATGCGGTATTTTTGGGCCAATTCCTTGTAGGGAAGATGATGGACGAGGAAGTCGCGGACGAGGTCGGCCTGGCGCGGTTCGAGAGCGGAAAGCGCGGCGTCGAGCAGTTTTCCCAGTTCGCGCAGGTCGATGCCGCTGAGGTGGTAGAGTAGCTGCTCGGCGGGCTCGAAGCGGATGGTCTCGTCGTCCTGCATCGCGTCGAGGCTGGTGATGTCGCCGCCGCCGCGTTTGTCAGCAAGCTGGCGGCGCTTTTCGGAGATGGCTTTGCGCGAGGCGATGGTGATGACGAGGAGGCGCAGTTCGTCGAAAGCGGCAACTTGTTTGACTTTGGGCAGGAGGAGGGTGAGCGCCTCGATGGCGATGTCCTCGGCCTCGGTGGGCGTGAGCGAGGCGAGCGGATGGCGCGCGGCGGCAAACGCGGCGGGATAGAGGCGGCGGAAGGCCTCGTCCCAGGCATCCTGCTCGCCGCGCTGGAGGGCGGTGAGCAACTCGAGATCGGTTCCCATGGCGCGAGATGTTCACCGATGGCAGGCGGAAGGCAAGCTCCTCCGACGGGTAGGCAACAGGACTGATGGGACAGCTAGGACCCAGAGACATTCAGCCACGACAGTCCCTAAGTCGTATCGGTCCTATTTGTCCTGTCGGCTTGACTCTAATCTTCGCTTTTTGGCAAGGGGCTCTATCTTGTGCAAGATGCATCAGCGCGCGTTTCTTTCCATTCCGAGCCCGAAGGAGATTCCTTTTATCGGGAGCGTGCATCGGCGGTTTGGCGGGCCGCTGGAATTTTTCAGCGAGTTGAAAGAGAGCTTCGGCGACGCGGCGCGGTTCACGCTTTTCAACGAGAAGTTTATTTTGTTCAGCAACCCTGCGCTGGTGAACGAGGTGCTGGTGACCAAGCAGAATTCGTTTCGCAAGGGGAAGGCGCTGGAGGGCGCGCGCGTCTTTTTGGGCAACAGTCTGCTGGTGAGCGAGGGCGAGGAGCACACGCGGCAGCGGCGTTTGATCCAGCCGGCGTTTCATCGCGGGCGCATCGCGGGCTACGCGCAGACGATGGCGGAGAAGGCGCGGTTGTGGACGGACGCGCAGCGCGCGCGCGCGGAAATCGATCTCGCGGTGGAGATGAACCGGCTGACGCTGGCAGTGGTCGCGGCGACGTTGTTCGGCTCCGATGTCGACGCGGAGGCGGGTGAGATCGCAGAGTCGCTGACAGTGGTGATCGAGAATTTCAACCGAATGCTGTTGCCGTTCTGGCGCTATATGCGGTTCCTGCCGACGGCACGAAATCTTGAGTTGCGGCGGGCGCAGAAGACGCTCGATGCGACGATCTACCGGCTGATTTCACAACGGCGCAAGGACGGGGGCGACCATGGGGATTTGCTGTCGATGCTGCTGGCGGCGGAAGACGCGGAGAATCCCCAGAAACGACTGACCGATACCGAGGTGCGCGACCAGGCGCTGACGCTTTTTCTCGCGGGGCATGAGACGACGGCCAACGCGCTGGCGTGGACGTGGCATTTGCTGACGCAGCATGAAGAGGTCCGCGCGAAGATGAAGGCGGAGATCGATGCAGTGCTGGGCGGCGAACGTCTGCCGGAGCTGGAGGATGTGGCGCGGCTGCCTTACACGACGGCGGTGTTTTCGGAAGCGATGCGGCTGTTTCCACCGGTGTGGGTGGTGGGACGGCGCGCGCTGGAGGATGTGACGATCGGGGAATACGAAGTGCCGCGGAGAACGATTGTGATTACGAGCCAATACCTGATTCATCGCGACGAGCGGTACTGGCCGAACCCGCTGGAGTTTCGCCCGGAGCGGTGGCTGGACGAGGCAACGCAGGCGGCCCGGCCGAAGTTTGCCTATTTTCCTTTTGGCGGCGGCGGGCGGGTGTGCATCGGGGATGCTTTCGCATGGACGGAGGGCGTGATTTTATTGGCGGTGATGGCGCGGCGCTGGCGGTTTGAGGCGGTGCCTGGGCACAAAGTTGAGATTTATCCGACGGTGACGTTGAGGCCGAAGTACGGGCTGAAGATGGTGGTGAAAGAGGCTTGAGTGGGATATCAGCGCGAAGTGAAACTTGGGAACGAGGAAACCGTGCTCTCACGAGCTCGGCTACATTAAACGGCACCTACTTCGTCGATTGCTTCACGTCAACAGTGGCTTCCCACGCGATGCGGTGCTGCTGGGTGACGGCCATGAGCTCAAGGTCGTTGAGGTCGAGAAAGTAGTCGAGGCTGGCCTGATAATCGGGCAGATAATTCCACGGGCGCGGCGAGACCTGGTCGGTCGCGGCGGCACAGGCCCAGAGGATGCGGGTGGCTTTTTCAACGGCCTGGCAACTGGCCTTAAGATCGGCGACGGGCGGCGCGCCGCCGAATTCCCAACCGCTCGGGGGCTTGGGCACGGGAGCGATGATCTCGCGAATCCGTTTGTAGCAATCCATGACGATTTCGTCCTCGGAATGAACCCGGGCGTGCTGCTCGAACTTGAGGAGGTTGGGAACGTCGCGAAAGTTCATTGAATTTCGAATCCCAATCTATCAACGGAATCTGGAAAAGCAACCGGCGCGGAAAGACCTGCGGTCGGAGGTAATCCAGGAACAATGGAAAGAATTGGCAGTTCGCGAATAAGGCGTAGGATTGGACTTCAGTTGTATGAGCGTCTCCATCGAAGATGTATTAGCGCGATTCGACTCGATCCTTCTGGGCAAGGATCAGGCGGTGCGCATGGCTTTCTGCTGTCTGCTGGCGCGCGGGCACCTGTTGATCGAGGATATTCCGGGCGTGGGCAAGACGACGCTGGCGCATGCGCTGGCCAAGATTTTCGGCCTGGAATTCCGGCGCGTGCAATTTACGAGTGATCTGCTGCCGGCGGATGTGCTGGGCAATGCGATTTTCGACCCGGCTTCGCGGCAGTTCGTTTTTCATCCGGGGCCGATCTTCGCGCAGATGTTGCTGGCGGATGAGGTGAACCGGGCGACGCCCAAGGCGCAAAGCGCGCTGCTGGAGGCGATGGAGGAGGGTCAGGTGACCATCGACGGAAATACGCATTTGCTGCCGGTGCCGTTTTTCGTGATTGCGACGCAGAATCCGCAGCGGCAGATCGGCACGTATCCCCTGCCCGAGTCGCAATTGGACCGTTTTTTGATGCGGCTGGAGCTGGGCTTTCCCGGTCGCCGCGCGGAGAAGGAAATGCTGGCGGGGCAGGATCGCCGCGATTTGATTCGTCACCTCAAGCCGCTGGTTTCGGCGGAGCAACTTCTGTGGTGGCAGGAGCAGGTGCGCGAGTTGCATGTCTCGGATGCGGTGCGGGATTACATCCTGGATTTGCTGGAAAAAAGCCGCCAGCTCGATGGCGTGGGCGCGGGGCTTTCTCCGCGCGCGGGGCTGGCGCTGCAACGCTGCGCGCAAGCGTGGGCCTTTGCGGCGGGACGAGAGATGGTGATTCCGGAGGACGTGCAGGCGGTGGCGCCGAATGTCATCGCGCATCGGATGGGTTCCTCGGCGGCGGCAACGGAGGACTCGGGCTTGTCGCTGACGGAGAAAATCATTCGGGCGGTGCCGGTGCGTTGAACTCATGAAGCAGGAGCCCATTCGTCTGCGGCCCACGGCACTGTGGATCATTTTCGGGCCGATCCTGCTTTGCATGTGGATCGCGGCGGTGAACTATTCGAACAACCTGGTCTACGCGATTCTCTACCTGATTGCGGCGCTGAGTTTTCTCTCCATTTTCCACACCTGGAGAAACCTGGCTTCCGTGCGAATCGAGCATGTTCGCATTCAACCGGCCTTTGCGGGGGATGTGGTGCGGATGGAAATTTATTTGCGCAATCCGACGAAGCACACGATTTACGGTCTGTTCTTCGAGAGATCGGGTGATGAGGCGGCGGGGATGTCGGGCCGTCCCACGCCACTGCAGACGCAGGGTGGCACCGGGGTGAGAATCGAGCCGGGCGATTCTTGTTGCACGGAAGTGGTTCTGGCGAAAAAGCAGTCACTCTTCAAATGGTGGAGGTTTGTGAATGTGACCCCGCCCGGCTCCGGCGAGCAGCGCGGGATTTACCGGTTCGAGTCGCTGCAGGTGAGGACGTCCTACCCGTTCGGGTTGGTCTGGGCGAGCTTCCGGGTGCCGGTGGACGCGGAGTATTTTATTTATCCGCAGGCGAAGGGAAATGCCGCATGGCCTCACCTGCGTCCGGGCGGCGAGCAGGGATCGCCGGCGAACCTGAAACCGGGCGATGATTTTTCCGGGGTGCGCGCCTATATGCCGGGGGAGTCGTTGCGGCATGTGGACTGGAAAGCCTTCGCGCGGGGCAGGCCGCTTTCGATCAAGCAATTCACAGGCGGAGCCGGACATGAGTTGTGGCTGGACGCGGAGGAAATGAATCGGATGCCGCTGGAAGCGCGGCTTTCGCAACTGGCGCTGTGGATTGTGAATGCGGAGAAGGAGGAGATTCCCTACGCGCTGAAATTGGGGCGCACGTCGCTGCCGCTCGGCCTGGGGGCGGCCCATTCGCGGCGCGCGCTGGAGGCGTTGGCGGTGGCGGGAGTGGGGTCGGCTTGAGGCATAGCGTTTCAAAAATAGTTCTGCTGCCCTCGTGCCTTTTGGCCCGGAGGGCCTCAAACTAAGCCGGACTCAAAGCGGTTACGGTACGCGCTAGCCCTCCGGGAAGAAGGATTCTTCGAGCATGAGGCTGAGGCAGTGGTAAATCGGCAGGTGGAATTCCTGGATGCGGTAGGTTTCGCTGGAGGGCACACGCAGGCAGAGATCGGTGAGGGCGAGAAGCCTGCCTCCGCTTTTTCCAGTCAGACCGACGCGGACGATCTTCCTGGCCTTGGCCACTTCCATGGCGGCGCAGACATTGGCGGAATTTCCGGATGTGCTGATGCCGATCAAAACGTCGCCGGGTTTGCCCAGGCCCCAGACGAGTTGCGCGAAGGAGAGCTGGGGATCAACGTCGTTGGCAAAGGCGGAGTTGTAGGCCAGAAAACTCGTGAGGGGGATCGCGGCCAAACCGCCCTGGAGCTTGTCGCGCAAAAATTCGGGAAGCGTTGCCTTCTCCTTTTGCGAGAGCGGGCGTTTTTTGACGAAGCCTTTCAGCAGCTCTCCGGCCCAGTGTTCGGCGTCGGCCGCGCTACCGCCATTGCCGCAGAGCAGGAGTTTTCCTCCCTTTTGCAGGGAATCGCGCATGGCGAGGAAGGCTTTTTGTATGTCGTCCCGGCAGACTTCGAGTTCAGGGCATCGGGCAACGAGGTTGGCGAGATGAATATCCGTTTTATCGCAACTCATGATCTCATTTTGCAGAGAATCGGCGACATGAAAGCAAAAATGACAGAAACCTGAGATTGAACTAATATCCTTTATGGCCATAAGCGTGGGATGCGGAAGCTGGGCTGATGCCGAATATACGGGGCTGCTTTACCCCAAGTCGTTTCCGCCCGATCTTCGGCTGTGCGGCTACGCGATGTGGTTTGACCATGTCGAGGTCAACTCGAGCTACTACGCCATCCCGAAAAAGGAAGCGGTGAAAAAGTGGGTGGACCAAACTCCGCCCTCCTTTGTTTTTGATATCCGCTTGCCGCGAGCGATTTCACAAAGCCCGGCCAAAGCCGGGAAGGATGGCAGGCTGATCGAAATGCTGCTTAAGAGCTTGGAGCCCTTGATGAGGACGAAAAAGCTGGGCACCTTTCTTCTGGTCCTGAGTCCTTTATTTATTCCAGGGCGGCACCAACTGGAGGAACTCGATGCGTTGATTGAGAAAATTCATCCGCATCCGCTCGCCGTCGAACTCCGGCATGCGGGATGGGTCTCGAAAAAATTACTGCCTCCGACGCTCGAATTCTTCAGCCGAAGAAAGCTGACGTGGGTTTCGGTCGACATGCCGCGGGTCAAAGGCGCGGAGTTGATGCCGGTGGTGGATGAGGTGACCCGCCCGCAGTTGGCGTATCTGCGGCTGCACGGCCGGAATCGGCATTGGCTAAAAGCAAAAACGGCAGCGGAGCGTCACACCCACGCCTACGACCCAGGCGAACTCGACGAATTGGTGCGGCGCATCCATCGTCTTTCCAAAAAAGCGAGGGAAGTCAGGGTGGTGGCCACTAATCATGCTCTCGATTACGCCCCTCGAACAGCGCTGGCGCTGAAGGAGCTGTTGGGACAAAAGACCTAGCATGAGTCGCGAGGCTATTTGCCGCTTTGGCCTTGAGCGCAGCCTGAGTCTGGAACCGGAGGGTGATGGCTGACTTTTCCTCACGAATCACGTCATCTTTCAGCGAACTCACCCTGCAGTCGGGACTGCCGGAAAACATCTTTACTTAACCTTTAAATTTCCTTGATTTTCGTTATTTAGAAGTTAAGTGTCTCGACCAACCCTCCGTCTTTTCTCTCTCTTCTCTCAACTCCCTCATCCGTGAAGCGTTCTCCTGTAAATTTGACCGCAGGAATTTTGATTTTTGCGCTGATTCTGGCGGGATGTTCAAAACAGGAGGAGACCGCTCCCGCCTGTCCGCCGGTCGTTCTGGTGACGAAGGCCGAAAAAGCGGATGTTCCGATTTTCACGGAAGCGATCGCCACGCTGGAGGGTTCGACCAACTCGCAGATTTTCGCGCAGGTTTCCGGTTACCTGCTGACGAAGAATTACAATGAAGGCGGCCAGGTGAAGCAAGGCGATGTGCTTTTCCAGATCGACCCGAAGCCGTTCCAAGCCGATCTCGACAAGGCGACGGCGACGCTCCAGAACAACCAGGCTCAACTCCTGCGCACGCAACAAGACCTGGCCCGCTATGCCGTTCTGGTCAAGAGCGGCGCGGTCAGCCAGCAGGAATACCAGAATGAAGTGCAGACGGTGCAATCGGCGCAGGCGAATGTGGATGCCGCACAAGCCACGGTGACTTCGGCGCAGATCCAACTCGGCTACACGAAGATTGTCGCGCCGATCACCGGAATCGCGGGTAAAGCCCTGGCACAGGTGGGGGACTTGATCAGCCCGAACATGCAACTAACGACCATTTCGGCGCTCGATCCCATCGAGGTGGCCTTCACCGTGCCGGAGCAATTTTACCTGGATCATGCGGATCGTTTTGCCAAGGCGATGGAAATACCGCAGAACGAGCGACCGGAGAGTATCGAACTCTTGATGGCGGACGGATCAGTCTATCCCAAAAGAGGGCGCTTTGAGTATGTGAACCGCCAAGTCCAGACCTCGACCGGGGCGATCAGTGTTTATGCCTTGTTTCCGAATTCCGACAACATCCTGCGTCCCGGCATGTATGTGAAAGTGCGGGCCGTCACGCAGAACATCTCGAATGCCGTGGTGATCCCGCAACGCTGCGTGAACGAATTGCAGGGGATCAACCAGGTCGTGGTCATCAAAGCCGATAACACGGTCGAAATTCGCAATGTCGTCACCGGCGACCAGGTCGGCCCGCTTTGGGTCATCACCTCGGGATTGGAGCCGGGCGAGTTCGTGGTGGTGGAGGGCATCCAGAAATGCCAGCCCGGCGAAACCGTCACGCCCGAACCTTACGTCGACGACACAGCGTCCCCCTCGACGAACGCCGCGCCCGCGTCGCCTTCCAATCCGTAAGCGCGCATGGCCTCGTTTTTCATCAACCGGCCCATCGTGGCCATCGTCATCGCGATCGTCACGGTGATTCTCGGGTTGGTGGCAATGCTCGATCTTCCGATTGCGCAGTTCCCGAACATCGTTCCGCCTGAAGTGCAGGTGAAGGCGACCTACACCGGCGCGGACGCGCTGACGGTGGAGCAATCGGTGGCCACGCCGATCGAGCAGCAGATGAGCGGCGTCGATAACATGAATTACATGTACTCGGTCAATGCCAACAGCGGACAGTCCTGCCTGACGGTGAATTTCGACATCAAGACCGACCCGAACATCGACCAGATCCTGGCGCAGATGCGTTCCTCGCAGGCTTCATCGCAATTGCCTTCGCAGGTGAGCAACTACGGCGTGACGGTGCAGAAGTCGACCTCGGCTCCGCTGATGCTCTTCGCGCTCTACTCGCCGCATGGCACCTATGACAATATCTTCCTGGCGAACTATGCCTATATCAACCTGAACGATGCGCTGACGCGCGTTCCGGGCATCGCGAGCGTGACCATCTTCGGCGCGGGACAATACGCGATGCGCATCTGGGTGAATCCTGATGTCCTCGCCCGACGCAACATCACGGTGCCTGAAATTATCCAGGCGGTGCAGAAGCAGAACACAGTCAACCCGGCCGGGCAGATCGGCGCGGAGCCGGTGCCGAAGGGACAGGAATTCACCTACTCGGTGCTCGCGCAGGGCCGGCTCAGCACGGAGGCCGACTTTGGCAATATCATTGTTCGCGCCAATGAAGACGGCTCGGTCGTCCGCCTGCGCGACGTGGCCCGGATCGAACTCGGCGCCCAAAGCTACAATCTGATCGGTCGTTTCAACGGCAAACCGGCGGCGATCCTGGCGCTCTACCAACTTCCCGGCACAAACGCGCTGGACGCGGCCAACGGGGCCAAAAAACTGATGGCCGAATTGAGCAAGCGGTTTCCGCCCGACATGAAATGCGACATCGCGCTCGACACCACGCTGGCGGTCAGCGCGGGCGTGAAGGACATCGAGCATACCCTTTTTGAAGCCATTGTCCTGGTGGTCCTGGTGGTCTATATCTTCCTGCAAGGCTGGCGCGCGACACTCATCCCGCTGATCGCTGTGCCGGTATCGCTGATCGGCACGTTCGCTTTCTTTCCGATGTTCGGTTTTTCGATCAACACGCTGTCGTTGTTCGGACTGGTGCTGGCCATCGGTCTGGTGGTCGATGACGCGATCGTGGTGGTGGAGGCAGTCGAGCATCACATCGAGAAGGGGCTCTCGCCGAAGGAAGCCGCGCTCAAGGCGATGCATGAAGTTTCCGGGCCGGTCGTGGCGATTGCGCTGATCCTCTCGGCCGTATTCGTCCCGACCATTTTCATCCCAGGCATCACGGGACGGCTTTACCAGCAGTTCGCCGTGACGATTGCGATATCGGTGTTGATCTCGGCCTTCAACGCGCTGACGCTGAGCCCGGCCCTCTCGGCCCTGCTGTTGCGCCCGCGCAAAGAAGGCCGCGGGCCGATTGCGATGTTCTTCCGCTGGTTCAATCGCGTTTTCGGCTCGGTCACCAATGGCTATGTGGGCGTCTGCTCTTTCCTCATCCACAAGATGTCCATCACGGCGATCATCATCCTGGTGTCGGTGGCCGGCATCTGGTGGATCAACAAGCAACTGGCGCCCGGCTTCATCAACCAGGAAGACCAGGGCTACGCCTACGCCATCATAACGCTGCCGCCCGCCGCGTCGCTGCAGCGCACGGATGAAGTTTGTAAAAAGGTCGAGGCGCTGGTCGACGGCGTGCCCGGCGTCCAGAGTTGCACGACCATCGTGGGCTATAATTTGATCAGCGCGGTGCAAAATACATATAGCGGATTTTTCTTCATCACGCTCAAGCCCTGGGAGGAGCGCTATGACATGGACAATGTGCGGACCGAAAATGCGAAGGCCATTTTCACCAATCTCAACGAGCAGATTCGGACGCTGCCGGAATGCGTCGGTTTTGCCTTTCCACCTCCGCCGATTCCCGGCATCGGCACGGCGGGCGGTGTGACGATGGTGCTGCAGGACCGCACCGGCAAGGATGTCCAGTATCTCGAAGACAACATGCTGAAGTTTATCGCCGCGGCGCAAAAGCGGCCTGAGATCGCGATGATCCAAAGCCCGTTCAACGCGCACATTCCGCAGCGATTTGTGGATGTGGACAAGGACCGCGTGCTGAAGCAGGGCGTGGAACTCTCCAGCGTTTACCAGACCATCCAGGCTTTCATGGGCGGCTCGTTCGTCAACTATTTCAATCGGTTTGGACGCCAGTGGCAGGTCTATGTGCAGGCGGAGGGCCCCTTCCGCACCGAGGGAAAGCAACTCGCGCAATTTTATGTGCGAAATAATAAAGACGAGGCGGTTCCGCTCGGCACTTTGACCAGCGTCCGGGACACGATGGGCCCGGAATTCACGCAACGCTTCAACCTCTACCGCTCGGCGCAGCTCAATGCTTTTGCCAAGCCCGGCTACAGCGACGGCCAGGTGATGGAAGCGATGGAGGAAGTCTTCCGCGAAACGATGCCGCCCGAAATGGGGTTTGCCTACATGGGTATGTCGTTCCAGGAACAGCAGGCGGCGCAGGGCGTGCCCCCGGCGGCCATCTTCGCGTTGTCGCTGGTTTTCGTATTCTTGATCCTGGCGGCGCTCTATGAAAGCTGGTCGCTGCCGTTCAGTGTTTTGCTGAGCCTGCCCGTGGCCGTGGTTGGCGCGTTCCTGGCCCTGTGGGCGCGCGCGCTCGAAAATAACGCCTACGCGCAAATCGGCCTGATCATGTTGATCGGGCTGGCGGCCAAGAACGCGATTCTGATCGTCGAGTTTTCCCGCGCCGAGCACATGACTGGCAAGCCGCTGCTGGAGGCTTCGCTGGAAGGGGCCCGTCTCCGCTTGCGCCCGATTTTGATGACCTCGTTTGCGTTCATCCTGGGCTGCGTGCCGCTCTTGATCGCACTCGGCGCGGGCATGGTGTCCCGAAGGATTCTCGGAACAACGGTGGTCGGGGGCATGTTGTTTTCTTCCGTGATTGCGATCTTCCTCATCCCGGTGAGTTTTTATGCGATGGAAACGCTGCTGGGCGAAAAGAAGGCCGAGTCTGTCGAGCCGCCGAAGCCCGAAGAACCGGCCGACATCGATGCGGAAAAATAAGGGCGAGAGAACAAATTTGCTCAGCATGTCGCGCGAAAAGCGATAACCTGAGACCGTGAATAAATATAGCTGGCAGAAAGTCGCTCTGGTCATGTTTGGGCCTACCGTTTTCGCATTCATTCCGTGTTTGGCCCAAGCCACAGACGCGGCCAAGCCGATCCCAGTTCCCTTGGCGCCGGGAATTAACAAGGGCAACGTGGATAACATTTCCGGCCCTCGTTACTTCTGGTTCTGGGCGGGGCCGGGCCTCGTCACGGTCAACATGGCCTTCAAGGATTTTGGCGTCTTTGGCAACCCGCTGCGCCAGGTGATGCATTTCAATATTTATACCGCCGACGGAACGCTACTTTCTCCCTTACAGGTCGAGTCGGTCGACAAGCTGGAACATCTTTCCGTGCCGGGAAAAATTCCAACGCGCACCAAGTACGTCATTGAGGTCAAGGCGCAGGACGCCACCATCCGAATGGGCGGCTATTATGAGCTGTCCGTGACGGGAGCGGTCGATTTCGGCGATATAAAAAACACGTCGCAAAAAGTGCAACCGATCGACACATCACTCTACCACCCGGTCGGACCTCTCACGAAGTAACGGGATCGTCTGGCCCTTATTTCCCAAAAAAGTGGCGTTAACAGGCGATTCAGCGCTTGAGTTTGTCTAACAGGCCTTTTTTGCTAAAATTAGGTATCAGGGGCATGGACACAGGCAAATTATCACAGTTTAACTTTCTGGCGGGTGGAGGCGATATGGGAGAAAGGATTCGCACCTTAGCCTGGGAAAAGACGTCTCTTGGACCTCTTAATTCGTGGCCGCAAAGTCTGAAGACCGCGATTGGGCTGATGTTGAATTCTCAACATCCCATTTGGGTCGCTTGGGGCCCGGAAGCATTGTTCCTTTATAACGACGCTTACATAGACGTGCTGAGTTTGGCCAAGCATCCATGGGCGCTGGGCAAGCCGGCGGCTGTCGTCTGGGCCGAGATTTGGGATATCTGCGGCCCCCTGGCTGACAAGGTCTTCGAAAAGGGGGAGGCCTCGTTCGTCAATGATGTTCGCCTTTTCATGAGCCGAGGCGATTTCCTTGAGGAAACCTTTTACTCCTTTTCCTACAGCCCGATACGCGACGAGGCCGGAAACGTGGGGGGCCTTTTTTGTCCATCAACGGAGGTTACCTCCAAGGTTCTTCATACCCGGCGCCTGCGCACACTGTCGGAGCTTGCCTCGGAGTCCCTGACCCAAAAGTCAACTTCGGCCGCGTGCAAAGCTGCGGCGGCTATTATAAAAAACGCCCCGGACGATATCCCCTTTGCCCTGCTTTATCTGGTCAGTTCCGATGGAAACTACGGAATATTGGAACAGGCTATTGGAGTTTCAGAAACAGATGGCGTTATCTGCCCCCGCGACGTCGACTTGAGAAATGTGACTTCGAACGACGCCCTTTGGCCCATCGCTCGTGTTGTCAGAACGGCTCAACCCGAGATTATTTCAATCAAGGACTTCGAAGGCTTTCCCGTGGGCGCGGCCAATCAGCGTTTATCCGAGGCCTTTGTGCTACCCATTGTTTCGCGGGGAGATGCGCGCGCTTCCGGCGTCCTTGTTGCCGGGGTTAATCCGACGCGCAAACTGGATTTCGAATATCGAAGTTTTTTTGAACTGGTTGCCGGTCATATTGCCACGGCCGTTCAAAACGCCCGTGCCGCGGAAGAAGAAAAGAGGCGGGCAGACATGCTGGCCGAACTCGACCGCGCCAAGACCACTTTCTTTAGCAACGTCAGCCATGAGTTAAGGACTCCGTTGACCTTGATTCTCGGCCCCTTGGAAGACGGCATACGCGAAAGCGCCAATCCACCGGAGTGGCTGACGCTCGCACACCGTAATTGCCTGCGGCTCCTTAAGCTGGTCAATACGCTTTTGGATTTCACCCGAATCGAAGCCGGGCGTATTGAGGCCTACTTTGAGCCGACCAACCTGGCAGCCTACACCGACGAGCTGGCCAGTGTTTTCCGCTCTGGTATCGAGCGGGCCGGCTTGCGGCTGCTGGTCAATTGCACCCCATCACCCGAGCCGACCTATGTTGATCGCGAGATGTGGGAGAAGATTGTCTTCAATCTGCTCAGCAACGCCCTGAAATTCACCGAGCGGGGAGAAATCGAGGTGAGGCTGGAACCGAGCGTCGATGGAAAGTCTATCCAACTAGCGGTGCGCGACACCGGCACCGGCATTCCTGAGGATGACTTGCCCAAGGTCTTTGAGCGCTTTCGCCGTCTCAAGTCCAGTTGGTCGCGTTCACACGAGGGAACCGGCATCGGGTTGGCGCTGGTTCAGGAACTGGTGCGACTCCATGGCGGTGAAATTAACGTCGTAAGTAAAGTGGATTCCGGCACGACATTCACGGTCGTTATCCCCGTGGGTGCCGGCCATCTATCCCATGAACGCATGGGAACCTCTCAGGTCAAGGAATCGGAGAAACGAAATGCCGCGCCCTTTCTGGAAGAAGCTTTGCGATGGTTTCCGGGCAAGGAAATCGATTCATCCCGCTCACCATCCGGCGGCACGCTGACAGACGCGCCCCTCAACGGCGGCGGGCGCCGGGAAGAGTCAAAGAATGGCATCTTGCTGGCCGACGACAATGCGGACATGCGGAGCTATGTCCAAAGGCTCCTGGTGGCTGAGGGCTACAAAGTCATCGCCGTTGGCAATGGGGAAGAGGCGCTGGCAGCGGTGCGCCAGGAAACTCCGGATCTCATCCTGAGCGATGTCATGATGCCGAAGCTTGATGGTTTCGGACTGCTGCGCGAGCTTCGAAGCGATGCTTCGACTGCTTCCATTCCCATCATATTGCTCTCGGCGCGGGCCGGCGAAGAATCGCGAGTGGAGGGGGTTGAAGCGGGAGCAGATGACTATTTGATCAAGCCTTTTAGCGCCCGCGAGCTTCTGGCGAGGGTTAAAACCCACCTTAAATTGGCGCGGATTCGCCAGGAAGCGCAGGAGAAGCTGGCGGTGGCGCACGCCCAGTTGGAGGACAAGGCCATGCATCTCGAGGCATTAGTCCAGCAGCGAGCGGCGAGATTGACGGAGACCATTGGCGACTTGGAGTCATTTTCCTACAGCATTGCGCACGATATGCGCGCCCCACTCCGTTCTCTTCAAGGTTTCGCCAGCATTCTTTTGGCCGATTACAGTGAGAAATTGGACGAAGAAGGCCGGGGATTCTTGAAGAGGATTGCCGTTTCGGCGGGCCGAATGGACAAGCTAATCCAGGACGTTCTAAACTACAGCCGCGTGGTGCGGAACGAGTCGCCGATCGAGCATATTGACGTTGGCCAACTCCTGCGCGACATCATTGACACTTATCCTGCCTTGAGCCCGGAAATGGCGACCATCGATCTGGAAGGCCCATTCCCGCCGGTGTTGGGAAACGAAGCCATGCTTATGCAGATTTTCTCAAACCTTTTGGGCAATGCGATCAAGTTCATGCCTCCGGGAGTAAGGCCACAAATCAGAGTGTGGGCCGAACGCAAAGGAGCTGAGGTGCAAATTTTTGTCAAGGACAATGGGATTGGAATCGCTCTCGATCAACAAGAGAAGATTTTTGACATTTTTCAGCAGGTAGAGCCGCGCTTCGAAGGAACGGGAATCGGGCTGGCCATCGTCCGGAAGGCGGTGGAACGAATGGGCGGCAAGGTGGGCGTGAAATCAGCAATCGGTCAAGGCAGTACATTTTGGATCGAGCTCAAAGGTTTCGAGGGAAGCAAAAAATGAGCGCTGGAGCTGTTCTCTATGCGGAGGACGACGAAAACGACGCCTATTTCCTCCAGAGAGCCTTCCGGCAAGCGGGCGTTGCCAATGCCCTGATTGTCGTTCCCAATGGACAAGAGGCAATCGACTATTTATCCGGGAACAGACCGTATGCAGACCGGAACGAACATCCGTTGCCTTGCCTGGTGCTACTTGATTTGCACATGCCGAAAAAATCAGGCATGGAAGTCCTCAGTTGGATTCGCGGCCACTCCTCCCTTTCTACAATACCGGTCATCATATTGACCTCGTCGCTTCAAGACAGGGATATTGAACGTGCCTACCTTGGCGGGGCCAACGCCTACCTGGTGAAACCTTCCCAGCCCGAAGAGTTGAGCGAAATGGTAAAGACGATCCGAGATTTTTGGCTGGGCCAAAACAAGTCCTGCGTAAGAGATCGCTAGATGTTCAGCCCCGATGAGATACCTAATTGACGCAGGCGTTTGGTCGCCTTACAAACCGCGACTAAGCCTGTGGTTGCGAAAAGCTCGACAGACCCCGGGTTGCAACCTTGCGCTCGCCTTTATAGCCGACCTGCGCCTGCTGTTTACCTTGCGCGTTAAGGAGATCAATGAGGCTGTCGAGCTTGGCGATAAGATTTTCGGTCAGGGGACTCTTGGAAAGGAATTCCGTCACGCCGTCGGCGGCAGCCTGCCTGCGATGTTCGGGATCTTCCGAAGAGGTCATCAGATAGACCGCGACGTCGCGTTGAGCGTAGTTTCGGCGGACCCAATGCAGAACTTCCAATCCGTTCAAGCCGGGCATATGAAGATCAAGGATGATGACATGCGGAGATATTTGCGGCTCGATGGCTGCAAAATAATCAAGGGCCAGACGACCATCGCTGCAGCGCACGATGGGTTGTTTGAAGCCGGCTCGTTTCAGGCCGCGAGCACTCAATTCGGCAAAGTCACCATCATCGTCGACATGAACGATTCGGATTGTGTCCCGGGTCAACTGTTCCATGCCTCAAGACTAAATCTTTTATGGGACCTTGCGATGGGGTGTTCACCCCATATAGCCCAAGAGGAGAGTTCCACTCATCAACTCTTGGGGGATTTGGGTTTCGTCCGTCGATTCCGATGAGCTTTACCCAAGGCTGCGGTTTGATTCGTATAGCGTTCCTTCAAATTGGCCTGGGCCTTGCGCAGCGCTGCCTCCAGATTTTTGGCCACCGTGATATCCGCGAAAGTGATGACAACTCCGTCGACACGGTTTTCCTGGGTTCGGTAGGGCATGATCCGCACCGTGAACCACCTTCCGTCACGGGTTGCGACTTGCTTCTCGACGAAGGCCCTTTTCTTGAGCACGCCGCGAATGTCGTCTGCCAGCCTCGGGTAATCAAGGGCGGTAACGATATCGGTGATCGGGCGCCCCACATCGCCGGGGATGAGCTTGATGATGCCGGCCGCCTGGGTGGTAAAGCGTCGCACCAGAAGGGCCTCATCCAGAAAGAGAGTGGCGATATCGGTGCTATTCAAAAGGTTCTTCATGTCATCGCTGCTGCGGGAAAGCTCATCCACCTTGGCCTGCAACTCGTGGTTTACGGTTTGAAGCTCCTCGTTCATCGACTGCATCTCTTCCTTGGACGTGGTTAACTCCTCGTTGGTGGACTGAAGTTCCTCGTTCATGGACTGCAACTCCTCATTGGTCGACTTAAGCTCTTCCTGGGATATTTGCATCTCGTCCCGGGTCGTGTGGAGATCCTGATGGGCCTGGTGGAGTTCCTGGGCCATGGCGGAAACGCGGGAGTCGTGGATGGTTGCCTGTCGCGAGGAACTGCCCGCCTTGCTTGCGGGGGGCGTGGCGACATCGGCGAAAACGACCATGACCATTCCTCGTAGAGCCTCCGGATCAGTCACCGGTTCTACCGTGATATCCACATTCTGGGTGCCTCCATTGGTCCCGACTTTCACCTCCTTCAGTTTGACGATAATTTTCTCCCGGACCGCTTTGTGGAAAGCTGCGCTTAGCGCGCTGCCCAAGCCGTCCCGAGACATGGCAAAGAGGTTCCAATTGGCCTTGCCGGCAGCTGGTTCAAGATACTTTCCCGTTTTGCCGCTGACATACAAAATGTCCCCTTCATTCGTCACCAGAACTGCGGCCGGAGAATAGCGCTGGAGGAGCATTTGGTCCGCCATTAACTGCAAACTCGGGACAGCGGCAGTCGCGCCCGATGAGCCGGAGGAAGCGAAAGCCGCTTTTTGTCCCGTATGCACAAAGGCAGAGGATAAATCGATGAGGCTTGTCTGGCGCGAAGTGTCCAGCCGCCGGTAAATTCTCGCTTTGGCCACCACCGGGCTGAAGAGATCCGTAGCCATTGCGATGGTTTCCGAGCTGCCCAGCAGCAAAATTCCTCCAGGATTCAGGCTGTAGTGAAAAAGCGGCATGAGTTTCTTCTGCAATTCGGCGTCCAAATAAATCAGCAGGTTTCGGCAAGTTACGATGTCGAGCCGCGTAAAGGGAGGCTGCATGACAAGATTCTGAGGGGCAAAGATCACCATCTCCCGGATTTCCTTTCGGATGGAATAATCTCCGCGTTCGTTTTTGAGGAAGAAGCGGCGCAGCCTCTCGGCGGAGACATCCGCCTGGATATTGGGTGGATAGACGCCAACCCGGGCCTTGTCGATGGCGTCTTTATCCAGGTCGGTGGCAAAAATCTGAAGCGAGAAGTTTTTGGAGGTATTTGCCTTGGCAATGATCTCCTTGAATATAATGGCGAGGGAGTAGGCTTCCTCGCCCGTAGAACATCCGACGGTCCAAGCCCGCAGAGTTCCGCCTTGTGACCGGGCCGCCAGCAGTTGCGGAATGATCTTATCTTTCAATTGCTCCCAGACACCGGGATCGCGGAAGAAGCTGGTGACACCGATCAGCAACTCCTTGAAGAGAAGATTGGATTCCTGCAAGTTTTCCCGTAGATAACGCACATAATCGGCCATCTTGTTGATCTGATGGAGACCCATCCGCCTCTCGATTCGGCGGGAGATCGTGTTCCTCTTGTAGAGTGAAAAATCATGGCCGGTTTGTGCGCGCAAAAGAATAAGAACCTTCTCCAGGGCGCCTTCATTTTTTTCGCCCGTTTCCGGGGACGGCCTCGCGATGAGCGGCATATGTTTGAGGAAATCGATAATTTTCCCCGGCAACTGCTCCACCGGGGCAATGACGTCGGCCAGCCCGGCCTCGATGGCCATCCGGGGCATGCTGTCGAACTTGGCGGAGGCGGGCGCCTGAACGAACACCGCACCGGCCTTCTCCTTGATGGCCCGCAAACCGAGCGTACCGTCCGATCCCATGCCGGAAAGAATGACTCCGATGCCTTTTTCATTCCTGTCATCGGCCAGCGAGCGGAAGAAGAAATCGATGGGCAAACGCAACCCGCGCGGAGCGGCGGGTTCGAGCAAATGCAGGACGCCGCGTAAGATAGAGAGGTCCCGGTTGGGAGGTATGACATAAACGTGCTCGGGTTCGATTATCATCTGATCCTTGATCTGAACGACCGGCATGCTCGTGGAGCGCTGCAATAGCTCCACCATGATGCCTTTGTGGGTCGGATCGAGGTGCTGCACGATGACAAAGCCAAGGCCGCTGTTTTTAGGTACGTGCCTGAGGAATAGCTCCAATGCTTCGAGGCCGCCGGCCGAGGCGCCAAGTCCAATAATGGGAAATTGGTCCCTGGAGGGGGCCTTATCTTTGGCAGAATTTATGGCCGGGGATTTGCGTGTGACCGGTGAATTCCGCTGTCTGCGGGCGGTTTGCGAGACGGCTTGTTTTTTCATGGCTTGGACATAAGTTTGACACGCGGTGAAGTGCTTCGCCTCCGTACCCGTTTGCCTGGGACGCCATTCATCGGAATCTCCGCCCGGATGGTGGTCCCCTTGCGAGGCGTCGATTCGACGCTGAATTTGCCGCCGACCATTTCGATCCGCTCCCGCGAACCGAGCAGCCCAAGGCGCTTGTACCTTTTGGCACTCATGACGTGTGCGACTTCAAACGATCTGCCGTCGTCGTGGATTTCGAGGCAGATGGCGTCGTTGTTTCTCTGGAGGCTCACACTCACCTTGCTGGCATGCGCATGCTGGTCAACATTCGCGAGGGCCGATAGGGTGACGCGATAAATCACCGTACGCTGGGTGTTATCGAGTTGCTCGATCTCGTCTGAAGCTGTGAATTCGACACGGAGTTTTGTCCGCTTGGCGAACTCCCTGATGAACGATTGAAGAGCTGGAATCAACCCCAGGTCATCCAGCACGGTGGGGCGAAGTTCCCGCGCGAACCGATGAACTATTTCCACGGACTTTTCCACGAGGCGCTGCGTCCGGCTGATCTTCCTTCTCAGTTCGTTGAGGTTGACCTTCTTTTTGAGGGTCAGCGAGGCAAGATGGACGTTGATGCCAACGAGCGTTTGAACGATCTCGTCATGCAATTCCCGGCTGATTCGCTTGCGCTCCTCTTCCTGGGTCAAAAGAAGTTGATGGGAGAGATGTCGGAGTTGTTCCTGCATGTCGCGCGCCTGCGCCTCCGCCTTTTTGAGGGCTGCCTCCGCCATTTCTTTGCGGACGATCTCCAGTTTAAGTTCGCGGTTGGCCGTGGTCAGGCCTTCCATGCGCTGCAAAACCTCCTCTGCTTGCTTGAGAGTGGTGAGATCCGAAACGACCAGGCGGGACCATTTTTTTGTACCCTCCACGGAACTGGCGGGCGTAGCCTGGAGATCGGCCCAAAAAGGTGCGCCCCGTTCGGTTAAGAGCGACACAACACAAACTTGCTTCTGCGGGCAGGTAAAAATCTTCCTTAAGAAGGCATGAAAAGTCGTCAGGCTTTTGGGCGAGACGAATGCGAGAAGACGCTTTTTAAGCAAACGCGACCGTTCTACACCAAGTAATGCAGCTCCGGTTAAGTTGACCTCGAGAATAACGCCGCTTTCATCGATGGAATAATAGCCGACGGGTGCAAAATCATAGAGATCGGTGTATCTGCCCAACTGGGTTTCGACTGCATCCCTGGCTTCCCGAAGCTCGGCGTTCTGCATTTCCAACTCGAGATGGTGAACCTGTAACTCGTGGAGAAGCCTCTTGGCGTCCGATTCCGTTTGAGGTTGATCGATCTCCGGGGGGCGCGATTTAAGTAACTTTTCGGCGCGACGGCGCAGATCGGAAGGATGGGGGACAGGCGTTTTCAAAATATTTGGCAATGGCTGCGAAGGTTATTCGCCGGCTGTTTTCAGAAGCTCAGTGCCACCGGGCATTATGAGGCTCAGGCCGACAAAACGATAGTGTATTATGTGAAGCATGGATTTCGCAATAGACGCACCTCTGAAATTATACCGCTGCGCGTTCCATCCAATGGGGTGAACACCCCATATGCTAGCTGTACTTTGTTGGCCTAGGTTGCGATTGCGACAACCGTGCAGCCTAGCCTATTAGTTTTTCGGGCGAGAGGAAGACAACGGTCGCTAGCAAAAAATCTTCCTCATCTCGAAATGAAAAAGAACGAACCTGTAGTTTTGCCGATCGAAGACCAGATTACCGTTCTCCTCGCGGAGGATCACCAGGGTTACAGAAAGTCCCTGAAGTTGCTGGTGGAAACCGACGGAGATATCGAGGTGGTCGGAGAAGCAAAAAACGGATGTGAAGCCATCCGAATGAACAAGAGCCTTCACCCTGACGTTGTTCTCATGGATATCGCCATGCCCCTTCTCAACGGACTGCAGGCCACACGACAAATCATGGATTCACTGCCGGCGAGCAAAGTGCTCATTCTTTCCTCCCACCCGGATCCGGAATATATCGAGCAAGCCATGGTCTTTGGCGCTTCCGGTTACCTGCTGAAGCAATCCTCATCGGAGGTCCTTGCCCAGGCGATTCGCGAGGTGCAGGGTGGAAAGTCCTACTTCAGCGCAGCCATTTCAAAACAGCTTCGAGATCGCTGCCACAAGATCTTTTCCAAAGCCGTTCTCCCGTGATGAGAGATCGTGCTGTCGGTTGAGTTTGTTCGAGCCTTTATTGGGACAGATGGGGCCTTCCCTCCATTTAACCCTGGCGAGGAGAGATTCGAAGACGCGGGGCCATCTCTTCCAACGTGAGCCACTCCGTTCGAGACGTCGCCGACGCTTCATGGGCAGGGACCGCCGGAGCTGGCGCTGGTGGAGGCCTTGGATCCTTTCGGCCTAAACGAGACCTCCGAGGAACGAGTTGATCTCCCCGGAGATTTCGTCCACATGCGTTTCGAGCGCGAAGTGTCCCGTGTCGTAGAAGACAACCTTGGCCTTGGGAATGTCGCGCTGGAACGCCTTCGCGCCCGGCGGGGTAAAGAACGGATCGTTCTGTCCCCACGTGGCCAGGAACGGCGGCTGGTGCTTGCGGAAATAATCCTGGAACGCCGGGTAGAGCTTGATGTTGTTCGCGTAGTCGAGGAACAGGTCGAGCTGGATCTCCGTATTGCCGGGGCGTTGCAGCAGCGCGGTATCGAGCTAATAAGCCTCGGGCGGCACCTTCGCCGGGTCGGGCGTGCCGTGCTCATACTGGAACTTTGTTCCTTCAAACCCGACGAAGCCACGCAGCGCATCGCGATTGGCCTGCGTCGGCTCCTTCCAATACTTCTGGATTGGATTCCACGCATCGCCCAATCCTTCCTCATAGGCGTTGCCGTTTTGGGAAATGATTCCGGTGACGCGCTCGGGATGAGCCAGCGCGAGGCGGAAACCGGTCGGCGCACCGTAGTCGAAGACATAGATGGCGTACTTCTTGAGTCCGATCGCCTCAACAAAGGCGTTGATCGTCACCGCCAGGTTGTCAAAGCTGTAACGGTAGTTGCGCTCGGCGGGAACTTCGGTGAATCCAAAACCGGGCAGGTCGGGCGCGATCAATCGGAAGTTCGTGGCCAGTCGCGCAAACAAATTCCGGAACATATGCGATGACGTGGGATAGCCGTGCAAGAGCAGCAGCACCGGCGCATCGGCGTGGCCCGATTCGCGGTAGAATATTTTCACGCCGTCGGCTTCGACGGTCTTCAGGGTGACAGGAGGGATGGTGGTGTTTTTCATGGTGGTTGATTCCGTGGTGGCGAACGCCTGGCCGAAAAGCGATCCCGCCGCGACTAGCGCGCGGGCTCCCGCGCTGCTGCGAACAAGGAACTCTCTCCGGGATAGGCCAGGCAGGTTCGTGGTTTTCATGAGTGGTTTGAGGTTGAGTTGAATTTGGCTATGTAACTTTCAATATATTAATTTATAAGTTACATCTAATGCGATTAGCGTAACTTGTCAAATAATATTTTATAGGTTATCTTCCTTCATGCCTTCTTCTCCTCAGAAACTTGAGCCGCGCCCGGAATTCGTTTTCGTGGGCGGGCACCCCGCCGTGGATTTAACCAACACCCTCGTCCCTCCGCCCGGCCTCGGTATCGACTTCCTGCGCGAGTGGGGCGACGTCATCGACTGGCTGGGCGAGGCCCAGCTCTCGACTTCTCCCGCCCTGCACGTCGCTGCATCAGGACGTGCGCAAGCCCTGAAGGCCTTCAAGGAATTCCGGGACGCCTGGCGCAACGAGTTGGCGCAAATTATTACTACGGGAAAAGTCGGCGACGATTTTCTGAAAATCCTGAACCGTCATCTACGCGACGACGGCTTTACCGAAACGCTCCAGCGAAACGGCCAGGGGTTCCATCTCGTGCGCTCGGATTCCGAGCTGCGCGGGGAAAAGCTCGCCCTTGCTCTCGTGGCCCGGCAAGTGGCGCAATTGCTGAGCGAGGCCAACTTCACTTACCTGCACCACTGTGCGAATCACACCTCCTGCTCACTCAATTTTTATGACACGACCAAGAATCATCACCGCCAGTGGTGCAGCGTCGCGGTCTGCGGCAATCGCCATAAAGTCGCGGAATTTCGGAAGCGGAAAGCCCTCAAAGGCGCGATTTCCAGGTTGCACCGCTCATGAGTCCGGTAAATGCCGGGTAGGGTGAGACCCAAACGATGCGCTTTGAGCCGAACCTTCCTATGGGGTGTTTACCCCATAACATCTGCGTCCTCCCCAGCTTAAAATTTGAGGAATGACGACTGAACACTCCCATGCATTCGGCGGGCCCGGAATTCAACCTCGCTGGACTTCCAGTGCAAAAACAGGAGTCGGCACAGCTCTAAGTGACAAGAGCCGCGTTTGGTTCACGTTGAGCCATGGAATCTTCAACGAAATCTATTCCCCGCGAATCGACAAAGCGTGCATTCGCGACATGGGATTCATTGTCACCGACGCCAAGGATTACTTCTCCGAGGAAAAGTCTGCCACGGTCTCGGACGTCCAGCGATTGGCCGAAGGAGTGCCCGCGTTCCGCTTGATTAATAGTTCACGCGATGGACGCTACAGCCTTGAAAAGGAGATCGTAAGCGATCCCGAACGCGACACCGTTTTGCAGCAGGTTCGGTTTATACCCAACCAAGGTGCAATTGCCGACTACCGCCTTCACATTTTGCTTTCGCCGCACCTGGGAAATCAGGGTTACGGCAATACGGCGTGGGTGGGCGAAATTGAAGGCGCGCCGCTGTTGTTCGCGCAGCGGGAAGATAACTGTTTGGCTCTGGCCTGCTCCACTCCCTGGGCCAAGCGGTCTGCGGGCTATGTGGGTTCGTCGGACGGTTGGCAGGATCTTAAGGCGCATAAGCAGATGACCTGGGAATTTATGCGCGCTGAGAATGGGAATGTAGCCCTCACCGGCGAGATCGACCTCGCCAAGTCGGAGGGCAACTTTGTCCTCGCCCTGGGTTTTGGCAAAACCCCTGACGAGGCGGCTCAAAATGCCATTGGCAGTCTTCGGGACGGGTTTAGGAAGACCAAGCTGGAGTACGTTGCTGGGTGGGAGGAATGGATGAAAAAGCGCACCTCCATCAAGACGAGCGGATCCGATCCGGGCGATCTTTCCTTGATCAGTCTCGCCGTTTTGCGGACCCATGAATCGAAAACATTCCCCGGTGGCTTGATCGCCAGCCTCTCGTTTCCGTGGGGAGCGAGCCAGGGTGATGCGGACCAGGGTGGTTATCATCTGGTCTGGGGACGCGACATGGTGGAAACCGCCGGAGGCTTACTCGCTGCCGGTGCGCACGAGGAGGTCCATCGCGCGCTCGCTTTTTTGGAGAAGACGCAACTGCCGGACGGACACTGGCCGCAAAACATGTGGCTGGATGGCTCCCCTTATTGGAAAGGAATCCAGATGGACGAGACGGCTCTGCCCATTCTTCTGGTGAATCTGGCCCATCGTGAAAAGGTGTTGGCCGAAAAGGATCTTGTTCGCCTTTGGCCCATGATGAAGAAAGCCGCAGGCTATTTGGTACGCAACGGTCCCGTGAGTCCGCAGGATCGCTGGGAAGAGGATCCCGGCTATACGCCATTCACCGTCGCAGCTCAAATCGCCGCGCTCCTGGCAGCGGCAGATTTCGCCGAGGTGAATCATGAAAGCCTGATCGCCGAGTATCTTCGCGAGATTGCCGATGTTTGGCACGATTCAATCGATCGCTGGATGTACGTCTCCAAGACCGACTGGTGCCGGAAATTCAACGTCGAAGGCTATTACATCCGGATTGCGCCCAAGGAAAACGGCGAAGGGATTACACGGTTCCATGATGCGGTGCACGTCAAAAACGTGCTCGCGGCCGAAGACTCCCGCCGCGCTAACCATCTGATAAGTCCCGATGCTCTGGACTTCGTTCGCTTTGGGCTGCGCGCGGCGGATGATCCGCGCATGCGCGACACGGCAACCGTCGTCGATGCCCTGCTCAAGACAGAAACCCCGACCGGCCCCGTGTGGCACCGGTACAACGATGATGGTTATGGCGAGCACGAGGATGGCGCGCCATTTGACGGCACAGGCATTGGTCGCGGTTGGCCCCTGCTGACGGGCGAGCGGGCTCATTACGAATTGTCGGCGGGCCGGATCGATGAAGCCAAAAAGCTCCTCAAGACCATGGAATCGTTCGCCAACGAAGGCGGCCTGATCTCAGAGCAAGTCTGGGACTCACCCGACATCCCGAAACACGAACTCCATTATGGTCGGCCGTCCGGCTCGGCCATGCCACTCGTGTGGGCTCACGCCGAGTACATCAAACTGCAACGCTCGCTGAACGATGGCCAAGTCTTCGACCTGCCGCCGCAAACGGTGAAGCGCTACCTGACCGATAAAACCGTCTCTCCGCGCATGGTTTGGCGGTTCAACCACAAGATTCGTTCAATGCCGGCCGGAAAGAAACTGCGGATCGAAACCTTGGTGCCGGCCGTCATTCATTGGAGTGCCGATGATTGGAACACCGTCGAAGACATCAAGACCTACGATGTCGGGTTGGGCATTCACATGGCCGACCTTTTCATCCAGGCGCTTCCCGAAGGAAGGCTGGTCAAATTCACCTTCTACTGGCCGGATGCTCATCATTGGGAGGGAACGAACTTCACCGTTCGCCTAGGCCTTTTGTGACCGCAAAACCCTCCTCATCTGAAAAGGGAGGACCGTCGCAAAATAAGCCGCACGCAGACCCAAAGGGGTTTGTCTACCTGGCGACGGCCATCTCCGCGCTTGGCGGCCTGCTTTTCGGTTATGACGTGGGCGTTATTTCCGGGGCGATTCTGTTCATCAAGCAGGAGTTTTCGTTGTCGCCCACAATGGAGGAAATAGTAGTCAGCTCGGTTTTGCTGGGATCGCTGGCCGGAGCGGCGATCGGGGGCGTCCTGGCCGACCGCCTGGGCCGCCGAAAACTACTGATCGTCACCGCGATTGTTTTTGGCTGCGGAGCCATCGGGGCTGCACTGGCACCCGGTACGATTACGCTGGTAGCCGCCCGCCTCGTTGCCGGTATGGCCATCGGCATCGCTTCGTTCGTCGCACCGCTTTACATTTCCGAGATCGCTCCGGTGGCCATTCGTGGAAAGTTGGTTTCGATCAATCAAGTTGCCCTGACCAGCGGCATCGTTATTTCCTATCTGATCGACTACGCCTTTGCCGGGTCTCAAGCCTGGCGCTGGATGTTCGCGATGGCCGTGGTTCCTGCGGCCGCCTTTGGAGTCGGGCTGCTTTTCATTCCGAACAGCCCACGCTGGCTGGTCGCTCGCGGACACACCGACCAAGCGCGAGCCGTCTTGGAGAAAATTCGCAGTCCCGACGAAGTAAAGGGCGAGCTTGGCCAGATTGGGCAAAGCGTGTCTCAACAGAAGGGAACTTGGTCCGAACTGCTCAGCCCGCTCTTGCGCTCGGCCATGATCGTCGGCGTCGGGCTAGCCATCGCACAGCAGGTCACCGGCATCAACACTGTTATCTATTACGCACCGACGATTTTGAAATTCGCCGGCATGTCTTCCGCGCCTGCGGCCATTCTGGCCAGCGTGGGAGTCGGTGTTGTCAACGTCGTCCTCACGCTGGCGGCCATGCAACTGATCGACCGGGTGGGTCGGCGACCGCTCTTATTGGTCAGCCTGGCAGGAATGGCGGTCAGCCTGTTTGTCTTGGGCCTGGCGTTCTCGCTCCCCCAATTTTCCAGCAGCCTCGCCTGGATCGCCATCGCAAGCCTCATGGTCTACGTCGGTTCATTTGCAGTGGGACTGGGCCCCGTTTTCTGGCTGGTCCTTTCGGAGATTTACCCGCTGGGCATACGAGGTCGCGCCATGAGCGTGGGGACCATTGCCAATTGGGGTGCCAACTTGATCGTGGCCTTGTCGTTTTTGACCCTTACGCAAGTCCTGGGCAAACCCGCCACCTTTTGGTTGTACGGCGGCGTCACCATTGCGGCATGGCTTTTTGCCTTCTTCCTGGTGCCCGAAACCAAGGGCAAGACCCTCGAACAAATTGAGGCGCACTTTCGGGCCGGAAAGCATCCACGGGCATTATGAAGGCGCGGAAATACCAGACCGCCCATGAATGAAATAAATCATGCCGGTCGCAAGACCGATCATGCTTTCCTAGCGGGAAAAAGGGCCGTTAAAAGGGCAGGTTTTGCGCGCCTCCCCTTAGCCGCTCATGGCTCAGGAGGAAAACCATGATTAGCGACTATGTCCTGCCGCTCTTTGGCTAACTTATCCAGTTCCAGTTGTTGTTCGGGGGTTAGATATTGGCGGAGTCTTTCGTCAGTCGCGGCTGCGAGTTGTAAAAATTGGTTCACTGACTGGGTATGCAGCGTTTGGGCTTGGGCGGCAAAATCGGCTGTGATCGGGCTGATCTGTTCCTGTTGTTCCGGCGTCAGTTTGAGCCGGTTAGTCAAAAAACTCTGCATGAACTTCTGAACTTTTTCCTGGCTGGGAGGCGAGAAAAAGTAAGGATGAAAAAACGTGCTTAAACCTGCTCCCGTAATGCCTCCAAAAAGGAACATCACAAGCAGGGCCGAAATCAATTTTACGTTCGTTTTTTTCACGGTATGCTCTAATTGGGACGTAGGGTTTATCCATTCCAGAGTTTCGAGATAGGGATTTTTTATTTGAACTAAGGAAAGGATCAGGCTCGCCGTCATGAGAAGGGCAGCCCCGCTCAGAAGGCGGAAGACAATCATGCCATCGAAGATGCCTGAAGAGGCAGCCGTTTCCGCTCGTAGCGCGGAGATTACCCGCTGCTCAAACCACGACGAGGGTTCGGGCACAGGCGGGCAAGCCCTTTGAGCCGCTTCAAGGAGCCGCTCCAATCGAAGGTCATCTGGATTCATAATTGCATTCGTTCCTGGGTAAGAGCTCCATGACGCTTTCTCATCTTAGCCTTGGCCCGGCTAATCCGCATGGTGATGGCTCCCACACTCCAGCCGGTGGACTGGCTGGCTTCTTCGATGGTGAGGCCTTCCATATAAATCAATCGAATCAGGAGGCGATCCTTGGGATCGAGGCAGGAAACCAAATGTTGAACCAGGTCGCGAGCGGCCGATCCCAAATGCAGGTCGAGGTTTTGATCGGAAACTGCCAATGTTTCTACGACATGGGCTTCTTCCAGGCTGAGGTCGGAGAGGCGGACCTCGGGACGGCTCCTTTCGTAACGGATCAAATTCAGGCAGGTATTAACCGCGATCCGCGAAACCCAGTGATTAAAGGGCACTTGTCCGGAAAATTGATGTAGGCCTTTAAAGACGTTGATCAGAACCTTTTGGACCAAATCTTCCTCTTCCTCGCGGCGGGACGAATTGGAGCGCACCAGCTTATAAATCAAGGGGTACATGTAATGAATCAGGGCACGGGTGGCCGATTCGTCCCCCCGGCGGACTCGCTCCAGGCAGGCCGACACGTCAGAGTCGGTCATTTCGGGACAATTATGGGCCACTTCCAACTAACAAGACACCCTCACGCGGCTTTGCCTAACAAAAAGTTCAAAGCGGCTTCCATGAACATCGGAGGAAGGAAATGATGTTAGGGCAGGCACGTCGGTGGGGTCTTATCAGGTGTATGCCAACACCATGACCTCGTTTTCTCTTACCGCAATCTGCTGTATTCCCAGATCAAATCCAGAAGCGCGTCTCCGGGAACAGGCCATCTTTCGAAAGGTTGCTTCGGATGCCGTCGAACACGCCAAGACCCTTGCTTCCGGCCAGGCGCGTGGTCGTTGGGACGTAAAAGATAACAAAGAAATACGTTCGGCGACCAGGAGCGTTTAAGTTTATGGATAAACCTCATGTCTTGTGTGTCGATGATAACGCCCGATTATTGGGTACGCTAAAAAAGGCCTTGGAGCACTATGGACTCGAAGTTACCACGGCCTGCGATGGTTTGGATGCTTTGACTCAATATAATTCCCACTCGGGTGAGTTCGACGCGGTCTTAACCGACTCGGAGATGCCTCGAATGAACGGGAGGGAGTTTGTGCATTTATTACGAGAGAAGGGGTTTAAAGGACGTATTTTTGTCATGTCGGGAAATTTCCAGGAAGGGGATCCGGAGTTATATTCGCGCGAAGGAATTTCCGGTCTTCTCAAGAAACCGTTCGACATTCGAAAGCTTAAGACGTCGATTATGAACGATTGCTAGTTTGTTCAATTCCGAAATCCCGAAATGGGCCTCACACACCGGTAAAAGGGACTGGGAGGAATGGCATTACGAAAAGGCGTTTTCTTTTTCGATTCCCCCAAGTTGTCGCGCGGCAAACCCGATTCGTTATCCAACGTAAGATTGCGCCTGGGGAGATCGACGAAATGAGTAAGAGTTTTTTGCACGCGTCGCAAATCAATCCTCGCCTTTTCCCGGTTTAGGTCTGACGACCCGAGGTTACATGGGGTCAACACCCCATTTCCGGAGCACAAGAACTCATTTATTTTGGGAGGCGAGCGGACAGATTGCCCAGTAAGTTCGCTTGGGCTTTGCCGGACTTCCGACGCCCCCGAGCGTATTTCGTCACTGAAACAGTCCCCTTGACAACAAGGATAAAGTGATAAATAATGTTTTTCATCACTCGTCACCCTTCATGCATGCTCGCTCAAGTTTGACCAAACGGGAAGTCACTCGGCTTCGTATCCTCGACAAGGCCGATGCGCTTTTTCATCGCCTCGGATTTTATAAGACGACCGTGGCCGATATTGCCCGCGAGTTGGAAATGTCTCCCGCCAATGTTTACAAGTTTTTCACCTCCAAGGAGGCGTTGGTTCAGGCCGTGGCCGAATGGAACTTGAATCTTTTCAAGGCGACGATTAGCGAAGCGCTCAAAGAGGGAAAAACGTCAAGTTCCAAGCTCAAAGTCCTGGCGACCACGATCTACCAGTTTCACAAAAATAAATTTCGCTCTGACCACGAACTGTACCGGTTGATGGTCGCTGCTCACGACGAGCAATGGCCGTGCGTGCTTGAGTTTAAGGCGTTTTTGCGCCGCACCTTGGCCGAAATCATCGAGGAGGGCGTCGAAGCCGAGGAATTTTCTCATCTCGAAGCCTCGATCGAAGCGGAGGTTTTGTTCGATAGCCTGACTTGGATCATTAATCCCCTTCTGATGTTCGAACTGAAAAACGCCCAGGTCACGAAAAAGATCGACGCGCAGATCCGCTTCTTTGAGAGGGCGTTGACCTGATTTCCTCCTTTCGCATGAACCACTTTAAATCGCATCACGAAGCAATCCGCTTCAGGCGAGCGATGGGGCTTGTCCTTGGGGCGGCAGGCCTCTTGCTGATATCCGGTTGCGCGGTGGGACCGGATTATCAGGCCCCGGCGGCCCCGAATGTAAGCGGCTATACGCCAGATGAGCTTTTACCGACGGTTTCGTCCGGCGTGGGTGGCGGCGCCTCACAATCTTTTGTTTCGGCAAAAGATATTCCCGGCGAGTGGTGGATATTGTTCCATTCGCCCGGACTCAACCAGCTCATCCTCGAAGCTCTTAAAAACAACCCGACACTTGAAGCCGCGCAAGCTTCCCTGCGCGAGGCCCGCGAAAATGTCTACGCGCAAGAGGGTTCGTTTTTCCCTTCCGTGAGCGGGGACGGCACGGCCGAACGGATGAAGGATTCCGCTGCATCGACCGGACTTCCCTCCAATCCAGCTTTCAATCTCTATAACGCATCGCTGAGTCTTTCCTACACTCTGGATGTTTTTGGCGGGACACGCCGGCAGGTGGAAAGTCTCATCGCCGAGCGCGATTATGAGGCCTACCAGTTGGAAGCCAGCTACCTGAGCCTTACTGCGAATATCGTCACGGCCGCCATCACCGAGGCATCGGTTCGAGAACAAATCAAGGCCACCCAGGAAATCGTAGCCGACGAGGCGACGCAATTGGACATCGTCAAGAAGCGTTTCGATCTGGGCGGGGCTTCACGCGCCGATGTGCTTTTGCAGGAGTCCAACTTGCGTCAGGAAGAATCCACCCTGCCCCCCTTGCAGTTGCAATTGAGCCAGACCCGAAACCAGTTGGCCGCTTATGCGGGAAGATTTCCCAGCGAGCAGATCATCGAGAAATTCAACCTGGAAGATCTGCAACTCCCTCGAGAATTGCCTGTAAGCCTTCCTTCGCAGTTGGTGGCCCAGCGTCCCGATATCCAGGCTGCCGCCGCACAGTTGCATCAGGCGAGCGCCAATATCGGCGTTGCGGTCGCCAATCGTCTGCCCCAGATCACGCTGAGCGGAAGCTTGGGCAGCGAGGCTTTTCAGGCGAGCCAGCTTTTCACGCCAGGGATGGGGCTGTGGAGCATTGCCTCGGGAATCTCCCAGCCGATCTTTGAAGGGGGAACCCTCCTGCACAAACAGAAAGCTTCAGAACAAGCTTTTGACCAGTCAGCGGCCCAATATCGCAGCACCGTCATTTCCGCTTTTCAAGACGTGGCCAATGTCTTGAACGCCCTCGACTACGACGCCAAGACTTTGAAGGCTGACTTAGCGACAGAACAAAGCGCGGCCGAAAGTCTCAAGATTTCGACGGGCCAGTACAAGTTGGGGGCGACCACCTACTCCGATGTCTTGCTGGCCCAGCAAACCCATCAAACGGCGGTGATCGCCTTGGTGAAGGCCCGCGCCACCCGATTCTCGGACACCGCCGCACTCTATCAAGCCTTGGGCGGTGGGTGGTGGCATCGCAACGATATCCAACGGCAACCTTCAATTATCGAGAATCCCTTATGACCGCTGAACCTCAAAATTCTGCCGCATCCGAAAGTCCGATTCTTCGGCATCCGATGGTGGTGAAACTGCGTGCTTTCCTGGTCGCTGTCGGGCATCGCGTGGCGGTTTTTCCTCCCGTTTGTTTTATCGTGCGCATGGCAAAGGCGGGGGCGGGCAAAGTCGCCATCGTGGCGCGGAAGCTTGGTTCAGCCGCACAGCGCGTTCCTCTCATTCGCCGGGGAACCGATTTTGCCGCGGGAAAAATGAAAGTCCCTGTCGTCAGAAACATGGTTTACATGCTCATTATCGTGGGCCTTTTTTTCGGCGCGATCTTTGGATATGAGGCCCTAATGGGACTCTTTGTCAGCCATGAAATGGCAGGAACTGGCAAACAGGCACAGACGGTTTCGACCGTTCAAGCCACGACCCAGCCGTGGCAGAAAACCTTCCAGGCGGTGGGCAGCTTGCGGGCCGTGAACGGCGCCGATCTCTCCTCGGAGGAATCGGGAATCGTCGAGTCGATCAACTTTAATTCCGGGGACGAGGTGCAGGCCAACACGATTCTCCTCACCTTGCGAGCCGAGGATGACATTGCCAAGCTGGCCTCCCTGCGCGCGACGGCACAATTGGCGGAAATCACGTCCACGCGCGACCAGGCGCAATTTAAGATTCAGGGAGTGAGCCAGGCGACGCTCGATACGGACGCCGCCACCCTGGCCAACGACAACGCCCTGGCCGATCAGCAACAGGCCATCGTCGACAAGAAAGTAATCCGAGCGCCCTTTGCCGGACGACTCGGCATTCGCGCGGTCGATTTGGGCCAATATCTCAATGCGGGAACGGCGATTGTCACCCTCCAGGCGCTTGATCCTATCTACATGGATTTTTATTTGCCCCAACAGGCCGTCGCGGAAGTCCAAGTCGGACAAACGGCCACCATCAAGGTCGATACCTATCCTGACGCGGCTTTTACGGGAAAAATCACCTCCATCAATCCGTTGATCGACACGAGCAGTCGCAATTTGCAGGTACGGGCCACCATTGCCAATCCGGATCAAAAGCTTCTGCCCGGCATGTATGGGACGGTTTCCATCGATATCGGTGCTCCGCAAAATGAAGTGACCTTGCCGCAAACCGCGCTGACCTACGCTCCCTACGGAAGCACGGTTTATCTGGTGAACTCCGCGCCTCAAACACCGAGCTTATGGCAAAAGCTTTGGGGAACCAAGCTGCCGCCCACGCTGACCGTGGCCCAGTCCTTTGTGAAAACGGGCGAGACACGGGGCGACCAGATTGAAATTTTATCAGGGGTCAAAGACGGCGATATGGTGGTGGGAGGCGGACAACTCAAAATTCATAACGGATCGGCCATCACGGTAAACAATTCCATTTTGCCCACGGACGACGCCACACCCACGCCCGCGGCCGAACAGTAGGCGCGCATTTCCCAGGCATGAACTTCACCGACATCTTCATTCGGCGGCCCGTGCTCGCAAGCGTTGTCAGCCTGGTCATCCTGGTCCTGGGCCTGCGCTCGGTCATGTCGCTGCCCATCCTGCAGTACCCGCGCACGCAGAATGCGGTCATCACGGTAACGACGACTTACTATGGTGCCGATCCGGATGTGGTGGCGGGCTTTATCACCACCCCGCTGGAAAATGCCATCGCCCAAGCCAATGGGATCGATTACATGACGTCAACCAGTCAAAGCGGTACAAGCACCATCACGATCAACCTGCGCTTGAATTATGATGCCGACAGTGCGCTTTCGGAAGTCAGCGCGAAGATTAATTCGGTGCTCAATCAACTCCCTACCGGGACGCAGCAGCCGCAGCTCGTGGTGAAGGTCGGGCAGACCATCGATGCCATGTACATCGGTTTCAAAAGCGATCAACTCAGCCCCAATCAAATCACCGATTACATCGTGCGGGCCGTGCAGCCGAAGCTTCAAGCCGTCGCCGGTGTGCAGACCGCCGAATTGATCGGCGCAAAGAATTTCGCCTTGCGCGCCTGGCTGGAGCCCCTGAAATTGGCCGCCTACGGCCTCACGGCGGCTGATGTCAGCACGGCACTAACCAATAACGATTACATCTCCGGGCTGGGCAATAGCAAAGGCCAGATGGTGCAGGTTAGTCTGACCGCATCGACCAGTCTTCACTCTCAGCAGGAGTTCGAGAATTTGATCATCAAAAACGCGAACAATGCGCCCGTTCGTCTGCGCGATATCGCCCGCGTAACGCTTGGCGCCGATGACTACGATTCGGGTGCCTCCTATGATGGCCGGCAAGCCGTCTATGTCGGAATTCAGGTGGCACCCACAGCCAATTTATTGACCGTGGCAGAGGGGATTCGCAAGGTCTTCCCCGAGATTCAACAGCAACTGCCAGGCGGCTTGAACGGCAAGATCATTTATGATTCGACCGAATTCGTAAACAGCTCGATTTCCGAGGTGGAGCATTCGTTGCTTGAAGCGTTGGCCATCGTGACCATGGTCATTTTCATCTTTCTCGGTTCTCTGCGTTCGGTGGTGATTCCCGTCATTGCCATTCCGCTCTCGCTCGTGGGGACGTTTACGCTGATGCAGGGTTTTGGCTTCTCCATTAATTTGCTGACGCTCCTGGCGCTGGTG
>Ga0116229_10000764_pt1 | contig 46295 bp, 32 predicted proteins | sample S1TSphgellanicum_3_FD_87313 | JGI IMG/M metagenome (GOLD analysis project Ga0116229, IMG submission 87313) | Host-associated microbial communities from peat moss isolated from Minnesota, USA - S1T2_Fc - Sphagnum magellanicum MG | ecosystem: Host-associated > Plants > Peat moss > Unclassified... | reverse complement strand
TGTGTTGACCTGGTTGCATCTATTAACTTTTTTTTGTTCTTTTGTTGGTTTTGACCTAGGAGGTGGAACATTCTCCTTGTCTTATGTTGGCTTGTCTTTTGTTGGCTAACTTTCAATTATATGATTTTGTAGCCCACTTCACTTCTTTCAAGGCACATTCAAAACCATTATGCTTTAAATCCCCTTAGCACCAACCTTTAACATGTTAGAGGTGTGCATTTTGGTCCAACAAGAGGTATGCACTGAAATCTTTTGAATTTGGCCCAAAACTCAACAAAATATGCAAGGTTAAGGTATGTGTCAATTGCATATGCCTCTAGCTCATTAGAAGATTCAATGAAAACATACAGATTCTTGAAATGATCCTAATTTAAGTTGTGGTTTGTTGTTTTTGTTTAAGATGTTGATGTGTACATAAATTGTGATGTTTGGAAACTTGTTGAAACCTACCTCTTTTGAGATATCGGAAAACTTAAAATCTTTTCACCCATTGGTAACAAAGGAACTTTCTAAAATTTTGATTGTTAAGTTCATCTATTAAATCCCTATCATTTTGTTTTGCTTGTAACCTTAAATCTTCTTTGACTATTGTCAAATTTAAACCATCTTAATTTTCCTCATGTAACTCTTCCTTGGCTACTATTAAATTTGATCCATGTTGATATTCATTGTAGTGTTTTTCTTTGACTACTATCAAATCTAATCTAGGCTTCACTTTCTTGTAACTCTTCCATGACTATTACTAGATCTAATCTATGTTGATCTTGCTCTAATTTGAATGCTCTAAAAAGTTTGAATTGTGATGTTCTACCTTTACTTTGCAACTTGATCTTCGTTGCCCCAACCCATCTTGGTGATCTATAACCCCATGTTCAAATTTGTACCACAATGGCTAATGAGGTAAATAAGATGTTTAAAAAAGATTGTAAACTTTCTTCATATCTATTTGGGAGTTTTGACATGCTAAGATATTAAGAGTTCTAGAATTGAAAAGACTCATTTGTTTCTATGCAACAAACAATGTAAATTGTGCTTTATTGGTTTAGTGGAAATGCAATGTGCTCAAAATGAATGGGAACTTGGAACACCCACCCCCAATTGATATGTTGATTTGAAGATCCATACGGTGCATGCAATGCTTCATTAAGGATCCAATGTTGTGTAATGGAATGTTGTTAGGGTTGCCACGTTTATGAACAATTGTATGCCATTAATATGTCACATAGTCCCAATTCCTTTCCAAATGGAAAAAACACCTCCATTGTGGGAACGTTGTGCAATCCCACTTATTTGAGCCCTTGATTGTGTTCAACTCAATGCCCATCAGCAAATGCTCATTTTTCACCTAAAACTTGGAGTGTTGTAAATCCAGCCCATCCTATACCCATTGCCAAACACTATCACACTTTAGGTGGACCACTCCTCTTGCACACACACAAACAAGTTTATTCTTATGATCAAATATAACAAAAATGTTCTCATTAGTCCAACATTTGAAAATTTCAGAACACAAATGCTCACAACTGAAGGCTTGGTCATAGGTGATATATATGTGGATTATATATATATATAATTTTATTTAATTTTTCTTTTATGGAATTTGCTAGGGTTTTTATCATCATACCTAAGTACCTTGGCAGCTTTGGCAATAACTTGCCGAATAATTAATATATTTAGAGAATTTTAATCAACAACTTAGTATTGATTGGAATATTTTGACAAGTAAAAAATAGATATAATAAAATTACCTTCACTACCAAAAGTTTTTAGTTGTCTTTTTAGTCGGATTGTCCTCATGAACTTTTATTATATTGAAAGGGGCCAAGGTTCGAATCTACCAATAAGTTTTGAAATATTTGGCATAATAAGTTTTTTTTTGGGGGAAATTTTGAAAAAATTAAAAAATGATTTAATTTATGCTGAAGCCGCCAATAAATTTTGAATTATTTGGCATAATAGGCTTTATTTTTTGGAAAATTAAAAAAAATTAAAATAATTTAATTTATGCGGAAGCCGCCAAGGTACTACCCTATATGTTGCTGGTGCGGGTTTGCAGGATTTATAGTAAACAGGCCCCCTTGCACTATATGGGCGTTTGATCACCGGCCTCTGGTTGGTGATAAGCGTGCTTACCCTACAGAAAAAAAAATTTAAAAAAATTATATATATATATATAAAGTGTGACATTAGGTATAAAAAGGAAAAAGTACATGTAGGTAGAAATACGAAACTACTAGTAATAGTCGATTCGTATTTGTACGTAGTCGGCAGAACGTCGTCGTATGTGGCGGTGCTTCGTTAGGTCCGAAGCGCGAAACAGCGAACGCGAAAGCCGTCGCAGACAAGAGAGAGCGAGAGGGCCGGTGGGGGGGCGCGCGCTCTCGCTCGCTCGCTCGCTCGATTTCAGACATGGGTGGTTTAGCTTGGCGTCGCTCTCTCCATCTCCTGCATCGGTTCTCGTTGGGTCGGCCTCTGAATTCGTCTGCTCTCCTTGCTGTGGAGGATTTGCATGGAGCTGCGTCCTCCTCGTCCTGGGTGTATCCTGCTGCGGTGGGATCTGGTGTGTACTCCCCTAGTAGGAATTTATGGACGGCAGTCGGTGGGAATTTGAGAGGCTCCGATGCAGAATTCGCTTGTAGTACTCGTGCACGTGTAATTGGATTAGGATTCGGGAACCAGGGTAGTAGGCTGCCGTCTTTTGAAGAAAGGAGAAGAAGGTTTCATGGGTCAGGTGTGCAGAGGATGGCGCAGCAGAAGAAGGATTTCTACGAGATTTTAGGGTTGCAGTCTGGTGCCACACAGAAGGAAATCAAGACGGCTTACTACTCGTTGGCGAAGGCGTATCACCCGGATGTGAACAAGGAGAATCCGAGTGCGGAGAAGCAGTTCCAGGAAGTGCAGCAAGCGTATGAGGTTCTGAAAGATGACGAGAAACGAGCCATGTATGACCAGTTAGGGCATGATGCCTATCAGCAAGCCGCTGCTGGGGGTGCTCCTGCTTCTGGCGGTTTTGAAGGCTTCTCTGAAACCATTTTCGGGGACATGTTTTCCGGCGGTATGGATGAGATGTTCAGACAAGCGTTTGGAGGAGATCAGCAGGGAGGAGGACGCCGTCATGTCCAGGTCACACTCTCATTGACATTCATGGAGTCAGCCCAAGGATGTAGCAAAAAGGTATCATTCCCTACCTCTGTGCGATGTCATTCCTGCCATGGCACTGGCTTACCACCTGGAGTCGAACCCCAACCCTGTAAAGCTTGCAGAGGCAAGGGTAGACAGGTGATGCAACAAGGCTTCTTCACTTTTGAGTCAACCTGCTCATCATGTGGAGGATCAGGCCACAGTGTGAAGGATCGCTGTCGCATCTGTAAGGGACAAGGAGCAGTGAAAGGTACAAGAGAAGTGGATGTCACCATACCTGCAGGGGTAGAAACTGGTACAGTTCTGCAAATGAGAGGGGAAGGAGGAAAAGGTTCCAGAGGTATTCGACCTGGAAATCTCCACATTCAAATTCAGGTGATGAACCATCCCGTGTTCAGGAGGGAAGGAGCAGATGTTCATGTGGATGCGACTGTGAGTGTTGTTCAGGCAATTCTTGGTGGTCAAGTGCAAGTGCCCACTTTGGCAGGTGATGTGGTGCTCAAGCTGAGGGCTGGCACACAACCTGGTCAGAAGCAAGTTCTGAGGGGCAAAGGTATCAAAGTGCTGAACTCAAAACACTACGGTGATCAGTATGTGCACATCAATGTTGCGATCCCTGTCAATATCAATCAGCACCAACAATCGCTCATTGAGGAATTTGGAAGGTATGAGAGTGCAGAGGCTGCTGCTGCAGATCAGGCTGCTGAAGGCAGTGGGTGAGCTTCACATTTTTCTTAGGCTGCTGCCAAAGGGAGTAGTGGGTGAGCTTCACCTTTTGTTCAGCCAAAATTTGTCATTTTAGTTATAGTACATCAGTCACACTTGAAGCAAAATTTTATGCATAGATTCTCAAATTAGGATTGAGGAACTCCCTTCCTTTTTATACTTCCAAAACAAGCACAACAGTCTTTTTGATACTTCCCATTGTGAGAGATGGAAGATGGTGAAGAATTAGAATTCTTCAGTCATTGTCTTCTTGAAAGGGGGAGAAAGAGAGAGAACTTTTATGGGTTATAGGTATGTGTCCAGCAGCAACCTCTCAGGTGGTTAGAGATTTTTTTCCCTTTGATATTGGCAGGGGAGGAGCAGCTTTCCAAAAGCTGGAAATTGCAACTCAATAAATCAGCTAAAATCTTCTGAAGAATCTATGGATGGATTTCCCATTTATCTGATTAGAAGGATGCAGATGTTTAGACAGGGAGGAGGTTAGGCATGAGGTATGTAGGTGGGTTTTAATAAGGATTACTGAATACAATCATCAGCCTTCTCATTTCACCGTGTCTCCACCCATCCAGAAGGACCATATTGTCTCAACATCCCTTCGTGGGTGCTGCATTCAACTATAGAACATAGATTGTTACAGAATCCCTTTTGGGAATGATATTTGCACATGTAGGTGTTGCCTTTGTATGCCAAGAGGACAACCTGCATACATGTTACATGTAACCATCCACATCATGCATGCAATCTAGTATATTTGTGAATGCCATCTGACAAACCTCTCTGGTTCTTCCTCAGATGCAGGACTGATAGAACAATCTATGTTACCAAATTTGCAAACCCAATTTTGAAACGACATTATATTGGTGGAGGAATATGCCACTTTGATACTGCTGCAATATAACATCTCATCTGTGGATAACAAGCACATGATACTTCAAGGTATGGTGAGCTTCATATATAGTACACAACTACTAAATGAACAATGTGAATTAATGTGATAGCACAAACAATCCACACTCCTCAAGCATCTCCCCTGGCCCACCCTTCACATAATCATCAGGATACTGACATTTCATCATGCCAAATCACATAGTTTACATGCTATATACAAATTAGCATACTGTACATGTTGCTCTATGGAACCAAGTGAAGTGCACAACTGCAAGTTCTACCAGTAATAAAACACAGTATTGTGCAGCAGAGTGATTAATATAAGGGGTTCTGTGATGCATCATCCTCAGTCACAGAGAGCTTGAACGGCTCCAAAACTTTCATAGAGTATGCAGTTTCTGAGACAAACATCATGCAGTGTTTCTGCAGTCCTTACAATCCACAAACAAGTGATGAGAAGGGTAGCAATTCAATCCATCCAAGTCAAAGCAATCTGTTGAAGAAAATGGAATCTGGTCATGAGCAGGTTCATGGATGGAGCAGACAATAGCAAAAACAAGAATACAAATAAAGCAAGTATTCCCCACAGTCCCATTGTATCTCAGTATGCAGCAAGCTATTTACCTTCATTGCCTGCAGATACACCAGTCACCAGTGCATTAAGGGTACAAATTTTGCCTCTTCCACTATCTTCAAATCAAAGGCTGTTCAGCAACACCAAGAAATATATAAACCGAAAACAAAACTGATTCTTCAAGCTTTGAATTAAGACATTATTTTGAGGAAGACATGGCAGACACAAGAGACTGCTGCCTAGGCAGCAACCTCCTGCTTTGAAGCTTCCTCAAAGCTCTCCCCCTCTACCAGATCAGGAACTTCATCATCATCCTCATCTTCTGCACCTGCACTTTGTTGCCTCTGAAACTGCTGTGCTATCTTCTTCAAGTTGACCAAGTTGTCTGGGCCTGCAATTTCATTCAACCAATGTCAAAAAAACCAACTAAGCTGCAGACAGTCATAATGCTGGAAACTTGTCTTCCCACAAGCTTGAGTACCAGAACCTAGCACATGCTACTACTGATCATAGAGTCATCTTTGTAGTTGTCATCTCAATTACACCAGTGCAGAAAAGAGATCCACTTGCAAGATAATTGGGTGGTGTAACCACTGTGTCTGGTAGAAACCAGAGTTCAACTCACCAAGCTGGTTGATGATCCCTGGCAAAAGCTCCTGAAGTTCTGTTTTACAAATAAAAAAGACCCACCAGGAAAAAGTCAGGTCCCAAGTCGTAAACCTAAATCTGCAATTTGCAAATACCAAAATCATAGCACATTGCAGATCATATAAAACAATCCAATTCTCCCTATAAAATCATGGCAGAGAATGTACTCTTTGTTTGTGAAGGCCCACTCACAACCCATGTATTAGCAGCTATGGAAGCTTGCACTGCAGATAACAGAGGAAAGAAGACCCAAATAGAATCAGTTTGAGTTTGATTTCTGCTAAGTCAGTACCCAGAATGAGAAAAAAAAACATGATGGATTTTGGTTAGAAAAAGAACACAATGCACAAGAACATAGAATCCTGAAAACAAGCTGTGTTTGAAAAGTGCTACATGCTGTTGTAGTAGTTCCTCATGTGCAATGTGGCCACACTGTCAACAAGGTCCATGTGCAGCAGCAGGGTTACTGACACATGTATGCATCAGAAAGGCATTTGGAGATGGAAGTGTAGGATGTCTGGAGACTTGAGGATAGAAGCTTTACCCTTAGGATTTACAAAGTGGATAACGGTTTCATCCTTGAAGATATTGACTTCTTCAATGCCGGGAATGGTGTTGACCCCTAGCCTTTTCAGTGTGCTCTGCAACCTCTTATCATCTGTTGTGGTGGTCTTATGCACGGCTTTTTTCTTCCTGAAGCCATAACCGCAGTCTTTTCAAAGCCTACAAAATTCTTACTCATAGAATCACAAACCTGCATGCCTTAAAAAGACTGGTTTTCTAATAGACTTCCAACAAAATTAATTCCGGACAAAATTGCCATAAATTTTGCAACTAAACCCGTCATAATAAATTCCATTGCCAAGAAAAGACATTCACCAAAAAACATAAACAAAAGCTCCAAACCCTAAAACATGTTACACAAAACCGAAACCAACATAGAAGCAAACAACAGAAGCTCCGAACCCTAAAACATGTTACATAAAACCGAAACCATCATAGAAACCCAAAAAAAAAAAAAAGCTCGGAACCCTAAAACATGGTACACGGAACCGAAACCTAACAAACAAAAAGCAAACGACAAAGGCAGAACACCTGCTGTACATTCAGAAAATACCAGGAAAGCGGCTGCAAACCACGAGCTTATCAAAGGAAAGCCAAGCTTCTCATTCCCGCGAACTGAAATCACTCTAAACCCTAGAATGGTACCGAAACAGCAACAGGTAAAGGTGGGCAATGGGGGGGTTAAAAAAAACAAAGCGAGCACGGCAAACAAAGGCTGCGAACGTAAATCACCTTCTAACGCTGCCCTTTCCGCCAGTGCGAACAGCACTAGCCATCTTCATGAGCTTTTCCTTGTTCATGGTGGCGGCGATGGATCCTGCAACGCTCCAGCTCTGAAGCGAACACGACGATAGACGTCCCCGCGTCGTACAAGCACGTCTGCTTGACGGCGGCTACCACCCGCTCCATTTTGGCCACCCCACCCGGCCCAGCCCCCTCACCCGCGATTTCCATCCCACCTGTTGTCAATTGCCCGATGAAAAGTAAGTCTTTTTTCACACAAATGCGAATTAAATAAAATTATATATTTATAATTCCCTGTTAAAAAAATATTCCTCAAATTTTGAGAAAAATAGCTGAAATTTTTTTGTCACATTTTTTACTCAGATTTTGGTTTGGTAGCTTTTTTTTTTCCTTTTCTTTTTTTTTAAATTTATTTCTAAGCTAGTTTTTTAAGTCATTATTATAATCACATTTAATGTTAAGTTGATGTTAAGAGAGACAAGTTTTATTATTATTATTATTAATTTTTAATTTCATTTATTTGTATTTACATCTAGAATGTTAGCTACCATTAAATCTTTGGTAGATTCCTATGTGAGACACAATGTTAAGTGAGTGTTAAGTTTATGTTAAGTAAATATTAACTTAATATCAAATTTTCAAAAAATATAAATTTGCGAATATAAACACAATTTATGTAATAATCCATCAAAAGGGATTTTAAATCAATGTTAAGTTAACAAAATGTTTTTCCACGGTTTTTTTTAGTGATTTTCTTAAATTTTTAATTTAATGTTGCATCATTAGTTATCATCCCACAAATTACATGACAACGGGGTTTTAAATCTCTTTATATGTTTTTTGAAACTAGTTTTAAAATGCTACCAAACTAAAATTAAAGACCAAATGTCACAAAAAATAATAATAATAATTGATTCAAAATTTTGCTAGTGAATCCAAAATCAAAGACTCCATTAGGTTGCTATTACTTTAAATGGGAATCAATGATTTCTTTTGTGGCGAATTTTTGTCATATCACAACAAATATAAATATATATAATGTTGCAATTTCCTTGTTTAAAAAATTCACCAAAAAACTATTTCTTAAATAATGGTCAAATTTTGACACAATTGCCTACAGTATGAAAGGGTGCTTGAGATTAAATGCTTCCATATTTTGAAAATTGTGAAATTTAACTAAATATACATGATGTGCATGATTGCCATTTGAACAACATCACAAAATTGACAAAAATCATTGGTAGGAATTTAAAACCAATATTTTATCCATAGATGTTTTGCTAAGTAATTAATTAATTGAGATGTTAATTAATATGATAAATGTGGAATTTATTTTTGCATGTGTAATCTGACAAAATATTGAAGCCTATTCCTTCTTGGTTGTTTATCACATTAAATATGATCAAAAACTCCTTGTGGTATTTAGCACATGTGTCAAGATTGGAATTTTTTTGTAGTGTTATTGAACAAAATTTAGTTCAAAACCTTTTGAGCAAAAAATTTAAAGGATTTTGTCAAGTCACCTTATTGATAACATTGTGACACAACATGTGGCCAAAATCATGTGCCAACAAATCTATCTTAAGGTTTAAAAATTCCAAAAATACAAATTATAATATGAACATGATGAAATAAAAGGCCATTTATGGACCAATCTAGCAATTTTTTGCCAATAAGAAAAACATTGTTTCTAAGTCATGGAAGATTCTTGCTCCCATATCATAATACCCACCAAATTATGGAAGGTGCTTCTTTGTATTCTTTTTTTTTTTCCCCCATTTCTTATTTCTTGATGTAGGGATTTTTTTTGGTTCTTTATGTGATTTTTGACAACATGTATTTTGTTTGTTGACCTTCTGACAAATGTATCAAATCCCAAAAGGGTTTCAAGGTAAACCATTATCTTGTACAAAAGGATTCATAAATAACCTTTCACCTTGGTTTGTTCATTACATAATAAACACATTTTGTCAAATATCAATCCTAGAAAATGTGTTCATTTCGGATCATAATTAATGTCACACCCTTTACTGAACCATGTTTATCTACACATAATAAAAATGACTACCCAAACAACACAATGAGGAGGAACATTTAGTTGAAGAAAAACAATGAGGATAATATCACAAAACAATGATGCAACTATCATGCGTTATCTCCCCTCTTCCTATGTGAACAAGTTTGACCCATTAGGTATAACAAACTATGACAATGACAACAACAAAAAAGTAAATGATACAATTATTTATGATTGTTGAATTGGTGGAACTCTCCGTAGGGTATGGGCTCAATTAATGTGATGTTTAGTCACACGTGAGACAAATGTCAACAACCTATGAGACTTTTGATCACTTCACATATCCTTTGCACCTATGAATAAGCTTCATAAACTTTTATCTTGGAATCAACTAGTTTCAATGATGTAAACAAAATTCAATTGTGATCATGTATGAGGTCACAATGAGTTTTTGAATGAAAATCTCAAAAAGATCAAATGGTGCATTTCTTGATTTTATATGATTATCGTTATCAATGACTCAAACACTATTAATAGAAAAGATTTTTTAATGTGTTCAAAAGCAGTCACAACAAAGTACAACAATACAAATCTAAACCTAAATCCAAGTTACACAAAATTTGAACTTGATCAAGGACATGGGATGTAAAGAAGTATTGGAACAAAATTATTCATAACATGAAGTTTGAAACATGACACAAGGTGAACAAGTATAAGGTGTCATAACACAAATGTAAGTCATATTTCAAATTCACATTAAACTTATGGGAGAACACTCTTTTTAGCATTGGAAAGTTATATAAGTTAAAATATAGGGTTCCATATATTGGTTGTTGGGTAAAAAATATAGTTCAATTGGTTTTACAATGTTTATTATCAAAATCAAAATATAAGTAATATAGGGTATGCATTAATCCCATGGATTAGAAAAATAAAATGGCATACATGTACAAAGGACTTAGGAATCAATTGCTAGTATATTCAATTAAATTTTTGTGTCTAAATGTTTGAGAAGGTTTACAATTCCTAAGTTTTTTGAATTTGATTTCAAAATTTGGGTAAAAGTGGGAAAAGTAGTGTCATGGAAAGGCTAAGGAAATTACCTAGACAAGTTAATGAATGTTGCTTTAGGATTTCTCCTCAACTACTTGACATTAGGTTGTCTTTATGTTCAATGGTAGTTTACCTTATATATTATGAACATGTGAATTTATTGTGAATCTTTCATCACTTTTCATTACTTCAACTAAAACTAAAGTTGGAACAATATATGATACCAAAATCTAATGCAAATGTCAATTTTAAATTATGTTTGGGGTGGCTTAAATATGTGGATGTCAAATAATTATATAATAGTACAATGGGAAAAATTAATATTCCCTTGCATAATACATCCCCCAAACAATTTTTTTTGACACATATAGTGTCAAATTTTAATATAAAATGTTTCATTTGGGTGTTGAACAAACTAAAAGTAAAGAAAGGAGAGGGAACTACTTTTATTCATACTTATTTGAAAAGTTACTTTTAAAAAAATAATTCATGAAACTAATAGTCCTAAGAACCTTCTTAATCATCTTTGGATAAATTCACAATAGGAGTGGTTACAAGTGTAACCAATGTTATACTACACATTTTGAGGTGGTAAATTGAGTTTATGTTTAAAATGTTGAACACATTTATAATTTAGTCATGCATGTTGGTATAAAGTAATCATTGTTAGCACTTAACATTAATGATTCAACTAATGCATTGAAATGGGACCATCCACTTGTTAACCTAACATTCATTTGACATTAGTGAGTACCAAATTGTTTACACATGATGGTATTTAACCATTATATAACAACTTACCCCAAATTTGATCACATTGGGCAACATGTTTATTCAAATAAAATTATAATGTCAAATTAAAGCTATCCATGTTTAACAATTTGTGTTTCTTCATGTTTATGGTCTTTTGACACCTATTTATATATTATTATTTTGTTATATCATGAAGCATTTTTGTCATGGAGCATCTTCAAAATTGTTCATGTCTTTCTCAATTTCTATTGCCCTTCAAATTATTTCTTGTGGTTTTTATGCATTTTTATGCATATCAGGTGATTGTATCCCATATTAATTAAGTGAGTTTTAAACTATATCTCTTTTGTGATTATGACCATGGTTATAACTGAAAATGATGTCCCTTTTGCATTTTTTTTTATTGGTCAATGTTCTACAAATGTTATAGAATGTGTTTGAATTATAGTTTCTTACAAACCACTAGAATTGATTTTCATTGGACTTTCAAGGAATGTCAATGATTCCTAAGTCCTTTGTAAACCAAACTTCTATTATACAACCCAATATGGTGGACTTTTTTTATCCAAAAAAAGGTTTTGATAATGGCATGGCACCCTATCTACTTAAAGACAAAGGACTTTTACTCCTTTTCTAGTTGATGACTCCCCATAGGGAAGGCCATGATCAAATAATTCTAAAATGATAATACTAGAAAAAACATAGAAAAGGAAGGTCCATTCTTGAAAACACCTTCAAGATCCTTTAAAAAAAAATTGAAAAATCCATGGAAAACAAAGATCCATATCACTATAATACCAAACCTAATAATGTGATGTTGCATTTTACACAATTTGTTATTAAGTCAAAATGAAATATATGTGGGATTCTCAAATTGTTATAGGAAGATGCATGTTTTGAAGCTTGTAACAAGCCTAAAAAAACATGATCATCACACCATAGACATCAAATAAGACATGGAAATCATAAACATGATGATAAATTAATTATACTTAACAGATAGGAAGCAAATTCTGAACAACATGTGACATTTGAGGTTACCTTGGGCATCAACACAACATCCTTTTAATTAACATTTAATTCACACATACATATAATGTTTTTTATTTTTTTTAATCAATCAACTAAATCAATTATTTGAATCAATTGTTTTCAAATTGCAAAAAATAGTTTAACATAAAGGAAAAAAATGTCACTAATTTATCAAAATTTTCAATTGTATCATGAATAGTTTAATTAACTAGTAACAACATTTGTAAACATCAAATATGTAATTCAACAAAATTCAATTCGATGGAGTTGCCTTGTTAGAATTTGCAGCAAGGTCGTAGTTTATTGTTGGTTTGTCTTTTGCATAAACCATCCATGATACCTAAATAAACCCAAAAATAACACATAACATAGACTTTTGAATGAAATTAAGTTTTGCATCATGTGCTTTCAAGTATTTAAGTTGTTGTGCTTGTAATGTTTCTTATGTTTAAAACTGACAATTTTCAATTTCAAGATTTTTCCACTATATCTTGTTAATGTTAACCACCAACACCTTAACATTGCACTTTGTAGTTTCTAGGCAAACCCATCCTTGGGTGTTACCATTAGGAACCACCACAAAAAATGGTTAAAGAACTAAAAGTGGCCAAATCATTTTCTTGGGCCCTTTCTTTTAAATTTTTTCACAACCATAAATTATTATTTTCTTATTTTTATCCATTGCATGCCTTAATATATGGCTTGAAGTTTATTTTGGAATAAAAAATAAAAAATATTTAAAACATTATTCTTAATAATGAAAGTTTTTTCAAAAATCACATTCCTTAACTTTGAAAATTCATAATTAAATTATATTTACTCCATTAATTTCCTAATAATAAATTAATATAAAAAACTTCAGAATTACCCTAGGAAAAAAAGTCCCCAAAAAAATTCCAAATCATGTTTCAAATTTGTGTTCCTAACCAAAAATTAAAGGAATTTTTTTCTAAATGAAATGATTAAGAACATCAAAATATAAAATATTCTTGATATTATTGAAATTTCAAAATCTATGGAACCTAATAAATATATTTATTACAAAATTATGAAAATATATGTTTAATTATTTCCTATGATTTTTTGAAGTTTGATGGGTCTAGTAAATTTAAATTATAACATTCCTAATGGTATCAACAAAAGATGGGTTTGCCCTTTTACCATATTAATGTTCACAATATAAACTTCATTTCATTATTGTGTTCCCAAAAGCAATTCTACCAACAAGAAGAAAAATCTTTGGAATTCAAATAGATCAATCATAATCATGTTTTAGAATCACATTGATTGTATCTTTTTGCAAGAATTTCATTCAAAGATTTTGAAAGCATTTTCAAATGAATAGGTTGTTCCTTGGTATCAAAATTGGTAAGAGTACTAATTATTTCCTTATGCAATGGAAAATGGCTTTTGTACCAAAGTTGGCATGTTTAGATTATTTTATCAAGAAAGGATAAAGGTTCCACATGGGGAAGAATTTGATGGATATTATGTCCAAGACTAAGGTTGCAATTCCTTTTCAATTATAGTTACTTTAGTAGCCACGCCATTGTTTTGAATGCACTCATCATGATTTGCAAACTTCAATTTCTATGGTGTGTAGATAGAATTGTTAATAACCATGGTGTGCCAAACATGAGGGGGATATAACATAGATCAACTACCAAGAAAGGCTTCAATCATCTCATACATGTTTTTGTCATAATGGTGAGAAAAATTAAGAATTATCTTCTTTTGAAGGGTCAAATCCTAGTAGAAAATGTTGTCACACATTTTAAACATGTAGTCAAACAATCTTTTGAAATCACCATAAATAACATCTCACTTGTCCTTACATGCAACTCCATTCTGCAAAAGAGGAGAATGTCTTGCATCATTAACCACCTTTGTAATCATTTGTTGTAACATTTAATGTTAAGTTGGTTTTATGGGTTAGAAGTTCACTACCAAATGAAAATGTGAAATAACTAGCAAATTGCAAATTAGGCATGTACCATCAAATAAGTCTAGGTGTGAATGAGCCTTTATACAATAATACTTTAAATATATTATGATAGCATTTGAATAAGTTTGAAATCATAAATTAATAAATTCAAAATATCCAAAAACATTATTAGAACATTGTAACCAATGCTTTCATTACTTTATCCTTGTTTTTAAATGTTTTGAAATTATTTGAAAATGACATTTACTTGAAAATAATTGATATACACCTCTACACAATAATATAATGGAACAAATGTTTGAATCAAAACAATTAAAACAATTTGTGTGTAAGTTTGTTAATCTTGAATTTTTTAAAGAAATCCCACAATAACTAATCATGTTCCACCACATCATCTTGATTCACCAACCCATTTCTTTTTAAACAATTAAGTGGTGAATGTTGATCATTATATTATGAACTTAGGTCCTTTTAAAATATTATATTATGAATGAAAAGTAAATGGTGGTGATGGAATTTTTTTTATTAGAACACATTTTAAATGATGATGGATGAAATTCATCCATGAAAAGTTAGATCACATGAAATTTCACATGAATTATCATATAAAATATATATTTCTTATAATTAAGTCTTAAAATCCTAGTATAATTTGAACATGATTCATGTTGGGATTGAATTTTGGGTGTCATTCACAATAGTTGTACTTAGATTTTTTGAAATTTCAAGTTCATTTGTGCACTAACCATTAACCATACATATTTTTAATAAAATTAATGTGGAAAAAATAGTATCCAATCATTCCTCATTTGTTTTTAAGAAACCAATGTGGATGAAAAGAAATTGTCACCTCAATTATGCATAAATAGTTTTCAACCAAAAACAAGGCTTGCTATCAAGCTTGGTTTTCCAAACCTTGTAAAATTATATTTTTTGAAACTCAAAAATGAATTCAACATACTTTGAAACAATGATGAATCAAAATGTCATCTCCAACATTAATTTGCAACAACTACATGAAATTGCACATCTGAATATATTTTTTTACACACACAATGCTTTTATGTCCAAGGTTAGGACCAAAATAACATTCAACTTCTCATGGGATGTTCTTTTGAAAATCTTCCATTTTTGGAGCTTGTTATATAAAGCTTGTTAAATAGACCTTATGCAATTGCAACTTCCTCATTTGTTGCAACTTTGTTGAATGTAAAGGAAAAAATACTAATGTAAGCACCATGAACTAGATCAATTTTTTGTGTTACAAAATAACTTATTTGTAATCCAAGAAAATCTAATCTTAAACTACGCACACAGAAACAAGGAAAGCAAGCCAATCTTAATGTTCCACCATGCCTCCTATTTCAAGGTTCTTTTGAAGTTCATAACATGAATAATGGGACATTCCTTGAAGATAATCCCTTAAACATGAAGAGGTTGGAGCCTTGTTTACAATAAATTAGGTATGAACAAGACACAAATCCCCCAAAAAAATAAAAATTCAAAAAATGCACTCAAACAAAGTGACCCACCATTTGCATGCCTCATGGTTAGTTGGTGTCACATCATTAGAATGCACATGGCTTGAATAGAGGTTGGTTTTGCCTCTCGTGAGAATTATTAAAAAAATCATCCATAATTTGAGGATTGAAGACTCAATTTATTGTTGTTCCTCACTCAAAATTTCAAGGTGATCACAAACCTCACCTTATGCAATAATTTTTTCATTCAAAACCTCCAATGCAAAATACCCATTAACATCTCCCAACATAAATCCCTTAATTGCACAAGCCTTGTAGTGATGACACCTAAGTAATTTTAATAATAATATTTGTCACATGTGAAACAAACACATAACATGATTTTTTTGGAAACGCACGACATGAACAAGGAACTATATAATGCAAAAGACCCTTTGGTTCAATTGAGGGTAATATAGTGTAAGTCTTGTTAAAGATTTTATCAAAGGAAAATTATGGACAAGGTTATAAGTTTTGTTAATTTTAATGTTTTTTCCCTATGTCTTTTTGGAAATGCACGACATGAACAAGGAACTATGTAATGCAAAAGACCCTTTGGCTCAAATGAGGGTAATATAGTGTAAGTCTTGTTAAAGATTTTATCGAAGGCAAATTATGGACAAGGTTATAAGTTTGTTAATTTTAATGCTTTTCCCTATGTTTTTTTTTTTTCCTTTTGAACTTTGGTTATTTAATGTGTGAAGTAGCATGTGGAAATTCAATCTTTATAATTTTATCACTTTGACTAAATCGAATAATGATCAGTCAATGTTGATAAAAATCATATATGATATACTTGCACCTTCTTTGCACTAGTTATTGTAATTTTAAATCCTAAAACAACTCCACCAAAACTTGGTATTTGGGTCTCTCATCCAATAAATCTCACATCCAAGATTGTTGGCTTACTATTTCCCTTGCCCCATCCATAAACATGAAATTGGGATTATAAAAAAGTGAAAGATTATTAATAACAAACCACTTAAACCAAAAAATCTAGCTAATCAATAATAGGAATTAGATTGTTAGTGCCTTGCGCCAACCATAGCATCTTGTGTATAAATGTTGTGCCAAAACTATTTTGTTACCCCCAAATTGGCATAATATTTATTATTATTCATTCAAAACTTCTTGTTGTAATGCACATATGAGGAGGGTGCTCTAAATCTCTTACATTTGTCCAGTTTCAACATATGTTAGATTTCAATAATTAAATATTGCCTAACCTTTACACCAACATTGGGTGATTTAAAATTTTTTATGAAGAACGTCTAATTCCAATTCAAAAAAATACAAAAAAAGTGCAAAAAAATCAGCATTGTCTTGGTTCTATTTACTAGATCCTCACATAAGTTGAACAAGGACTATGGTTTGGTTCTTCAAAAAATAAAAATAAAATCATATCCTGGTTCCAGTTCCCAAATGTAAACAAGGGGATGAGTGTCACACTGTGGCCTTGCCATTTATATTAAAAAAAGTATCTAAAGGCAAAAGAAGAATTATGGAAATTAAAATATTTCACCATGCAAAAATATAATCTTCAAAAAAAATCCTCTAAAAGAAAATCAAAACCCTTCAAGATATCATAACTCTATAACTAATCTCAAGTTTCAACACAAGCCAAAATATATCATCTTTCAAAAATCCTCATTATAATTAAAAATAGACCTATTATTATTATCTAGTAGGGTAAAAATCCCTTAAGCTACTATACTCTATAATGAATCTAAACACAATATCCTTAAAGGGCCTTGCTAGTAGGCAAGGCCAATCAAATTAGCTGTGGTTTTAGATCCTCGAAAAAAAGAAATTCCAATTTTGGTTTGAAACATGAAACCCACTTTGGATCTGAAATTGATCATCTAAGTGATATCTAAGTGATGGGGTGCAACAATTTGGATGGATGCAAATGTAGTTGATTACTATTTGACGGTCCCGAGATATGATTGTTTATGGTAGTGATGAAGAAGCTCTTGGCCAAATAGGAATATTGTTTTTTTGAAAAAGGATGCAATGGATATGACCCCAAAATGTGTTTTTTTTGAGGGATGATGATTTCTTTTCCATTGCACATATTATTTTCAGTTCTTACAATTTCATAATTTTTGTATGAATGTTTTTTAGGTTAAATAAGAGTAGTTTCAGAGCAATTCATTCTATTTGGGTAACATTGAATGTTATCATATCTGAAATTAGTGTTAAAATGCTTGTCCCTTCCCAATTGATAAACAATAAATACGAGGAAATAAAATATGGGAAAGTATATAACTAAGAGAGTACCTATATAATTGTCACACATGGGCCAATCATTGTAGTTGGCAAAACAATAGCAATCAATAGTTAGGCAACTAACAACATTCATTCTAGGGTTTTTTAACACCCATGATATCAAATGTGTTTTTAAAGGGAGCTAAACCCATTTTCACTCTTGTAACATTGACTTCATCCAAAATACACAATTCGCGTTGTTTTACAACAATTTACACATGGGCCAATCATTGTAGTTGGCAAAACAATAGCAATCAATAGTTAGGCAACTAACAACATTCATTCTAGGGTTTTTTAACACCCATGATATCATATGTGTTTTTAAAGGGAGCTAAACCCATTTTCACTCTTGTAACATTGACTTCATCCAAAATACACAATTCGCGTTGTTTTACAACAGTTTTAGTCTTACACCTAAATGGGTGGGATGTGGAATCTGTGGTTTAAGGTTGTGTCAGTAGTGTGAGTTGAAATCTTTGTGCTCATAGACAATTTCCATTGTGTATATCAATATTGTTTTACTAGTAAGATCCGGATTATGGTGCATTAATGGCATTTCAGAACTTGGGAAGCTTAGGCAAGAAGTGTACTACCATACAATTGTGCAATTCTTCTTGGGAGTGGACTAGACGCAATCTCTAATTGTTTTTCAACAATAAGAATTTTACTAGCTACAATCAATGTTAGTAGAATGTAACCATCTAAGCCTCAAATGAGAGGAAATTGTTTTGGGAAACACAAAATGGTTTTGTATGTGATGTGTAGTGAGTGAGTGGGCAGACAGGAATGGTTATGTTTTGAAAGCATTTCTGTCACTTGCCTCTCCATTTGGATTAGCACAAGGGGATGTCATCACATGAATGGAGTTCGGGTATTGTTCAATGAATCAAAAAAGATGGTGAGGTTCCATATAAAACACCTTGTACATGTGGCACTGAAAAGGGAGCAACTACAAAACCACGGAAATTCAAGAGGTCTATCCCCTGTGCTCATTTACCAAAGATTTCTTAAGCATACTGCCTGAATTTAGAGGTAACCAAACATCCCCTGATATGATGCAATTATTGGCATAGAAACAAAACTCCAAGCATGCAAATCTGAGCATCAAACACTAGAGAAGAATATGTTGCCAGAAAGCACAAACTGCATGATTCAAAAAATTGTCATATAACTGAGAAGTATGATTGATTTCAGAGCTCTCAGGTTTTGAGCTTCAGGATCCAAAATGCACTTAAAAATTTCATGCGGAAGGGTTCCAGATTCTATGACAACAGCAGGGCATTATTGCAGGAAGTATTAAATTGTCATGGAACTGAGAACTATGAATTGGTTTCAGAGCTCTCAGATTTGAGCTTCACAATCCAAAAATGCGGTTAAAATCTCATCAGCAGGTTTCAGATTCTATGACAATAGCAGGGTCTTATTGCCCAAAAATTGTCATAAAACTGAGAACTATGGATTGATTTCAGAGTTCAGGTTTCAAGCTTCAGGATCCAAAAATGTGCTTAAAAATCTCATGGGCAAGCTTCCACATTCTTTGACAACAGCAGGGCCAACCTTCATGATTGAGGTTTACAAATTATAGTGCATTTAGAAATATTCCAAATGGGGACCACAAATGACAATAAAATCATAACAAAAGAGACTGCCAGAGAAACTGCCCCAACTCCCTGAATCCATGGAACTGAGTAGCCAAAAGGTCTTTGGGAGTCCAGTATCGAGTGACAAATCAATTAATGAAGATTGTTGGATCGCAGCAGCAGTCGTCCAATAAACAGCAGCAGCAAAGAGCAGCCAGACTGCACAATTCCAATCAACACAAAAACAAGCTTTTGTAAAAGAAAGAGATTTCATGTTTGAGAAAGGTAATCGAACGAATAATCGAGTGGGTGATTTTTTTTCGCCAAACATTAGCATCACAGAAAAAAAATGCAGTTAATATAATAATGATATGCCACATACCAGCCTTCAATGAAGCCTCCTCCTCCTCCTCCTCTTCGTGGAGCTTGCTGTTGATATACTGGTGGTGGTGCCACTGGTGGACCTTGTTGATAATAACCCTGAGGTTGAGCTGGGTAGCCTAGAGAAAAAGAGAGCACAAGCAACAACCCACAGCAAGTCACAAAAACTATGCACAAAAATTCCTGAAGACCTACTACCCTTCTTCGCCAAGAATAAGTCAACAAAGCCAACTAGAAACAGCAACGGAGGTCAAAAACCACTGAAAAATACCTTCTCTCCCTCTCTGTCTGTCTCTGTGAGCTTAGCCTGGAAGCATTCACTCAACAAAACCTCGAGGAATCCGGAGCATTACATACCTTGAGGGGGATACCCATAAGGTTGCTGGGGTGGGTACCCTTGGGGTGGATACCCTCCTTGGGAAGCCATGATGTTGAGCTAATAGGTTGCAGAGGGATGGAAAAATACTTCTCCTAGATGCACACAGCTGCTTGTTCGCTCTCGCTCTCGCTCTCTCTCTCTCTGTCTCGTGTCTGTATTCCGCAAAAGAAACTCTTCCTCTTTCCTTTTTCTTCCTCTTTCTCTATCAGAGCGAAAATGCAAACAGAAAAGCAACGAACATGCAAGGAGCTATTGTCCTCGAGTAACCCAAGCAAGAAATATATGTAAAAAGAAAGCAAAAGACGTTTGTGTTGTCCGCACGAACACGACGAGGAGTGTGGGAGGAGGAAGTGGAGGAGCAGGAGGAGCGATGTCGAGGAAGAAGAAGAAGAAGACGAGGGCGGGTGGGAACCGTGGGTCTGGACCACGCGGTTCCTGCGCAGTCTGGCCTAGTTTCCACGCGGGTCCCACCTACGTACCTATCTACTAGCACGCCGAAAGCGACGATACGTGGTGTTGACCGTTGACGTCGTCGTGGTAATTAACCAAAACCGCGTTAAGTTTTTAACCTCTTTGCGGTAAAAAGGGACCGCGTTAAGATAAGATAGTTTAACCTCTTTCTTTTCCGGGAAAGAAACCGGGTTCTGTGACCGTTGGTCGGCAGGAGACACCGTCGGTGGGTCCGAGTTTGTGACCGTTGGTTGCAATGGACGGTTTTTTTAAAAGTTTCTTTAGGTTGTGTGTGTGTTTTTTAATTAAATTTTTTATAAAAAAATCTCAAGTGTAATGCCCTTGCCTAAAGCCAAACTTGAGCACAATGCCCATAAATAGTTCAATATTATTTATGTTAGATCTTTCATGTTCATGCCAATGTACATAAGTAGGAGTTAAATAGATTGGCTTGAAAGAGGTAAATTATTAAATTATTTTAATATATATCATATCAACATGAAAAGGCACATGTTAGGATAAATAAATAAATAAATAAAGTGAAATCATTGTTAGGAAAGGAAGGAGGTCCTTAGGCTTGGAATATGAACAACATGTTTTTTTTTTTTTTTTGATTGGTTTAACCAAGAGATTATCCATGTTGGTGTGGGATATACTTAAGTTGAGCCCAATGATGATCCAAATTTTTAGGCTAATTGTGTTGAACTTACATATCAATTAATTAATAGATTTTGATTTATTTTTAAACCATAGCCCAAACAAAATTGATGACACAAGTCTCTCTTATGTATTATGGGTGGGGCTTGTTCCACTCAAGGACACAACAAGTCCATCATAAACACAATGAACTTGAAAGGGTGAACCATTATTCCATTAAGTGATAACAACTTCTTCCAAGGCCTTTTTCAAAGCATACCCAATTTTCTCATTGTCGATTCACATTAAATCACATTTGTCATTGATTCACATTAAAATAAACATTAATAATGCAAAAAGTGTAGTGTGCAAATAACTACATGTCCCACTTGCAAAAAAAAAACTTGGAAAAGAGTCAAAATAAAACCTCAAACCAATTACATTTATGAAATTGGAAAAATGGATGAATGCAATGCAATGGACATAATCTTGCAAAATGGGGAATGGTATTCTATCTTGTCCATTCCATATTACATTGCCATGTGCCATGTACCCTAAAATCCCCAAATTTTGTTGTGATGTAACAAGTATCAATGTGTGAAAGGGCCATCCAAATGTTGTTTTGTTTATTCATCACATGGTTTGCTTGCAAATGGCAACCATTCTCAAGATGCCTTGGACAAGGAAGTGTGTCATGTAAATACATCACCAACATTAGGGGACGCTGGAATGGCTTTTGGGATTCTCTTTTTATGTTTTGTCTAAATGTCATTTTATCTTATGCATTCCTTCACCCTTTTGAGCTTTCATCATCTTCATGAAAACATTTTTAAAAGGTTGCACAAACATTTTTTTCCCAATATCATCTCTGACATGATTGTTAATTTTCATTGCACATGTTTGAAATATTGCATAGGTTTGAATTTGAATGCCTTTTTTTTGGTTGTTTAGTCATCTTGTCATTTTGTATGGCCTTTAATATCCTCTTCTCAACATTGTGCACCAAGTTGGGTCTCCCTTATCTAGTAGATATTAATTTGGCCCACTCCATCTATGGCCATCCAATAGACCCAATGAAGATATACTTTTTCCAAAGTTCCCATGAAAGGGGACACATTGCATTTCATGACATTGTTTGAGATGCTTTTGTTTTCATTACAAAAAAAAGTCCAACTTCATGTGTCACATGAATAAACAAATGTCCTTCAATTGTTTTCTCTCTAATCTTCATGTTAGTAGGTTGATATTATGTTTTCCATAGATGCACTTCACATTATGGTTGATGTGATAATTGTTGATCCCATTTTAATATATGTAGTTTTGTGAGTTGCTTTTGTGGAGTGGTCATGACAATTGTGGTTTAAACAAAGGATAAGCTCTATTGTGATTAACATCATGGGATATGTTTTCCCCCTCTTGCCATAAAGGTATTTGGGCACTTACACTAATATGGTGACAATTTTTTACATTGATGTGTTAAGATTATGTGTTCAATTAAAAACACTATAAGCTTGCCTTTCTTAGTTTTGTGCACATTTTATATGCAAAAGGTGTGGGTGGTTTTATAGAGTTTTGGCCATGTACCTTCATGTTAAAGCAAATTGTTATTGTTGAGCAAAGCTTTTTCAAGCTTGATGTTCTTTCAAGTTTCCCACTCTTCTCCTTTTCTATCTATTTCACATGACCAATTAAAAGTTTAGGACATGGGTTCGATGATGTTTTTTTTTGGACTTGATCCTTTTTTTTTTGTTCTTCCCTTTCCTTTCCTAATTAATGCATTACTTTTAATGAAGTTTGAAAAAAATTCATCATCAAATATCCTATCATTTAATAATTTACTAGCCTATATTGGGTCCAATCCCATAACATTCACAAGTTTAACTCTTAATCTATGAGAAATAAAACATTATGGAAAAAATCATGATCATTTATTTGGTGGGCACCTTCTATCCATGAATATCCCTACCTAATATGCATAATATTCTTTCCATTCTTCAAAATTGGTGTAATAAAAATATCCATAAAAATGAAATGGAGTTTCACCCTTTATTCCCCACATTTCCCTTTTTGCATACCTATTTGTAGGTATTTGTATAGTGAAAAGAACTTGGGGTGAAAAACTAAAACAATGAATTAATTTTAAAAATTGATTAAGTGAATGCAATAACATGGTGTTCCAAGCTACAGTCACCCAAACATGAGTCATAGCAAGTGTAATGCTTGCTTAATTTTTCACATTTAAAAATTATGATTTAATTTGGTGTTGAAAGTTTAAGATTTTTTTATATTTTAAAGTTCCCAATATATCATTGAAACGTGTGAATTAATTTGAAAAATATTCAATGAATAAAAGTTTTCAAAAGTAGTCATTAAGCACTATAATGGTTGCTTTTAAGCACAAAAATGACTTGTAAATAGGGTTCACAACTTTTGGAAATGAAATATTTCTTGAATTTTTTACATAAACCTTGATATAATAATATTAAAAAAAATTCAAGTTTTTTTTTTAAATGAAATTTTTTGTGAAAATATTTCTAAGAATACTCTCTCAAAAATAGTTCCATAACCAGATGGATGTGGTTCAAGTTGTTTCATTCACACCCTCCATGTTTTGAGTGGCAACCTCAAATTTAAACCTTTGCGTACACTCCTTTGTTGAATTACAAGAGAATAAATAACAAAAAGACCTTATGATGATGGCATGTGGGCATAAAAAATTTAAAGAGAAATAGCAAAAAAATTGGTTTATATCACCAACAATTTCTTTAGCTACAAAAAAAAAAATCTTATGTCCCCTAGAAAATGTGAGCAAGTGTACCTTCCTTCCCAAAAAATGAAAAAGGTTTCAAAACAAGGAAATAAAACACATTCTAAAGACACACAATTTGAATATAGGTGGTTTATTTTGAAAAAAAGGGACAAAAAAAAATCAAGTTTGCTTTTCATGGGAATCAAAATAAACAAAACAAAAAAAGAAGATTAAATAAATATGGGAAACAAATTAAACTATATAATGGGTGATAAGAACAACAACAAAATCAAGCTAGTTTAACAAATGTCTTTTCAAACGGAGACAATATTGAATGTTGTTCATATGAGCAAGCTACAACATACATCTTTACATGTTCATTTGTTAATATCCTCTAAAACATACCTTCTATCGAGCTTTTCTAAACCCACCTTTTGCAAAGCTTTGTTGAACCTACCTTCTTAGCCTTTGCCAAAAGCTCTTTCATGCCTTTCTCAACCCTCTATCAAAATGCCCAAAACTCTCTTCTTGAACCGTTTTGCACACCTTCTCACACATTTATCTATCCTTTCATTACGAGAAGTTCAAAGCTTGTGAAAGTTTTGGGGCTTGCATTAAACTTTTGCTTCTCTCTCTCTCTCTCTCTCTCTTGACTCCCTTGCCTCACACATGAAACCTCAACACTAATTTTTCCTCTCTTAGACTTCAAAAGAACCACAAACTTTGGGTGAAACTCAAAAATGTATCAATTCCAATGCATTTCCAAATTTTTGCTCAAAGTTTTTTCTTTCCTTTCTACTATGTTGACCTCAACTTTTAAACCACTATACCCCGTGTTTTGGCTAAATTCAAGTTTCCCACCTTAACTTATGCCCCGTGTTTTGGCTAAATACAAGTTTCCCACCTTAACTTATGCCTTGTGTTTTGGCTAAATACAAGTTTCCCACCTTAACTTTTCAAAGATTTTATGGATATCTTCAACCTCCTTATTCTCCTTAGTATTGTGATCTAAGTATCTCCACATGCTTAAGTTCACCAGGAACTTAGTCTCTCTTGCATTACAATGGGTAGAGCCCGGAGCTAAGGGACATTCCCAAAATGTGAGGGCCAAGACTCCGCTATGGCTTTGCTTCATCTTAGAGGCCATCTATTTTGGGAATGCCATCACCTTGGGGCTTTACCTTGTACAAGAAACCAAGTGAACTTTATTGCAAGGAAAAAAACAAAGAAATTGAAGGGTAGGGGGGGAAGAAAGGCATATCCCCCCATTGACCCGGTCACAAAATGGAAAATGATTGAACTTCTTGTCCTTTTACTCCACAAAATGACAAAAAGATTGCTCCGAATAATTTTATTTTAAGCTTGAACCTAAGTTAAGGGCTGGCCATTTTCTTATTTATTTATTGACTCAGTCCAACAATTTTCCTTTATTTAGGTCTCACTCCCCAAACCCGTGTGATTTAGTGTATAGAATATCATCATTTATTTATTTATTTATTCTCTTTTGCACAATCTATTTTTCTCTCTCCCCCTCCCCCCCAAAACAAAAACCTAATGTTATTTGTGTACCTAAGTTCCTACCTTTTTGATTGGACATAAGTTGTAATAATGTGTAATTTGCAATTATTATGAGCTTTTGTGTCCTTCCTTATGGGGGTGTTTTCTTCTTCAAATTTCTAATGTAAGATCATCAATTAGGGAGCAACCCAAGAAAGATTTAACATCATTTGGCCTTAAGTTTTTTTTAGAGAATTGTTCAAACTTTTGAAAATAGTGAAAATTTACCACCCTCCCCCACCCCCCTACTACCATGGTTAGAAACCCTAAATTTTTTTTTGGGGTTGCATCTAAAAACAATTGTAGATATCCCATCCCTAGACTCAACCCGGGTCTCCGAGTCTCCAAATCTTAACATTTTGTGGGTTAAGTATGAGCTCGAATAAGAGCCCGTACACAAGAAGATGAAGGTAACAACTGTTGATGCTAATTTAACCCCACCCGGACATCCCATATCCTACCTTAAACAGCCACGGGTTCTTTCATTAAAACTGCCCGCTCTTTGAAAATTTTCAAGAACCCCCTCGTAATTAACCGGAGGTCTAATTTCTTATTGGAAAATTAAATAATAATAATTATTATTATTATAATTATTATTATTATTAAAAATTCCCAATAATAAATTATTATGATTATGATGATGATGATTATTATTATTATTAATTTTTAAAAAAATTAAAACCAGAACCAGAGGTTTTTCACAAAAAATCAAAGAAAGGCACAAACACTGGTTTGAACTTGGAACCATATGTTCATTCTTTCAGTTTTGGTTTAGGGTTTAGGGTTTAGAGCCACAAAATTAGACTCTAAACCCTAAACCAAAACTGGGGTGTTTTCAATTGGGATGTGTTTTTTTGTTTTGGATGATGAATGATGGATGATGGCCTTGAGTAGTTGTTGTGCCTAAAAGGCCAAAGCACATGGGTTGCCTATCATCAATGACAATAATAATTTGTTTGTACGGGCTTTACCGAGTATAAAGACCTCCTCCAATTATTTTCCCCCTTTTCTTTTCTTTTCTTTTTTGTAAGACCCGTCGGGTATCAATGGGAAAAATAATTCTTTTTAGAGGTAGTCGATAACTTTAATAGCTACCTTTGATAAATAAAAAAGGGGTGAAAATTGATTTTTTTAAAGGGAAATATGTCCTTTAAAGAGACAAATGTGGTATGCTCTCTCTCTCTCTCTCTCACCCATTTTCATCCAATTATTTTCATCCAAGGAGATATGTCCACAAATGAGGTATGGCCAACCTCTCCCACCCTTTTTTTTTAATCCAAATGTCATAAGTAAATTCCACTTTTAAAATAGAATATTTTAAATATTTGACATCAAAAAATTTGCGCAAATTAGTTTTCTTCCATAGGCATGTGATGCAAAATAAATAAATAAATTCCTTTTTCCATAAATTAAAATTGTGAAAATTTTGACAAATTTTGACATGGACTTCTACTTCATCCTCTAGGAGTTAACTTGTGATTGCAAATTGTGTCATTCATCAATATGTTTATTAATTATGTTTAATTTGTAAACAATTTTTTTCCCAAAAATCTCAATATGGTATTTTTTTAATCGTGTAGGTGTCTTTCCATGAAGCTTCATTTTAAAATTATAATGATTTAAATAATAATAAATTTATCTATAATTATTATGTGGGCCTTTGTGTATATTGAACAAAACGCAATGAATGATTTTACTATTTTTTCATTTTTACATGTTTTTGTGTCATACTTAGCTAAATGTTTTTTACTAAACATGTATCACTATCAATAATGTCAATCTTTGTATCTATCAATTATTGATTTGCAATTGTTATCAACTAAAATTGAACTTATTACATTATCAATTGAAGTTGAAATTAAATTATGTTTTTTTTTAAAAAATGATAGCATTACAAGCATTATATCATGTTTTTCACATGTGTTTTTGGATTGAAATGATCTTGTTGCAAGATAAAATGGGATCAAGACAATGTTATATGTGTTGCCTGTTGAATAAACATTTGTTGTTTATTGAAAAAACATTTCTTTATTTTTAACATGTTCATATGTTTTTTGGTTGTCCATGTTTATATTTGTTTAATATTGATTATATATTTTTGAATTACAACTTTACTCATTTAAACAAAATTAAATGGAGTAAAATATATTACATATGGATTTTAAATAATATTATAGATATATATTTTCTTATTGTAAAGGTTTTGTGTGTATTTGAAATATATTTATTTGTATTTCATTTGGTTTACATTTTAAAAATAATATCAAGGTCTTTGTAATATACATCATAATGCAAGAATGTAATTATGTTCATCTATTAGTCAGTCTATCATGCACATATCAAAATACATTTCTTCACATAATCCATACTAACATTTAAAAAATAAATCCAATATCTAAGAAAATTTGAAATATAAATTTTTTTTTAGAATTTTGTGATAATATTTTTGTGCATTTCAACAAAGGTTTAAAGGATATTGAAATTGCCAAATATGTTGATTTTTTTAACATTTTGAATGTCATTCTTTAAGATTGTTTGATCAATTATTAAATATATTTCAACAAATTAAATTCATTTGAACAAACACCAAGACATGAAACATTTTCTGTCCATGATAATCCATGGTCATGTGTAATAAGTTGTTTAGAAACTTGTATGAAACAATTATTGAAAATAACATTTTTTCGATGGCTAAAAAATAACATTGGAAATTGTTATGAAATAATCCTATGGGTCAAAAACCTTCTTGTGGAACAATCTCTACAAATGTTTTATCATCATTAATAACGTGTTCAACATTTTTAAAAAAAATTCTACTAATTTTCTTGTAATATCTTTGTTTACTATTTCTATAAATTCATCAAAAGCATTCAAATTTTTTTAATTATCAAATGAACCTTATTTCTAGTTGTTGTTTGGACTTGCATTTGCAAATTTTATTAAATTGTGCCAATTTTGTCTTACTAAAATGTTTGCATCAATATATTAAGGAGTTTCACAAAATTGTTCTATATCCTTAATCATTATGTTTAGATGAACATAACATGACATGTATATAGATTTGTATTCTAGTTTTTTTAATTAAGAAAAACAAGACTGAGATAGTCATCATACAATATTTGTGGCAACACGTGTTATGCAATATTTAAGTTTTTTGGAACATTTACAACATTTCCATGTACTTTGTATTAGTTATATCCTTTTGATTGAAAATTTAGGTGAATGCAAGATGAAGTGTTTTTGAGGTGTTATTAAACATTTTAATACATAATTATTGAACATTAAAAAATGATATTGATGTTTCGCAATTTTCAAAATAAAATTTCATAATCTTTAACAATTATATACATGTTTTGGAATATTTTTAATGTCATTTAAAAAAAAATTCTTAAATTTCTAATTTTTTAGCTTTCCTGAATTGATTATATTTAAAATCGTTTTAATGAAGCATTATTTGATGATTGTCTCAATAAAAGATTAATACATTCATCTTTCACAAGATCATTGTTTTCAACATTCATACACATGGAGTCTATATATATAATTTTAATAGGATTTAGTTTTGTTACATTTTGATTGCAAATATTTAAGATGATGTTTGATTTGTAATGTACATCCACATTTAAAGATGAATGTTTATAATGAATATTGTTGCAATTTGTTTTGAAGTCCATTTGGGATGCATTTAAAAAATTTAAATATAATAAATCTCTATCTAATTCATAATTCCACACAATGGTTTTGGGGCAAATTTCATTTTTTCAATAGAATTTTATTTATTGTCATTAGAAATTTTATATTTTAAAGTTCTTTAGTTTCATCATTGTTGTTTGAAAGGTTTCTTTAGACAAATTAGCATGCCCAAAATGATTGTTCCCATATCAAATATTTAAAACTTAAGTTGAATTTCATACCCAACTTTTAACATGATCCAACCCATAGTTGTAGAGACCTTAAGTTACATATCTATGTTATATGTAAATAAAATGTTATGGAACCTATATATATAAAGGGAAAAAAAATAGACAATATAATTTAATAGTATTGAAAGGGGGAAAAAAGGTATTTATTAGTTAGTGGTGTCATTTCTTTATTTAACATTATGTTTCCTCAAATCAAGCAATTACATTTTGGCCTCTTTTTTATAGTGTCTCCAAGTCTAACATCATCTTCCACTTTTTCCTTTTTTTTTTATAAATAATGTCTCTTCTAAAGTTTTGAAAAGGTCTTTTAATTTAGATTTTCTTCAAGTTTATTTCATCATCCATCCAAAAACTATAGGCCTTGATTGAGCCCATTGTGCTTGTGCATGCAATTTTGAAACGTGCCTTACCAAAAGTCAAGTTAATTCATTCACATGTGACCATTTTACAATTGAAAGTGGACAAGTTCAATTACATGTTGGACAAGTTTGGTTTTAAGTCACCAATGGTTTGCAACCTTGTTTAGCATGTGATCAAACCTATCCAATTTGCAATTGAAATTTGGTCACAAGTTGGACAAGGGTTTTTTAACCTAGTTTCAAGGACTCATTTTTTTACCATTTAGATTACAATTGAATTTAGTTGTAATTTGGACAGTGCATGTAATTTTATTTATAAAATTAAAATTGTGGTGGCATATTTAATATCCACATGGCAATTTATGGTTCTTTTGAAAATTGTGGACCCATATTTTGATGTGTGTTAGTCTCAAAGTCATTAGATGTTTTCTCATTAATTGTGGGTAAATAATTATAATAAATATTTCCAACAATTTGTTTATTGTGCCAACATTGGTTTTTGTGTTGGGATTGAGAAAAAAACCAATGCTTTTGGATGGACATTGACATGATGACCAATGCAAAAATAATGCATAACATCATTTATGACAACTTTGGTAGGTGGGTAAAAATGACCAATCTACGATCAAGTCCTCATGCCATTTGTGAGCCGCTATACAAAAAATCCCCGAGGCATTTCATTTCTTCAAAGAATTGGCATTGGTCTTTTTGTCTCCATTTTCACTGCAATCATTGCAGCCTGTGTTGAGAGAAAACGACGCCAGGTAAAGAAAGAAAAAACCCCACCCACCAAAATTCATTCACTCATGTGTTTTGCAATTGGTAACGAAAATAACAAAGAACAGGCGTTTAGCCTTACCTGGGTACATTGATGTATTTTGTGTGCATGGTGTTCGCCCTTTTGGAAATCAGATGTCATGGGATACAAGCACTGTGCCTGGACACCCAGCAGCAACAGTTGCGCTCTCTGCAGGCTGGCTCATCATTCCTCATGCATTAATTGGCCTCGGGGAGGTTTTGGCATCAATTGGGCGGCTTGAGTTTTTCTACGAGCAAGCTCCTGATAGCATGCGCAGCTTGGGAGCAGCTTTCTTAGCTGCAACCTCTGGCTTAGGTGCGTACTTGGGAAGTTTTCTGGTGGCAGCAACAATGAAACTCACAGGGAGAAACGGGAGGAGGTCATGGATCAGTGATACAATCAGCAGTGGCCATATTGATTACTACTTCTGGTTGTTGGCTGTTTTGAGTGTGATCAACCTCATGGCCTTTCTTTACTTTGCAAGCATTTACAAACACAAAGTGGATACAGTGAGCATTATGTGGGGTTCTCTGGCAAAACCTCTAACTAGTAGTAATTATGTGGAAACAGGATCCACAATTGAATGATCAAAGTTCAGAGACATATGATTTGATGATTGAAGGGTGACAATACCATCTAATGATTGAAGGGCAATGATACCATCTGATGATTGAAGGGCAATGATACTATCTGATGCTTGAAGGGTGACAATACCATATGATGCTTGAAGGGTGCCGATACCATCTGATGGATCAAACATCACCCTTTTCTAGCAATTTGCAGACTGGACCCATCTGCTGAGAACAAACATCCAAATCTGTAGTATCAACAAGGAGTCATTTCATTTGAAAATTACATTTGCAACAGAGAGTGGATGCAAGTGTAGCAAAATCAAAATTTTCCACTTTGGGTGGATGTGAATGAAGAGACTATCATCATATATGTAGCTCAGGCAGTCATCATTCTTCTGTTTTGCATTTTAGTTCAGTGAAGAAGCAGCAGCATTCTCTGTAAAATATCTGGGGGAAACAAACCAACCTCAATGACCAAGGACCAAGTGATCCTTGGTTCTTGAGGCAAGGAGCTTGCTGATGTTATCTCATGTTCCACTCACTCCCCTTTTGCTGAAACCTAATTCCTTAACACACACAAAAAAGACAAAAGGCCCAAGGGGGGAAAGAGAGAAATGCAAATTTTTTTTGGGACTTGGTCCTTCATCTTCAAGAGACTTACCAGAAAGCTTGTATTACTTCGCATAATTTTAATGCTGAAAACTTGGTAGTAAACTCTTCCAATTCTTTGCTTGAGCACCTTCAACAGTGCTGCTCGCCTGTGTGTGCATCAATCAACCCACAGCATTAAAAAAAAACCTCATAAAGGAGGTACATATCTGCATGTTGGGGGCAAAAAACAGATGTGGCCAACTGGATGGATATCTGCTGCACTTCTCACCACCACCACCACCACTCCTCAGATTGTTTCCACTGCAATTCCCGTCATGTCACAAACTTCCCATTGGATGGAGATCTACCATCAAGCAGCCATCCAGGTACCATCAAGCAGCCATCTAGGCACCCTCAAGTAGACAGCACACACTGGAAGTATCCATCTCCAACTGATGTTTTTGGTATTCAATGGGAGTGGCCAAAAATAAGAAGAATGCTGTTGTGCTGAGAATAGTCCCCCCATTACCAAATCCCATAATGTTTGAGCAACAGATGCAATGCAGGATCATGAGCAGCAGATGAGCTTGAACTGTACAATATATAATACATGCGCCAGAGATGATGGTGATGATGATGCTAGGTATTCTCAGAAAAAAACACATTTCTTTTGCAGCAGCAGCAGCAGCAAGCAATTGTCAGGGTTGTTGATGATGCAACAAAGGGTTCAGGCGACTGACTTCAAGTTCTCATAAAGAGAAAGCTCAAGAAAACTCCATATGGGCACTTACCCTGCTTGCTAACTATTGCTCTGCTCCCCCTTTGGAAACTTCTCCTGCTCCTGCTCTGCTCTGCTCCTCCTCCTCCTCCTCCTCCTCCTCCTTTGGAACTTCTTCTCCCAAGAACAAGAGTTGCTTCATGCTCCCATGGTGAATTTTTTCCCATTGCAACAACTCTTGCCACCATACCTACACATTTGCTTCAACTCCTGAATCCATTCCCTCTTGCACCTCATCATCATCACCATCGTCATCACTCAAGAGAAAAAAAGAAGAAGCAACATCATTGCCCTAAATGTAGGAAACCCCTAGCTCTAGGTCTTGCTGTTGCGGAACTTGGTTTTGTGCGGCGAGCAGCTGTCTTGCACTCTTTATTATTTTGTTTTGTTTTGTTTGTGTGCTTCTTCTGTTGCAGAAAAGTTTACGGCGATGACAGTGGTTGTTGTTTGAGCGGTGATCTTCTCAAAGATCAGTTTGGTCTGTTTTTGGTAGAGTGGAGGTGGGGAAGAAGAGGAGGGACGGAGGGACGGAGGTTTGTTTGCTTGCGGGGGCGATGGAGTTCATTTTGTCGGACAAGAAGAACAGATTTGTGGCAGGGACAGTGGAGAAGAGGGACTTGAACCAGTATTGGTATTCTCCCCATACCATCTCCGTGATGGTTCAGGTATCGACCTCCTCCTGTTCTCCTCCTCCTCCTTCTGCTGCTGCTTCTTCTTCTTCTTCTTCTTCTCAAACTGCTTCGTCTGCTTCTTTCTGCTTCTGTTTTCTTCGCAGTTGTTTCAGGCGTGCGTTTTGTTTTTGTTTTATTTGGAGAAGGAAACTACTCTGTTTCTCTCTTTGCTTTTCTTTTTAACGTGGAAGATCGAACTCCGAAGCATCCACAACCGTTTTCCTTTTGTGTTTTTGAGACCAGAAATCTCTTTGTTGTTCTTTTCTAGATCTGAGTTTGTTGTTGTGGGGATCAGTCAGTTCCAGATCCAACTGTTTTCATGCTGTTTTTCAAGCACACTTCAGTTCTGTTGTTGCACAGGAGCTTAGGTTCACTTTTCTCCTTTTGTCGATTCTTCTTCTGACATTCTTAACATTCTGCATTACCAAGCTTTGTGAGGATCGGTTCCAGATCAACAACTGCTGCTGTGCTGTGCTGTATGTGATGAGTATCTGGTAAAAAACAGTTGTTCATGCCAGAACCATCACAATGGGCAGCTTCTTGTCAGATCCATCAAGTCCAGCAATCCAAGGATTGGTATCAGTATCTCTTGTAATGATAAAGCTGCCTGCAAAGAAAGAAATCCATGTCCAATTGAGGAGAGCAGATATGTCATGTCATGTCATGTCATGTCATGTCATGTCCACTGCTGCTGCTTGTTCTTTGTCTAGAAGTTTGTTCATGCGAACTATTTTGCTATGAGGTTCTGAAATGGGTAATGTAGTAGTCGATGGTGCTGGGGATCAATATGACAATCGAATGTTGCAACTGATCACAGACAAGCAAGCAGATTGTGAAATAGTCATTGATGGAACAAAGGAAAATGATACAATAGATCAATTGTGGACCCAGTAGTCTGATTCCTTTGAGAGCTCTTACTTGCATAAGGTTATGACTACACCCATTGTGGTGATACCTTGATACCCACCTTCCAATCGTTGTTGTTGTTGTGGACGTTTCTCCACAATTTTGTTAATGTCTGTTCTGGTTGATTTATGTGGATTTTTGGAACATCCAAATTGTCACTGGTGTTGAGTGTAAAGGGTATGTTCAGTGTGCAGAAGGCCCCAACGAACCACTATGCTCAATGTATGCTGCTTCTCTGTGTCTTTGACTTAGCTGCTGCTTTGCTTTTACAGGGACAAGCTAAATGAAATGAAATGAAGCTAACCCTCGCAAGCTTTTTTGTAGTGGATACTATTGGCTCTTTGTTTTTACTGTCTATGTCTCTTGAGTGACAGCCAACATCATGACTGAATCTTCCTGTTGCTCCCAGAAATAGGAGAGAAAACTCAGGACACAGACTTTGTATAATAATGGTTTGCCTGGCATTGGCAGCAAATTGCCATATGCTTATCTATGCCCATTATTGGGAGCTAGTGATGTCAGTGGGTTGTCATGGCAGCTTGTCACTGCTATTCATCCACTGCTATTCATGGTGAGCCAGATGACAGTCTGACACTTTGTGAACTCTAACTCTCATAAGGTTATTATGACTGCACTCAGTGTTGTGTGACTGACCAACTGACATTGTTGTGGACTTGTTTCAGTAATTTGAGAGAGATGAAGCGAGTTGTGTGTGTTTGCCTCTAAAGTGATTAGAGAACTGAGAATGCACATGACAATAAAGGATGTATGAATTGCTGACATTCATCTTTCAAAACTGGATGTTTTTTGAGTGATATATCAGTATGTGTTATTGTTATACTGCAGGAAATAGAGGAGCATGCAACAAAAGTGGCTTTTTTGTCGACTCCAAGTCTGTGGTTCTCCTTGAAAGAATCAGAGCTCAAACAATGCAGCTTCTTCTTTGATGTAAGTTCTTCTTTGATGCCATCTTTTTCAAAATTAATTACAGAGTCTCAGTTATTCTCATCCAAGGCTCTTACTGCAATTCACTAAATGTCGTGAGGGAATATGTAGCCTGTTTTCCTTTTTCGATTATCATCACATAATGTTACAGGTGTCCTGCGACTCAAGGTTATTCATCCTAGCATCTGTGCCTACGAAGGAGAAACGTGATCGAATGTACCATTCAGAGAGTTCAAAAAAATCCAATCTTTTATGTAGTGTCTGACGATGAAATTTTGCATTGCAGACCGTGGATCTTATCTTAACTCTCTTATGACGTCTTCAAACCCTCCAAATTTCAGATCCTGGTGCTCTAAAAGCCTGCCTTCCGTAAGGTGCTTCGCTGGGAGACTGGACAGGGGTGGAACTTTAAGTCAGGCTGTAAAGGAAGTGGAAATTCCCAGCCCAAGGGGGACCCTATCTATGCCAGGCCAGACATTGTACTCAAGATTGGTCTGCTAAGCAATGTATTTTCTCTTTTGGGCAGGTGGACATGCAGTGGGCCTGGTGCCCAAATTTTGTGAAATGGGACTACAATGAGCCAGAGGGATTCGACAAATCAATGCACCATGCGTTCGATTGTGTGGTAATAGACCCTCCTTTCATTACGCCCCAGGTCTGGGCCAAATACGCCCAGGCTGCTCTACTTCTACTCTCAGAAGGAGGTCAGTACTTGCCCCTTTTGTTTGCTGAAATGTCAAGTGAAAGTGTTTCAGCATTTCATTGTCCCTTCCATTTTCATTCACAATTTTCTGCTCTGTCTTTGTTGTTATGGGCATCCAACTGTTTGTAGTGGCAGAAGTCTGCACCTCTTACCTTGTATTCATGCAAATAGTGTCAGAGTGCTTGCCCTATAGTCCTGCATGCAAGTGAGTTATCAATGACAACCTTTGCTCTTCCCCAAATGTGTTTGTCTCGTGCAAGATTCTAACTATGTGAGTGTTGGTCATGCAGGGAAAATCATCTTGAGCACAATAGAAGAGAATGCAGAAATGTTGAAGAGACTTTTGGAAGTGGAGCCACAATTATTTGCACCATCCATTCCACACTTGGTATACCAATATGCTCTATTTACCAACTATCCCTCCACACACTTATCTTCCCTTAACCCTGAACTCATCTAATGCTGAACCTGGTATTATGTAGTCTTCTAGTTGGGACCCAACAAACTCTGGATCTTGATGATTTTGTACATCTCTGGTAGATTATTCATATTTCTTTCAGTGTTCCACTAGAATCATTCCATTTCTAAGATTTTGTACAATAACCTCATCTGTATCTTTTCAATCTTTTCCCTGTCATCAGTGTTCTGGAATTCCATTCCACCATTAATGCATGATTAGAAAGAAGACTAGTGATGTTTTACACGAAGCAACTTTAGCTACAGGAAACTTCTTTTTTTCTCAATATGGAAATCCACTGAAATTACAGAAAGCCTGGAGAATTTGGAGAATTTGAACTCTTGAAACATTGATGAGGATTCAGAAGGCTCTGAATCTTGGTATCAGAGAGTTCTCAATATTGTATGTTCAGTCTTGTAGGTTTGGTGTTAACCTGTTTGTAATTCTGGAGTTCACAGAATGGTTTTCTAGGCAAACCCAGGGCTTACTGTTGATCAAAGCTGTAGCTCTGAAGTACACACCCAAAGATCCTTGCTATGTCTATGGAACTGGTTTATGCTTAGGAATGAAGAAAAACCGATATGGCCAATCAGATGGGAGCCTTGAATTGATTTGAGAAGTTAACTATTCCACTGTGATTTTTGCTTCACTCACAACAGTAGTTGAAACCATTGAAACCAGTGTTGGTTATATATGACCATTTTACACATGATTTACATTTCTGCACACAACATTAGTTGAGACTGCCGATACCAGATTTGGCTGGTTCTCAGCTACAAATTGGAAATGGAGTCAGGGATCCAAGGTTCTCTTTAAAGCCTGGGACAATACAACTCTGGTGTACACTTTCTAATGGTCATAACCAGATCAAAGGGTTTGGCCATTTGTTCCCACTCAAATTTTGCCCCCAGATTTCCCACATTTTGGGTCATTTCCATTTGTGAATTACATCAATCAGAACAGTGCTAGAGTGAAAATCAATATTGAGATGAATCAGAACATGGCCAGAGTGAAAATCAATATCGAGATGGATCAGAACATGGCAAGAGTGCATTGAAACGTGGACAGATTGAACCAATGTGCCATCTATTGGAAGCCTATCATGGGTAGGGTAAAGCCTCACCCTGAGGGCATTAAAACCTGGCTGGTTTTGAAAAAAAGTTTACAATGATCACTCCCACCATATCAGACCATTTATCATCACCTTCATCATGAAGGCCAGTGAAAAGTTGCAGTTTTCTGCCACACCAGCGCTGTTCAGCTCCTCCTAACAATTTTAGGCATAGATAAGATTCCATAATATAATCTGCTCAAAAAATTATACATAAAAATCAGCATCCTGAGTTTCTGTCACTCTTCCAGAAGCAACAACATAATATAATCTGCTCAAAAAACTTAGGCCAAACCAATTATGCATAAAAATCAGCATCCTGAGTTTCTGTCACTCTTCCAGAAGCAACAACATAATATAATCTGCTCAAAAAACTTAGGCCAAACCAATTATGCATAAAAATCAGCATCCTGAGTTTCTGTGTCAACTCCTGAAGCAACAACAGTCATACGCAAGTCAGAATGTCAGGTGGCACTTCGTAGGTAGAAACTACATTACTTGAATAGAGTGGATAAACTGTGTCATGTGAATGATGGTGCTACGAGCCCCTTTGCACCAAACATGAACAATACCCTTTTGTACCTACCTCTGTGATAGCTACCGTGAACTCTTCAAAGGTCCATTGTATACTGGGGTTGTTGCATTGTTGCATACTTGGGTGCTGGGAACAGGCCTCTTGAACTCTGATTGGTCTGGCCCATCTGCATCTGTGCCAAAGTAGCGATCTCCAAAACCACCCATTCCCGGTACCACCCGGAATTCAGCATTCAATCCAGCATCAATCTCCGATGTCACAATCTTCAAAAGAGGGAAACGCTTGCACACAACATGGATTCCTTCCGGTGCCTGCAATATAAGTTTTTTTTGGCATTAATTAATTCACTTACCTTATCACCAACAATCTCATGGTAAAACAACGGTGAAACAGCTGCTGATCTTGTCTCATATAATCCTCTCACCTGAGAAAAGGGTTAGAAATTATGGAAACTCACAGAAATCAGGTTTAGAAAGATGATGTGTGACTCTGGAACTCCTTTTTGCATCAACAATGCAATGGCTTGTACAGCAGAGTTGCCTGCCAAATGGCAAGGAATGGGGCTCCATGCCCAAATCCCCGAGCTCTTTGTCAGCTCTCAAGCAGTGGTATGAAAACAAAGACTGCTTCAAAAAGCTTATGAGACCCTTCACAACAATTGGGGCTCATGAGGAAGCTATGGAGTGAATTTCATTAGTGTACACAAACATCTGCAATCAAACACATTCTGGAACAATCAAAAGACTCATAAAGGAAAAATCTGACCCAATCAGGTCTTGTTTTCAATTCTGTTGTTGTCTATGATCCACAAATCACATAGTGAAAATGAAGAAAAAGACAAAACCTGTTGCAAGAATTGGGTCCAGGAGCAAAACATGGCGATCAGCAATGTCACGTGGCAGCTTTTCATATACAAGCTGCAAAAATGCAAGAAAATTCCAAAACCCAATAAGACACCTTTGCACTTCATATAAAATCAAAGATCTCCTTTCTCTTCAATCCTACAAGTCACAATTAAAGGAAGCTCTGGAATGAATAAAAGGGGCTCCTATGGGCATCAAACAAAAACACCCAAAGTGTAGAGTTTGTTCATGTGTTCATGAGATGAAGAAAGAACCACAAAATCCAGAAGCCTTATGCACAGGACAAATCAAAGAGATCCTCTGGAAACATTTCAAAGAAATTGATGGATGCACCCACAACGTTAAACTACCTGTTTACCATTATCTCCCTCCCGGTGGATCAAAATCTTCCCAATCTTGATTCCTTTGCAGCATGCACGCAATGCATTTTCCATACTCTCACCACTGCATTAAAAAAGACAGACATGTGAATGCTGAAAAACTATGACTGAACAGTGACTCCAACAAAGGAGTTTTTGAGCTTCACATATAAATGCAATGGAAGGTAAGCTGAACTTCCACAATTACAAGATGGAATTAAATTTCAACTCCATGTTAAATCACTCACAAAAACAGCCACTTCCAAGTCAAAAATTGAGATGAGACCACCCACTGCACAACCAGAGACCAGATCAAGAGTTGGCAAGTTGAGATCTTACCTGCGAATTATGGAAACACCACATAGCTTTTTGCAAAAGTCCACACCAATGTATACAGAGCCTACCAAAACCCATAAACATGACAGTGAGTATTTTGACTATGAAACTTACTTGGTAGACACACTTTGTCATTGAGGTAAGCACTACATACCACCAAGCCAACTTCATAATCAGTCTGCTGGAAAAAACTAAATTAAATCAAAATTTCAAAAAAATCACCACTTCCAGAGTGAAAATGTGATAGTGGTACTGCACACCTGTGGGTGTGATAACCTGCTTCTCTGTAAATGGCAGATGCCCTAACCCATGCTCCACCACCTACGGTACAAATTCCCAACACTGAATCTCCTGGATGTGTAAATCTTTGCACACAATGGTTCCATACACACTGCAATGAAATAGATTGAAACCTCCTGAAGGAAGAAGCAATTAGTTGGCATCTTGGGAAGAGACTCTTGTTTATGCAAGCTTCAGTTATAGCATCAAAGTTTTTGTTTTGTGTGTAATGGCATATTCTCAACAGAGGTCTCAGATGTAGTAGAGAGAAGAATAATACACACCACATTAGTCACAGAAAAAAGAAACATAAAATAAAAACACACACTGCATTAAGCACAGAAATAGGTGCAGGAAAACACAGTCCACTTACCAGTCGTATAAGGCGGTCTGCATAGAACACAAAGTCATGCTTTGTTGTCTCCTGATCACGTATTAGAGTGTGCATCCCCCGAATCTATGAGGAATTAAATAGAAATGTTAAGCACACTAGCTACCTCTAACAGAAAAAATATTGTCCCAATTAGGAATCCCATTTCAACCACTGATATAGTCCACCATAGATTTTCTTCAAAAAAACGATAGATTCTCACTCAAGGCTCAGAACTAGGAATTTACATGATGTCAAATATGGCACATTGCATCAATACTGCTTTGGACATCAAGTACATCAAGTACCTGGAATGTGGACTGGATCACATACACATTCGGGTATATTTTGCGGAGATCATGCTGGCCAAGCTTAGTACGGATGTGTTGCACAATGAGATCAATGGCCACATGGTTGTCTCCTCCCCGAGGGATTATAACATCCGCATACTTCTTGGATGGCAACACAAAATCATCGAAAGCCGGTTTCACGAACTTGGCATACTGCAACATTGAAGTATGAGGATAATGCAATCCTGGTGTGAATAACACAACAATGGAACAATTTGGCTATGGACTTTAAAAAACTGAGAATGAGCATCTATCTTCATGGTGACAACCAAAGTCATATCCAATCACTTTTAAAGGTTAGAATTTTTCTGTGAGAGCAAAATGATCACAAGGAAGAGGATTGCAACAACACCCATTTGGTGCTACAAAGAGAGAAGAGTGCAGCTTTTATCTTGCCTGCTCAATAACTCCATTCACATCTCGACCTCTCTCCATTGTGTCCCTTCTTATCCTTCTTGCAAGCCTGACATCAGCGTCTGCACCCATAAGACAAAAACGGCCAGAGTTATTCGAGCTATGTCAAGATATGACAATAATGTCCGGAAATTGAAAAAAGAGATTTGAAGACCATATTGTAATCATAGAAAACACATCCGCATGAAATGGGTCATTCATTTCTATGTCAGCTGATTATTGCTCCAAAAGCAGAGCTTTGAAGATCTTTGTGGCATAACCCAAACCTGTAGATATGCAAATCCAAAAAGAATTGAAGGATTGGTAAATTTCACAAATATGTATGTGGAGAAGAAGCACATCAAATGCTGAACCTGTATCTACAAAGATCTTCATGTTCATGAGGTCACGAACTCGTGAATCATGGAACACAAGTATACCCTCCATGATAATCACATCCGCTGCATTCACCTGCAAAAATGTGCCCATAAAAACTGTCACTTTTCAACCATAGTCGATTGCCCTCTGAAATGAGGTTTACCATTCTCTCTCTCACAGATTTGTAGTGAAGGCAAAAAGTTTGTTCAATAATCAAAAGTTTCAGCTTCATGTTGGAGAAGTTGATGAGAAGTGGATGTAAAAATGAGACTGACCTTGCGGAATGTTTCTGATGATCGTCTATGCCGCTTGAAGTCATATACAGGAATCTGGACAGGCTGACAATGGAGCATATTTTCCAAGCAGCTCAAGAGCTCCTCAGTGTCAAATGCATCTGCAGGTAACATGAACACCCAACTTCTTATCATCATCTTTTCACAAATGCAGAGGCATATCACTCAACCCGTGTCACTCTCAAATGCAAACTGCCAGACCCACAGAATCTCCTCTCCTTTTGATTCAAGCCAACACACTGAGGACAAAGTGTTAATGTTTGGGAGCTATGACCACCCAAAGGGTTGACTGACTTACAGGAAGAAATTTTTAACCCTATCTGGAAAAGGTTTTCCATTCCTAGGAGAAGAAGAAGAAGAAGAACATGGTTGCAAATGCAACAGAGCCAGTCCAAGATGTTACTATACATACTGTTAACAGCCAGGGAATGACATACCTGGATGATCAAAGTTGTATTCTCCCACATTTTCCAACTCCTCCAGTGTCAATCCCCGGTAAAAGGAGTCCTATCACAACCAACTAGGAATCAACAGGTATGAATTGGCATGGACCCATGTGCACACCAATCATCACAGACTTTTGACAATCTACATAACAAAAAAATAGTGGTGTCTGTCTATCTGTCTGTCTGAAGACTTCATACCTACCTACAAACCTACACTTTCCCTCTATATACCTACCTACCTATAAACCCAACCCTTCTCTCTTACAGACCTACTAAGTCCCTCCCAACCTTGGCAAAGAGAAACTGAAATGGGCGGGACAGATACCTGTCCCTGGCTTAGCTTTATATAAACAAAAATTATGCAATGCCTAAGTTTTGAGCTACAATTGTCCATGATTTGCAAGAGTATGACAGGAGTTTCCTACTGAACGTGACCTGTTCTTGGATAAAGGACTACAAAGTGTAGTGTAAACCTGGTTGACAAGGATAACCCGATGATCATGGAGCTGTTGAATGATCATATCACACACTGTGGTCTTGCCCGAGGCTGTTCCACCAGCTACACCTGAACACACAAAATTTATTTATCAACACCACACATGTGTAAGAACCACCACCTGGTCACAACACTGCTACTACCTGCACTTTGCATGTCCCTTTGCCAAATTCAAACCAGCTTACCAATCACAAATGGTTGCTTGGCGGATCCTTTGAATGCAGAAACTGCTGATTTGCTGTCATCATCTACATTAAACAAACCCGAAAAATGGGTACTCCCAGTGGCATCCATGGACTCCTTCAGATCCACCTTCAGCATGTTGTTGACTTGAGCATCTGCCCCACCACCCCCCAACTGACCCATATTGTTTGAATCAACTTTTCAGCAAAAACCTTGTGCACAATCTCTAGAAAAAAATAAAATTGCACTTCATAGCATCGGTACATTTCCATCATTGTCTTCATTACAACACTGTGAACAATGACAAATACTATTTCAGATTATCAATTTTTGAAGCCATAAATAAAATTCCTTTTGTTAGAGATTTATGATACGAACAGGCAATCAATGTTGACCTCGCCAATCAAAACAAGAATGCATTGGGTGACTCTGGTGCACAAGACGGTTTCTTGTTGTGGCCATCCATCCACCTTCTCTTGTCACATGCACATTTGGTTGGCCTTCCACTACTAGGCCAGCTTCAGTACTTACTAGCCTGCCCTTGCCAACTCTTGTCATATCATGGCCTCTGGTGCTATGTATTGAATACCATATCCAGTATCAGTTTTTTTTAAGAGCACACACCACCTTCCTTGCACCAACAATGTCATACATTCTTTTTCTCATATTTCTACACTCACTTTTAATGCAGCTGCACCCAGACCCACAAAACAATCAAAACAACACATTGCCCTCTTAGGGTTATGCTATTATCATCACAGCATGTATCTGTACTTAGTTTCAATATTCAGAACGCTTGTAGATGCTTGTGTATTATCTCCAGTGAAGATGTTCAGTAAATCACAGCTTCTTGACTTTTTTTGTGAGGGTGAGTGAGCAAAAAGATATCCATGAGTTAGGGTTTTTCCAGAAATCTGTCAGTTTACCAATTTCCTCTCACAAAATCATACACATACACTACCACCCGTCAGTCCTCTTCCACTCAACCAACAACCCAAATCTGGTCATAAAACTAGGACACCAATCAATCAATCAATCGAGCCATCCCCTTTCAATGCCATCATCCATCATCAGGTTACAACACCACATGGCACCACATGCCAACACATGACTCTTTCAGTTTCAAGGGGCATAGCTCTCTGCAACCTACATTTTGCTTCAGGTACTTTTTAGTATGTGGGGGTTGGTGGTGGTAGTTTTATTATCCAAATAGTTTCCACAAGATGCCCATTTGAGTTGTATCATTGGTACAATTTTCTTCATCACCATTTTTCCTCCCAATGCAACTGCAACAACATCTTCTTCAAACACAGATCCCATAATGGAAATCACCTTCAATCAAAACCAAGAAGAAGAAGAAGAAGAACTACTACTACTACTACTACTACTACTACTACTTTTGCAAAATGCATGCGAGCAAGCAAACCCTTCAAAACCTTGAAAATGATTGAAGACCCATTTTTTGAATTGGGAAATCCTTGGAAACCCATGTAGAAACACATCTAAAAATTTGCTCCCAGAAACTTCTTCACACATCTGAAATTTTTGCATCCAGAAACTTCTTCAAACCATCCGAAGTTTTCATCCAGAAAAAAATCAGAAATCTCCCAAATCAAAACAGAAATGGAGCGTAGTTTATCAGAGTTTGAAGTGGGGGGTGCGTGGATAGGTACGTGGGTGGGTTGGTGCTCAGGAAAGACAAGACAAGACAAGACAAGACAAGACTCAAGACAAGAAGGACTTACTTTTATTTGTTCCCCAACATTTTTTCTGGCCAAAAAAGAGCACCACCCACAAACAAAAATCCGCTTTGAGTTGAGGGATCTGAAGCCGGCGTTGCGAAGTCAAGAAAACCAATTTCTCAAATCAAATCTCTCAGGCACTCTCTCTCTCGCTCATCAAGGAGAGGAGACGCTTCCACCGCCTGCCTAGTACTACCTACACAACCTTTTGGATGTATGGGTCGCTCACATTTCACAAGCAAACCTTTTTCCCTTAACAAAATCTGCTCCAAATCTGTTCTCTCTCTCTCACACACACACAAAATTCATCGTCTTTTCTACAAAATTCCAGCACCAAATTCAACTGGAAACCACAATCTTGATGAAGTTGAAGAAGAAGGGATTGAACCATAGACTGTGGGGATGGGGGAAATAAGAGGAATAAATTAACCCTTTTTTTCTATTGGTCATAATGTTTTACATCCATTTTAAAGTGGATGAAAATGTTGGTGGGTGGATGGGGGTTTGCCGGGGTCAGGGCTTACTTAAAGTGCATTCACACTTGGTGTTAGGGACTCTAGTGTTGAGTCCCTTATCACCATACTAGTCATTTAAGACTTAAAACTTGCTTAATTATCAATAAGATTTTATGTTAACCTAACATTCACTTAACATTAAGCTATAGCCCATTTAACATTGGGTGCCACCTAGGATGTCACCTAGCTTTAGGTTTAACATTGATTTAACATCAAGTGTGAATGCACCATTATTAGGTTAGATTTAGAACCTTGTGGAATGGGTACCTAGTACCTACCTATATGATGTGGTAATGTTATTTTCTTTCTTGTGAGTTTTGAGTGGTGGAGTTTGTGACATTTTTAAATCAATGTTTTTTTTAGGGACTCTTTAAATGTAGCTAAAGTGGCAATCATCCATAGGAAGATGTAGAAAAAAATGATGACCATCTTTACAAAGATTTAGTCAAATTGAAGCTCTAAACCTAATATGGAGTATAAATCTTTAATCAATTTTAGACTACATATATGGCTACACATTTAAAACTAAATATAGAAATTTTGACAAGTAAAACCCTCCAAAATCATTTCATTTTGAATTTTTTTTTTGGTCAAAATTTGTGATGTTTTATAGCCTAAAATAGAATATCAATTTTGATTGTAATAATTTTAGATTTGATGAATTCAATGTGTGTTTATGTGTAATGAGTGTTTTTTTTTTTAAAATTTCATTGAAATAATAATGTTTAGGATTGTAAAGATTGATTGTTTATATGTAATGAACATTTTGAAATGACATCATATTGATTTTTAAAGTTATTTTTCATTGTAATTCTAATGAGCATGATTCATTGGACTTGGATTTAGTAGGGCAACTTTAAGTTTCATAAGTCATAAATTGTCATTTGGACAATTTCAAACCATAATCTATTTAGCCCATCCCTAGGTAAAGAGACATGGAAATCTGTCCTTTTGGATTTGTGACTTCATTTTAAACAAGAACTTCAACTGCATATTCATGAACAAATTTTCAATACCTTTTTCCCTCAATTTGCACCCCATTTTTTTTCAATTTGAATTTGAATTCAATTGAAATTTAATCTAATTGTTAAATTTAAATTGATTGAATTTGAAATTCAATTTTATTAAGATTCAATTGAATTCATACTCCATTCAATGTATTTGAATTCAATTCAATTCAAGTTGCATGCAAATGTCATTCAATATTTTCATTCAAATGGAACTTAATTGTCACAAAATCAATTTTTTTTCTTAAATTTATTAGTTGATTGTCATTGGTAGTGCGTACCAACACAAAACCCAAATATGATTTTGTTTAGGGTTGTTGAGATTAATGT
>Ga0116229_10000762_pt1 | contig 46303 bp, 23 predicted proteins | sample S1TSphgellanicum_3_FD_87313 | JGI IMG/M metagenome (GOLD analysis project Ga0116229, IMG submission 87313) | Host-associated microbial communities from peat moss isolated from Minnesota, USA - S1T2_Fc - Sphagnum magellanicum MG | ecosystem: Host-associated > Plants > Peat moss > Unclassified... | reverse complement strand
CTCGCATTGGGGTGTTCTTGGTGTCATTGGAAAGGTCTTGAAACGTAGATATCGAAAATGCCCTCGCATTGGCAATTCGGACATCTGCAGCCCAAGTTATGGGAAAAAGAAGGGCCAGGAGTCAAACTGGCAGTTTGACTCCTGACCATTAAAAGTCGGGAATCGACCTCTTCCCGACGTCAGATTTGAGCGTGCGACATGGCGTTGGAAAGATATCGACGAGGGCTACAACTTTGGTTCAGACCTCATCGCGATCCAACTTTGCAGTCGGGATCCAACTTTGCAGTCGGGAGTTATGGCGGTTCAAAGTCCCGGGAGTCTCGCCAGGACAATTTCGGGACTCCATATTGGGAGTCTCGGGAATTTGTGCCATTCGGATGTAGCCTCCGTGACCAGCCGCAGAGAATACTATATGGGGGAAGGTGGTGGCTTCCCCCGAGTCCGGGCCGTGGTGAGTCTTATGTGTCCAAGTGCCCGTGGCAAGTCCTAACACCCAAGGGTGTCCCGAATGCTAAACTAACCCGTTTTGGTTGGTTTTTGGATGCAGATTCACACGAGCTAAGCTAGTCCCTCGTCCTAGTCTAATCCCGGGGCTCCCAACTCGACCCTCTACCCCTTTTTAGAGTTGGAAGCCAGGAGCGTGCTACCAAGTCTCAACTTTCCGCAACTTGACTTTGTGAAACCCTGAAGTGGGTTTCACCCCGTGACTTGGGAGCGCGTCATGCCACTTATATCTAACTTTTTTTTGGATTTGGTGATCTTGGTCAAGCTTTTCTTTCACCTTTTTCAACTCAATTGTAATAAGGATTATTTTTTTAAGACAATTGCAAAATGAACTACTCACATTTCCTTCTTCATAACTATACTTTTTTCAAGACAATTGTGATAGGTACTATTTGGGCTCTTTCTTGAAGGCAAGCAAGGACTAAGAGTTTAAAGAAAGATTGAAGCTTGTTTGATAAACTTGCGAGTAGATATGAAATGTTTAAGATAGATAGATTTTAAAACTAACTAAATTGCTCTTATTCTAAAACAATCAACGTATGAAGAGAGTTGTTCTTTCTTTGTTTTGGCCAAGTGTATTTTGATAGGAAAAATGTATCGATATGAATTGTGATGAGCTCAAGATCCTTAACTTGGTTCTTTTGCACATGGTATCCACATTTGGGTCTTAATGTTTTAGTTGAGCTATTGGTTGTTTTTGGTGTACACAATATACTCAAAATTTTGGTAGTTGGTAAAAACCTTGGAATTTTTTCATAGTGGGCATTATGTTTTGGTGTTGGGCTTTTTGAAAAGCACATTGTCCACCTCTTTCAATCTCTTTCCAAGTCATGGTTATCTTTTTGCCCTTGCACTTGCTTCCTAATGTTCTTTGCATGTTGGTTTCATTGCTTCATGCTTCAAACTTGATTTATGCTTTGTGAATGTGGTTGCCTCCATGCGCATTACCACATAACTTCATTTATGCTCCTTTGAATGCGGTTGCCTCCTTGTGCACTACCTAGTTCACTCTATAATGTCACCATGTGTTGTGCGCCTAGAAAAGAAGTGGATTCATTTCATTGCTTGCTTGCTTGCTTGCACAAGAAACTAGAAAAATAAATCGTTCGTGAAAAAAACTGGGAAAAAAAGGAAGTTACCTCAACCTTTACACCACGTAAAAGCCCATGGACCCTGGTTTTACTAAAATTGGGGACATCTTCGGCTCCCACCTGGGGGTCACTTATTTCACCAAAACCCTAGTCCTAGGGCTTTTTCCCTACACATGACTTTTTAATGTGCACAAGGGGTCCATGTTCAAGTCAGTTGTCTACTGTTTGTCTGCAGAATGGACCTTAGCTCCAGTCAGTTGTTTACCCATTACCAAACACCCCCCTAAACCTGTTCACAAAATGTATTGGCCCCCAAATGACCCAGTTTGGTCACTGTCGGCCTCCACACCCATTCCCGAACACCTAAGAAACCAAGACAGCCTTGCATCTCAAAATTTTCCAAACACCATAATTGAATGACTGGACAGTGGGTCACAGACAGAAATTTAAAGTGCTGTCTCCAGGCCCTCAAAGACCTGCTCGGTCACCAACTAGTGAACGGTGAAGGGTCTCTCTACAGGAGTGAAAACCCAGAACCTTTTCTTGAAGTCCGAGAACGGGCTATACCAGTGACCCATCACCCCTGATGTTAAGTCTGTGTTAAATGAAAATCTAGGTGGCATCCTAGGTGGCACCCAAAATTAAATGGCTGATAGTTTAATGTTAAGCAAATGTTATGGTGCATTCACACTTGATGTTAAGTCAGTGTTAAATGAAAATCTAGGTGGCATCCTAGGTGGCACCCAATGTTAAATGGGCCATAGCGTAATGTTAAGGGAACGGTAACTATGTTTGAGTCCTAAATGCCTAGCATGGTGGTAGTGGACTCAACCTTAGAGTCCCTAACATCAAGTGTGAATGCACCTTTAGCTTAATATAAAAGCTTCATGACAAATAAGATACATCCTAAATGACTAGCATGGTGTTAGGGGACTCAAGACTAGAGTCCCTAACACCAAGTGTGAATGTACCTTTACTTTAGCATCTAGATGTATCCACAATTTGCCACTGTAGATTGGTGACACGTGGACCAATACGCATGCTGCTGGTAGAAATGCGTTTTATCCAAACGGATCTGTGCGGGAAGGCATCTAAGTAGTTTTTTAGGGTTAGCATGATGATAGAAGGAAATGGTTTTGTAGCTGAAGGTCGGAGGTTCGAAGGCCGGTGCGTGCACTCCGAAATTCGTAAGCGCTGTTGCAGATGGAGTGCGCGGCTATGGCAGCAAGCTGCGGGGCAGCAGCGGTGCAAGGCCGAGCTGCTGTTGCTGTACCGGGCGGAGATTCTTCTGTCGGCAGTAGTTTTGTTGCAATGAGGACGAGTAGAGGGCGACCTCTGCAGTCTTCTTCTTCTTCTGCGCTTCCGGTTTCCAATTCCTTCTCAATTTGCCCTGCATTTGCTGTAGGTCGGTATTGTGAAGCTTTGCGAATTTCTGCTGCCGGAGTTGGACTGTTCGATGTTGTGTGGCAACGTGCAGTCCCAGTTGGAGGCAAGAGGATTTCGAGAACCATGATAAGACGGGCGCAGATGGAGAAAAGCTCGGTACGCGAACGCAGTCAGGAAGAGAAGGATAGGGATTTGGTTGTGAGCGGGGACGTACGGGTCAACGAAGAGGAGGAGGAGGAGGAGGAGGAAGAAGAGCTAGATGAGGGTAATGAAGAAGAGTCTGTGGTGTTTAGGGCTGATACGGATGGTGAGGAGGTCTATGGGGAGGTTAAGTGCATTCTTTCAAGCAGAGTGGTGGACAGACAGACACAATACTTGATTGAATGGAATGACGAACATCCGGACAGCTGGGAGCCTGCCTCTAATATTGCCAGGTATGAGATCTAGCCTCCTCAAGCATCCACCAAAGTGCATGCAGATATTGTTGCCCTTTGTTCAGGCAGCTTTGCTACATTGTTCTTCACAGTGACTCTCCAAGCCTGTTCTAGAGCATTTGAAACTTGGGGAATTCCTGGAAAATGTCCTTATTAGTGTGCATGTCTATTGCATATGTAACGTTGAGGATTCTGGAATCTTAGGGTATTTTGTTTTCATGGGCTCAGACTTCTTTACCCCTGTGTCTGACAGGGATGTTGTCTCAGAATATGAGCTGCCGTGGTGGCAAGCAGCTCGCAAAGCAGATGACCAGAAACTGAAGGAGCTCTTGGCATACGAGGGCCGTGATGTCAACTGTATAGATGAGAATGAGCGAACTGCCCTCTTCTTTGCTGCAGGCATGGGCTCAGAAAAGTGTGTGAGGCTTCTGACTGAATTAGGTGCAGAGGTTCAGTGGCAAGATAAAGATGGTTTTTCACCACTTCACATTGCAGCAGGTTATGTTCATACCAGTGTGGTCAAGGTATTGTTGGAGTTTGGAGCAGATCCGGAACTTGAAGATGCCAAGGGTCGGTCCAGCCTCCAGCTTGCGCAGGACCTTTTAGCTAGAACACCACGAACAAATCCCATGCAGTTTGCAAGGAGGATGGCACTGGATCAGGTGCAGCAAGCTGTCTCCTATTGATGCTGGTGTGTTGTTGTATAGCACATTGCAAGCAAATATGGGTTATTTGTTGGCTCTCTGGCTTTGCTTTTGCATATATATCACTTTAACCAGAATGTGAAGTAGTTGTGATGAGGATCTGCAAATCACCAGTCATAATTTCTCACATCATGTCGGATACAAAGTTCTTTCATTGGGAGTTTGATGGCATTGTTGCTACTTATGGATACTGCTATGCTCCTATTGAGCACATAGGTATATAAGAAGTAGCCACGGATGCATTGGTACTAGGCAATTGTCTGTATGACAAGGTAAGTGATGCTAGCAAGTCAGACCTCAGGAAGAGAACACGTAGAGCAGAGAAACATCTGAGTGCTCAGACCAGTTACTCAGGAACCTTCTCTGGAGTATGAAGCCTGGTTGCTGGACTCATAATAATGCACACTGGTTCAGGCAGAACCTTATTGATAGCTAGGAGAAAACAGCAACGAGGACAAGCAAATAAAAGGTTGAGTTCAATACTTCAAGAGAGTTGTAGTATCTCCCTCGGGAAAGGTGGAAAATTGAGATGTGAGAATGACCATTCAGCTTTACCATTCCCTGACATTTGCAACCTACATATCTGGAAAACTGACCTTAGTCAGAAACACTGTGAATATTAACACAAAATTCTGCAGTTAGGAGCACAGGCATAAGGGACAACTTGAACAGTCTACTGAAATTGGTTACAAGATTTTTTTGGTATCAGTGCGTGCATTGGTGACCTTGTTTCATGATTTATGATGCAGGTTGTGAAGCTTCTTGATGATGCAATCTATGAGAGTGTCGAAGTTGAACAAATTCTTGACAAACGCAGGGATGCAAAGGGTGTTGTGGAGTATTTGGTGAAGTGGAGTGATGACTCCGAAGAAAGCTGGGAACCTGCAGAGAACATAGGGGAGGATCTGGTTAAAGATTATGAAGAAGGTCTTGAGTATGGCATTGCTGAGAGGGTTGTGGACAAGAGAGAAGTGAATGGCACAGTTGAATATTTGGTGCAGTGGGCTGACTCGGAGAGGAATACATGGGAACCAGTGGACAATATTGCTGCTGATGTTATATCTGAATTTGAGAAATCACAGGAGAAGAAATCACAGGCTTCTGTTCAAGCAACAGACAATGGGTCCACGACAATCAACTCTGTCTCACCTTAGGTTTACCATGATTTGGCACCATGTCTTTTCTCTAGATGTTTGTTGAAAAGCAGTTGTCAAGATTTTTTGCAGATGCAGAAATGTTTTGCAAAATGTACAGTGCCTTCCATTTCATTATTCAGAGTTGACTGAACCTTTGCCACACATGGGAAGGTAGAGGATTAGTGCCTTCTCTCAAGCATAGAGGACCATTCTGTACTTGGGGGAATGGGTTCACCTGGAGCTTCCAGACTGCTTAAGAAGATATCTTAACTGAAAGCTTAGAGTGCAGCAGCAATGAATTCTTGTGTCTTTACCAACAGAAAGAAAGTAAGCATTAATCTGGTAAAACCAAATGTAGTGCCAAGTGCAGTAGATGCTCACATGCAAGGATGCAACTTTGCAAATGTTTTTCAAGTGTATTCATAGTTATCTTGGTGTTTGAACTGATGCTTTGATAATTTCATTTTTTGTAGTTGGATCCTACTATGCAAAAGTTGTATGTATGGTGTCATAGCTACCACACAGTTTCCTTTGTGTGGGGGGGTGCTTGTGAGTCCCTTCATGCTTTTCTTGGTTGAGTTTTATGTGTAGGTTGAAGCATAAGGATGGGGGCATTCCCAAAACAAGTGGCCTAGGAAAAAGTGGTAGCTGAGTCTGGCCCTGCCCTGCATTTTGGGAGTGTTTCTCACCTGTCCTTAGGAAAGCATGAGGATAATGCTACTGAGGGGGAGATCACTATTTGGTTCCTAAGCTATCATTGTCACCTGCTGATTGTACACTAAACCCTCCCTCAAACCAATGTTTAAAGTGGGGGGTGCCTTTCTGGGTTCCCTTGTTGCCTCATTGAGTGTCCATTCTGAAGTAGGATAGGCATTGATTCTGCAAGAATGCAGATTATGCTTCTAGACCCATACTTTTGACACCAAGGACTGGGCCTGGGCGGCTGATTCTGCAAGGACAGTGAGCTCAGGGGAATTGCCCAGGCACGACAGAATCCACAAGTCCACACGGCCCATTCTGTAGTATGTTAAAAGTACAGCATTCTCTAATTATTATGCCCTTTATTTGTCTCTTTAAGTGTCCAGAATTTCAGTGACCAATTTGACTTCCCGGACTCGTCTAGGACCTCGATGGAAGCCAAAATTAGAAGTAGCCTACCTACTCTATATAGTGTGTACCTGGTAGGTAGATTTCTAGGTTTTTTCCTTAGGTGGGAGAGGCAATAATGCTGGTTCCACTTTGTGTGCTGCCAGTTCCACTTATGATGTAAATCAATAGTGGGGAACACTCTTGTGATGATGAGAAACAGCTTGGAACAACAGGCCTTTGTAGAACCTGTTGATGGAATGCTTCTCTCACAACAATTATCATCCCTAGATGGGTTATATTGTGCCCATTCCGTAGTACATAGCTGGTTTGGGGGTCCTATTCAAAACACTTTTTCAAGCTTTTTCTAGGTGTGAAATGTAACTGTTGCTGGTTCCACTTTCAGTGCACTCAGATTCACTGTAAATAATGTGAATCAGTCCTGTAGGAGAATATTCTTGAGATGTGGATCAAGGGTCGGAAAAGTCAATCACACTCTGGAATAGGACCTGGTAGAATCAGTTACCACTTACCACTGAGTGGAATTGCGGCTCACCTTACCGGACTTGCTGAATTCCAAGGCTAAAAGCTGACCCTAGGACCTGCTTAACTTTACAAGAGTTGCTTGGAATACAAGGCCACTTTAGACAAGGGTCCATGGAGCAGGGTCCAATGAAATCTAACATTACTATTGGTTATGATTTTTAAATTGGTCCCAAGGTCTTTAGATCATGGTTCAAGAATGCACGGCCACTTTAGACAAGGGTCCAAGGAGCAGGGTCCAATGAGATCTAACATTACTATTGGTTACGATTTTTAAATTGGTCCCAAGGTCAATAGTAAAACAAACAATAAATGACAATAGTAAAAGCAAACAATAGTAAAAATAAAAGTCACCAATATCTTGATATTGTGCTTACACTTGTGCATTGTGTGTAATTTTTTAAAAAAAACTTAAAAAAACTAAACAAATCATGAAAGAAAGGAAGAAAAGAGAAAAACCCAAAGGTTAACCTAATCCTCTCACATTTCAATCACATATTGGATCCTTGAATTGGACCCAAGCCTTTAGACACATTCATTGTACCTTAAGAAAAAGTTTTTAATTAAATGTGAAGAAGGGTCCAGGTTCAATTTGTTTCAAATTGGTCCCTGGGCTTTTGGTCCCTGGACCCTTGTCTAAAGCGACCCTCAGTGTCCAAAAATAGAAAATAAAGAACGCATAAGATTTGGAAATTTGTTTCCGCCCAGGTTCGAAACGGAGACCGATTGAACCTGGATGACGTGGCAACATCTACAGTGCGGAGAAGCGGTCGAGTAAATCTCATCCGTTCAATATGTAGAGCCTTTTACGGACTTCTGTCGTCGGGATCCCCAGACTGTTGTCGTCGCGAACCCCAAGCTTCTGAGCGGGGAAGCTGTGCTGCTTGAAGCGAAGAAGAGCGCAGCGGTATCAGGCGAGGTGATCTCGTGTTGCTCGCAAGGATCGGAACAATCTTTCCCTGTTTCTGGTTGATCATCAGGCCGACTGCCATGCCAGGCCAGGCATTGCCGCCGACTTGCACTTTTCTCAACGTCGGTCAGGTATGTCAATTTGTGTTTCCTTCTACCTGCCACAGCAGTGATATTCAACGCATTTTGAGTGCGTTTGTGTGTATGTATTGCGGGGTTTGGAAATTGTTGTTGTTACCGACAGAATGCTGCCATAGATTTTGGTCTCAACATATTCTTTTTTTTCGTGTTATGGCGGTTCAACAAATAGAATTCCTCTCTGTATGGAGTTCTCTGTCAAATGGAGCCAAGATCGTCTTAGATTTTTGGTGGCAACGAAGGGGAAAATGTTTGTGTGATATTGTTCTACAAAAAAAAAATTCCTGTTTATGAAGCTCTTTGAAATGGAAGCATGATCGCTTCTAGATTTTTGGTCGTCTCATCAGGCTGACAACGTTTTGTGGAGTCCTTATATATGAACCCCGGTGATATAATGAAATTCTGTTAGTACTATGGAAACAAGATTGCCCTAAATGTGGTTCTCCTCACGGGGATGATGTCGTGTGGTGCATGAAGGTTCTTGCCTGCTACCATAGCTGTGAGTGCATAGAATGCAGTAGCGGATGTGCTGAAATGTGTACAGCCCTTGTTGCAGCAGCTTGAATGAGGATACTGCTAACTTCTTTTGATTAGCTATGTCTCTTGATTGGCAGCCAACATCATTACTGAGTCTTCCTGATCCGTCCAGAAATGCAACAGAAACTCAGGAAACAGATTGAAATGCAACAGAAATTCAGGAAACAGATTGCAATGTAACAGGAACTCAGGAAACAGATTTTGTGTGATAATTTACCCAAAATTTTGGGTGGAATATTATCTATTTTGGGAACTGATGAAGTCAGTGGGGTAGTCACGTCATCTCATCATCGCTATTTGTGATGAAGATGATGGGTCTGACAGTTTGTGAGTGACTCTTACAAGGTTATGATTGCACTCATTGTTCTGTAAGTGTTGTTGTGGAGATTTCTCTGCGATCTCATAGATATGAATGTGTACAGCCCTGAATTAGTTCCTGCACATGATGCAGGCATTTGCCGGCACACAAAATGTATCAAGCTCACAAAAAGATGAGGCCTGGAAAGTCAATGTGCGGTTGCAAGGGTGTGATATGCAGCGTGGATATCTGTGCGGTAGCATGGAGGCTCTTAATGTGCCGTCTGCTGAGACCCCTGTCTGTTCTTGCTTTACCTCTTTTAGATTTCTGCTCTCCTACATGTGGCTTGTTTTCCCATTCCACTTTACACATCCTCAATGCTGATCCAATTATTGCGTTTTGAAAGTGATCTAGATGATATAGTAGCTGGACTTTCTAAGTGGCATTATTTCCAACCCTTTGTCTGATGGTTATGGACAGGATTTGCTGAAACTCATTGAAACTAATTGCAGGTGGTAACCTTTTGGGAAGGTGAAATTGTGGACAATAAAAACTACACCTTCTACACAGGAAAGTGGGAGGCAACGTAAGTTCAAGCCATTCTTTTGCATAGTGTCTTGGATTCTTCAATTCTTCCAAGAGAAGTGGATTTATGTATTTCTTCCTTGTCTTAGTCAGTCTCTTTTCAAGCATTTTGGTGTGATTAGAAGTAGTTGTGGCTTGGGATCAGGTGAACCAATATCTTGTGGTCTGAAGAAATCTGTCAGTCTCTCTTCAACTTGAGGAGCTTGCAGAAAACAGGCCTCTTCCTACAATTCCTTCAATCCTTTTGGCTCCCTAAGTTTTGTTGCTAAGTTTGTTTTAATTGCAGGAAAGAGACAGATGTGAAGCACTGGTCCAAGTTCTCATCTTTTGAAGAGCTTAGGGTAAGAGAAGCTCTGTCCTGCACCCCCCTGAGGTCACCAAGTGTTCCTGAAAGTAATTCAAGTGTAGATAATTGTCTCACTGCTTAAGCTCATGTTAACCACTCCTCTGCCTCCCAAGGATGACTCATGGGAGATAGTTGCTTATGCCAAACCTAGAGCATATTGGGTTGATTTGGGGTTGGTAGGAGGATCGAAGGTTTGTCCTTTATACTACCTGGTCAAGTGTAGGCCGGTTATTTAAGATAGGTTTTGAGACAGAGGTACCTTGAAGGTGAGTTTGCCAAAGAAGAACTCTGTGTTAATAGCACACTATGTGATGTTGAAATGTCCATTGTCTAACTGGCTGGAGACCTATCTAAGACTTTGTTTCACTTGATGGGCTCGCAACGAAGACAACTAGAAGCATGGACACAACATTGAGATGTTCTAGTAAGTATGAGCCCCAGAAATTTCTCATTAGATGGTACTAAAGGTATGATGAATGGAATGGGATGCAAATCTGATGAGTGTATATAAGGAGATTGAGGTGGGTACAGTGCCTTGCAGTGGGCAGGGCTGAGGAGTGCGAATAGATCCAAGTGGATAAGATGAGCTGAATAGAGTGCCACTCCTGAAAGTCTAACCAAGAAGGTCTAGAAGGAAACACAGCTTTAAGTGGAAAGAGCTGATTTCTATTGTGAGTAGGTTGAGCATGTCAAATGATACACAAGTTCATGAAGTCCATTTCATACCAGTGAACAGTGTGTTCTCCATATTATTGGACAAATGGTAATTCTGTCAGTGCAAGGACCTGTTCAGCTTGAATTGGTATCAAAATATCTGATCACTCTCTAGTTTGGAGTGGGGTCAGAGGGTGTTCATATAACAACAGGAGATGTATAAAAGTTCAACTGTCAGTAGCACAAAATAATTCAGAGATGAGATGATGCCGGGGTAGAATTTCTAAGTCATAATCAAATCCTTGTGTGGACAGATTGCTCACACAAACCATTTGTATCAAGGCAGGTTCCCATACTAGATTGAAACTCCATGAAGTTAGTGGCCACCATTTTGTTGTCTATGCCATCTGCTGTTGGTCTGCTCTGATGCTGTCTACTTGGACTATCTCATGAGTATGGTCCACCCCAGCATTTAATGAATGTTCTTTGAAATTCTTTGACTTGTTGATCGAGAATTGTTTCAGATGAGTTCAGTGATTGTCCAATAGTTAGTAGCATTTGTTAGCATTGCTTTAGTGATGGTGTAGGGCAGAGAAATGTGTAAATGTCTGCCAAGGAATCTGGCATTCAAAAAGATGTGGTACTGTGTGTTGCCAGTTGGGTGCTGATGAAGTCAGTGAGCAGTTATGGCAGCTCATCACTGCTATTTCTGATGATGGTGATGGTCTGACGCTTTGTGGGTGACGCTCATAAGGTGATGACTGCACTCAATGTTGTCTTACCTTCAATGTGTTGTGGAGATTTCTCTCCAATCTCATATAAATGATGTGTTGCCAGGATGATGTGCAAAAGGATGGGGGCAAGTCATTTGATCTTGCAAATTATCCCTACATGTTCATGGTGAGAATTACATTCTATTTGAACTTGTTTTTGGATTCATCCTAATAGTTGACATACATCTGAGTTTAGCTGCTTCTCTTTTCATATTTTTCAGCAGTGGAAACAGAGTAGTGAAATATTTTAAACTTTGTTGGTGATGCTGTTGTTTGCAACAGAGGTGGAAGGAGAAATTCTTTGTGAATGTTGGCACAGACTGTGGCTTGACAATTGCTGGCTTTTACTATGTCTGCTTCAGTCGTAGTGATGGCTCTGTCCATGGCTTCTACTATGATCCTAACAGCAGGTTTGTATGACTCTATTCTTGTCCCTAAGAGGAAATTCCTGTGAATTTCTAGATTGACAATTTATTGCAACCATGTGAGTGGTGACATTATTTGAAGGGCTTCTTTCTAAGGTATGGATCCTCCTGTACTGGCAGGGCTCAGAGGCTTTTGAAGTCAAAGAAAATCCTTAGTTTGAATTGATCTGTTGCAGTCCATTTCCAGTTCAGACCTTTTCTTAGGCAGCAAAGAGGATGACCAATGTAATGTATTGTTCTTTGCAGTCCTTATCAGAAGCTTGAACTGAAAGCAACAAATGAAGGTCGTGCAGGGTATAGTTTTGCAACCTACCAGTTCCAATAATAGGACAGCAGTTTCTCAGCATAGACCTTCATTAGTCTCCTCTACAGATGTTTGCAACTTGTGGCATCTGGGTTGGCTGCTATCCAGAAGCACCTCAGGTCTTGCTTTGAGTGAAAATGGTTTTGCTGCAAATTTGGACTGTGTGCTACATATGCAGCAATACAGGTCTTGCCTAGTCAGATATGTCTTCTCCAAGAGATTGTGCTAAGCTTCCTTATGAGTGAGCACATCCTCCAACTAATTTTGTGCCTGCTTCGTATACTCAGAGTAGGTTTTCTTTTGATGTCAATCATGTTTTCTCTTGAAATCCACCAGATGGAAACCTGTACATTTTTGCTTCTATTGAATTTCATAAGCCATGTGAACTATTTTGGGTGATCTTCATTTTCATAATTGAAGGTGATGGTCTCACACTTCGTGACCGTACTCATAAGGTGATGACTGCACTTTTTCTGTTATTGTTGCCTTTAAAGTGTAGTGGAGTTTGCTCTGCACTCTCACATGTATGTTTAGGTGATCTTCATATGTCAGCAATTCATTGCTTTGGTAACTGATGCTCAATCCATAACCCCATTGTTATGACAGCCTAAATTGACCCTGGGTTGTGATCTTTGTGGTTTACCATCTTTGTGCAGTCAATGTGGACATTTCAAGAGTGGTTGATGGCTCTTTGGAATCACAAATGGGATTGCTATATTACGCTGGTTTTGACTATAGTAGCTTTTCACTCTATATGGAGCTACAGCTTCCATTTAGGTGGTCACTTTGAATGATTATTGGTTTTCAGAAGTGGGATGTCCTCTATTATGATTGGTTTTTTTGGCATCATTAGTCTTGAAGAGACCTATATTCCATCTCCATGGATCTAATAGACATGATTGTATGGTTGATTGTTGGAATCTATTGCAATATCCAATAATAGACTTGTGATTCTCTAATGGTTTGTTGGACATTGCTTATGAATGTTCTAGTTATAAAATTCATTATGTCAAGGTAGAATTGGGAAGGCATCTTCATGGTTCATTGGCAAATATATGGCATTTGAAACCTGTACAGTACATGGAGCTTGGTTTTCCATGTGTGATTGTGGAGTTGCACAAAAGTGTAGAATAAAGTTGCTCATGCCTTGCTACATGAGAACCTTCTACTATTTATGGGAGAAGAGAGGAGAGTCCTTTAACCATTGTGTATTGCAAATAAAAGACTATAGAGTGGAGTGAAACATCACTGTAAAACCAGAGTTTCTATTTTCATTTTCAGTTTTTACAATAGTGTAAAAGTAAGTGAATATAGAAATCATCACTTGGAACATGCTCCCCCTTTCAAATTGGTTCTTTTAAGATATTGCTACCATTTCAGGTTCAGCATTCAGGTGCTGAATAATTATTTAATTTTCAAAATCCACTTTGGCAGAGTTAAAATAATAATTTATGGAGTTTTTGGCGTTGAATATATAGGCAGCTTCTTTGGAAGATTCTGTGGGACTTTGATTTCTAACATAATGAGGCCTTTTACAACATTTATAGGACTTCTTTTGCAAACATGGGGTGACATGATGATATCACCCACCAAATTGTAGCATAGAGAAATTGTTGTCAATGGCAAGTCAGTGTGTGTAAAAATGGCACCCAAAACTACAAAATAGAGCATTGTACATTGGAATGTGAAGGTTGTGACATATACTCAAGCTGGGCAGTTTGGAAAGATCATGGATCTTTTCTAACCCAGAACAAAGAAGAGGAAGTTCAAGCTTTGAAGTCAATGCACAAGCCTTATTTTTTACTGGCAAAATTTCATCAAAAAGTGAAATTACAAATAAAACGAAAATAATGTGATTTTGGAGGTTTAAATCCTTGAGAAAAAAAGAGAGTAAAAAATCACCATATTTTTACATTGGTTTTTCAGTGTGTAGTCATAAATATAGAAGGTTGATTAAAGATTTGTATTTCATATATGGTTTATAGCTAGATTTGGCTAAATTTTCTTGGGGGATGATTGACTTTTCTTCTACATCTTCCCGTGGATGATTGCAATTTATGCTACATAATTTTTATAAAAAAAATGTTGTGCATAAATGATTTTGATTTCTTAAATATGAATATTTTGAAAGAGTTTCTTGAAACATATATTTACACAATACTACATATTTTTGAGTCAATTTTGATTTTTTCCAACTTTTAATTAAAGTATTTCAAAAAGTTCTAAAATAAATAATGACCCAAGCAGGTGGGTCTAGCTCTTATTATCCAATTTGCACCCATTTGCTTAATGGTGATGACTAAAGTTATTTGTGAAAGGGTTTTTATATGATTGTTTTCCTTTTGATTCAATTAAAAATTACACACAATATTTTCTCTTAATTTCAATTGAAATTTTATATAAGCCTAGTTGGTTTGTGCACGGTGTAGGAGATTTATACAATATTTATGAAAATTGAATGCTTTCAACATTGAAGGAGAGGTCCAATCATGTTAACAAACCTCGTGAAAAGTATAAAACCATTGTTTAATTTCACATGTTTTTATAAATAATAAGTCAAATAAATGTTGAAAATGTTTGATGTATGAATATGCAACAATGTTTTTAATATATCATAAAAACATTTGAATGAATGTGAAACAAATCAAATAAATATAAAATTCCAAAAAAAAAACCACTTAAAAAAATTCAATATTTTAAAAAATAAATTTAAAAATTGATTTGAAAATGACATATTTATTTTTATAAATCCAATATACATTTGCATAATTATATAATAAAGCATCTTTTTTTAATCATAAAACATCATTTTACAACCGAGGTTTGTAAATATATAATGGCAAAAGGTCCTATTTCAAAGCTACCTACAAGTGCTTCAGGAGGCACCATTATTGGCTGTCAAAGAATGGTGTTAATTATCGAGCTTCATTAATTGTCATTTTCAGAGTGGTTTAGGGTTTATTATGCAGAAGAAGAAGAGGAAGCTTCTTGCTTCGTGGCTTCACTTTGTGAGTCTAATAGTAATTGTGATGGCGCGTATCGCGCGACGTTTAGTCCGACGCATGCGTCGACGAAATCCTCTTGCAGAAAATCTTCGACAAAGATCTGCAACCGATCGGCGATATCTCGTTTGAAAGTTTCTGTAATAAAGAGACGAGCGAAAGGGCGAATTCTCTGGGTGACAGGGAACACGCACAGAACAGGTCCTGAGATTTGTGGAGTTGCCGTATTCTCGACTCGATAAAAGTAGTTTCGTGTGTCGTTGGGTGCTTGTTGTGCGAGGTAATTCAAATTGGAATTGAATTTGGTGAATGGAAGATCCGTATCGATCCAATTGTCGAGTAGATAGTTTGAACTCCATAACTGACTGCCTGCAGGCGGAGCATCGGAGGCAGTGTTGGGAAACCACACACAGAAGAGCCTTGTTTGGGGAAGCAGTTGTTGGAAAGTTTTGTCAAAAGTGGAGACATCTTGTGGGATGAGATAGTCGCCGAGTTGCTCTACAAGCCATTGATCGAAGTTGGGTGGATCTTTCCAAGAGAATTCCGTTCGGATTTCCAGGATCACGAATTCTGATGTTGTTTCGCTCAAGAACTGCTTCACGTCTGTCAAAACGTTCACTACTGGGTAACTGGTGAGAGGGCCATGACATATCAATTTGTCTTGTTGTATACGAATGTCCAACACTCGTGCTCCCATCACAAGTTGGTTGTAGATTGATAGTTTCTGGCACCTTGCAAACGGTCTGGAGATGAAAGGGATCCCAATCTCGTTCGTCGCGGAATCGTGTGTTCCCGGCCACACTAAGTCTCGTACCTTGATCTTGTCAAGCGGCAACGTTGACATCCACTCCTTGCGATTGGCACATTGGTAGTTGCTTCCTGGGAAGCTCGTCCCGTCTGTCTTTTCCAACTGCTGCAGTTCCGCCTCCTCCTCTCCAACTTCCTTTTGCTTCGTAATCTGAGCCCCCATGAGTATTCGAGCTCTCTATTTGCTTGAATCTTTCTTTTCTTGTCGAAAATCAGCCAGAAGCTCTCTCTCCTAGTCCCAACACAGATTCTAGAGTCTTCTTTCTCCTCAATCACAATATTAGTTTGAAAGAAGATTTCATGCGTGCAATTGCAAGAGACTTAGCTGATGGTTTTATAGCCTGGAGTTGGAATCAAGCCATTTGCATGAAGTAAGAAACTGCAGATCTTCAATTGTTGCAATAAAATACTCAGAATCTTTCGTCTGGACTTGCCATTCTCTTTGCTTGCTTGCGTCTAGCAAATAGAATGTTCAAATCGCCTCAAGACCCCAAATCCTCAAGTGCCTACTGTTGCATCCAAGGATGTGTTCCCTCCTTTTGCACTGGATCTGTTTCAAACAAGATTCAAAATACTTCAGATAAATTTGGTTTCAAAAGGAGAGAAGAAGGGAAAAATAAGAAAAGGATTCAAGATTTCAAGCTCTCTATATATATAACCAGCTTCACATATATGTTAACCTTGATCCTGGAACCAACCCAGGCAGCAACAGTTCTCTCTTCCTGCATGGATTCCACACCAAACTTTTCCACACATGAACATTCAAAACAAGTGCTAGATGAGTTGAAAATTTCCAAAACCCCCCAGGCAGCTGACAAGGCCAAGAAAGTCAGATGTTTTCGTGAGTGATACTCACTCATGTATTAAGACCTGTTATGACTACTGCCCTTATTCTTGGCATTTCAGTTTTGCTATTGCTGGAACTGACACAATAGTTACCTTCAAAGTGTTACATATCCAGTGGATGTACACAGAATCACAGATATGTCTTCACAAGTTCTCCACAATTTCTCCATAGTACTAAGTGCTGATTTCTAGGCTCTCTCTTGGACCTTTGAACCTCTCTCTTACCCTCCTTTATGCAATGTTTTGTTGTGGGTAGTTTTTCATTTCTACAGGTTGAGTTCTATGACACTTTTTTTCCCATTATGTGCAGCGTCTAACCTGGAAAATCTGGTTGTCCCAAGTACTATGCAACCGTTTGTGCCATTGTACTGAGTTACCCAGCTTTTGATTATTAGTAAATCTGGCCAGGCTTCAAGCTTATGGGTTCAATGTCTGCACTAGTTATATAATTTTGCATTCTGGAGAGGGCTATATTGACTTCCTGATTATGCACTAACCACAAGAGAAAACCTATAATTTCAGGATGTTTTCAGATTTTCTCCTTATGATGCAATCCCATCACAAGCAATGGCAATGGCAATGGTGCCACCGTTGGAATCTGATGCTTGACGCCTTATTCAACGCTTATATGAACGCTTACGTCAAGAAGAAACAGAAGCACAGGTCTACTGTTGCCAGCAAAATTCTGTTCTTCCTTCTTTACCTCTATAGATCATGGCTTTGGATTCTGGTTTGTGAACTCTTCGCCTAACATCTGTCAATCGCTAGTGTTTTCTTTGTTGTCTGCTGCTCATCTTATCTCTGCATTTTGAGGCCTGCAGCTTCCAAGAAATGAAAAAAGTTTCTGACTCATGTGATTCTTGAACAAGCAGTAGAGGTTGGAAGGGGGCAACTCCAAAACAAAGGACGTTGCCCGGGTGATGTAGGGTTCTGTTCTGCCACTTACAGTTTCAAGCCGGTGTTGACGTCAATGGCAGTGCTAGGCAAAGAGGACTGATTGCTATGCCTAAGACACTAGGACAATTTCTAGATCAGACGTGTAAGTCAACATCGGTTAGCTTTTTTACCAAGTCTTTCAAAAGCATTATTCTCCTACAATGATCCTCCCGTCCTCAATTCTGATGCCTAGAGGAAAAAAAATATCTCTCAGGACTCTCTCTTTGCACCGGATTCGCTACTCCATTCCCCTCTCCCACACACCCACATCAATTCTTGAAAAACAAAAAAACTTCTCTTCCTCAATCCTAATCACTGCACAAAAAAATTCTCACAACACTAGTCACGACTCCAACTGTGCATGATTCCATCCAACTCAGAACACTGCAATCTTTCCTCATCATACCAAAATAAAAATTGACAACAAATTGTTTTCAGAGCTGATACCGGTAAGGAGGTACTTCCAAAAACGCACATACATATATATATATAGCTCCTCCTCCTCGTCCTCCGACTCCTATTTTCTTCCTCGTTGGAGCACCTAAATTGCTCAAATGACTTGGACACTCCGCATGCATTCACATGCAATCAGGGATGCTTGTGAACCCGAGCTCAAATGCGTTGCAGATGTGATGCAATCGCAAGTGTGATGCAAATGTGTTGCGAGAGAGAGAGAGAGAGAGAGAAAGAGCGTGCGAGACTTGGGTGATGAAGGGCGTGTGTGTCCTTCTTCCGGGCATCCGGACTGAGGTAACAAAAGCTGCGAGTTTGAGCTTTTAAAGTGCATTTCCACAACCTTGGAGGGTGAAAAGATGCAATCTTTTTGGACATAGGGTAAGTAAAGGAACCCCAAGAGTTGAGTAAAACTAATTACTTGAAAGTTGGTTTTTGTAAAGAGGGAAAAAAAAAGGGGTCCAAATTACAAACATGTTACAACCCCGCCTTGTTTTTTTTCTTTTTTTTTCAATTCCACACAAAAAATCAAATACCTTTTTCTAGGCTTGAGTGCAATACATTAAACTTTAAAGGTTGGTTTAAGGTTTTTTATAAAAAATTAGGAATAAAAGGAAGTTCGAAGAATGATTCCCTTTTGAATTCCAAAAATTGAATATCTCTTCTTCAAGGGTTTAAAAAAATTCTAATGCATTCTTAAACATTTAGGTTATAATTAAAAAGTCCTGGAAAAATATTTTAATTTTCCAAATTCCGTTTAAATGTAGTGTAAGAGTGAGGCTTTTTCCATATAAGGAGCTTTTATTTGAGAAAGTCATAAAACTTGGAAACAATTTCTCCATTTTGGGTGTGGAGTAGGCCTGTCCAAGTAATTCATGATTGTAGTAATGGGTGAAATAAAAGGGAGGAAGAAGGCTTACTCACAAAGCTTATATGGTGCCTTTTAATCAGGGAATGAGGATACCTCAGGTTTCCATATAAGAAGGTTTAAGTGTGGTCACATATTGCAAGTTACAACTCTTGTTGTGCAAGGTTTGGTCTGGTGTTTTTTTTTTTGTCCTTTTGGTGATATGAAAAATTTGGAATTTTTCCAAATGTTTAAAAAAATTAGACAAGCTTACACTAGAGAAATAGAGGTTTCTCAAAAAAGAAACAACAAATAGTTGTTAGAGAAAAACATTAGTCCAAACCAATGTTTTTTTATTCCAATTTTGTGATGTTGTTCAAGTGACAACCATCCATAAGTATAGTTAGCCAAATTTGGAGACATTGAAAACATGAAAGTAGACAGTCTTAAGCACCATATCATATTGTAGGCAATTTTGGTGATTTTTTAAAAGAAAAAAAAAAATTGGCCAAATTTTTGAAGATAATAATTTGTAATAGAATATTTTTCACAAAATGGTAAAAAAATCACCCCACCAAAAGAAAAAAAACCCTAATCCAAACCAATCTCAGTCAGGTCTAGGTCTTCGAACTACACTTGGAACTCCAATCCTGGAACCATCCCAAATAAGGCTCTAAGACTGTAGGTTTCAGACCACTTTATCTAGTCACTACCCAATGGCCCATAACATAGTACATTGCATTGACATCCATCATTAAAAGGTTTATAGTTCACTAGTGTACATTATCGTATCATCCATGTGCGCCATCAATTTATGCTTATGTGCAAAAGGGCTCTTGACATTTTCTTAGCGGGTGGAAACTATAATCATTACAAGTTATTGATGAATAAAGTGAAGGCAAAATGCCCTTGCTTTTGAGCCTTAATTTCAACCTTAATCCCGATTGGGGCCCCAAATGCTATTATCTGCAAAAGCAAAAGGAGCAAATTTTATGAAATTTGGGTGTCAAAGGTTGTTGGCATTGAACATTTGTTGCACAAAATTAGTCAAGGTTTTGCTTATAGTTATAATGATAGTGAAATCGTATATAAACTGAAGTTTAAATTAATTATTTCCACCAACATCAGAAGTAAAAGGAATTTCACGACTTGTTAAATGCCAATCACTGGATGCCTGTTATTCCTGTGTTGTGGATGAATTATCTCAACTGAGTTAATATTTGGTTTCACATTGGTAACCAATTTTGTGAGAAATAGGTCTTATATATAGGTAGATAGGTAGAAAAATAGGTAGGAAAATAGGTAATTATTAGATATGTAGATGGTCTATACATAGGTAAGGGCTGCTTTTACTACCTACCTACTAACAACCTGCTTGTGGGTTGTTAGTAAGTAGGTAGAAAAAAAGCAACTGAGCTAGTTACCATGGTTAATTAGGGAACTGGAACCCAACAGATAATTGTTTCCTGATCACTTACCATTCATCCTTCATGGTGCACTGGTGGGTGCTGGTTCACTGTGGTTCTTTTTTGACAAATGTTTTAAATCTGAACACAATTTATGATCAAATGGGTTGAGTTGATGCTAAGTTTTGCTTCACCTACAGATAACTTTATTGAACAAAGGACTTTCAAAGGCCCTTCTCCCTATCATGTCTCCGTTCTCAATAGTCATTGTGTGTTTTAAGATAGGGCAAGTAGGTACATACGCTAGTGGATGCTTCTGTGGAGCTTGAAAAAGTCGATCATGTTGTGGCTTTCAGAATGCAACAATCCACATTGATAGTTGCTGTAATCTAGCTCAATTCTTGGTGAAGCACCAATGAGGTCTTTTGCATCGGCTACAGCAGCTGAAGTCATTGCACAAGAATATCCCCAAACACAAAGAGAAGGTGCCATGCCATACCAAGACGACATAATATTAACACGCAACAAGGATGCTGGGAATTTCGCACATTCTCCTCATGTGTACCTTTTATGTCCATTCCTAAAGAAGAGGAGTGTCATATACGGCTTCCAAGTGTTGACCCAAAAACTAATTTTGTGTTTTTTGGGGGCTAAAAATTTCATGAAATTTTGCCAAATTTTCTCCAAATTTTGACCCAAAAAAATATGATTTCGACCTGTACAAAGGATTTTTCACGGAAAAAAGGCCCAAAATTTCCAGATTTCAAAATAAAATAAAATCCAAATTGCCATATTTTTATGATATGTTCTAGTTGGTAGCCAACAATATAGAAGGATTCTGATTTTTTTTCTACTTTCATACCTAGTATGTAGCCAAATCTGCCTATTAAATAATCTTATGGATGATTGTCACTTCAGGTACATCACAAAATTGTGGAAAAAGAAACCTTGGCACTTCAGCATATTAAATATTATTATCAATGTTTTTGGCCTGCATTACAAAATTATTTATGTTTTTGACATGAATGAATTAAAGAATAAATTGTTCTTCATCCATTTTGATGCACATCATTCATTTGCTACATTTCTTGGTTCTTGTTTGGATGTGCCTTTATATGAATTCTTGATTTTTGTTTGTCAATAAGGTTTGATATGCCATTGAGACAGAACTACTCCTGTGATTTTATGAAATAATAACAAATTTATCATCCATCTCCATCTTGTGAGTAATCTAGTTTTTTTTCACAATCTCTTTTTGTATTGATAGAAAAAAACAAGGTTCCCATGAACTGCCTATTGAGAATTTTTACAAAAGTTTCTCCAGTTAGTTAGTGGTTAAATGGGGATAATAAAAATAATGATCAACCACTTCCTTAAAAGAATTAAGAAACAACTATTCTCAAGATCAATATACCACACCAAAGGAATAATATTTCATTTTTTTAGTTTGCATCATTTGAAAAACATAATTTCAAAGTGAATGAGACTTGGACCTCCTTGCTGTTATCAAATTCTCAAATTTCGATATGTTTCGAAATAAATAAAAAATTTCTTGAAGGTTTAAAAATTAATTTTATTAGTGCCAAATCTATTAAGGTGTTATGACAAGATTTTAATAGAAATGCTTAATTGAACAAAAATTAGTGTTAGGCAAATATTTCATTTTGTTAATAACCATCAGATTTGGCTTTATAATGTTTCAAAACAGAAAGTCATGGGTTCTAGCTTTTTGAAAATTTTAGAACCAAAGAACCACTAGTTATGGTTGTTTCAAAAAAACCTCAAGAAACCAACTATAAATTAAAGACATGTCCTTCAGGAGCATAACATATTTAGGGTTTCCTTTTTTTACGCTTTTTACATGCTGATGAAATTGCTAATTTTTTGGCATGTTGTCCTTGAAGGAGGAAGGCAATGGTTGCTAGTAGTGGCATTGTTAGTATTTTGATTTTTTCTATACCTTGCTTGTGTGTATGCTTGGTGTGCTAGTTGACACTAGTAGAAATCAGCCAAAATGTATCCATTCCATTTGCGATTACATGCAACTTGTAGTCATTAATTATGATTAGGTTTGGAAGTATTTGCAACTATAAGATCAAATTATTTTGGTTATTCTTATAACTTTGATGCAACTATTGAAAACTTCATCCTATGGATTGCATGGTTTTTAAATTTATTTTCATCCATTAATAGGTCGATATGTCCCATTCGTCACAATAATCATCAAATTAGTTGCATCTTAAAAGTGTTCTATGGTGAATCTAAATATTAATATTTGAACTCTAAAATTTGTTATTCAAATCTAGAAATTCATATTTCAATTCTGAAAATGATATTTGAAATTCAAAATTGAAGTTTCAAGTTTTAAATTTTAAATTTTTATTTTAAAATTTTCATTTGCATTTGAAAATTTGAAAAATAAATTAAAAGTCATTATTTGAGTGTGAAAATTGTTATTCCAATTTTGAAAAACTTTATTTGAATCTAAAAATAAGTATTCGAACTCTGAACATTGATATTTGAACCTTGACAATTCTTATTTCGATTCTGAAATTATATTTGACCCTGAAAATTGTTGTTTGAATTCTAAAGCTTTTAATATGAATTCTTAAAATTGTTAGTTGTATTCAAAAAATATGTTTGAGTCTGAAAGTATAATTCCAATTATGAAATTTTTATTTAAACATAAAATTCAATGTTCAAATCTAAAAATTGCTATTGGAATTTTTTAATTATTAAATTTGGAAAAATCTGAATCTGAAAATTGTTATTTCAATTCTTTAAAATGCTATTTGAATTTTTATTAAATTATTAGAATATTAATTTTTTATTTAAATTCAAAAAAATTATTTAATATATAAATTGATATTTGAATTCTAAATAATTATTTTCAAATCTACAAATTAATATTTCTTTTCAGAAAAATATTAATTGAATCTAAAAATGGACAATGTTTCTTATAGTTCTATTTCACTCTGAAAATTGATATTTCAATTCTGAAATTTTTATTCAAATTGAAAAAAATTATTTTATTTGAAAGTTGAAATTACAATTCCAAATTATTATTTTGGATTTTCTAAATTAATATTTCTATTCAAAGAACTATTAAGTGAGTCTAAAAACAAACATTCTACTTTTGAATATTTTGATTTGAATCTCAAAATTGATATTTGAAATCTGAATTATTTTGTAATCTAAAATTAATATTTCAATTCAGTAAATTATTGATTGAGTTTAAAATCATTTTTCTACTAGTGTTATCCATAGTAAATGGCTTTTATAAGTAATAATAAATGATTATATTTATTAATCATAGGTCACACTAAGTAATTATTGTTACAACATAGATTTTTACATTATACAATTTATATTCTTATAATAAAAGAAATAAATACTATAATGATTATTACATTACTTTAAAATCATTTTAATTAATTCATATAAAAATTAATTATAATTTATGCATAATTATTTTCTAATTGAACATAATTCTTCACAATCTGTAATTTATACCTTTAAATCTGAATTAAAATTTTGGAAAATTATAATTCAAGCAATTATTGTAATGATTGTAATTTCAGGAATTATTATACAATATTTTAAGTTTCTAGTTTTTTGAATTTCTTATTACTTTTTATGATAAATATTCTTATAATAAATTTACAGTGATTAAAAAATTAATTTTATGTTTAGAAAATTATTTTATTTCTATTTAATAATTACCCGTTAGAAAAAATGTTTATTTGACCAATAAAAAATTTCACAATAATAAAAGTAGTTATATAGTAATTAATGTAATTAGTTGAAGATTAGTTTTAAAAACAAAATTGTAGAAATTTATTTTCTAATAGCAATTGTTAGTTGATTATCTATAATTTGAAAATAAATATTTTAAATATTTTAAAATTAATTATATTATCTATAATTCAACCAGATTTTTAAAAGTAATAAAATATTTTCAAATATTTTATTTATTTATTTATCAATGAGTTATGTATTGACAACTTTTGAACAACTAGACAGGTAGTTAGTTAAATATTAAGAAGTTATTAGTTATTTAAGTAGTTGATAATGAATATTTAATAGTTGGAGTGTATAGTTTATATTTTAAATATATGTTAAATTTTATTATTATTAAATAAATGATTATCTAATTATCTAGTGACCCATGTACTTGAATTGTTTAGAAATTAAAAAAACTAAAAACAAAATGCATGAAGAAAGTTTTGGAGTTACAAGTTAGTTTGTGAAGAAGTTGTAATTTCAGAATTTATTGCATATTATTTGTTCTCCATTCTTATTTTGAACACTATATAAACAAGAAGTGTGGTCAACCAATTTCACATTAAAAAATTTGTGCACATGGGATGAACCAATCAAAAAGTTTAACCCAAAACAAAATATGTACAATTTTAAATTACCTACCTCCCCAACCAACTTATCTACCTAACTAGGTATGTATGTAATTTGACCTAACCACCTAGATCGACTTATGTACCTACTTATTGAAATACCATAAGTAGGTATTTAGCTTAGGAAGGGAAGACCTACCTACCTACCTTTTTACTTAAGTAGGTATGTAACCTAGGTTTGTAAGCACTTATTTATGTATTTACCAACTTCATATTAATATTTTGTATAAAAATTCACTATAAAATGCCATGTGGCATATTACATTAGGCCATGTGTCATAATATAAAATCATCTAAGCATTTGAACGTCCTAGATTATTTAAATATAATAATAATATTTATATTTTAAATAAATAAATATTGGAACACATGGCAACACATCCTTTACTCTCAATTGTGACCAAAATTGTTACGTCTTAATCACATGTGACAATATATATAATGGGGTCAGAGGATGAACTTGTATTTGCTGACTTTTTCTTTCATCCAATACTTCTTGTCGTTTACGATTAATATCACGTGCGACTTGTCCAAGGCAACTAAGGAGATTTTAGTTGCAAATGTTGCTTGTGATCAAAATTTAGTTGTAGAGACCAATAAAAAATACACGGTTTTTTTTCTAGCATGATAATTTTTTTGTGGATGCTTTATGCAAAGGCTTTTGTTTAAAGGAAATGCAAAAAGGAATTGGAGCAAGGGATTCAAGGCAAACAAGGTTCTTAGCAAAGGAGGATGTAAAGAAGCTGAGTACAATGTGTTTTGTAAGATGATGTTTTGATGCTATCGGTTGAATCTATCATTTTCACAGAGGTTGTAGCCAAATTGATTTCACTGCATAAATAGTCTTTTGTGAAATTGTAGAGCATAACAATGTCAACAATCGTTTTTGTCTTCCCTAACCTAAAACCAAAGAACTAGAAAGAATGGGAGGGACTAGGTTTAGGAATCTAACAAGTCCCATACACAAAGTCTTGGGTTGAAGTTTTCTTTGTTGTGGGATCATTGAGTAAGGGTGCCTTGTTTTGGGACTTCATTGTTGAAGAGCTGAGGGTGTAAATTTTGGGTTGCTATGTTGTGAAAATGGGATGATATTTGTCCATAGACTCAAAAGGTGAACAGAAAGCACTTTGATCCATTGTTTCCAATCTATGGTTGTTGAGGATCACAAGAATTTGTGTGTGTTGATTTTTAAGGTTTAGTGTTGGTCACTAGGAGTATGTTTCCAAGAACCTATAAATAAGATTTAGCCAAGTTTGTAGATAAGTTATGTATTGGAGTGGTAATGCAATTAATCTTTTTGTGCACCATTTTTTGTGTTAGGCAATGCAAACAATACAATAGATAGATTTACAGAGCCCCAATTGTGGTCACACAACAACTTTCATTAAAGAACTAATAGTTATAAAGGTGATATTTTGGGGGGGGGTTGAAGAGCAAGTAGTGCAAGCCTCAAAATGAAAATTTTTATGACTCCTAACATTCTTGGGTGATAATCAGAAATAGGAACAATAGACGATAGACCCCATGGATATTAGTATGGTTCTTAGGACTCATAACCATGATTCTTTCAAAAATCAAAGATCTATTTTGGTATGAACATGGTTTTAAAAAATTGAAAAAAATCAAATAACCACTACAAGATAGCTAGTTCTTTATTGATCTTTAATGAAAATCACAAGTTCTTTAAGGTCTTTCAAATAAATGGGATTGATGATTTTTCTAATTTTGATTTTTTTCAACTTGCAATTCTTTGATTTTAAAATATTGAAATAGCTAGAATAAATGGTTATTTAAAATTTCTAATAATTGCACAATAGTGATTTTAACTAGTGTTGGATAGTTCTCATTTTTTCATGAGAATTGTCAGTTTTGGTCATTAACCTTGTATTGGACAAGTTTGTTTTGAATTTTAAAAATTCTCTTTAAAGAATTGGCTAGAGTTTCAAAAAACTTAAAAATAAATTATGTCCAATTTTCACAAATGTGTTAATTGATGAGTTTCAAAAGTGGTTTTCGCAACTTGTTTTTGTTCAAACTTTCACATGTTCATAATTTCTTGTTTTTCAAATTCATCCTTAAATCCCTTTGATTCTTTTTGAAGTGTACATTCACTTTAATAAACTCTACTAAATTAGAAGGTGTTTTGTAATCAACTCTTGAATTACTAGGTCAATTTTTGTTAGAAAATAATAACTTTTTAATATTCTTTGATTATAACTAGCATTTTAAAAAGCTACAACTTTAAGATTAATGAGTATACTGGCTAAAGAAGAATTTTTTTCAATTTTTATGTGTGACCTCATAATGCTTAATATTATAAGCAAAAAAAATCATTGTAGGGAACATGGATTCATGTTTTTGTCACCATTGCAAAAGACATTTTATTTCTTTCAAATCCATTTGGTATTTTTAAGATTTCAATAGTTCTCTATTAACCAATTCCTTGGTTGGTTCACTTGTGCTAATAGTAATTTCAAAAGCATTTAGACTACAATCTTCAATGACCTTTTCCTTTGTAGAAGCACTTCCATTACTTGCCATTGGATGTAAATGATAATAACATTTCACAAGCATAGGATATAATGATTTTTTGTTGTACTCTTCAAGAATAAAAATATTTTGTTCATGACCCATGAATGAAGATATCAAACAAAAACTTTTAAATCTTGAATCTAACATTAAGGAAAACACTTGATAAACTACTTTTTTTTTTCATATATTTTTTTAAATGAAAGGAATGAATTCAACATACCACACATTCCTTTTTTGATGTTAGACACAAGTAAAGACAATTCAAAAGTAACTTTAAAATCATTGTTCATAAGATTGTTTACAATTGATGAAATTTTAATTTTTTCCCTTTTCATTAAACTTATTAATGTGGCAAAGTTTGAAGCATCACTTAGTAACCAATGGTCATTAAATTGATTTAAAACACAACCAATGATAGTTGGAAATAAACAATCAACAATGTTTTAGGAAATATGTCAAGTAAAAGGAGCTATAATTGGACCAAATATTCAAATTACAATCTATTGTTATAGCAAAGGACAATTGCCCTCTAAAATAACAAGGCTTCTTGAAACAAAATAACTTTGTTTGCAAACATATACACAACCAACATTAAAAATTGTTAAAATTTTTGGAAAATTTAGAAAAGTTTTGGAAATGAAAATTAATAAAAATATATATTACTTTTTAAGATTTGATTACTCAACTTTCTTGGGCAAATTTTAGAATTCATTCAAGGTTTGTTCCATCCTTGTTTGCCTTTTCTAGATTTTTTGGGCCATGTTATGCATTTTTGTAGATTTGATTGAATAGCATATTTAATTTTTTTGCAAAAACACATTCTTGTTTTGTTATTTCCACCAAATTGGGCAATAGCTCTTGTGAAAAGAACTTTTTTTGAAGGAACACAACGCTTAGACATAAATGCATTGCAAAACAAATTTTTAACCATGTATTCTTCAAAAATTGAATAGGTAGGTGAATTTTGACAATCAAAAGGCCAAGGTTTTGTAGGAATTTTTTTTGTGGCACATCATCTTTTTAAAGGATCTTTTGCACCAAAAATTCAGATACTTCATTATTGAACACATTATTTTATTTTTTTGCTAATTGTTTTTCCAATATCCTCACTACACCAAAACATGACAGATATGACTACACCCATGACTGGGTTTGTAGTCATATATGCCATTCATGATCACATGATTATGTAGTCCATATGGACATGTCACTTTTAGTAGTTGTAAATGCCATCGAATATTATATATATATATATAATCTAGCCATTTGGTTGGTAGGTAAGGTGCAACAAGGTGATACAACAAGCAACTAACAACAAAATGACAAAAAAAAATGGAGCCCAAGCATTTGCTTGTTTATATTCATGGAATGCGGAGATACCGCCATGCACACAATGGCTATCAGGCACTGCCCTTAACCCTAATTTTCAAAATAAAAAATCCCTAACCTAAAACCTAGCTTAACAGGCCTTATGAATCACCCTACACCCTAAATGCTAACATAGACCCCTATTATTGAGAACCAAAACCAAGTATGTCCTAATAATCCTCTTGAAGGTTTTCAGTCTTTTAACATTTAGATACCTTGGCCGATTCTCATAAGGCACCATTCTCAGCCCAGTGAGAACCAACATGTCAATTTTCACTTAGGGTATCACCATTTGCGATACCCATCGAATTTAAGGGTGAGAACTCACCTCATTTTTGAGAGCCACCCAACACTGACCTTAATCTCTATTAGCCTGCTTGGACAGCATTAATCATACTTTTTGGCCTCCAGAGTCCCCAGTTGATGCAAAATCACAATGGTTGGTTGCAAGTCCCATTCAAACCATTTCCTAGTCTAGACTCTTGACCTCCAAATTGCTCATTTCATAAAATATTAATAGATACCAAGTGGATTTGAAATTGGAAATTCAAGCAATACAGTAAAGATATTTGCTGATTTTTTTTTTTGAAAAAATAGTATAATGCTGCAATGTAACATAATTTGAACAGACATATGAAGATTGAATAGGCCTGTTTTTGGTTGCAAGATGCACTTGGCATACCTCCTATTTTGCAGCTTCTTGAGGAGAATCATTTGAGCAGATGATCACCTTGTTTTGATTTTGGGTTGTAAGCAGTTTTTTCTCGTGCCAGATTTTGAACTGTTGCGAAATTCTGGGAATTTTATGTCACAAATCCAAAGGTTTTCTGAAAAAAAAGTTATCAAATTTTGAAAAAAACACATTAAAAATATGCCAGATTTCTATACAGGTTCAAGTAGGTAACAAAATATATATAAGGATGTTTAATCTTTTTCCTTTCAAACTTGGCTAAATTGGCTTATGGATTATCAACACTACATCACAAAATTGAAAAAAGCCATTAGTAGTAAGCAAAGGTCTTTGACAAATAGTACCCATTAGGCCTCCACAACACACATAACGACCACAACAAAAGCCAATGCCAGATCCTGAGCAGAAGCGTGGATTTACTTAGTTCTGTTGATCAGAGCACATTTCATCAATAGAGGATAACCTGCAACCAATGCAACCTCCCAGCACTGAGACAATACGTGTGACATATTCCAGAGCTTTGGATTATGAAACACTAGCAGATTGATGAAAATAAAACCACTGCATGAATGCTGGAGGGATCTTGTAAATGAGGGTGATCCTTCCAACATCCTCTCAGGAAAAATGCATCAAGGACTTTGAAGTGGTGTAATTATAGAGTGCTTTTCAATTTTTGATTCCAGCGACCGCAAAGTGTAATATTGCCTTGTAGAGTCAACACCAACTCTTTGATATACTTTCAAGAATTCTCATCATGTTGCATCTTGCAAGCGTGGCTATTACTACTTGCATCAGTTGAAAAGTGAAAGTCAGCCAGTAATGTTATGCACTCTGTAGATTTGTTGCTCAATCTTTGTATGGAAACTATACCTTCAAACTTGTCTGCAGCTTGAATTCCTAATTAGACTTGCAGACTTGATCATCAACTGGACCTAGTAGGTCGATATTCAAGCTCCAATATGTCCTGCAGCTTCAACCAACTGCGCCACCATGAGGCACTCGTCACATTGCTATGTTATGACTCAATATGGGGCTGCTGGGCATAGCTGCAATAAAACTAACGCAGTGTTGGCTCAAACTAGGTTGTCAGCAGCCATCTCCCATCTTTGCATGAACCAACATTGTCCACTGCAGTTTAGCAGCATGTTAGTGTGAAGATGATAATAAGCAAGAGAAGACATGCATCATGATGGACATGGAAGGTGTAGATATACCAGATTTGGATCTGTACTAGATAGGGAAGCTAGTAAACTCCATTGCCTCCTGGTCCTTCTCTGCAGCTGTTAAAACCTGCACTGGTTTTTTTAGTGTACTTGGAGAGCGCCTTACTTGGTGTAAAGAGTCGGCAGGATTTATGAAAATGTAATTGCCCACCTCCATGGGCATTACAATTCTGAAGAGCTCATCATTGTTTTTTCCTGTCATGCCTGATTTGGGTATCAGTTGGGTACCCATGGGGCCTGGGGGCTTTACCCTGTTTCCCAAAACTACATCTTCCCTCCTTGAATCCTGCTTGCAACAAAAGAACCAGGACTGCCAACAAAGGCACACACATATACGATGGTCCACATTTTGCTCCACCCCACCCAGAATACACACGCACACAAAAGAAGCTGGAATGCAGAGGATGTGAAGAAGAATGCTGCATCTCTTTCATATTCACAGATGGACTGTAGCCAGTGCATAGCATCTGTCCCACAAGGGTCTGCATGCCAATGTCTTCAGCCTTGGCTACTTTTAGGGTTTTCTCATAGCATTGCCTCTCACACTCTGCCACCACTTAGGCAAAACCACAAATTTTTTGCATTTTGAAGGGCAAATTGTGCATGTGCTCGTGTGATTGTTCTTGTAATTGGAGTCTTTGGGAAGAAAGTCCACATTGTTTGGTATTATGAGGAGGGATACTATTTGTGTATGAAGTTTGGCATGTCCAATTATAAGATGCACTTCAATTGCACATACAAGGATATGTGTTTTGAAGAGGCTAGACTATTTTGTCTTGACCCTTCCAAATAGGCTAGTTGATGATTTTGTTATTCTTTGTTTATGTTTGTTATTTTGAACTTTTAGTTTTGTATGTACTTTGAAATTTTACTTTCAAATGAAAATTTGAATTTGGAAAACATTTTGAAATATGTAAAACATCAAAGGATAAAATTTTGAAGGTTTATAAATGGCATGGTTCCCATGTTATTCCCAAGACTTTAGTCTTGTTTTATGACTATTTGCAACCATAAAAAAAGGTTATGATAGGGGGACAATTGAATTTCCTTCTAGTTGGGTCTATTTTGCTTTTATTTTTTAGAAAGTATGTCTTAAAGGGATTTCAAAATAAGTTATCAAAGCAAGCATCAATATCATTTCTACAAACAATTCAAAGGTAGAAAGATCAAGGAGGGACCCACAACAACTCTCAAAAACTTCTTTCTAAGTGGATTCCCAAGGTTTTTCAAAACATGAAGGCATTCAAGTGGTATGATTTAATTCTTTCACTTAGGTTATTAACTTTATTTCTTTAAGTGGGATTTTGTTTATTTGTGAAATGCATTGGAAATTATTTATATAATATAATTGATTGAACAAAGGCTTTTCTTGCCATGTAATTTACATTAAACACTCCTTCCAATTTGTGTAATTACCAATGAAACTCTTTCACAAAATCAACCTTGAGTTCATAAACAATTTTTTTCAATTATCAAAACATCCATCAACTCCTAGCCAATAGAGTGTATAGTTGAACCTACGCATGGAAGTTCAAACCTTTTTGGAAAATTGGCATGAAATGGTTTATGCACATGAAACCACAAGGTGCCCCCAACATGTGATGTTATAAAATGTGCTGCATTTGAAGAGTTTCATGTCAACTTGCCATGGGGTTGTGGAACAAGTTGTAAGAATATGCAAAAATCATTTACACATGAGCATGAAAAGAGTAATGATTATGAATCTACATTGGTTCAAATGAAGGCCTTCATTTTCTATTGCAACTAGTTGGGTTTCAAATTGTTGACATGTTCAAAATGAAATTTAATGAGAACATGTTAAGATAATTATTTTCAAGATCTTATATTTCATTGTCATTCAAAATCATTCAATTGTAGGTTTTGAAGTGAATGTCAATTCCTATGGGCCTTGAATACCCTAACATGTTTGTCAATGATGAGCATGGAGTTCACACCATGAAGTTAGTTGCATTGGAGTTTTGGTGGGCATTATCAAAGCACATACATATGAAGTTCAATTTATTTTTCATCTTTTGGTTGATGTTTTTATTGAATTGGGAATTTCAATGTGAGATGGTTAATATTTGAACAATTGGGTCCATTTTCAATGCATTCATTTTTATATTGAGGAAGCTTTTTTTAATTTGATCATGTTCCCAACTTTGGAGATTGAACATAAATGTAGATCTTTTTATATTTCAAGCTTGGGTGGATGGTGGCTAAAAATCCACTATTACAAAACTAGGTTTTTCTACTAGATTTTTTTTTTAAAATACCCAAAATGATGGACATAAAAAAGGTCACCCTATCAATATGGACAAGTTCATTTGGACTCATTGCAATGATTAGGGTAATCTTTTTGATTGGCACAAGTAAGAGATTATTTGACTAGTCATTTTGATTATTATATGGTAAACCATTTGAATCATTTATGTCAAGGTGGACAAGGTAGTCAATTTAAATAACTTAAAAATCATGAATTATATTAGTGGTGAATGGCAAACAATGACATTGTGAGTAGATATCATCTTATGCACCATGGATGGATTTTTTTTTATCAAAAGCACACATTGGAAAAATGCATGGTGATGGAAACCAAGTATGTGCAAATAGTTGTGGATAGTTTGAAAGAAAATTTTTGTAACCTTTCAATTTTTTTATGCATTGAAGTTCTACAATCTCAATAATTATCAATGTGATGAAGATAATCATATCAAATGCTGAAGTAATAATTGAACAGATTGATTTCTTGAAGTTTCAATTGACAAACATATGAAGTGATTCATGCAACGTTGATTTGTTTGCATTGACACAAACTTTGAAGCATGAATGTGAAAACAATTCATTGTTTGAAGCATGGGAACTTTGTGAAGGCATCACCAAGTGGTATATCAATTATTGGTCACATCTCATGAAAACTTTGGCAAAAGTACTTGTGGTTCCTTCAAGTATTGCAATTTGTGGGAACAATTTTTCAAAACAAATGTTATCAAGAGCCATTTATGAACCTCAATGAAGCTGGAAACTTTGAATGCTTTGATGTGAGGTCATTATGTGACATAAAGGTGGAGAAAATGGATTGGAAGGTGGTGTTTGAAATGTGGCACAACATGAATTTATTTTTTTAATCTTATTTTTTGGATTAAATTTAAGGAAAAATTCCTTCATTTTTGTTAATTTGATATGTTTTGGTGGTCACACTTGTGTGTGAAAGCTCAAAATTTGGTCAACATGTCACTGGAAATGCATTTGTTAAAATTGTTCAAAACATTAAAATGCAAAATGAAAATTTTTTGTCCTCAGAAAGGTACGTAAACCTATAAAAGTTCACCATTGAAAAAGGGTCTATCTTTAAACCCTTTCAAGATTTGAATTCTTATGACAAGAGCACTAGCATGCAAAACTACTACAAATCATGGAAGGTTCTAACTAAAAATCATTAAAAAAAAATCTTTTTATATTTACAAACACAAAATGGGAAAGAAATAGGGATGAAGGTAAAAAAAAAAGATTTGTCAAATCCATAATTTGGAAAGCATTTTAATAATATCATGTAGGATATTTTCTGAAGTGGGAGGTCCTATGTTAGATTTCACTTTAAAATCATCTTGAGAATACATTAAAAAAAACTTTCAACAATTTCAACCCTTATCATGTCATCATTCCAGTTTATTTGAATGCTTTTCAAGGGATGTCCACAATGAATGTTCAATTTTTTTGTAATCCCATAGACCCAAAACATTTCAAGGAGCTTGATTATAAAGTTTTACATTGGGATGACTAGCTATTTCATACAAATAACATGACATCAATATTGATGATAAAGAAAAACCAATGCTAAAGTGTGAATTTTAATTTCAAAATAAAATTTTAATGCAAATCCATTTGAATTCATGTGTATTATGTAATATTAACAAAACTAAAAAATTTAAAATGGTTGATACTAATAATTGATAATAAATATTTCTTACCATTTGTTGTAGCCAACATCGTGTTTGAATTAATGTTGTGTGTGTAAGTGTAAATGCATATAAACCCACCATGTAAATCTAAGTGTAAATCATGATTTACATTTACCTTACTTGCCGTGTGAATATGTTTTTTTACATTTATATTGGGGAAATGTAAAAAGAAATCAGTTACACTTACACAACACCATGTAAATGCTTTTGGTAGAGTAAGTGTATATACATTATATACCTGTAATGACCATACATATTATCAACCCATATTAATTAATTGTGGGTACATTCAAATGTGTGTGCCTCCCAAAGCTCAATGTTCTTTTGGTAATTAGGTCACTTTAATTGGCCATTCACACAAAAATCTAATACTTTTATGCTCCCCAAATAGAAGCTTTTACTACCAATAAAATAATATGGAAATGTTTATATTTAATTCACTTATAATGAATACCATCCCACATTTTGGGCAAAGGATATGGGACAAACTATGGTGATATTGAGGAATATATTGTGTGCACGTTTTTGGTTGCATATTGGATGCATGTTGTCCCACTTCATTGTTTAAGTAAAATTTTCATTCTTAACTCTTTTTTCATCACCATTTTTGACCTAGGTTTACAAAAGCTTATGATTTATATTAATTGATTTAATTAATTGTGGTGCATCCCAAACTCTTATTTTCTTTTCTTTTTGTGGCAATGGGCACTTTCATTGACCCATCACTAAAAAGGTTTTAAGACTTTGGGCACCCCCCCTCCCCCAAATAGAAATTCACATTTTTAGCATTTGCACTATTTTACATGGTTGTGTAAAATTGTGTAAATGTATTTTTGTGCACTTACACAATTTTATACATAAACATCTTGTGTTATACACTTACATGGATGTAAATTATGAACTTTATACACATACATGAAATGTAAATAAATTTTATTTACATTTACATGAATGTCAATACTCAAAGTATACATGTGCATAACATTGGTTTGAACATTTTATGCCCAAATTATAATAGGTTTGCATAAAAAGAAAAACTAATCAAGAATTTGACTATCACTTTACAATTTTGGAACAAATATAATGATTTTGGGTATATGATGATCCAACTAGAATTTTAATAATCTATTTTGAAGTGCATTCAATCATTAAATTTAAAATCAAAGTTCTATATTACAAATGAGGATAAAAGTTGGCAAATAATCATTATGCAAAATTCACTTCTTTGTTTTGTTAAATCCAAAAAATTATATCACTATATTCATAAATTTGTCAATCTAACATCATATTTACAATATGGCCACTTATAATTTAATAGCCATTTTGGGAAATCAAGACAAGCATGTTTGGTTATTCTAATCTATATGTTTAAACATATAGAATAATGAGATATAACATTCTTTCCATTTTATAACCAACATTAACCAAGTACCCTAAATAAGTGGGGACCCATGGTTGTGGATCCATTCACCACTAAACTATGCTACATGTTACCTAGCATTGGTATCCCAAATACCAAGATATTTTGTTAAACAAAATCAATTAACTGTACTTGTTATGGAATTATGGATGTTAAATTTTGCATGATCAATATTCATTTTTTCAAATTGACTTTGATGAAAATGTATTTCTTTATACAAAAGAATAACATGTCACTTGTTGAAAGAGAAAAAGGAACTTCAATATAAAATGTGGAAAGAAAACAAGAATTTTAAAAAAATTTAAATAGGAGTCAAAGTCAACACATGGTTCCATCCAATTGTCTTTTCCTTTTAACATGTGAACTTTATTTTACCAATGAAATCAACCTTATGGAAACCAAAAGTAACCCCGAATAATTTTTTGAAAGAGATATAAAATCAAAAAAACAAAAATTTGATAGTTCCTTTAATGAAAATAATATGCCCTTCATAAACCTAACATACATTTATTTTTTCTCCATAGCTGTAAACCTTACTATCCCACTATTTAATTTTGTAGCCACACATTTTTGTTAAATAAAGTAGGCTTATTGATGAAACACAATCATTGCACAACTTTTTTTTTAAGAAAGATAAATGGATGTGTGATTGTTACATTACAAGTTTTTATTCCATCATTGATAATAACTGAATATACATTGCAATGGCAATTATGTTAAGCAAACATGAATTTATCACTCCTTTCATAGACAAGGTCAAGAATAATTTAAAATTTTATTTCAAAAAATATCATAATTTAAAAAACATAGACATAAATTCATGCTCAAATTATAATATCCACATATCATATTAAATTTAAGAAGCAATGTATACATACATTATCACTTATTTTCCAATATATGTAGGATTTTGATATTTTTAATATAATCTACAACCAATATGGAATTTAACACTATTATCATGCCATTACTATAAAGAAGTTGAATGGAACATACTAGAAAAAAAGTATAATTATCAGAGTTATTAATTTAATCTACCAAAAAAGACAAATTTTGCCTTATTAATATTAGTTGTGAGAGGAAAAAAACTAGATTTCATTTGCCAACAAATATGTCAATTAAAATTTTCTATTCTCTTAGACGAATCAAAATCCATGAAAGAATATTTTTGAAAGACCAAAATGCAATGAATATTGAATACAAAATTGTACTCATATATTGATGTGCTCCCAAAGGCTTGCCTTAAGGTATTAAAGTAAACTCTTCAATAAGGTGAGTTATGAAAGACTTGCAAGCTTTAAGCGTGTTCCTTAATTCCATGCACTAGAACATGACTTGTGGGAGCTCTAAGATGGGACTACAATGAATTAAGTGTATTGAGCTCAAGGTGAAATCAATTTGCACCCAAAGAAAAAGGTGGTTAATATGATGATTGCAAATTAGAGTTAAAATGTTATACAAGAAAGTCATGAACAACTCATATTCATAAGAAACATCACGATTAGAACTTGGAAGGAATCATCACTTTCTTCCTATAATATAATATGTACATGGTGCTAGGGACTATGTATCAAAAATGACGAAATATTTGGCAATTCCCAAGTGGAATCTCAAATTAAATTGTTAATTTATGAGTCCCAATATTTTTTAGGCTCATAACCCTTTCATATGAACTCTAATTCAAAAGCTTTCAAGACCAAAGTTATAACCTTTGAAGAAATATTTCCAAGTTTATATCACACTCGTCAATTAGAGTGAGCTGACTTTTTAAAATATTAAAATAATGATCAAAAGTCATTTTGATCCCTTGTCTACCATAACTCTTTTATTAGTCCTTATTTTTTTTAATGTTATTATGTTACAATATTTTAATTTTCAAAGCCATTCCAATGGTTTAAAAGAAAACCCAATTTGGACAAGGTTTGATCCCTCACACCCTATTCCAAACTTGTGAAATCCACTAAGACTCCAAATTCCCAAAAGTGGGAATGCACTTACATTAAAGTCTTCATAGCCTTGGGATCTTCTCCTTTTGACTCCCACATGTTTCATGTGTGCATTGGGCTTATTTCATCATGAGAAATACACTAAATGTTTTCCACCTTGGGGCTTGGTCAGGTGTTTAAGAACTTATGAACATGGAGGACAATTATTGTAGTAGTACCTTGGCCATTTCAACACATGTTCGTCAAATAATTAATTAATTTTGAAACATTCCTTTTCAACAAATGGAAAAATTATATTCCTAAATATTATCCACTATTTTCCTTCACAAATATTTTTCGATTTGGAAGAAATAATTTTTTGAAAACTTTCAACATTTCTGAAAATAATATAATTAGTGTCAAACTAGCCAAGGTACTAGGGTATATTGTGAAATAATGTTGCATAAATATGTTGTGGATTTTAGGAAGGGGGACTGTCAGAGGACCTTTAAAGAAAGCTGGTGATGTCTTCCCCCCCATTTCACCCATAACTTTTGTTTTAAAGTGATGGCCTTTTCTTCTTTAGGCAAAGTAAAGAAGGTAGAAGTGACCTAAAAAGCGTGGAAAGAAAGAGTTATGTAAAAGAATAATGTACTCCCAAAGTTGGAAAAAGTGAGAGTTTACCTAGGTAGTTTACAGTTTACAATATATACATAGGTTGTTACTAGTTACTAGTTACTAGTTACTTACAGAGTACGAGGTGGAAGGAGGAGAGTTAAGAGCAGTCTTGGCCAGTTAATGCATTTTTTTCCCATAATTGTTGGTTAGGTTGTTTTTGGGAGGTACCACACAGGTTATCAATATCAATATTAAAAAACCATTTGGGTGCCAGGTAGAGTATCACAAAATGTTGTGCAATAACCATTGGTTATGCATAAAGATACGTAAGTAACCAGTTAATAACCGCCCATCAACCTGGCGGTTATACACCGGTCATCAGGTTTTCTTTTCTTTTTTTAATTCTGTTTTTTTTAAATTTTGTATTAAACATTTAAAGATTGATAACCTACCTGGATAATAATTGGGTCATCCAAGTAGGTTCTTAGATTTTGAAATTTTAATTATCAGGCAGCTATCATTTTAATCAGTTTTTTTTTTTTTTTTTAAACAAGAACTGACTGGTAGGTTTTAATAACCAGTGTGATAACCGGGTCAAAACTCAATAATTGGCTAACACTGGTTTAGAGGATAGCTCACCAAGCTGAAACCCTTGGTCAATGGTAACTCAGTTGTGGTTCTAAGAAAGCTAGTGTTATACCATCCATCCATCCATCCATCCATTCAAGAGTTTGTAATTTAGTATATTTAAGTTTTAGGTTTTTTTGTTTTTTCCTAGGTGGGATAGGTGGTCCTTGAAGGTCCACTTCGAGATGTGGTTTTGGAAGGTCCACTTCAAGATGTGGTTTGTGGATGATATGAGACATGGTTCAAAGATAAGATGATGAGGTCATCCTTGCAAGCCAACAATACTTTCACTCAGTGTGAAGGGAAAGGAAAAATAATAATTAGAAAACAACAAAAAAGGTCAATGTTGGTGTGAAAAGAAAGCATCACAAACACGCTGGCCCTGCCAATAGATTCGATATTGTAGATCTACATACTGTGTCCACACTCTGAACACCAAAACAATCCATTCCAATCTAAACAGTCTAAACACTTTCACCAAAGAAACCGGTTCACCTAATGTGAAACCGGTTCTAATAAGGTAAAACTTCCAAAAGCTGGATCCAATGTGATAGTCCCTGTCCCTAGTGGGGGCAGAGCCCAAAAATTGGCTTATATATAGTGAAAGCACTCACTTATCATTCCTTCTCTTTTCTTTCCCAATTGAAGGTAACTCCACACTCCTTTGTTAAAGAAAAAGGAGATTTCCTTTTGACACATACAAGCTTAAGGTATGAATGAAGCCTTAAGGTAAAGCTTTAGGGTGGATGGAGCATTCCCAAGTTAAAGGGGGCTAAAAGAGCGGATCCAGCACTAGCAAACAAATAGCTCTTATTAAGAAAGCATAGAGACATTTTTGGTGATATTGCAACTATTGAAACATGAGGTGTATGGTTAACTAAAGTTTAAAAGAGTTGAGAATTGGCTATGTTATAAAAGAAAATCACAAACAATTGGTGAAAGATAGGTTCATGTATATTTTTACAACGATTGGCACCAAGTACATAATGAAAATTTGAAATTCTCAATGGCAATTTGGGATATGTTTATGGTAGCATTTTGTAACTTATATTAATTTGTTATGGGAACCCCCGAAGTTTTTTGCTTTTATGATAGGTATGTTTGATTGGCCCATCACAATTAATTAATGAAAAAATCAAGCTTACAATAGTCCCATATAACTTAAGGCAAAGGATATGGGATAAAGTGAGGAGCTATTGGGAACATGTTGAAGAACACATTGGGAACAACAAAAATCTTAAACCCCTAGCCTCCCTTGAAAGAAGAAAACTTCAGTGCATGCTACCTCATCTCATTGGCTGCAAGATTTGTTTCTTGCCTACTTGTGTTCTTTGCCATTTTTGGGCTAAGCTAACGGCAAGGGCATGAACAATGAGTCAATATTGAGATATGTGTATTTGCAATGGAACCCATCAATGGTGCCAAACAAGAAACCTTAATGAAAGTTGGTAGAGGTTTGCGGAGTAGAGGTTTTATGGTGTATAAAAAAATAAAAACTATAATGCACAATGCATGTGAAGAAAGCTTGAAAGTAAGGGAAGCTTATGATGTGGAAAGGAAAATAAATTTGAAAAACAACCTTGGCAAATGGAGCAAGAAGATGGGTGATAATTGCATAAATTCTCAAGTTTGGCGATTCAAGTGTTGGAATCTTAACAATAGATAGAATTGTCCTAAAACACTTTGAAAAAGGAGAGGTGAAAAGTGTATGGCCCTTAGTTCTTTTTGTAGTATTATTGGCTATTGTTAATTATGAAAAGCATGCAACTTGGTGAACTTTTTTTATTTGGGTCCTTCTTTTTTTTTTTCAAATCTCGCACATTAAGTTTCCAATTCACTAGTAAAAATAAGGTCACGCAAAAAGCTTCGAATGTCAACTTGATTAGCAATTACAATGATTGGTCCATGTGATTGCATTTAAATGGTCCCTTATACAATCCTTTGCATTGTCCCTTTTAACATGTTTATGGATAAGAATTGAGATCTAATAGAAACATTAAAATTATCTATAAAGCTTGTAACTCAAGAACAAAACCTTAGGTTTAATGAAATTAATGATGATGGTCAAAATGCAAGATGCAATTGAATCAATAAAAGCAACAAAAGAAGAAACTCAAATTTTGTCCTTAAGATGATTTGAATTTCCTCTTGTTTTTTTGTTTTTCCCAATGTTTATTTAGAATTACCTAGGTTATGGAATACTTAAAATTTTCTTAAGGAATTACTTAAAATATAATATCTAAAAGGTCAGCCAAGATTTTTTTTAAGTTACAAGATATGTATGGATTACTTAAAAAGCTATTTAAAGTTGACTTATGTATTGCAAGAGGGGCCTACCTAGGTTATGGGATACCTAAGGTTTATTGAGGGCTTACATAAGGAACTCCTAGGGAGACACATAGGGGTCTACCTAGGTTATTGGATGTTTAAGGATTATTGAAAAGATTACATAAAAAACACCTAGGGAAACACCTAGGGGCTTACTTAGGATATGGGATATTTAAGGGCTATCTAGGGTGTTACATAGAGCTTACTTATAGGGCTACTAAAGCATTTTTTTAGGTTTAAGGATATTTAAGGATGATTTAAAAGGCTACATAGAGCCCATCTATGAGGTTACTTAAGGATTTCTTAGGTTAAGGGATACGTAGGTATTATTTTACAAGCTACTTAAGGGTTACTTGTAATTATCTAGGGGCTTCCCAAGGTTGAGTCATAGCCTTCTATGTAAACCATATTTAGTTGCCTAAATAACCTCTAGGTATCATTTATAAAATAGGTTTTAAAGAGATCCCTATGTAGGCCCTAAATAGCCCTTAACATAGGTAGTACCTTTAATAGCTTCATAAGTAGACCATAAGCAGCCCCTAGATAGGTCTTAACATAGTTAATTCCTAACTATAAGGAGCCTTTTAATCTAGGTGCTAATAACCTAAATAGATTTTAATGTGGTTAGAATAGAAACTACGATGACCATTTGGAGGTGTTCATTAGTTTAGAGGAATGACCCACACTTTGGTGTACTTTCTAGATATATGATAAGGAAAGATGAGTGGGTAGAATGACACCCAAAATGAAGATTACTCTATGGATAACTCTATTATGTTGGATGTCACAAATATTGCTAGTAGTTTTATTGTTAGCTCAATTTTGCATAAATTCAACCTAAAATTAGTCTTCATGAATCATAAAAAGATTTTTATTTTTAAAGATCTGCCTACAGTTGCAAAAAGATTGTAAAAAAACTTTTAAGTTCACCATCATGAGGAATCTAAGTAGACACATGTTGCTCCATGTCACCAAGGCAAATTGCTCATTTTGCAAATGACCTCTTCACTTTAAATTTGAATCATTAGATCTTTGTGATTTAAAGTAATGATTTCACAACTTAAACCCTAACTATAACCCATTTTTGCTAGTTTTTTTGCCTCCCTTGCACTTGTTTTCACTAGGAATAATGCACAATAATGTAAATATGCATATTCATAAACTAAAAATGAACAACCAAGCTTGTGCAATGTGTATATGGCATGGTGTTAATGTGCATTATAAAATTTGGTCTTTGTTACAACTTATGGAATTTGGATTCATGGTGATGCCGTTTCTAGGACATGGGGGATCATGTTTGTTCCTTAATGTGTGATGCACGTTGTTTTCTTGATTTGGCCAATTCATCTCAAAGTTGAAAGTTATTGAAGAAATTGAGCTATTGTTTGAAGCTTGCAAGTTGGTGGTAGGGTGGCGCTTCATTACCATTGTTCAATATTCAACATTAAAGTCACAATTAAAAACATTGAAGTGTCTAAGAAGTTTTAAATATTAAACCAATTGTTCATTTCAAGATTGGGTTTTATTTCTTTAAATTTTTTAAATAATTTTCTTTTGTTCATCTTGTTTTTTTTTTGTTTATGTATGTTATTGTAAGACTCCTATAGTTTGTTAGAACTCAAGAAACTCTGATTTGTAGCTTGATTTTTAAAAAAAATTGGTTATAAATGTAACTCAAACCTCCCTTGATGCCCAAGTTTTTTTCCTAATTGTTTAATTATGTGTGTTGCATAATAGTTGTTGTTTTTGTACATTGTGTGTGTGCAAGTTGTTGATCTTTGTAACAAGTTGAAAGTCATGACTCCAAAATTGCAAGTTCTAAGTATTATTAAATTCAAGTATTTGTTTGGTGGTTGAATCCTTAGAGAATCAATTGCACCTTCATAGTTTGTTTGTTGTGAATATGTATTTGAATCTAGTAACATGGGTGTGCAAAGAAACTATGTGTCTAACCTTGAATTACAAAATATTCCACCTTTATATTATGACACAAATGTTAAAATTCTTGAACTCCCTGTTTTTTGCCCTATTGTTGTTGAGGATGGGTGTCCCCTTAATCCCAAAAATGGAAGAAAAGTGAAACTAATGTCAAGTGCAAGTTTTAGAGACATTATGAAAAATCATGCCCATAACATGGGATAATTATAACATAGTTGTATATGAGTTGGTTTGGAGCTTTACTTGTACGACAATTTGGGGAATTAATAAATAAAATGCCATGTTAAAAAATCAAAGAATTTTACTATAGTGGCAAATTAGTTGCAATATGGACATTTATATTGTAGAATATACACATTATAAATACAATTGGAATCAATCATGTTTGATTTTGATAACAAGTTGCATTTTAGTAACATGTGACAATTACATTACAACTAGGGTTAATGTACCAACCAATTAACAACTATTTTGCAACTAATGTATAGGCTTGACACATATGATCATGCCACATATATGCATTTTCATTGCCCATTAAATATGACATTTTCAACTTGTTTGCAACTTGTTGTCAACTATAATTCCCATTGATAAAACTTGTTGTGCCATTAGGTCATCATTATATAAATATTATTTTTCCACTATTTTATGAGGTTATTCAATTATTTTTTTATTATTATTTCCTTATATTGCAACACACAACATCATGTTGCCCTACTAACCTATCATACCATAGATGAATTATAGAGGATAATTTTTTTCCTTCTAACAACCAACCAAGTTAATAAACATGTAAACCAAAGTAATCAAATTAGCCCCCCAATACATGGACATATTAATCAAATCAACCAACTCAACCACATGATCACTATGAACGATTAGTATGCAATTGGATTTCACTTTGAATTTGAAATTTGATACTATGAAATTTGGACAGAATAACCCTAAACAAATGACACATGGTAGCAAATCAACAAATTTCCCCCTTTGCATCAATGACCTTCATGCACTGATGCCTATTGTCAAGAAATTCATAGTGAACTAGGAGAGGAAAAAAATAAATTAATATTTTGTGCATTTTCTAGTTTTTTGGTGATGCAATTATCATATCATGTGCTACATAAAAAAAAATTTCCCAATTTAGAAATTGAACAAAATGGTTGTTACAAGTTTTTTTATTTATTTAAAAAACTTAGAGGTTCAAGGTTCTTATTCTTTTTCTTGAAAGGGTGAAATCACAGTCAAAGGAACCACCCAAGCGAGTGGACAACTCCATAAAACTACATCTTTATATATTCAAAGGATCACAAGGGAAACATCATAGTTTGGATTGTCATAAATTTTTTGGGAATATTTTCCATTAAACTTTGAGCAAAGTTTACATGTTCAAAGTTTGACCCAAATCAAAAAAGTTTTTGCATGTTCAAAGCATTCAAACCTCGAAAATGGACAATCCTTGTTTTTTTCCAACATCCTTTTTTTCTACCAAATGTGCACCATGCCTTTTGAAAATTGGAGAGGATTTTAACATTGATGATTAGAAGGGAAAAAGGACTTAACTAATGGAAGTTTTTTTAAAACCCATTTGAACACATTTGGTTCAAAAGTGTTTTTGACCTTGAAATTTATGGATTTTGAAAATGTGGCTTTAACAAAAGTTGTTCATATATATGTGATAAAAGGCATGAATGCATAATATACATGATATAAAATCAATTTGTAGTCAAAATGTATTTATATTTAAAATATAATGTTGAATGAAGTATCTGAAATACATAATTTTAAGTTTATAAACCAATGTAAAAATGACACATGTCATGTGTAGTCCTTGGAAAAGGACTTTTACCTTGCCACCTTTAGCTCCTTTGATTGTGATTTCACCCGAAGGTTGAAGGTTTTTTTTTTTTTTTTTTTTAAAAATATTTCTCACACTAGGTCTAAAAAATCTTCCATTTAAAAACAAAATTGACTTATAAAATGTACCTTGTAGTGATGAAGGATTTTTTTAAATGAAAATCATGTTGTGGTTTTTGTTTATGTTTGAACACTTGGATTTCTAAGGTGGAAGGTGAAGTTGAAATAAAATTAGTTTGTTTAAACACACATGTTATTTTTGTGCATTTATGATGACTTTGTTGTTCTTTTGTTATAAATTGCAATTTAATAATGTTCAAATCCATCAAAATTAAAGTTGTGCATACAAGGTAAGATTTTTTCAAAATGAAACTATGATTTATTTTTTAATATATAGTTTGGAATAAAAGAAAATGCACATGTGATGTTGTATAATTTGATTATTAATTTGTTAATAATTTTGTTGTTGAATGTATTGTCATTTGCTATGTAGTATTCTTAACCAAGACATGTAAGAAGACTAATTCCAAAACAATAAAGGCATGGTGAATTTTAACCTCCAAATAATATTCCAAATATGTGATGCATTTATTTTGAAAACCACCATTGTATGCAAGTGTAGTTGATTAGTTTAGTTTGTATCAATGTTAAGTACATTGCATTTTAGTGATAAATAAGTTTTGTTAATGGCATTACAATAATACATCAAATTTATTTAAGTTGAAAGGATGGACCATTGGATATCTTTTGCGTTACAATGTTATGTATATATTATTGATCCCATTTCACTTGTGACATTGAATATCATAATATGCAAAATTTCAAGTAGACAAGGTGGAATGAAAAAATGATGGATCCATTTGAACAAAAAAAAAACCACTAATTTATTAAAAATGGTGTTTTAGATGACAATAGTCAATTGTTGTCTTTCATCATCTTTATGATGACCTTTTATTTAACTAAAAAACTTTTGTTGTAAATAATTTGGATAATATATTTAAATTTATAGTCAAATTATAGATGTTTTTTTTAGAAATGCTTTTGGGACGCACTCCCAACTCCTTAAAGGACCCAAATGTGGGTCCAAATGGAACACAACGGAAGAAGGAGTAGTCGGGCCACACTCCTTAGTTCACAACACTTTGAGGGGTAGAGGGGCGTGTTGGAGCTCCGGGATGGGACTAGGAAGAGTTGACAAGCTTCACTCACTCACACGGGCTTGCACACAACCCACACAAAGTGGTTAGTGCATAGT
>Ga0116229_10000761_pt1 | contig 46320 bp, 41 predicted proteins | sample S1TSphgellanicum_3_FD_87313 | JGI IMG/M metagenome (GOLD analysis project Ga0116229, IMG submission 87313) | Host-associated microbial communities from peat moss isolated from Minnesota, USA - S1T2_Fc - Sphagnum magellanicum MG | ecosystem: Host-associated > Plants > Peat moss > Unclassified... | reverse complement strand
AAGCCCATGCACCCCTCCTTGTCAAGAGCTTTCCAAAGACACCAAGAACACGATCAAAGCATCCTGGTTTGGTGGATCTCATAACTACTAAACAAAACAAACTACCTTCCTTCGTAGATAGATGTTTTTCTTTCCAATTTCAGGATGTAGCGAAAGTGGTGAGGACAATTTAACCAAATTTAGCTTTTAACAATAGATGGAAGTGAAAAGAATGGAAGGAAGGATCCTTCTATATTCATTGCTACCAACAAGAACCTATTAACACAAAAACTGAAGATTTGGAAAGAAAAAATCTTGAAATCTGGTGAATTTGGGCCCTTTTTTTTCCATAAAATATCCTGTGTATAGGTGAAAATCAGATTTTTCTGGTCAAGATTTGGCAATAGTTTGCCAAAAATAAAATCACTAATGTTTAGGATGCAAGCCCCACAAAATAATAAGCTTATGATGCCAGAGCTCATTCTTCTCTTGCACAACCCCACTAAACAAAAGACCGACAACAAACGGGAGATAATCCTTCAAAAGGATGTCAATGTTATAAAATCAACAAAATACATGTTCAAGATTGCAACTCTTCATTGTAAAATTAAATTCAAAAATTGTCTTTTGTACAATGTGCTACATTAGAAAATCATTATGAACAAAAGCATCCAGACTTCAGACACCTATAGATTTTGTTGAGAATTATGAATTTTATCCAAAATATTAAAAAGGAGGACTTTGATTATGGTAGCATGAAACATGTCATTTTCTTTATTTCTTTATTTATTTTTTTCCTTTTTTTTCCCATCATCAACTTGGCCCAAATGTTTTTATAGTTGATGAATCAAAACAATCTTCACATAAGGTATCAAGATTCAAAATTCCAAAGTACACCTCCATCAAGTTTTGATTTCATTTTTGGGTTCAAAAAACTTGGATTGTACACATGATGAAAGAAAAAAATGGATCTATTGCAAAAGTTTATTGATTGATTGACGCACAATTAGTTATTTGGAATGAAATGTTTTTCAAGAGAAGGCAACCCCAACACTTTATGTGCAACAAATCATATGCCCAATGAACAAATGAACAATCCAAGGTCCTTGGTGATATGGTTTGAACTCATCCAAAAAGTTACCCACAAGGGTTTGAGCATGAGGTTGCAAACAATTTTGTTTTATAGGCATTAATTTTTTAAACAAGGAAAAATTGACTCTTTGTGAATTTCTATGCAACAGATTTTACATTTTCAAAAAGATTTGAATGTGTAGGTTTTACTTCTGAACCAGGTGGTCACTTTCAACTACCTATTGTACAACATTGGTACCTACACAACCTCCCATCCAGGGGTATGTGTAAGTCTCTGAACCAGGTTTGGAATTGTCTCTCAAGAACTGAAAAACAAAAAAGGACCACGGTTACTAGGTGGGTTCTTTTTGTTGGTCAGGTAACTGCAGGTGAACCAGCACCTACACTCGTACCATGGTAAAAACCCTAATCTTTCTTGGGTTGCTTGTAAACATTATCAATATCCCATCCTTGAACTAAAAGTAGGATCTCTGAGTCCAAGTTTAACATTTTGCAGGTTAATTTCAACTTGGAAATGGCCTCACTCAAGAAGGTGCATGTACTGGTGTTCACCCTAGCTGATAGAGTGCTCGTATTTGATTCGTTGAATAAACAAATAGCTACATGCAGGACACTAAATGCCCCCTCCCCCAGAGTTCTGTCTGGGCTTGTTGTTTTGTGCCTTGTGCAGTTGTGTGCAGTTGTGTGCATTCTATCAAAAAACAAAATTAAAAATTGTTTTCCTGCATGTTGTGCTTTCCCAATTCAATTTTTGAACTCATGCGATAGTGAGGATTTATATGATTACCTTCTTCTGAGCATTGAGTTACTCAATCCGTGCATTGCTTTATTTGAGCTAGAACTAGGGTAATGTTAGTCAAACCCTGTGGCAGAACCACATGGTTCTATGCAGGGCATTGCACTCTCGGTCCTTTAAATACTTTTTGGAAGAATTCTATAAAGGAAAAAAAGATTATGACATACTAGTAGCAAATATAGAGTTGAACTATGTACATGTTTTTAAATTTCATGCATAATAACTCCACATCCTATAAAATGACGCATACACATAATGTATGCCAATATTATGAAGACACCTATTCAAGGGAAAGGAAGCAAGCCACTCCAAACAAAAAATATTATTGCCATATTGTGTGTGCATGAAACTATATAGGTCTAAAGTAAAGGAACAATCTCACCTTACATTCATCACATCTTGAACTGTGAGATTGCAATCATGACAACCTAGGTCCTCTTCTAGGGCCACAGTACTAATTCTAGAAAAACCCATTTTTGGCTTATCAGGCATTTAGGATTTCAACTTTGAAAGCTAGTGCACTCTATAATGATACTCAACACATTGTCCCTGTCTTGGTATGCAAAGCCAAACAACCCAAATTCACACAAAGCACGCACCAACAGATTTCTATGTTTCCACTTAGTTCTGGGTATTTGAAAAACTGCAGAATGAAAGAACCATCAGCTTTGGGTATTCCAAACCCCTCACATCAACTTCTCAAAGTGTTCACATGAAGTTCTTAATGTGTTCCCAACATGTTCCCCCATTTTTTCAATGTCTTCCCCAAAGACATTCCCAATAGCACCACACTTTATCTGATAACCTTCATCAAAAGTTGAATTCTAATCATTTGTATAGGTGGGCCAAAGGGAAGCACTTTTATATATTTTTATATAATTTTGTATGGCACAAATGAAGTGAAGAGGAAATAAATAAATAAATAATTATTTTGACATTGCAAACTTCTATTTGTGGGAGTGTTCAAAGTTTCAGAATTTATTTTGTGATGGGCCAATCAAAGTGATTCATTACCAAAAGAAAAAACTTGGGTATGCCCTTCGCTATTGAATGATAGATCTAACAAATAGGTAACCCACATGAGTGCTTGTTTCCCTCTTTGTATGAAAGAGATTGGCATGCTCACACAATAGTTGTTAGGGTACTTTATATACATGGAAGTTGAACTATGCCCAAACAATATGGGATAAAATTGGGGTGCTATTGGGAATTTTGTCTCGAGGAATACTTGGGGGACACCTTTGGGAACTTGATAGGAACACATTGGGAACAGATAAAACACAAAAAGCTGAAGTGCTGCACTATCTGATTTCAGAAGCTCCTTTGTCACCATTTTCAACCTGGGCTAATACCCCCAATTATTAAATGGGGGTACATATTTATAATCTTAGGTCTCCTTTGTTATTGTTGATTGTCATTTCATAGCCATGAGTCCTCCTTGCATAGAGTCTTTACTTGATTTTTGTTGATTGTTTGTTTTTGTTTTTTCTTTGGATTGTGTCTACTTGTGTTCTCATTTGCCTTGTACTTTGGATGGATGGGTTCCCATCCTTGATTTTTAATTACAGGGTTTTCCTTCTGTTTATAGGGGTACAAAGAAAAACCCTCTCTGTCTCTCTCCCTTGGCTTGAGTAGTGATAAAATCAGCTGTTGTCCTGCACCCCATCATCCAAAGTGGGACCACCATCTAACTTAATAGCAACTGTAGTATGAGCCAGAAATTAGTCAGAATTTGTGCCAATCCCTCACATCATATGACCAATCCCCTGGCATTTTACTGCTGTCTAGTGGCTGTATGTGAGATGCTGCATTCCTGTACTTATTGTGATACTTTGTCTCAGGCTCGACACATGAGCTCCACAAAAGCAAGCTTGCTTGATTGCCTGTTTTGTCTGTCTGTCTGTCTGCTCTGCGTTCTGTTGATCATTCAGTGCTGCAGCTGCTCTGCTCAAATAGGTACTTGCCTTTGTACATAGCACTAATTCAGTCTTCTTCTTCCAAGTAAGTATGCATGTCCGTGTTGTTCTGTGAGACAACAAGCACTGGCAAAGGAAGCAGACACAGCAGGTTTACTCTTCTGCCTTTTTGTTGCTGACATTGTTGTCTATTTTATATTAAAAAATTAAGTTTTCATAACGTTTCCAGTTATGTTCAGGTTTCATTCCATTTTTAAAAACAATTGTTTCAACTGTGTTTTTCGTACAATAAAGGGGCAGCTCATGCTGCAAATCAACAACAGTGTGGAATGGAGTTTCACAGTTCCTTGACTCTTAGCTGCTGCTTTCTGATTTTGCAAAGGACAGTTCTTCAGATGGAGTTCAGATCCAACTTGGCTATTTTGACTGCCATAATCTTTATAAGTTTCCAAGTGGTGGCATCCGTACTGAAAGTTTTATGATGAAAAATTTATTTTCAGTTATTATTTCCAGTTTCTCTTATTTGGGTTCTGATTGGTATGTCTGCAGAAAAATGATACATTCCAACAGGATTCTTCTTCATCTTTGGATTTTGTTTGTTACGATTTGGTTAGTTTCTCTTGACTGGACATAGGGAGGGTCAGTACTCATGACTGGTAATGTATACAGAGAGGTGCCTCCAGGAGTAGACTAGCACGTGTAAAAACCACAATTAATAAATGTAGATAAGTTGCCATGAGTAGATCATGGTAACATTCAATGCTAAAACATTCAATCACGGAAGTAGAATGCAAAACTCAAGTACCCATGTCGGAGTTTTTGGTATAAGATATTGGTGGTGAGCGGAATATTGAAAAGAGCTCATGATTCATGGGTTTGGATTCTTACAAGAAATAAATCATTCTGAAATCCTCAACTATTCAAATGTTTTTGTGTTTCCAAAATCCCGTTTTAATAATTGGAAACATGTACTTCATGATTTCACATCCTATTGCATTTTCCTTTTGGCTTGTTTGGTTTCCAATGAGTTTTGGGAATGTTAGAGCATCTCCACCCGTTGTGACAAAATAGCATGTACACTATATTTTGGATGACGAATAGCAGTCAAATACAGTGAAACTAACTGAAGACTGTGAATGTCAAGTGCAATCCAAGATGAATGCCCTCCAAGTGGGCTAGTAGAAGAAAATGACTATTTTTGTTGGTAGGCTGGATTAACAATTGCTCCAGGTGGTGATATTTAAATTGTCTCTTTCTTTATATTGTAAGCTTTTTCATGTTTATGGGTGGGACAGCAGAATAATTAACACTATATATTGGATGTGATAAATACTTTTAGAGGTCTAAAAAAGGGCATGGAGGTGAACATGCTTGGGTGTACTTTTCTGTGGGTTTATTTGAGTGTTGATCTGATATATAGGTTTGCACCTGGTATTAACACTGGTAGAAAGGACCTTACCAGCCTGGTATGAGCTGAGGCAACACCAGCCTTATTAGTATATCAGCCTGGAAGGGACCTAAGGTAATTCCAACCTTGTATCAATTCTTATATCATTCTCCATATTAGGTATATACTTACTTCATACCAGTCAAAAGTTGGTCTTAGTTAGACACAATACCAGGAGCAGACTGATATGAAAGCTTTAAAAAGTACTCAATAGCATTATAACTCTGCATGACCAAAGAAAATAATGCATTAGCTGTACAAGCTGGTATGTTCAAAAGTCGATATCAGTCTTGTCAAGTTCAGATATTGGGCAAGTTCAGGGTTGAGGAGGTTCTAGGGTACTTGAATTGCATGTTCCTACTTTTTGTTAGAACTGGTTCTGGAATCAAACCTTGAAGCTGTCCTTCTCTTGAAATTTGAGCATTGACTAGGGCGTTGATCTTTTTTAATCGATTCCAAGTTCTCTTAGATGATAAATATAATTTTGTTAAAAGAATAAAAGCCATGCCTTACTCTGGGATATCTATAATGTTTAGAAGGAATCAAAAAGAATTTTTTACCATGGTACTAGTGGTGGTGCTGGTTCATCCAACACAACTGTACATAGTACAACTGAGGCTGCAACTGTCACTCACAAATTGGTTCCAAGTTGGGTCCAGAGTTTTACCCCCAAAATCCTACAAATGCAAAGTCTCTTCCCTATGGATGGGTAAAGCCAGGCAGAGCCAACAAAGAGGGTTGGTGATGGAAGTGATTATTGGCAGAGGATAGTAGCAATGCTCCAGAAACAACTCCAAAACAGAAGCCCCAAAAGCAAACCCACCAGAGGAACATTAATCATGAGATCCAAAATTTCACACACTTTTGCATTCACTAAACATTAAACAAAGTCTCATATGATTTTGTTCTGCGTTTTGCAGTGGGTCCCATTTATATATACATATTATTGTTGGAGAATTATATTTGGATTTTTATTTCTGTTTTTGGTGATATCTAGATTTGGAGTAAATCTTTTCTATCAAATAGAACCACAATCCTCTCAATATTTGCGGTCAAGTTTACAAAAATTCTTTGAGTTATAGTATTGGAATGGTGTTTTCAGTTTTCAGTTCACCCCAGTTTTTTTTGGTGTAGGGTAGAACTGCCCATCACAGATCACTACCCTATCATCGAACACTCCTTTAAATCTTTGTCATCTGTGCTTCATTTTGAGTGATTTAAAATGTTATAGGACCATTACCTCAAGCTTGAGAAATCTTCTTTGAAGTGCAAAGAAAAATGAATAATGAAAAAATAACAAGAAGAAAAAAAAGCTTTCCAATTCACAAAACACGTTTTTTTCCTTTTTTCTTCTCTTTGGACCTCTCCTCCTTTCAAAGCTTCTAACTTTCTCATTTCTTATTCATTTTAAAGGATTCAAAGTGCTATAGGAGCGCCACCTTCAGTTTTATAAATCATCCTGGAACTTTAATAGCGATAGAGCAACACACAAGGAATTTTTTGGGAGATCAGGAACCGGCTTTGTAGCATTTGATGGTTTTTTTTTTTTTCAGTTCTTGACCCCTCTACTTTGGGGGGCCATAACTTTCTCAATTGTAATCTGTTTTTGACGATTTTTAGTGTGCCAGATGTGTCAATAGGAGGGGTTCAAATTTGGATACCAGAAACAACAGAACCCTCCCCTTGGATCCGGCCTACCCTGAACACTTAAGTGATCGCTCATGGGCTGTTCTACCTTAATTCTAGAGTTATTTTGACATCACATTTCCTAAATTTGGAAGTTATACAAGGACATTTATTTTACAGGATTCGTAAAAACATATTACAAAATTTGTAGTGTATTTGGAGGTGCTCTTACAAAGAGTAAAAGCCGGTGGGGGATTTTGAAAAGCAAAGCGCCTGCAACTGTGTGGCAGGCATATTGCTTTTCGAAATGCCCACATCAGTTTTCTTTTAAGATTCCCATGATACCCAGCAGGTATTTTAGCATTTTTTTGGGTTAAATTCTTCTGAGGCGCCTGACTCAAGAAATTGGTGAAGAATCCACCAGGTTAGGTGCTGGTTCAGCCTGGCCCTGTTTCACCCCAGCCACTCAGTAAGCAGGCTGCATTCTTTTGAAAATCAAATTACCAAGGCTATGCTAACCATGTTACACCATTTCTTCATCAGTTCACATGTTTGAACCTGCCATTAATGAAGGCCAGAGCCAGGCAGCTGCTTGTTGTAAGCAAGTGGCACTTGGCACCAGATGGGTTGCATTAGTTTGTTGAAAAAGCTAGAGAGAGTGTTATGGCACCTTTCCATTGAGTAACTGCACTTTTAGCTTCGGAACTTTGACTTATTGCATTTGACTCAAGATGCCCCAGATTTGCCAAATCTTCAGATTCCCAAGACTTGCATTAAGAAAACCCTATTTGCACCTTCTGCTTGGGAATTTAGTGTTCATGTAAAAGAATCTTACCTACACCTTGGATTCAGCCTGGGAATTTCATGCTAATGGAAATGAAACCTTCAAGCCTGGCAGTTCCATGTGAACAAAAATGAACTCAACTAAGTGCACCTTTGGCTTGAGAATTTCATGCTAATGGAAAGCAACTGAAGCTTCCAAGGCTGAAGGTGCAGCTGCTGGATGCAAAGCTTCCCTTGAGGATCATAAAAGAAGAAGAAAAATAAGAATGATGATGTAAATTTTTGTAATTCATGGGGGGGACTAATTAGAAGAAGATCCAGACAGTTACACAGTTGTAAGTGCACGCGGGTTCAACTCAACAAATTTTGAACTTATACGGAGTGATGAAATGAGGGATGATGTGCTGCATGATGCAGCTCAAGTGGTTTAAATATAAGTTCAGTCTTGTTGTGATGCAATGCAAGCTTGTTTGATTTCATAATCAGCAGTATAGGTTCAGATCATCAACTTGCCTTACCTTAGTCTAGCTCAATTAAATCTGCAGTCTTGCAAAACTTGAACTGTGTGAGTTAAATCTGTGAAACTAGAAGATTATGGTGTAATTATTCATTCATGAATCTAGGAGTACAAAAGCTATTCAAGACTCATTACATAATCTAAAAAAAAATTAATGTTTCTTATCAAGAAGGTTTGACATCCAACCTTTGACACTTGAGGTAATAACTATTTCTGTGAACTTTATATTACTTTGATGCCTACACCCAGAACACTTGATGAATGCAACATTTTTGTAAAATTGAAATTTCTTAGTCACTTACACAGAAGATCAAGAGCCTGCAGCTGGTATTGCCCAAGTGGAAAGGATGATGATCAATACAACATTGATCCGGGAGTAGTCCAAATTCAGTGGTGCAAGTGCAACAAGTTACTTTAATTACAAAATGCAATCTAACTAATCAACTTTAGTCTAGATTAACAATTGCAACATCGCTAGAAGTTACATCTAATTGCATTGATCAGGCAGTGGCCTATTTATGCAGAGACTATGTTGAGCTATCAGAAGTCCGTCCTGAAGCTGGCTCCCAGCTGCACTGTAAGACTGGGGCTAATTAGTAATTCTTGCACTAATTGTATATATAAGTGTGTGAGCTGCACTAGCTAGATAGCCCGACATTGCTGCTGAAACTGCTCAATACAAGATCAATAACTCGGAGATGAGCTAAAGGGGATGGGTTGCAGTGGAACCTCAAAGCCTGAAGCTGCTGCTTGCTTGACAAGTCTCTCAGACGTCAGTTGATCCACTGAAAGACTGATTAAAAATTTCATGATCTAAACCAGTTGCAGCTGACTAGCACGAACAACATGGACTTAATCCATAGCTAAGCTGCACTTGTGATCCTGCCTGCAGAAGGCGACTAGACGATCTTCTTTTCACTGTAATATTAAGCTGGCAAGTGTCAAGGTATAAAGAGCTTGTTACCACACTGACATCTCCACACCTCTGGGTAGTATTCTGTTTCCGAGATGACTTCGTGTGGACTGCCGATTGTGACGTGAACCGGCTTGCAAGGGGAACACACTCCGCACTTTCCGGTGCAGGAAGGTAAAGATGAGCCTGGTCCTGCCTGCAACAATCTCCTGTTACTACTACTACTACTACTACTTGCTGCTTCCTCCTCTCGTTGCCCATACAAATGCACCAGCTGAGACGCCGCGGCGGCCGTGGCTCTTGTTTGCCGTAGTAACCACCCGCTGCTGCTGATACTCTGCAGCAACAAATTGGACATGTCAGGGGATCAAAACATCTTCTAATGTCAAACGCCGATCTCGCCTTTCATATGGCTGACATTCTAGACTCCCAAGTAAGAGACAGAGATACAGAGAGAGAGAAAGGGGTTGAAGTTGCAACCAACAGTTGAGGTTCTAAGATCGTTTTGTAGAAATATCGCAGCAGCTGCAAAGAATCATGAAACCCTTAGTCTACTTGAGATCCGTCGAAGCTGGGAGATAGTGGACGCAATGTGACGATATTTTGCCAGTACAGGATTGAAGAAGAATATTTACCAAAACCAGCTTCTGCGGCGGACTCCCGCTTTTGATTTCTGACCGCCTACGGACGCTGGTAGCGGCTTGATCATCATGTTGTGAATGATCACCAGCTGCAGCCCCTTGCCCAGTACTGAGATTCGTCTCTGTCGACAATGCGGCTACTGCAACCAAGGCAAACGTGAAGTTTGGATTGTGTCAAACATATACACCCAATGTATTGTTTGTACATGAAGTTCTTACAAATTGTTTAGAGATCAGTACGTGTTGCGTACACCAATTACGCATCGCATTAACAGCAGGCACGTCGAGCACATACCAGCTGACCCGCGAGCTGCAGCGCCTCCTCCGATTGTAAAACCTCGTGACAAAGCCAACAGAACGAGCATTGAGATATAGAGCATTGTCATGGCCAACACCCTTACGCGCCGTCGGGCTCTAGACTTGTCTCTTTGTCTGTCCCCGCGTCGAACAAACGGCAAGTTAGCAGTAATCATTTCGGCGATGTACGTAGTCGCGGTCTCTCCTGGGCGAAAAAAGCTGAATGAAATGAGGTGAAGCTGCTGAGCTATTGTCGACAACTGATCAAGAATCACGAACCGGCCGCGGGCCGATGGTTCATATAGAATATGTTGGCAGATGACACTCGCTCCACTTGAGATCAAGCTTTTGAATTGCACTTTCTGTACTACTGCAGGCTGCACTAGTGTCCTGTCGGAGTCGTTGTTGTCCAGATCGCTAAGAGCGGCTGCAGATGGGAGCAGAGATCCGTGGTATACCTGCAGGATCGTTGACGTCAAGAATCTGTGTCCGCGAAATCGTCAAAACGGATTGTGACCAAGTCATAGAGCCGGTTTCATCGCTCTCAGCTAGACTGGGACATCCGCGGGAAATCAAGGAGTCGAGGCCCAGCGCCGCTGGTTACCGCGAGTACTTAAACCCACAACCTCTCTGCGTCAAACGCTTGCAGCAGCTTCCGAGCTGGTGGTGGAGCATCGCCGAGCTGCTGAAGTCAAAAATAGCTGTGGTCATACCGACCAGCTGGAGCGCCACACTCAAGAAAGTACGGCAGTCGAACAAGTCGACAGAGCTCAGTGGGACGTCGTCCTGGACCCGGGATGGAGAAACCCCAGGCGACGCCAATTACCTTTCTGTTGTCATCTGATCAGGATGTGAAACTTCCTTCTTAATTTCATTTCTCATCAAGCTGCTGCTGACACGAAAGCTGTCACGGCAGGTCAGAGATCATTAATACCAAGCTCTGGCATTCTTCCGCAAGGAACCCTCAGCTCTCATCCCCATGGAATATAGCACCGCCTCCAGAGTCTCTACAGTCTCTCTACAGTACTAGTACCGCAAGCTTTTGTTCCCCTAGCTTACACGCTCTCCACCAGCTCTCTTCCTATGCTCTCTTCCAGCTCTCTTCCTCTCGGATTGATCATTCAACCCCTTGTCACTTTCCCGAGCTCGTCAACCCAATTGGAAAGCTCATGCAGCTCATGAATCTCTCTCCTGCTTGCTTCTCGCAGCTCTTCTGAAACAAGTTTACGCGAAAAAGGAGCTCTCCCGGGCTCTCCAAAACAGCTCCTCCAAAACAGCAGGAGGGTCGACTCTTGGCCTGTGCTTCAACTCGCGGCAAGCTTAAGCTGCAATCGATTGTTTTCCGAAAGTCGAGCTGCTGAAAAGAAGAAGTAAGTTTGTAATTTCCGAAAGAGAAATGTGTTCGGCGGGAGACAAATTGCTGCATGATCACGATCATTTGTGATCGATGGAGCTCTAGGATCAAACTGGGTGCTGTGAAGCAGCAGCAGCGGCAGCAATCATGGATGGCGGGACTAGTGTGACGACTGAACCCACGGATGAGCTGAAGCTCCGCAGGAGAGGCGCCTTCAACGCAAATGGCGCGTGTGTGCGTATGTCACGCAGGGAACAAGCTCCAAGCTGGTCGGTCCACAACAGAAAGGAGAGTGAGCTTGTCGGCCGTGCGACCGACAGCTCCCTTCCCTCCTTCTCTCTCTCTCTCCCACCAGACCTAGTGGAATTTTAAGGAACTTTTGTTTGTTTATTTGTTTGTTTGTAGCCAAAGTGGCGATTGTCCAGAGGAATATGTGGAAAAAAACTTGTGGCTATCGTCCTTTAGGAAGATTTCTAAGCCAAATCTGGCTATAAGAACCAAATATGAAATTCCAATCTTTTTCCTAAGCCAAATCTGGCTATAAAAACCAAATTTGAAATACAAATCTTTTTTTAAGCCAAGCCTGGCCATAAACCAAATATGAAATACAAATCTTTAATTATCTCCCTATATTTTTGGCTACACACTGGAAACCACTTAGGGAGATCTGGTGAGTTTTAGTATTTTTTCCTGACTTCTTTTGGCAATTGAAAACCTCCAAAATCACTTTATTCTGAAAAAAAATAATTTTTAATTTCGCTTTTCGGTGAAATCTCGCCACTAAAAAAACAAGGGCTGCCCTTGACGCCCAACCCTCTTCCTGCAACTCACCTCCCTGACCGGGGGACGTCCTAGTCCCCCAAACGTACACATCCTAGTCCCCCAAATGTGCATAATTGACCCAACTCTTCTGTTTTGTGCTATCAGGGGTTCACATTGGACCCTTTGTACACATGCCCCCAAAATCGCACAATTGGGAGCACCCAACTCTTGTGTTGTGTCCTATCAGAGGGTCACATTCAACAATTGCCAAAACTTAGAGGAAAAAAGAGGTTGATCCTCATCATCAATCCAAAATCCACCATGAAAATAATTTTTTCAAACTTAGAGTTTAGAAATGCATTGCAAAATAATCATTGAAATACACCATGAAATAAGTATTGAGATAATACCCCATGAAATGAATGTTGAATTCACAATTCAAATCCACTGTAGAATAATTGTTGAATTCATGGCTGAAATCAAGCATAAGATAATTATTGGATTAGAACTCAGTGTTCATAATTTTGTGATAATTGCATATGGACAAATTTTGTGACTAAGTATGGATAATTTTTCATGGTCCTATGTAGAGAAATTTCAAGTTATGTTGAATAAGTTTGTCCATTGTAGAAGATGTGAAAACCAAAGACACAATTTTGTTTTGCAACTCCCTTTTCTTCACAAAGCCGTCACTCTGTTATTGTTTGCACAATGTTTTGGTGGAATGAGATCATCAATATCAATCATAGCTAAGGTATGAACATGTAAAGAAGTTTGGAAGCTTTACCATGAGATAGGAAATAATAGAGTTTACAAATGCTTTCTTTGCAACGTTGCAAGGAATATATATCAGTCTCACATTTCGTGACAAAAATGGTTGTGTACCAATGATGCCTAAGGTCAAATCCACAACAACGCCACTACCTCACAAATCGAATTGAAAAATCCCACCAAACAAAATTGGTTTGATTGCACAATCCTCTTCAATAAAACAGACAAACTTTGGGATCACCATCACATCCAAACAAATTCCATGATGTGAATGGCATGCGAAAGTGCATTTTTTTAAAACTGAAAATCTATGTGAAAAGGGCACTTTAAGTTTTCAACTTTTCAAAATGAAAATGCCAAGATGACTCTATTTTGGAGGTGGGCCAAGGAACATTTTTGTTGCTTTACCATTGCTTTTCATTATTGTTGTATTTCTTTTCATGCAATTTCGTATATTTTTCATCATGGCACTTATTTGAAGGAAGTCAAAGCCTTCACAAATAAGTGGATGGGGTTGAACATTGAAAGTAATAAGCAATAGAGAAATAGTTTTGTGAAGCAAAGGGAATTGTAACACAAAGGTTGAATCTTGAGGTTTTAATTTTTTTGTATTGTAGTGTGAACTAAGAAATTCATCCAAAATTTAAACAAGTTCTTGTGTTTTCAATCCTTATACATCGTGTTGTTAGAAAGAAAGATCTACTAGATTCATAAAGTAGGTCAATAGTAGAGTTAATAGTCTTGATCCAAAAAACAATTTAATCTAAGAAGATAAACATATAGCTTTCTCTTTCTAAATGGACAATACGTAATTATGTTTTACGATTGTTACCTTGAACTTTAATATGAAAGATTGTGCTATGAATAATGGGATAAAATTAATGATGTATGTATATGTGTGTTGCATCTAGTCATTGGTGTTGTTTTGAAGTTTTAGGAGAAAAATGAAATGTTGAATTCATTTTATGAAACTTTGCATGTAACAATGTTTATTTATGTATGAAAAGACAAAAGGCATTGAATATGTCTAATGTCCAATTAATTAAAAATTGAAGCATACATCATATGAAATTTGTTGGTGGGGTGATGATTTCCTTGATTTGAAAAGTGAAAAGACTAGAAGCTAGATAAGCCCTTTTCATTTTTGAGAAAAAAAAAATTTTCTAACCCAAAGTACAATTCTTTGCATTTGCATGTGTAAAATTTGGAATATAGTTGTCTTTTTCATCAACATTTGGTAAATTGTGGTTAACATGTTCAAAAACATTTAATTAGCCACTTTGACTATGTTTTCAATAGACATGAGAGTCTTGATAGGTGTTTATTTATAATCTTGAATGTTTTGATATTATTTTAAGGTTTTCAATTAACTTCAAAACTCTTTGTCATAAGGAAAAAGGCCATGAGCATCAAGGTGTGAAATTTGTTTAATTTAGGCTTGCAAGAGTCATATTCTAAAGCTTGTGAACTATTATGGACAATCTTACATATATGTATATTTGGGAATTGGTACAATCTAATTCTTGAATTGTAATAATCTCTAATAAGTTTTATTGAAGAAAACTCAATGTATGGTCTTCAATGACACCTCATTCATAAGATAATATAGGTGTACTCACAATAGTGGATTCAGAGCAAATGTAATTAATGTTGCAATTTTTAAATATGTTTGCATGAAAAGGTTTTTAATATATTATGAAAACATGTAGAATAATTTTTAAAGAATTCAATGAATGTAGGAATATTCAAAAATACTCATAAAACATTGTAACCAATGTTTTTGCTATTTTTTCATTTTTTAAAGGACTTGAAATATTTGAAAATAGGGTTGTCAAAACATCCAAGCATTTGTCATAACACTATAAATGCATTTGGACACAAACGCACCCCTATGTCACATCAATATAAGGTTAGCTTATATCAACCTAGGTCAAAAGGACTCTCGGACTTCCCATGGCAAGCTTATGGGCCACTAAAATTGGGCCCATTTTGGTCATCATAAAACCTACAATAATGGAAAAAGTTCAGTCACCACATGCTTGGTGATGGGAAATTTTCAATCACCAAGCCTAAGACGACTAAAAATTTTCAATCGCCACACAATTAGTGATGAAATGCTTTTAGTTGTCGCAAGTGGTGATTGCATTTTTTTCAATTGTCTCACATTTGTGAATCTAATTTGTCTGATTAGCGGTGGATTGATTTCCACCATTGATTTGGCGACAAAATTTGGTCTACCTGGTAATAAAATGTATACCTTACATATCAATACTCACTTTCTCCTTTGAGGTGTGTGGGCCTTGTATTGTTTAACACCAACGATTGCCATATACCTTGGGAGGGAGGGGTGAAACCTTTATGGGTGTTTGAATTTCCGATCATCACATTGCATTTGTAATTGGTGCTGAATTTCAATTGTAACCTTAAAGGTGAAATCTGATTTTATTATTGAATACATTAATTATATTGGTCAAGCCTATTATTTTTGTGTACAATGTTTTATCAATGGAGGGGAGGTGGGACGTGTGGAGCACATGGTATTTGATGCCAGAGGACAAACCAAGGAAGGTGGAATGTAAGTTTTGTGGCAATGTTATTTTAGACTGCAAGAATGGAATGCTCTTCAATTTGGGTTATCAATATGATGGCAATGGGCAAATTAGAATTATTGTGTGTTCAACACATCCACAAGTGAAGGCACTATTTTGCTCGATATGGTGGACTTGCCCCTCCACCATTAATCGACATGGAAGTATCAACCCATATCCCAAATGGGTGAACAAAGGATGTGGCCATGGAAACTCCAAACCCTTCAATGGAAGGAGAATTTGTTTCGACATTTCAAGTGGGAGGGGCTTGAAATTTCACCCCCCCTACAAACAACACAAAGGGCCCTAACAGATCTACAAATAATGACATTCAAACCTTTCAACAAATTTCTTTGTCTAAGGGATTGAATTTAGCCAAAAAAACAGGATTTGGACAAAAAGTTGGCAACTTTTTTTCATGAAGTGAACATCCTTTCAATGTTGTGCGACACCTTACGTTTGTAAAAACTGTGAAAGCAACCTCCAAATCTTGAACCTACTACAAACCCCCATCATACCATGGATTGTGCACATATTTGTTAAAATAATCCAAGGTGGATGTGTCCAAATAGGTAACCGAGAAGATACAAAATTCAATTCACAAATATGGAGCAAACATTTGTTCTAATGGTTGGGACAAGATTGCACGGCATCCATTGTTGAACATGATGTTTGGTTGTCCAAGTGGCAATGTATTCATATGTTCCTTTGGCACAATTAGGGAGCGGAAGGATGCCCATTACATATGCAATGCATTGGGTGGATACATCGAAACCATTGGAGTTGACAACATTGTACAAATTTGTATATACAATGTTTTGACCATGAGAAGTGCAATTAATTAGTTAATCCATCATTTTCCAAGTCTTTATTTTCAAGGTTGTGCTACTCATTGTTTGGACTTGCTATTGGAAGATTAGGGGAAAGCAACATGGGTGAAACAAATTGTGAAAAAGGTCAAAGTTGTTATTTATTTCATACGACAACATCACGCGCCACTAGCAATTTTTTGTCATTATGAACCAACTTAATGTTACTAAACCCCATTGAAACATGGTTTGCAACCAATTTTTTAATGATTGAAAGGTTGTTCAAGCTCAAACCTACCATTGAGCAAACTGTTGCCGATCTTAATTGGACAACTTTTGTCAACTCATTATGTGGTAGTCATCATCAAAAGTCATTCACCAAGGTTAGTTATTCGAACAACATAAGGAGGGATAAATTTTTGGATACTTGTGCTAACTTTGTACACATGGTGGAACCAATCCTAATGTCATTGAGGCATTTGATGGTAAACAACCTTGCATAGGGAGGACATGGCTTATCATGAAAACATTCGAATGACATGTTTTATCATTACAAGATCCATCATTTGAATTGCCATTGAACCTTGCAGATGTGATCAAAAATCAATTTTACCAAAGGTGGAAGATGTTGACAACCGACCTACATTATGGAAAAGCCTTTTTCAATCCATATTTGTTGGGTAAAGCTTGCTCACATGATGTGTAGATGCGAAGGAGCTTTAAACCAAGTTTTGTGGAAAACAACTCATACCCTAACGACCTATGCCCCAACTTTTAAAAAATTTACAAATTTTGTTGAAAGTCAAGGTTCATTTTCTTACAACCCCCCAATGAAAGACCTAAACTTGTTCCACACGAGTAATGGGATTTGATTGGAGCTTGTGGATACATTTGCACCCATCACCCATTGCATTTCGGTGCAAGTGTGTTCCGCATCATCGTGCGAGCAAAATTGGAGTTCATATTCATTTGTCTGTTACAAAGTGTGAAATTAGTTAACATTGAATTGGGCAGAGGACTTAGTGTACATATACATTAATAACAAGCTCTTGCGAAAATTACCTGGTGCCAACCCCATGGCATGGTATGAAAAAAAGATGTTGTCTAAAGACTCAATTTCTAATGTTGATGAAAGTGCAGATGAAAGCGACTCATTGGATGAATACTCTAAAGCAGCAAATGAATTGGATGAAAATGAAGTCAAACATGACCCCTTTGAATTCCTTCATGTTGAAGAGATTCCATTTTCAAGATTATTGTTTAATTTAATGGTTTTGCAGGTTCAAGGGTTTGATAATGGCAATGCAAATCCAAACATGCCATTATTACACAACGATGTTCAAGTGTTTTATGCACCCCCTAGGCTATACATACTCCAATGGCCCCAAGTCAAAACATGTCCATGCAACCAATGAGTTCCATGGAATTGGACCCCCTAATTAACACGAACACACCATTAGTTTGAATCATCATTTTGGAAGCAAACGCATAACAAACATTTAATAACACTTCAAACATACAAATGGACCCATTCATCAATCCTCCCAATATTGTAGTTGATGACATTGGAATCAAATGTGGACTTGCATTCAATCACTAACACAAATGCACCCCAAGTTGCGGATCTAAGTCTTTCAAGTCCTAAAGTTGCAGGACTTTAAAAGTCAACAAAAGATGATTCAGATTTTGGCCATGCACCAATCAACCTGAAGTTCCAATGGGGTTAAGATTAGTCGTTGTGGTAGCTTCAATGAATCGTCTTTGACCACCTATTAAAAACTTGTCTACACGTCAAATTATTCAAGGGAAGAGGCCCACTATTCAAACAACAATTACTTTTGTAAGTGAACATAATTATGAACGACCACACACCAATGATGGCATTTTGGGTATTGAAGGACAACACCCCACCAAATGAATTGTGACAAAACGTTCAAGCCAAAATATCATCACAACCTTGTGTGGGACAAACACTTCAAAAACGAAGGAGTGGCACAATGATGATGATGATGATGATGACACTAACATTTCTAATGGGGCAATTGAGGCCTAAAATGGTAATGACTACCATGAGCCTTGACCCCAACATCCAAATTCTGCAAGTAGTCATCATTTTAGGTCACGAATCACAAGAGCTTCACAATCATAAGCATTTGGCATTTTGCAATTCTTACACATAGGTTATGCTAGTCCACATGGTGGCATAAACATATTTTCTTCCGACTATATATTTCTTTGGTAATAAAATTGTAACCATCTGGTTCGGAACCCTATTTCAAAATTAGTGTATTTCATAGAAAACAATTTCATATCCATAATTCAAATTGAAAACTTTCAATTCTAAGGGTACTCAAAATGGTTTGTGGGGAAAAAAAAATGGGCATTTACCTATAATTATTGTCATAAAAAAAAGAATGAAATTTTTTGTAAGAAAACATATTTAATTTACTCGAACTGAATCACTTGCAATATCTATCAAAAGATGAAACCCTGATAATACATTGTCAAAATGGTATTTCCAATAGTTTCTAGACAAATCCTCAAGTGGCAAAAATGTTTGTTCCTTTTTTTATTCATGAATTCAAATGAAAATTAACAAATGTCATATTTTGTCAAAATAGCCTTGTGTGTCTTAAACATGAAACTATGTCAAGATGCCCTTATAAAATAAATCCTCATGCAAATTGGAGACATTCAAGACATAGACTCCTTCAAACGTATGGAAGATATTTGACATTGGTACCATTTTGATCCTAGGCTATGAACACGCTCTCCCAATGCATGACATTCTCAATTTTGACATATAATGTCAATGGTATGTCCTTGTACGATAAGTCCTCTAATAATCAAGAAATATCCACATCATATTGGCCTTCTTCCTAGCCTGGGAAATATATGACATCTACCCCATCATTGACCCAAATCACGATGGTGTGGTCGTCCCATGCACTAACCTCTTCAATTCTCTCCTTCAATTTGATTACTCGACATATTTCGTTTTGCAAAAAAATTTGGAATCACAAAAATGACAAAAAAAAATGCATGGAGTCCCCTCCCCCACTTTTTTTAAAATGTTGTGCATTAATTGTCCAAAACAACTAGAGTCATACACTTTGAAATAAAGGGAGGAAAAATTACAATCTAAACCTCCTTACATAAGTTAAATTAAGGGTACCCCAAAATTAGGGGCACCTAAAAAATTTAACAACCAAAAAAATTCAATCCCCATCCAATGATGTTTTAACAACCAAAAATTTGGTCGCCATCCAACAGTGTTCCCATGCACCAACCACACGTGGCTATCAAATGTCATCAAATGGCAATCGAATTTTTTTGATCGCTAATGGGATGTGTGGACAATAAGTGACTGAAAAAATTCAGTCACCAATGGTGTGTGGACAATCAACAACCGAAATTTTTTGGTTCCCATTCCTCAAGTCTAAAGGCGACTCAAAATTTGCAATCACCAACTACAGCTGATGACCAAAATTTTTGATTGCCAATTGGCCAACAATCCAATTAGTGACCAAAAGCAACCAAAATTAGGCAACTAATGGCAACTAAATCTATTTCGGTCACCTTCGGTCACCAACAATATAATGGTCCAATGGCGATTTAACCACGTTTCGATTACCATTTCACAACCCTAAATATATGATGCTTATAAGCCATTAGATGGCGACCGAAAATTTTCAATCACCAACAAATATGGGTCATTGGACTGAGTCCTGCACCATATCATGCATTTGATGGCAATTGAAGGAAATTGAAATAGGCTTGGGCCTAGTCTTGGGGCTTTGGGCATGTGTGGGTCCACTATAAGGCCCACACTTTTGTCATTTCTTGTATTTTCTTGCGTATGTGTGAGGAATTTGTTTGTTATGAGCAATTAATGCCATACGCTTAAAAGAAAATGGGAGTCTTTTGGAGGGCTTTTAAATTCACGATGCCGATCGTGAAAATAATTGTGTGCTAGACTTAAATGTTAAACCTCTTGGAGGACCCCCATACTGATTTATTATACATTTTTTCTTAACTTAACCTTAATTTACCTCACCTTTAACCCTAATTTTTCCTTAACCTTAATTTCCTTAACCCTAATTTATGTTTACCTATTTATTAACAAACATTAAGTACGATGGCAAATGATGCGGACTGAAGGGGGGTGGTCGGGGGCATGGCACAAAAGGAAAAAGGAAGGAGGTAGAGTTTGCAACACTTTAAAACCCAACCATCATAACAAATGTTGGATAGCAAAACCTTTCTTAACCTTGGTCATACACATTATGTTCTTCCTATGTGTGGTGGTGCCACATTAACAAAAAGTGGCCACTTTCTAGGCATGAAACCCATAGGAAAAATAATTATGCCTAATATATAAGTTGCTTGGATGAACATATGAAGGCATGCATGTTGGAGGTTTACATGGCCATGACAAAAAAACAATTATTTTTCCAAAAACCAAGTGCCTTTGACTATGGCACGGATGGTTTATGCAAAGGTGGTGTTTGGGGGTTAGGTTGATTAGAGGACCGTTCCAAGCAACTAAGCTGACAATGTGCTTCTGTACTGACCAGATAGATTTGCAGGGGCAAATCCATTGGCTCCTCCAGAAACTCGTTTGCTTCCTATAATAATTCCTCTAATTCTTACAAGGAGACCTCAAGATCCTCCCCAATTTGCCCCTATCACTCCCCCTTTCTATTTTCAACTAATACCACTAATACCAGTTGTTCCCAAAACAACAACACTAAGTACTTCTTGTACTCAAGATCTAGATCTTGTGATGAACAACCAAATTATTCATCACCCTTGGGAACAAAATCCCCTTCAATCATTGTTGAGCATGAACAACCCCATGGATGCAGCACAGTTGGATGTTGTGGTTCATATGACATTTTACTTGCCATTTGACATGATAGACGGTCAAGGGTGGTTGGCACAAGATGCTAGCATATTGTCCTCCACAAGACAAGTTGACATTGTAGAACATGCTTTAGAGACATTGTGAGGGGAAATGGGCGTAATGTAAACACAATTTCGAGAGTTGACATCAAAACATAATGCACTATGTGAACAATTGGTTACATGCCAAGCAAAGTGTCTTGGGCTAAAACAAAATGCTGCCACTTAGTAACAAGCATTCACAAGGGCCACTGAGGTGAAAAAAGAACGCCTAAATTCTATGGAAAACATTTAAACGCTATCATCAAATTTTAATTGATATCAAAGAACAATATCAAAAAGATGTTAAAGTGTTTGCGAAGGTGACTAAACAAAATTCGAACCACGTGCATCTTGCATGTATTTTGGTAGTATCTTGAACTACGCAGATGGAGGCAGAGTTCATAAGAATGCAAACGAAATACCATGAAGATGGGAGGTTTTAATTGCACGATTTAACACCATGGCCTAGGATATCCGAGGTATTTCCTAACAATTTATTTAAGATGGTGGAGAATGTAAGCATAGATTGGGTGAAACATCCCAAGCTTGATTGGGAATATGTCACCGTTATGTTAGAAAAAAAAGGGAACTCTTGTGGCCCACACTTTAACCTTTCACGTATACTAAGGAATTATGCCTTATTTGTTGCTCCCCATTTGGACCAGAAGGTGCATGGATTTTGAGCACTTTCCAACACATGTACCATCCACAATGCCTAATCACTTTAATGGTGGCAAAAAAGAGATGTCCACAATGTAGGGCCCCATTTCATCGACACTTATACAAATATTTCAGTTTTCGAACGGCCATGTCACAACATTGGGAGTATGATATGTTTAACACACCCAACAGGCCACAAGCATGGGGCGCAAACATGAAATGGATTTGGAATGTTAGCATGTCTATTAAATTATATGAGGGAGTCAATATGACGATTGGCAATATGACGAATCCATGATTTAGAAGGCATGTGAATTGTTGTACCCATCAACAGCCCATACACGATGCTATTGGTTTTATCAAATGTTTCCAAGGTGGTATAACCCAAGAACCAACAAGTTTGAATATGGTCTAAATCCAAAGCATGTTTGGTACAACATGATGGGGGAGGAAATCGGGCAGGGGTTCACCATAAGCGATCTTTAGGCTAAAGACCAAGCCAACTTAACATTGGAAGAGACTAACAAAGGGTTGCATTTGAAAGATGATGCTACCTTTGCATTATTAATTGCAATATCTCTTCACACGGTCACAATGTTCAACTAAATAGATAATATTCCTAGGTTCGACACAATTTTGAATGGGGAACCCATTGGGCTAGGAAATCATGCTAATCTTCAACATGGTATTAATGTAGGGGAAAATAATAGTAGAGGAGATAATAAATGGTAGCAATAAGGTGAGGTGGAATTTGCCACTAAATGCAACATATGTACATTGGAAAGTAACCTCAATATTGTACAAAATTGATATTTATACAACAATATGGGCAAAAGAAGTTGTTTCCCCTAAGAGTTTGTCACAATTAATGTAAACCTAGTTAACTACAATCATATATAAAGTTTTATAATTGAAAATGAATTGGATGATTGGATATGGCCCATAATTCTTGAATATTGAACTTCATTGATGACAATGTGATCGGAGTGAATGGAAAACATATAATTGCAATTATTTGGGTGTGTTACAAAATTGCATCAAATTTCGCTCCCAACAAGGATTTTTTTCTATTTTTCCATTTGTTCCCAACATGTTCCATTCAAGTTCCCAATGGGTTCCCATCAATCATCCCATTTTTTTATGAAGGGATCACACAAAATGGTGATTGAAAGGGTTTCGGTTGCCATTAGGGGGGAAAGCGAAAAAGGGAAATAAAATGGGGTTTGGGGGAGGAAAAAAACATTGTGGCAATTAAAAGGTTTTTGGTCGCCACAAATGGATCTATTGGCATTTTCAGTCGCCATTTGGGAATTGTCAAATGGTGACCAAATTTGTTTTAGTCGTCTGATGGCAACCAATTTTGGAAAAGGTTTTTTAAGGGTATATGAATTCTAAAATGTAATCCATTATTCATTTTTGAACACTTCTATTTTCATTTGGGTTTGTGTCTTTGGTTGCCCCCTTACAACCATTGTGTGAAACCTTGGGTGAGTTGAGGTGATCAAGTCCTTAATGAAGAGCTTTTTTTTTTACATTTTGCGAAAATTTTGGACCACATTGAACCTTCATTTTTTGAGACTCTAATTGTTTTTAAGAATTAGTGTTTGGAAAGACTTTGGGTTTTTTGTCATCCAAAATTTGAAGGATGTTGTCGAATGGACAATTGAGCAAACAACCATTGGGCAGACCACTATTGGGTGGACAACCATTGGATGGACAACCATCAAGTGGTCAATTTGACCAAAACCTAGAAACAAATTATCCCACACATCATTTAGGATTTAACCCCCCCAACCTTTGAGCAGCCCACCTTCAACCATGCATAAACAAGGGGTTGCAAAAATGTCTAACAAGGAGAACACGTCATTGATGCAAACCCGAAAGTGTCAAAAATTTGAAGACAATGATCTTGAACGAATCACCACATGACAATTCTAGGAAGTTGTCATGACATTTTTTATGGAGCACATAATGGCATATCTTGATGGTATTTTTGTGAGCAAGCAAGGAACTGGCCATAAGAAATATAAGCAAGTCATGGGACATAAGTTTTTAGCAAAATTAAATGGATCCTTGCAATACACCAAACTTCAAATTTCCAAAGGGTTTTTAAAATGGTTTGAATGCAAAATTTTGGATTTAACCACAAACTTGTTATAATGGTTTGTTGTTTTTTATCCATAAAAGGACAAGGTGCATTGGACCATAAAGGTGACAAACTTGTGGGAGAAAATTTCATGGTGGGCTAGATTTTTAAAAAATTGGTTGAAGAAAAAGGTAAGACTTGCACCATGGATGGAAGAAGGCACGCAAAACCTTCTAACCCAAATTGGAAGCCATGGTGTGTTATGGATTTCAACCACAACAAATGTCCTCCCATTGTCAGGTGGGGGCAATCAAGGTGGTTATGGTGTGGTGCACAAGTGTGAATCAAAAGATTCAATCACATCCCAAGTTTGATTGAGTTGGCAGGGGAGACACCAAAGATGGATGACAAGCGAAAAACACATAAACAACTATTAGTGGAAGCCTTGGCATGTCTATGTGAACATCCAAGTGTCATCAAATTCCTTGCCATCTACACAAAAACCATAGAGACATACACATTGTGGTGGAATGGAGGAACTTTTCGAAAAATGTTGGATTACAACACAAACTACTCGCCCGTTATTGATAATTGTACTTTATTGCGATAAAGGGGGCTAGATATCGAAGGGCAAAGACGACTTGTCACCTTTAGGCAAAATCATGTGAAGTTGACATGGGCATTCATAAACATTATGAACAAAGTACATCATTGTAGAATTTTGCACAACAACTTGTCCAAGGACAACATTATGTTGCATTTTCCAACAGACAAACTAAATGTTGTGTACGTAGGTGTGTGTGATTAGGGTGAAGCCAGACACTTGCAAGAGGTGATGCCATCATTGTAGGAGCAAGATGCCACCAACATAAAAATAATGCATTGGTGGGTTGCCCAAGAATTGTTTTTTTATTTATAACAAATCAAGAATTATAAATTCCCTTTAATGAATGGCTAAGTAACACACCATAAGTTTGAGGTCTAAAGCATATTTGGTAGATAGGCTGGCAAATGTCATATGGGGTGATGATCAAGATGTAAAATATTTTGTGGACAATTCAACCAAGATATCATTTGGGAAACTAATCCATGACATGTATGATCCAAATCCATAAGCTTGAAGAACTATTCCACACATCATGCACACATTGATGGGGCCTCCATACAATTGAACTACACCTAAAGAATGTTATTGAAGGCAACCATAAATAGTTTGTAATTGCTAGATATGGAATATGGTGTAATTTGCATGATCTTTCAAAAATGACTTGTTTTGGACTTGTGGATTTTATAAAACCCAATTTTGTAAGTGAATCATGTTGTCATGTGTAATCAAATTCAAGATTTGTGAATCCATCCTCTTTACATATTTGAAATTTCTGTTTGGATTTATGCTTTATAATGATGATGGGTTTCTTGTAAACATAAAATACAATGATCATATACAATTTTACACAAGTATTGCCCGTCTATTTTTTTAATTTTTGAATTATGAATGATTGGACTTATCATTGATAATTTACTCTAATAAATGCTCTCATAATTGATAGACATTAAGTAATAAAAAGAATCAATAAAAATTCATTCAAAACAACATTTCTTAATGCAAACTTTACAAGGCATTCACTTTGTATACTTTTGTTTCGGTTTTCATTTTTATGGCATTGCCTACAAAGGTAAGGATATTATGTTTAGATTCATTATAGAGTATAATAGCTTAATGGATTTTGGCCCCCATGTAGTAGGTCTATTTTTATGCAAAGATTTTTTAAAGATGATATTTTTGGCTTGTGTTGAAACTTGGGATTAGTGATAGAGTTGTGATATCTTAAAGGAGTTTGGTTTCTTTTAATGGTTTCTTTTTGGAAGATTATATTTTTGAATGGTGAAATATTGGAATTTCCATAAAAAAAACTTTGCCTTAAAATATTCTTTCATGTAAATGGCAAGGCCACAATGACACATCGAAAAGATGGCGACAAAAAAATTTCAATCACTAATCATGCAACAACCAAAACATTTTGATCGTTGCAAGCTTGGCAATCAAAAATTTTCAATCACTGTAGGATTAACGACCAAAATTAGTTTTTGGTCACCAATCACAATGGGGGTAGCCCGAGTGTCACAAAAGGATTTTCTTGTGTCCATCTTAACAAACACAATAAAATAACATTTTCAACCTGGTGGGTACCAAATGAAGTGTTGAAATGATAAATTTTCATAAATTTTTTTTTTCACCATTAGAACAATTAACATACTTGACAATGAATAAAATCATGCATTTAATTAATTCTAGACTTTTCAAAAGTTCAGAATTCACAAATAACCATTTGGAAATTGGAAATTTGGAAAAAAACTTTGATTTTGGGACCACCATATGATGTAAAATAAATGTTAATAATGTTTTGCCTCATTAAATGATCCAAAAAAAAAATTCCAATGTTTTTTATAGAAAACTAAATCCTAACCACCGAGTTTGAAAAGTCCAAAATTAATTAAATACATGATTAAACTTGGTGGCCACCAAAATTTAAGAACTAAAAGACCTTAAAAAGTGGGGTGCATAATTAAAGCATTGCATAACATCATGAAGTAAGTAATTTCAATGGCAAAATCAAAGAACACAATTTGAAATATCTATTAAATTTTATGTCATTGAATTTTGTAAAGTATCAACAAAAGAATTTACAATACTTATAATTACCAGGTATCTCATAAACCGTTGGTGGACCATTGAACCAAAAAACTTGGGGGCATTTAACAATTGAAAAAAATTATTTATTAAAAAATAAAACCATATGGTGGCCACCAATGGGTATCATAGTCTAGCTTGAAACGTACTGAGACATATACATTGAACATTTAACCTTGAGTAGGAAGAAATTTACTTATTATGAAATATGAATTTGACCCTTTAGAATTGATAACCAAAGTAAACCTCAAATGCACGAAAAACAATGATTATTAATTTATTGATTTTATACAAATACATTGAATATCAACAACTATCTCATCATCCATATAAGAATTTGGAATATGAGCTACTGAAATTGAAATTCCACTCTACAAGCAACCAAAAATTGAAGAATTGTTTAACCTTTAAGACCAAAAATCAAATATGCAACTACATCCCTTACCTCTCTAAATAAATAACCTAATCAACAACATGATGTTTTACTAGTTAAAACTACAAATGCCTTTGCGCAATCTACAAACAAAGACTAGAATCCATTACAAACAAAAATGAATAATTAAAATTTCCCCAAATTACAAACCTTAGATTGACAAAATATTAAAAAAAACAAATAACTAAACCAATGTGAAATGAAAGACATGGAAAACATAACTGAAACAAGGAGGGGTTTAGGTTTTACTTAGGACATCACCTAAATGAAATTGCATTATTGCTGAATCCCCACTCAAACTTCCCTCAAACTATTTGAACCAAGAATAAGATGGATATCAAGAATTAAAAGGGCAAACCCTTCAACATCGGCCACAACCAAGATGCAAGGTCTAACCATTGCAATTTGTTTTTGAACAAATCGCATCCTTTGAATGGTTCAAGGAAAAGTCCACTCCATTTGGATTTCAAAGGGCCTTGCTAAACTCATCATCAACGAACAATGTTTGATCCTTATCCCCATAAGGTAGACCTCTTCATGCAAAGTGAACTCAATCCAAGTCCTTCAAATAGTAATAAATTGAACATTTGAGCTGACCTATTGTTGTAGTGCATTGCTCACATCCCCAAACAAACACAAATTGATCGCTGAAAGTTTTGGGCATCAATGAAGGTAGAATTTCAAGGACATCTTTTAACAACATACACAACCAAATAACAATGCAAAATTGTTCAAATGCTTGAAAAAGGAAATCATGTACTCTAGCACAAATTTCCAACTTGGATATGTCTAAATTCTTCCTAGTCTTTTGTCGATCCCCTTGAACAAAAGCACACTTTGGAAAATAACAAAGGACACCATTGACATTGAGAATGAGGAGATTTTTAATTGTGTTAGATTGAGGTCAAAAAGTTCAAATCCACCTCTTTAGATTAGAAAAAGAAACATCATGCACCTACCAAAAAGAAGAAAGGTTAGAGCAAAAAGAAATTCTAGAATGAATAGAAGCCTCCATCCTTGTCGTAAGAGATGTTAGGCCAAGAATTAAGTTGATATCCAAAATATGGAAGGATAATTTTGACCAAGAATTTGGTAGTAACATGGATTGGAAACACACATATCACAACCTAACGACCACTAGGTAGATGAGGGAGAAACTAGGTGACCACTAGATGGTCGTAGGAATGCAAAGTTCAACCTAAGGGCCACTAGGCCAAAACTAGATGCATTAAAAACAAAGAGTACAAGCAACATTCAAGCAATAAAATTAATAATTTTTAATAATTTTTTTCAAAAGGACATTTGTGAGATATTTAAACAAGAAAAATTTGAAGATGAACAATTAATAAGGTATTTTCTGTTTCAATTTCAATTTTGCACTGTTACAAAAAGTGGGTAAGCAAGTATGACTACATTTCACAAATAACATTTTGAAAAATCCTAGATTATTTGGATTAATACATCTAATCCTACAAAAGGGATTGTGTTCAACAAAGGTGGGAACACTATATCTGGACAAATAAAGATTTTCCAAGTAAAGGAAAATAAACCCCAACAAATATTAATCCTCCCCACAAACGTCATTAAATGACTCCAAAAAAATGGCATTATATGGGTTGTTAAACATGCTTTCGTATGGTGTATCGTCTATAAGCAACATGTTGTAAGCTTGAATGTAAGGAAATGTAGAAAAGGAAACGTCAAGGTTTTTATAGAAAATTGGCTTGTTAGGTTTATCTAACAAGAACTATGGATTTTGCATGCAAAATGTCCAATTAAACACTCTAGAAACACATATGAAAATTTATGTTTTGTGCCAGATTTTATCCAAATAATTATAGATATTGTGATGTTGGGTTGTGGACCAAATATAGACATGGAATAGCGCAAGACATTTCTCTAGGAATTCCTTCAATCTAGGATGGAGAATGATGGTGCAAGATGAGGCTTTTCCATACCCGCCCTTCTTGAAGCATGTGGTGATCAAAAGTCCATTCAAATCAAAAATCACATGAAATGGATTCACCTCCATTGTAGGCAAACAAGGCACTAGGGAGTCACCACCCGAAATCAATGGAATTTCATCCAAACCAACTTCACAACAACGTGTGAATTTGGCGACTCCACATCTTCCACCTCTTCAAGAAACAAAATACTAATAACCTAAAAGAAAAAACAATGAGTAGTTGGCAAAGTCCTAGAAATCAAGGACCACATAAATGAAAGAATTTGGAGAATCCCAAAAAAAATGGAAGGAAGGAGCAAAAGAAAAAATTTGGACTACTTACTATGGATATTGAACAATTTCTATTGAAATAAGCGTAACAAGCCATGGTGCATTTTTTGAACAACATCCAGGATCTAACACCATTTTCCTTGAGACTTTTGATGGCGCCAAAAGGATAGAGCTTCACAAAGGTGGGAACATTAAGCCCAGAATAATGAAGATTCAACTTTAAATATAGGAAAAAAATCTTCATGAAATAATTATCTTCTTTTGGTAAGTCCTCATAGGACTCAACAAATATGGCATTAAAGGGTGGATTCAAGTAAATTCTGTAAGGCGTATCGTTTACCAATAATGTATTTCCAAGGTGAGTATTAAGATACATAAGGAAAAAATTAAAAAGGTTTTTATGATAAATTGTTTTATCATGAGTGGGACAATTGACACAATTATAGTCCCTTTTGAAAGGAAATTGCAAAACCTTGTTTGTTACTCTTGCATAGATATTGACTAATAATCCTTTGTGGGTTGATTTCAATACCTCTACCTTTTGCTATTTTCACTAGTAAAAATTTTGTCCTTTGCAACCAAGGAAACAATGACTAATTATACTAAATGAATCTATCAATGACCACAGTCATATATTATAATTTCATTATTTACATGGAATAAATATGAATAATAGATTACTCATTTATATGATTAATGGATGAAAACTAACAAAATATACATACTTCATCCATTTTCCATCGACCATATTTCATTCGTTATGTTTTTTGAGTGTATGTTAGACATTATCCAATTGTCATTTTTTCAAGTAATGAAATACATACATCCAATTTATGACTAAATTTTAATTACTTCAAATGATGTGGAAAATATTGTCATGATGTCATGGCATTTTTTATATTTAATTAATTAAATAATATCTTGCTTCATTAGAAAATGGGTGACACTTATGTTTTGAACTTTGGAAACTTATAAAATGACTTATATATGACTAAGTAATTATTGCTACATGGATAGTGTGGCACCCTATATAACTATATAATCACTAACCTTAGATGATGTGGTACCCTAAATGGTCATACAAATTTTTACAATGATTCAAAAATGAATATTAGTAATTTAATATGAATACAAATGGACATAATCAATTACAACATGTAAGGAATTTATTTTGATTAATATTATACATATAGGTAATATATAGGAACATTTATTACATTTTTTCTCAAATATATTTGATATATAATCCATTTTAAATATTCAATGTGACTAAATTAAATATTACACATTGAAATAAATTTTAATGATAAAAGTATGATATATTCCAAATATATTTTTATATTTCAATTTAAAAATAAAATAGAAATGTAAGATGCAAAAATATATATATAATTTATTTTTAAATTAAAATTTTATCATAAATTCAAATGAAAATTTATAAAATATATCTATAAAAATATATTTATTTATTTTGCATGTGTAAAAGTGAATTAAAATTATAATTGCAGAAATTTAGTTAATATTTTAATATTAAATATATATTATTCAAATTAAATTAAATTATTTATATTTAATTATACCTCATATTTAATATGATTAATGTTTTTTAAATTAATATATATAGATATACTTGATTTATGGTCCATTAATAATATTTTATGTGGATAAATTACATTGATTCATGTGTGTAAATTAAAATTTATTATTAAAATTATGATATATTAAAAGAAAAATTGTAATATAAATTCCTAAACCAAATGAAGGTTTAAGATATGAAAGCTTTATTTTATTTATTCATGTGTTTGCCATAAAGGTTTTTTCATTTACAAATCATTTGTTTGAATTCAATTTTTCAAAATATGGTCATTGAAATGTTATTCAATAACAAAATTCAAATAATTTTCCTTTAAAATAAATAAATTATATAGTTGTATACATTATTGAAGGAAATTTATGAATAAGTTTTCAGTTTTTTCATTTGAACAAATTATCAATAAGATATGACTTATTATATTTGAAATTCTGTGTAATGTTTAAATGAAGTATGATTTAAATATAATAAACATTACATTATCTACACAACAAGTGGGGTGGCTTGGTGGTAAACGAATTGAATTCCATCATTGGGGTCCAAGGATCAAATTTCACAAATGACATGTGTTGTGGTCAACATTGAAATATTGATTGAATATTTCATACTTACCAAGACTACTTAGGTTAAGTGGTTACCTAGGTGAGCCTAAGTAGGTAAATTAGGTGGTCTACTTACCCACTTAAAATAGGTTTTTAACCTAATTTAGGTGTGACACATGTCAACAATTGATAGGATGAAAAATAATGAGATTAAAAATAATTGAATAAAACTACATCCTATTATTTATATTACATATAATAAATATTATAAATTTAAAAAATGATGTCTCCCAAGTTTTTAGGTCCAATTTGTAATAATAAAAAATAATAAAACTATGACTAAACTATCATTAATGATTTCACATATGTCTTAAATGACTAATGGATGATATTTGCCACATCATGTCCTAAATAACTATTGTCCTAAACAATTCGTCCATAATGATTTAGGGCTATTAATCATTTTTGTCCTTTATGACTGGAATATTAGTCATAAACTTAATCATATATTTGAAGATTTCTACTAGTGTTTTCTCAAATAGGCATTCATCTTGGCAAGCTAAGTAGACACCCATATGTAGACAATAAACTACTTTAAACACCTCAAAAGGAATTCCTTTAAATTGGCCTTGGAACAACATTCTTACCTAGTAAGGTGCAACCCCAAGCTAAGTTAAATAATAGAGGTAAGAAGTGATTAATTACAAAATACTCCCTCCCAACAAAGACCCCTTTCAAATCAAAAATCATGTGCTAAGGATTCACCTTTATATCCTTTGCAAGTCTATGGGAGGAGGAGATCTAAAACTTTTAAAAGCGAACTATTTCCCCTTATTTTCCTTGGTAGTTTCATGGAGAACTCCAATAAGATTATCAACTCTGACCCCATCGAATCCCATGACTATGTCAGGATAAATGGCCTAAGGGATGGTAGAGATGTAGGTGCAAATTGAGGTGGGGACGCAAAACCTCAAAGCGGTGAAGGCTAGACTACAAACAACATTGGTCTCCTTCATCTTTCTTGCCTTTTTGCATGCCATTTTGAATGCAATTCAATCCCATCCGATTATCCAAGTAATTGATTGGTCATCCTTCAAATTCCACTAAGGCCAAAATAAAACCTAAGCTTGTCCCAATCATCCGAGTCTTCATATGTGTGCTCACCCAAATCATTAAACACATAACTTCCATCAAATGAACCTTCACCTGCAAATAGAAAGTACAAAAGGTGAAATCTACCCAAACAAGAAAAGTTCCCAAAAAAATAATTAAAAAATAAAGTCCAAAAATTGCTCCAGTGAAGTATCAACACAACTTGATATCTACTTTATGGAGTTGTTGCAAAATCTTTAGAGGGCAATTTCAAGGACCAAAACTCATTGGATTGAATAATTATTTATAACATTGGAAATATCTTGAAACTTGAATGTTTGAAATGGTTTCGCATGACCCATTTGGGTACTTAAAACAAAAGTTATGGCCAAAAGAAAGGCTGAAAGTCAAAGTGCCAATTTGACTCCCGACCACTAAAAGTCTAGAATCTCCCTGATTCACTTGCGTGTAGGTGGCATGTGACATATCATTGAAAAGCTCTTGACAAGTGCTACAACTTTGCTTTAGACTTCACTTTAATCAAAGGTTCAGACAAGAAACTATGGGCCTCCAAAGTGTCGAGAGTCCCAATTTTGAAAATTTCAGGACTCCCAACTTGGGAGTCTTGAGACAAAATAACATTTGGGTGCAGCCCTCATGGCTAATCATAGAGAATACTATAAAGGGGAAGGTGATGGCTTCCCCCAAGTTTAGGCTGTGGTGAATCTTGTGAATTCGTATATGCCCGTGGCTCATCTCGCACCAAAAGTGATCCAACTATGTATTAACCAACTTGTTTGGTTCGTGCAAATCCGTGTGAATAGTTGATTCGTTTATCATTCGTCGTAGTCCCCATCCCAGAGCTCTAGCACGCCCCTTTTACCCCAAAGTGATGTGAACTAGGGAGTGTATTCCAACTCCTTTTTCTTTTGTTGTTTTCATTTTTAAATTCGCATTTGAGTCTTTCAAAGAGTTTGGGGGTGTGTCACAGTTTGTCATACCCATCCAATATTTTTCCCTACTCTCACAACAACAAAATCTCTTTCCACTCATCATAGAACATGTATGAAAATAACAAAATTGTCATACATTCCTTAACAAACCAAATTGCAAACATAGTTGTTAAGGAAACCTCAAAGCTCTACACAAAACTAATAAAGCATGATAGATAATTTCTAGCACCTCAAGCAAGTGTTCAACATGGATATCGTGTGGAAATGTTTTTTGAAAATCTATATTTTGTAAGCTTGAATCTTCTTCTTGTTTTGTCCGAATTTTGGGTTTGGTCAATCGAACTCAATCCATATTTTTTGTGTGTCTTGAAAATTTTCCTTATATGAAAGGATTGAGTTCTTCAAAAGGATGGTTGCAAGGTAAGGTGGCTCATTTTTTACGTCACAATCTAGTTTTTTGCAGAATGGCATGCATTTACATGTTATTAACATGGCATAAAAATAATTTTCCAAATTTGAAGTTAGATTTAGATTATCAATTTGAAAAAATAGTCATCTATAAAAAAAATTTGCAACATATATACACCAAATATATAGTAATGGACTTTTGAGGTTGAAAAATATAGATTGGTTTATTGTTTGTGCCTCTTTATACATGCATTTTTTTATATTAATTTTATTTTGGGTATATTATAGGGACTCAATATATGACATGTTAAAATGAAAAGTGCAAAAACACTACTAGAAAAAATTAAACCAAAAAAAAAATTATGGACTTTTGATTGGCCTAAAATAAGCCATATTTTCATAAGTCCATATCATAATTATTTTTGGGCAAATTTCAATTTTTATTTTGTTAACATGTACATTAAATAATTGTTTAAAATGGCTATTCTTCTTATGGACTTTTTAATTCATTGACCACCATGTAATTCCCCACTAGATTAATGATATCAAAATAGACTACCATTTTAACACTACCATATAGACTTTAATGGAGTGGAGAAGTTGTCGAAAATGAGCCACCCTAGAGTGCATACACCCCAAAGTATTAGGATTGTTGAAGATAGACAAAAGCTTGCAAAGCTTCATAGAATTAACATTCTAGATGACTATGATACTAAAGGCTTAGAATCATTCATGTATGTCATCATTTATATCTTCCATATCGAATATCTCCTGAGAAAATTAAAGAGTGAATTAGTTCAGAGGAATTGAATGAGACAACTAGAGCAATGGGTGGGGAACCAACAATAAGAAATTATAATATGCAATTTATTTTCATGACCTGGATTATATGTTGTCCACCCACAATGAAAAACATTGAACTAGAAATATTAAACCAAGTCCTTGGTCTCATTTCTAGAATTTTTATGGGATCATTAAGGTCAATAAGAATAACGAAGATTAGGCACTATTGATCAATGAATGAAACATCAAAATTCAATGCTTGATTTCATTCTCATGTGTATTATTCAATGGGTGATACACTATTCTCCCAGGAGGTGGCAGGAATTTATCGACAGGAACCTTGACACCTTCAATAAGCTTGTTTCCAAAGGGGAAGCAATTAGAGAATTGACTCCTAATTGACTCATTGACATGTTTACATTTCATCTCATTGAAGCTCTTGGGATATTTCTTCATGACAAGGTTGTCAATTCTCTTCTCCCTTTTCTCCTCCATTGTTGTCTCTTTTTTTTTGTTTCTTAAGAGCTCTAATCACATATGAACCTTCAACATTTGTTTGAGCCATTTAAAAAATTATCTCCATTATATTATCCTTTTTTATGACTATCATGGTGACCATCTCGTCCCACATTTGGTGGATAAGCTTTGATGTTTTGTTAGGGAACTTCACTACCTTAAACCTTTCTCATTCAAAACTTAGGTGCAAGCTATTGTCCATCTTTGAAATAATGCACATGATCCCAGCTTGCAACGTTGATATTGGGGCTAGAAGAAAAACCACCTATTGTGGATCATCCTTGTAGGCCTTGAAGTTCACAACATGCGCATATCTCATGTTGTCAAGGTCCTTCTGTAACCAAAAAGGAGGGTGCACAATCTAATCGAACACCCTGGCAAGACATAGACCCTCAATGGAGCTCAGATTTCTGAGATCTCGAAACTGAATCGCGGCCTTTACCTTCTCTCTTTCTCTCAGACCCTGTTCAAGACTCAATCGAAATGCACACTTAGATCTTCAAAACCTGCACAATTTGCATTCTTGCAGCATTCATCACTCCGATCAGGGGACTCAAAACTTTGAATTTTATTCACAGAATGTACAGACAGTCGAGACACATCCGCCCAGCATTCCTCTTAGATCCTACCAACTCCTGCAAAACAACTTTAAGCTTCCTCTGATTTCTAATCTCACTCCGTTACTCCCTCACATTGTGCTTCTTGATGCCAAACGCAAATACTTGGCTGGCTACTGGCGCAGCGGAAAATTCTGTAACCAGACCAATCTTCCTCAAAACCAACCGATCTACCTTTCTCTGTGTGTCTGGCACATTCTGTCTTCTCCTCTCCAACAACAGATCTCTCAAAAACCTGCTACCTACTCTGCAGTTCTCTCCTTCGCACCATACTATCTGCTATTCTACAACCTTCTTCCTAGCCTCTTAGTTGCTAGCTCCTCCGCCGCCATGTGCTTTCCACCGCCTTAAGTCATAATTGCAGCGCCTCCTCAAACCATAATTTTGCGCCATTTCCCTTACGCGCAATGATCCTCCTTAGTCCTTCAGAAGCAGTCGTCATGCATATTGTGCAGTAAATGAGAGTGATGTGCAGCCAAATCAGTGATCCTTGCAAAAATCAGAATCAGAGGCAGTATAGCTCCATCGTGCGGTGACCCATTGTTCGGTCACATGTGTAACCCCTCCCTTTCTTAAAAAGCTGAGTCCCTTAGCTTCATTCAATCTAGTTGAATGTGGTAGATCTGAAGGTCCCTTCGAGGCCTCTCCCACTGGTTCTCATCAGCGTCCTAGATAATACATATTCGACAACCCTCCTCAAAGTCATAGTTACCTTTTCCATCAGCATGTCCAATGAACAGGTACGGACCTTCCTAGCTTGCAGCTAATGCTCGCTTCTTCCCTAGCTTCTTCATTTTTACCATCGTTTCCCCCGCAATCAGACCTTCAAATAGATGCTTACCTTTCCTGGTAACGTAGGTCTTCCTTTGCTTCTTTTGTGCTTATTCCACATTGAGCAAGACGTCTTCATGGATGCTTGCAATAAGCTCCATCTTTTGTAAGAACTCTGCTGCAGCAACTTCCACATCAACACTATCATCAGTTACAACGGTCAGAACGTGTAGATAATTATCTGCCCTAAGGCGCGATGTGCGACCAGTGAGGATCATGAAAGGTGAGAATTTTGTGCTAGCTTGGATCCCACATCGGTACCCAAACAGAATCTTAGCCAGCTGCTCATCCCAACAATCCACATTCCCTAGTGTTGCAGCAAGGACCGAGATGCCATGCTTGATGGTCTTGATCATGCGCTCCGCCATCCCATTGCATTGAGGCCACTAAGGTGCAGTGCGCTGATGCTGGATTCCGTAGTCCTTGCACATCAACTCGAACTCTACAGCCCATTCTCCACCATTGTCAGTAAGTATAAACTTGGGGACTCCATACTTGCAGATAATGTCATCTTCCAGGAACCTAGTTGCAGTCTTGGCACCATGATCAACAACTGCCTTTGCCTCACACCATTTGGAATAATGGTCAATGGCCACCAAGATGTACTTGTTTCCTGACCTAGTTTCAGGTAGTGGTCCCGTAGTGTCCAGTGCAACCCGATGAAATAAGTCACAAATGGGAATGTTCTTGAGCTGCTCATCCCCAGAGCGGATACTGCCCTCGCTCCCCACCAGCTGACATTGCTGGCACCTTCTGACCATCGATTTGACATCCTCAGTTCGACTGTGCTAGAAATACCTTCGACAAATTTCAGCCAGCATCCTCTGTTCTCCAGAGTGCCCCAAATCCTCATGCATCTGAACCACCAGTGGTATTCTTTCTTCAGGCTTGGGCACATACAGTTCCTTGAAGTAGAGCCTCTATTCCTTCCAGCAGTAGTTGTTTGCTCGCTTTCTAGCCCTCTTGCTAACATGCTCCCAAGTCACGGGGAGAAACCCCCTTGAGGGTTTCACAAAGTCAAGTTGTGGAAATTGTGACTTAGCGGCGCGCTCCTGGCTTCCAACTCTAAAAAAGGGTAGAGGGTCGAGTTAGGAGCCCAGGGATTAGACTAGGAAGAGGGACTAGTTTAGCTCGTGCGAATCTGCATCCAAAAACCAACCACAAGAGGTTCGTTTAGCATTCGGGACACCCTGGGGTGTCGGGACTTGCCACGGGCATTTGGACACACAAGACTCACCACGGCCTGGACTCGAGAATAAGCCACCACCTTACTCCCTATAGTATTCTCTGCGGCTGGTCGCCGAGGCTACATCCAAATGGCACATTTTGTTGGGACTCCCGAAATGGAGTCCCGAAATTGTCCCGGCTGGACTCCCAGAACTTTGAACGGCCATAACTCCTCACCCCAAGCTCGGATCGGGACGAGTCCTAAATCAAAGTTGTAGCTCTCGTTGAGAGCTTTCCAACGCCATGTCGCAATCTTCAAGGCGACGTCAGGAAGAGGTCGATTCTTGACTTTTAGTGGTCGGGAGTCAAACTGCCAGTTTGACTCCCGGCCCTTCTTTTGCCCATAACTTGGGCTGCAGATATCCGAATGGCCAATGCGAGGCCATTTTCGATATCTACGTTTCTAATGACACCAAGAACACCCCAATGTGAGGTGTTTTGGGCCTTGCTGTCGAGCTCTGAACATTCGGGAGTTCCGGAGGACTCCAAATCTCCAACTTTTCCAAGTGTTGGGCTTCACCCCCACACTTGGCCAAAGTGGGGTTGCGACACTTGCCCTCCTCAAGGTCAATTTCGTCTAGTAGCATTCCTTCTTTCAACAGCGTCAGGCAGGTTGCATCTTTCCAGATGTCAGTGCCTTTCATTTCCATTCCACGATCCTCCTCTTTTCCTGATCTTGTTGGATCGACCTCACGATCACCGAGTTCGGACAATTCTTGATCAGCCAAAACTAATTCTAGCTGCAATCGTTTACCATAGTACTTGAACTGGCCCTTCTGCAGATTTTGCCTGCCATCGACGGCTTCCAGATCTTCATCCTCTGCTACTCCCACAAAGGAGGGTGCATAAATCTAATCGAACACCCTGGCAAGACACATACCCTCAATGGAGCTCAGATTTCTGAGGTCCCGAAACTGAATCGCGGCCTTTACCTTCTCTCTTTCTCTCAAACCCTGTTCAAGACTCAATCGGAATGCACACTTAGATCTTCAAAACCTGCACAATTTGCATTCTTGCAGCATTCATCACTCCGATCAAGGGACTCAAAACTTTGAATTTTATTCACAGAATGTACAGACAGTCGAGACACATCCGCCCAGCATTCCTCTTAGATCCTACCAGCTCGTGCAAAACAACTTTAAGCTTCCTCTGATTTCTAATCTCACTCCGTTACTCCCTCACATTGTGCTTCTTGATGCCAAACGCAAGTACTTGACTGGCTACTGGCGCAACGGAAAATTCTGTAACCAGACCAATCTTCCTCAAAACCAACCGATCTACCTCTCTTTGTGTGCGTCTAGCACACTCTGTCCTCTCCTCTCCAACAACAGGATCTCTCAAAAACCTGCTACCTACTTTGTAGTTTTCTCCTTTGCACCATACTATCTGCTATTCTATAACCTTCTTCCTAGCCTCTTAGTTGCTAGCTCCTTCGCCGCCATGTGCTCTCCACCGCCTTAAGTCATAATTGCAGTGCCTCCTCAAACCATAATTGTGTGTCGTTTCCCTTACGCACGATGATCCTCTTTAGTCCTTCAGAAGCAGTCGTCATGCATATTGTGCAGTAAATGAGAGTGATGTGCAGCCAGCCAAATCAGTGATCCTTGCAAAAATCAGAATCAGAGGCAGTATAGCTCCATCGTGCGGTGACCCGTTGTTCGGTCACACTTCCATTTTTTGAATTGGAAGCACCACTCAATTTGTGGGGTTTCCATCTTCAGCTCTACAACCCATTTTTCCACATCTTTGTCTAGCATCCAAATGTTGACATTTGCATTCTCGTAATCCTCATCATACCCCAATTTTTCACTAAAGATTTTGTTAAACAGGTGAATATGAGGATCACTATTGCATGGATAAAAGAACTATCAAAACAATAGAAAAATAGAGGAGACATTCTAGTGGCCAACAAATATTAATAACCTTTTTTAATAGGCTGACTTTTTGGTGGCCACTAGATAACAATATTTCTTAACCCCTTTTATTAAGTTACAAGATTTTTGTAGAGGAGAAATGATCTTGTGGCCACTAGATTTCCATAGAGGAGAAATGATCTTATGGCCACCAGATTGTTAATAATTTTTTTAGAGATTAACAATGATCTAGTGGCCGCTAGATCATTTTCCGTACCCCCTTCCAAAGCAAATGATCCAATGGTCACTAGATGTAAAATTACATTACAATTCAAGGGGATTTCTCTAATTCCACCAATTCACAATTTTATCATTATTACCTCTAATGTATAATAATATGGTGGCCACCAAATGGTTATTTTCTTCCCTCACAAGCATATTGATCTAATGGCCACCAGATCATTATTTTGTTTAATGCTAGAGGAGGTGATAATCACCCTTCAATGAATGACCTTCACAACAATCTAATGGCCACTAGATCATTAGGTCTTCGAAGAATCACCCTTTTTATGATCTAATGACCACCAAATAATTACGTTTTCAAGGAGTAACCTTATTAATAATTTGTTGGCCACCAGATCATTACATTTTTTATGACTAACCCTAGAATGATCGAATGGACACTAGATCATTGCGTTAGTAAAGAGTGAAAACATGGTTTTGATCTGGTTGCCACCAGATAATTACGTATATAGGGAATCACAATTTTTATGATCTACTGGCCACCAAATAGTTACATCTTTGAAAAATGACCTTGTTAATGATTTAGTGGCCACCAAATCATTACATCCTTGAAGAATGATGCTAATAATGATCTAGTGGCCACCAGATTGCCATTCCCTCTAAAAGTGATACTAGTAATGATCTAGTGGCCACCAAATCATTATGTCTTCGATGAATGACCCTATAACGATCTAGTGGCCACCAAATCATTATGTTTTCAATGAATGACCTTGTAACAATTTGGTGGCCATTAGATTGTTACATCTTCAAGGACTGACATTGAAAACAATTCAATGACCACCAGATCTTTATGTTTTCAATTACTGACCCTATAACGATCTAGTGGCCACTAAATCATTGTGTTAATGAGAAATGCAGTTTACGATATGGTGACCACCATATTGTTTCATCCCTAATTACATGTGGATATCCCTTGTGAACACTTGTGAACAAGTGTGCTTAAAGACAAACCCTACTCCATTGACCTTAATCCTAATGCAATAACTTGAACCTTTTTTCATCAACCTATAAGAAAATCCAAAAATCGAGACTGAAATGGATAAACTTCAACTCTTATTCAATGTTCTGGCATGAGGTTTTTGTCAAATGTGATATCTACACAAGACCCTACTTTTGCATTGTGCAGAGGTTTTTGCATCCCTTTTTATGCTTTGTTCATAATTAATGTTAATCATGTGTGGACATTTTGTCATATTGTGTATCAATTGTAGAAGGAGGGTCTTGACAAATCATGATCCTTATTCATTGTGTTCTTGCATAATTACTTCTTTTCCTATCCTAAGTGACAGAATTGAAAGGCTTAAGATCAGGGAATCAAAGACGTGCTTTGGTTTTGCCATTGGAAGAAGCACATCCCATCCTAAGTTCAATTGTTATGCAATAGTTCTACAAACATCATGAGATTCTTTAACGCAATGCTAATTGAATGGCATTTCCTCAAGTATGCAGGTCAATGTGGAGGAAAAGAAAGAGGTTGGGTGATTAATTTTCATACGATCTATGTTTGATGGGTTTAAGGTTCTCGATAGTATCAATTATCCTAATTGGAGTAATCACTATAGCATCAAACCCTAAGCCACTCAATCATGATCCAAAAATGGATCAACAGAGCCGAACTTTGATTCATTTTAGGTCATGAAAATTTTCCCGTGGTTCTATGGATTCTTTTGAAATGAGATAAACAAAATGAGAGATTTCAAATTGAAAAAGCAAGGCTACATAATGAATGGCTAAATATGCCTTCATTTAGAACAAAAAGTTGATAAAATATGATACAAAATTAGAATTTTATGAACTTTCAATAAAGGTATAACTTTTTAAAAACAACTATAAGCGACTTTCCAATGTGCAGATCCTAAATAGAACTCTACAATATGAATATTTTAACTTGTAAAAAAACTTTGTAGGAATCAAATTGGAAGTTATAGGAAGATTCTACAACAAGGAACTTAAAACTTCCATGAGAATTCTAATTGAAAGAAATTGCAAGTTTCCAAGAGATTCACTCTACGGCAAGGAAATTTCAAGTTATAAGAGGGTAAAAATAATTACAAACCTGATAGAAGGTTTCGCTGCATTTTTCTGGAGCCATCTCCACATTTGAAAAAAGGTTTCCGCAACTCTTTGCAATGTTCAATGCTTCGTCGTGACTTGTTGCGGCCTTGAGAGCCTCCTTTCCATGCTCCAACTCCTCTTCATGTTCTCTCTCCTTACAATAACAAGAAGAAGAAGGATGAATTTACAAAAAAGGAATGTAGTTAGAAAATGAAAAGAAGAAATGAGAAAAAACCTAATTTGAATTCTTGAAATTGAAACACTTTGATGAGGAGAAAAGAGGTTTCTAATGTGAGAAGAGGTTTCTAAGGAAAAAAGTGGTGGAAAGGAATGGAAGAAAAACAATGGGGGGGAGGATGGTGGAAAAAATGGAAGGAATAACAACGGGGGCATTACCACATGCCGCCGCCTTTTCATTTCCATCCCTTGTAATTATGAATATGTAAACGAGAGGGTTTTTCTATTTTAAATTTGTAATTATGCTAAAGTGGTGATCATCCATATGATGGTCTAGACACAATCCTAATAGATTTATTGGGTGCAAATGAGATACAATGAGCCAACATGATTACTTTAGAAAATGACTATATGTCTTTTTTCCCCAAAAAATAATTTTCATATGAATGAATTTTGGAACATTTTTTTTTGTAACATGTTATAATAAATGCTTATAGTTGTCCAACTACATGACTTGTTTTTTTCTTCATCATTTTTTAATAAATATGAACTTTTGAAAATGTCCTGATTCCTTGTAAATTTGGTGTTTTGTCTTTAAAAATGATAATAATTTTAAATCATAACCAATTTATATATTTATATATTTTTATGTTTTTTTGTATAATAAACTGCAACTTTTCTTAACACATCATGTACATTGTACTCAATGTATGTGTGACAAAGGACTTTTGAAGTTTTAACATTCTCTATCAATTTTGGAATTTTTTTGAATTTTTTAAGTTTTAAAATTCCACATACCACCTATGACCTAGTTTGCCAATGATTCAAAGTGTTGATAAAAAGAATGTATGTGTTTAGTCAAGGAGCTTAGCTAGTGAAATAAACATTACATATTTAAATCAAGGACTACAATCATAGGACAAGCATTTTACATGTTATTCGCACTTCAGGTTATAGACTTAAGGATTTTTGTGGATGGTGATTAATGGGTAATAAGTGAATAAAAACAACTGAAATGCTAAACCAAGGACCTTGAATTTGCTAGGTTAAAAACTTAAAACAATAGAAAAATGATTAGACCATGGGCTTTTGAAGATTTACAAAATATGGATTCAACATGTCCTAATTGAATGGGATTTGTGGCAAATTCCTCATGGAGCTCAAAAAATTTTGATGCAAATACATTGAAGGTGAAAACACATTACATAATCTCTTTTTAGGTGTCACATTTGTAGTTTTTCCTACATTTTTTTGAAACTTAAATATAAAATTTAAATATTTTCATTGAAATATCAAGAAAGGGACTCACATATGCAATGATAATAGAGTTGGCATTTCGAAAATGCAAAAAAAACACATCAAAATATTTAATATTTAATAAGTAATGGACTTTTGAATCTTAGTGAAATTTTTTGTCATGCCCTGCAAAACTCATGGGTATGAATCTTTATCTTACAATGTGTTATAATGTGTTAGTTTTATGTGTTTGAAACTTTGGGATATTAGATGAATTATGTTTAAGAAACAAAAGATCCATTGAATGAATGGAATGTGGTTTTAATTTATTATGTTACGGACTTTTCAAAATCCCAAAAACTATAATTATTTTTAAAGCCTTTTAAACATTTTTTTAAAAAAAATTTAAATTATTTTGTGATATTTTTTATATGTCTTATAACATCATGACTTGAAGTTGAAAATGGAAAAAAAATGTTATTTTCAATATAATTTAAATATCCATATTTTAAGCCAATTTTTAAATACATTAAAAAAGGACTTTGAAAAGGGACATTGATCCACCAAAACTTAGCCACCCTAGTGTGCTTTCACCCTTGAAAGCTTCATCTTTAGTTGTTGGTAATAGAACTGAAAGTCAAGTTGGTGTTCAAACTCCAATTACACAAAAAAATTGGTATGTTGAAGATGTAACATGTCACAAAACATGTTTTTTATCATAGATCTATATTAATTCATCCCACGAAAATGATTCAATAAATGTTGTAAATATAAAGTATTCTTCATTAAACTACAACCCCCATAAAACACATCCTCCTTGGGAATTTTCTAAGCATATGCAAGTATATAATTCAAACCCTAATGATAAGGGGGAAGACATAAAAAAATAAAATTATTTGTGGCAACTTGCAAGTAATGAGAATGGAAAGGAAACCCAACTAATGTAGACTTGAAGTGATAAGCTATTATATTGTGTTAGTTGTTCATAAACATGCATACTTGAAGACTTGCATCACTTATGTATATTAGAAGTTGATCAATTGTTACATACATTAGTATGTTATACGCCCTCATAGCTGTCATTGTTTACCATTGGAATAACACATAAATAGAATATAGTAGAGGCCCAATAAACTTGTGTACTGACTTGCATTATTTCAAAGGTGTGGATTAAAAATCTTACATCCAATTGAGTAGCATCTTGACAAACCACAAGGTTCAAAAATGGATTTTCACACACCAATTTTTTTAGTTGTCATGTAACTATATCATGGGCATTTGTTTGTGTTTTTCTAACTATAAATGATGATATATAATAAATATATGTGCACCCTAGACATATATATCAAGACTACTAATCACTAGTCCATAAACACTGAACAAATGATGAGCAACACTAACTAGCCAATGTCGCATTGATCTTGCATTAACACTACCATGCCTTGAGGATTCAAGGATGTGTTTTGATATTTAGAGCTTTGCACTAACAATGGACCACTCAAATGATTAGAATTAATCACAAATATAGAGTTCTGCACTAACAATGGACCATTGAAATGGGTAGATCTTATCACAAATGCAAATGAAAAAATAATCTTTTGTGACTTGCATTGAAAGCCTTATCAAAACAATATTTGCAAGTATTTATAGTTGTGCAAATACTTCAAAGCATGATGGAAGTTTTATAAGATGCGATATCACACTTCAATTTCAAATTAAAGAACATCAAATGTGTGCATTTTAATACCATGCATTGCACCTACATCCATTGATCCATCATATTAAAAATTAATCAACCTTGTGCTGTGGAAGTTGATCAATCATGCATTGGAAAACAAACTTTAGAACATGCACACAACCTTACTAACATGTCATAGGTCTTGATCTTGTTTGAACAAATTATAAAAAGTTGTGACATGCGTGTTAAGGCTAAGTTCTAAACTTCAAGTGAACAACTTTGCCTTTTGTAGAGGATTCCAACAAGGTCCACAATAAGTGATTTGATGGGTTTACATGTACGACTCAACTGCACCCAAGTTTGCAAAATTCATCATTAAAGAACATTTGTTTCAAGTTTTACTAATGAAGAGTTCAAAAATTGAAAGTTGAACTACTATTCTTTTATTTGGAGAATGAACCACCAATATCTACAAAACATTGAAAGTTAATGATGAAGATTGCAAACTAGCCAACAAAGGTTGGAACATTCAAGCTACATGTTTTTAGAGCCAATTCAATGTTAAGCTTTGTCCTACCTAACAATGCTTTCACATTCCTATGACGTTTTCTTAATGTTCATCTTGAATAGTGATATTTGGGAAACTTGACATCATGGCCAACAGTCTTTGGTGCACACGTTTACTCATGCCAAACAACTTGAACTCAATCATGTGCAACAAAGAGTAATCATATGTGACAAAGAGGTTCAGTACACTGACCATGTGTTGTAGAACATCTCTCTCCAACACACATGCACCACAATCATCAAGCACCCAAGAAAGAAAATTGATTTTTTTTTTTTTGAATTGTTCGATGACTCCAAACTATTCGATCTCCTTGGAGAACAATGATGTCACTTTATGGTTGTGGATGATACATGAAAAACAAAAGACAATGGTCACAACATCCACCAACTACCAAATGAACTATGTTTAGTTTCTTATGTAACCTAAAAACAGTGTCAGATGTGTTCTATGGATGAAGGCTGCAAACCCTAATTCAACTCAATGGCTGAGCTGCTGGTGGCACGGTGATTCAATGGTGCCGAAGAATTTGTTTTTTGATTTGTTTT
>Ga0116229_10000760_pt1 | contig 46321 bp, 43 predicted proteins | sample S1TSphgellanicum_3_FD_87313 | JGI IMG/M metagenome (GOLD analysis project Ga0116229, IMG submission 87313) | Host-associated microbial communities from peat moss isolated from Minnesota, USA - S1T2_Fc - Sphagnum magellanicum MG | ecosystem: Host-associated > Plants > Peat moss > Unclassified... | reverse complement strand
TTTTTCTTTTGCTAAATCCCCCCCCCCTTTGTTTAAAAATTTGGGGGCACTTGGAGTCATTTGGGATTGGATCCAATCATCAAAGGTGTATTCTCAACTCTTTATTTGTTTTTAGGATTTTTTTTTTTTTGAATTTTTTGCTTAAATTGTTGGCTTTGAAAGCTCATGAAACAATTTTCATTTCCAAGGGAAGAACATGAAAGAAATCATGGGGTTGAAAAGAAATTTTATAATTTTCAACCCCTACTTCCCTATACCCACAATCATAGCGCACTTTTGGCATAGCTGATGGAACCCAATTATTTTTCACACTTGTAAGCTGTTAATTAATTTTGGCAGTTTGCCCAAAAGTGATGAATAGGGCTAGTGAGTGAAGGAAAGTTTCTTGCTTTGGGGAAAGTTTGGTGACATGCCCATTCATTTACTGGCTTTTTGTCACCTACAATGTTTTCATCCCTTTTTGCACCTACAATATATATTCATCCCTTTTTGTCACCTACAATGCTTTCATCCCTTTTTGCACCTACAATATATTCATCCCTTTTTGTCACCTACAATATATTCATCTTTTTTTGTCATCTACAATGTTTTCATCCCTTCTTGCACCTACAATATATTCATCCCTTTTTGTCACTACAATATATTTATCCTTTTTTGCACCTACAATATATTCATCCCTTCTGGTCACCTACAATATCTTCATCCCTTTTTGCACTCCCATGTCTCAACTAGCTAGATGGCCCATTAACTAGGCTGAAGAGAATTGCTACCCAGGGATTTTTTTTCTTTAGTTTTTTGTTGTATTATTCTGGCAACTTAAGTCACACTTAGGATTAAAATTGATGAACTTTTTGAATTTTTAAAATAATGAAAATATTCCTAAGTATATTTATTTATTTATTTATAATTTTTAAATTTATTTTTCACCACAGTGTGAAAATTTGTTGCCTAAAAAAAAAACATTGCTATTACCTAGTCCATAGGACACACAAACCCAAGAGGCTTATTATGATGACCCTGGTTTTTAAGATCTCATTTTTAAGACCTCGCATAATATGAGAGATGATGAGCACTCTTCTCTTATATTTGTCAATTTTGTGACGATCTATTGATAAGAAGATTTAGCCACATTTTGGCTATAAACCTTGTATGAAAGTTTTAAATTGTAAGGATCCTTCTATAGTTTTGGCTACCTACTGGAACAACCTATAGAAATTTGGTTACTTTAATTTTAATTATTTCAGAATCTGGCAATTAAAAACTCCAAAATTCACCTCATTTTTTCATTTTTTCTTTTTGGCAAAATTTCAAGGGCTAAAAACAAAAGGCTGCTATGCAGTGTGGAGGCAGGAAACTTGAGGTTCCAGAAGAGCTGCCTCTGTATATATACCCACACCATTGTTTTTATTCAAAAAAAAAATTGGGAAATTTTTGGATAATTTTTTTTTTCTAGTGTAATTCAACTAATTTTTCTAATTTCTTGGAAAAAAGTTCACCAATTTTTCAATATCAAAAAATTGGGGGGAAAAAAAAAACCCCTGACCCTTGGATGATCTTAGTCACCAGATGGGATTGATGCAAGTCTTGACTAATGAAAGCATTCTTCCAAGGATGAGTTTACAAGAGAGCATTTGATTCTCATTGTGTCAATGAATGAATGAATGAGACAACATCCGACGGATTAGCGTTGGATGAATAGAAACCTCACATTAGTCACATTGTATAAGCTGCTGTTTGCAAATTTCATGTGGTCAGAAGGGCGGGGTCTGGTTCTCACACAATAGTTCCCCAATTGAAGGCATTAATCACTTAAAATATCACAAACTACAAATATTTGAACCTTTTACCCTAAATTATTATACAGATATAAGCAGGGTTTTTTAAAATAAAAAATTAGAATTTATTTATTTAATATTATTATTTTCCTTTTCAATTTGGCAATGTAACCACACTGGCGATCATCCACAAGAGGAATTAGCCAAATTTGGCTACAGATCAGAGAAGAAAGTAGAGAATATTAAGAATTTCTTTAATATTTTGGTGATATGGTGGAACTTATCATCTAAATATGGCGATTTGGAAGAAAAAAAAAATCCTCAAAATGTGGTGACTTTTGTGCATTTTTTGGCAAAAACATCCTTTGTATGAGTCACACTGGATTTTTCTTAGTCACCAAGTGATGAAAATTTGCCCCAAAAAAATCCCCCTACAGATATAAGTAGGTATAGAATGCCTAAAGGTTAGGGTACAACCAAATATCATAATATGTGCATAAGCGTTTGTACCTTGGCAAGTGATGCAAAGACATTTAGTTGTGCAACTGTTATTGGAAACATAAGCACACATGACACAATGGAAGGCAAAAAAAAGGTATATCAAACACGAAGAGAAACCTGTTAAGACCTTTAGCAATACACTCAATCACTCATGTAGAGAGGTACACACACAACATCATGTCTAAAGACCTTCAAAGTTGCAAGTAAACTCATAGAGGGCTCATTTCTGATGATATTGCAATGGAATTGCACAAACATGTTCATTGAGAAAAAATTATAAAAAGGAACAAAAAGAATTAATCTTTATACTTTTTGCATATAACGCTCCCAATAATTCCCAAGCATTGATAAATTTGACAACAATGCACAATTGTTGAAAGTAAAGATGGTGGCCCAAAACCGCTTGTGAGAAGCTCCTCCATCTAACTAAGTTTTGTTGACATATTAGAGTTATCCGTAAAGTAAGAAAAACACAGCACCAGAACCTTGAGTTTGGTCATACACAGGGCGAGATTCAAAAAAAAACCTGCAAAAAAGTACACTAGCACTCAAGGGGGGATGAAACTCAGAAAACTATCAATTTTGGTGGTAAACTGAGTTTCATTCTGTCTTTCCTTCTTCCTGAGCACCTCCACTGCTGCTACATATATTTTCACTGCTCTTAACTGTACAACTACTATAATTAGTCTTAGACCTCGTGCATTAAATGCTGAGATTCAGCATTTCATACCGAGATTTAATCAAATGTCTTTACTTTGCGGATACCACTGAAAGAGGGGATAGGGGGTGAAAGGAGGCCCAAAGACAGGGTGAAGACAAGGTTACTTTACAGATAAGTCTATTGTCATCAAAATATATACCTATCATGCAAGACATGTTTGTAGAAAGTTGCTTTGGTTTTTCCTAATTTCTGGCTGACAAAAAAGAATACCACCCACTCACCGAAAATCACCACAAGAACAAAACCAGCCCTCAAAGTGATGAAAGTAAATTGGCTTCAAGGTTTTAGGGTTTGATGTTGTCTCTCCCCCTCCCCCACTTTCTTTGCAATTGACGTGGTGGCAATGTGACAATCACCACACACCTGCAGAGTATCTGAAAACATTTGAGTGGAGTGGTCAAGGTAGATCCATTGATTGCATGAGCTTATCAGCACAAATCTGTGCAGAAGACTAGACACTAGACCCAAGGATTCAACACGCATGTTAGTGCCAACTTCTGGAATTGCATGTGTGCACCAAGTTTTGATTGAACAAACTACATAAGTGCCAACTTCTGGAATTTCATTTATGCACCAAGTTTTGATTGAACAGACTACATAAGTGCCAAGTTCTGGAATTTCATGTATGCATCAAGTTTTGATTGAACAAACTACATAAGTGCCAACTTCCGGAATTTCATTTATGCACCAAGTTTTGATTGAACAGACAACATATGTGCCAAGTTCTGGAATTTCATGTATGCACCATGTTTTGATTTAACAAACTACATAAGTGCCAAGTTCTGGAATTTCATGTATGTACCAAGTTTTGATGGAACAAACTACACAAGTGCCAACTTCTGGAATTTCATGTATGCACCAAGTTTTCATCAAATAAACTAAACAAGTGAAAACTTCTGGAATTCCATATATGCACCAAGTTTTCATTGAAGAAACTACACAAGTGCCCACTTCTGGAATTTCATGTATGCACCAAGTTTTGATTGAACAAAGTACACAAGTAATGCTCCAGAACCCTGTTTGGTACTACAAGGAAGAGGTTGCCAGGTTGAAATTGAATATACAAATGTTATGGTTTGTGCATCCCTCAGTAAAATCAGAGGACATGAACATGCATTTTCAGAGGCAAATGTTGCATGCCTGTGATCAATTGCAACATTGCCTGAAATTGCATGACATCAATTGCAATTGCCTCAAACTCAATATCATATTATCTAATGCATGGGGTTCGAAATAATTATGGCAGCAGTAAAGCACAATAACAGTGAAGGTGTTTCCAAAAAAACAAAGAACTATGGTTTGCTCTGTAATGTTTGTTCTTCTTTCTTTTTTTTTTGTGGGAAAGGCAGAAATGAATGCAACGAATCCATTGCAAAAATAAGAATAACACAACCCAACTGAACCAGGAAGTGAGAGAAGCACTCAACCCACCTGATTATGTATTGCACCACTTTGTTCTACAGTTTAGAGGGCTGCACACTACCAACCTTCACCTTTCTTTACAGTCTCTAAGGGTTTAGAGCATCTCCACCCCGCACCAGCAAACAACGCCTTTATTGGCCTTGCCTACCAAGGCAAGGATATTGTGTTTAGATTCATTATAGAGTATAGTAGCTTCAGGGATTTTTATAGGCCCCTAAGTAGTAGGTCTAACTTTATATGAGGATTTTTGGAAGATGATATTTTGGCTAAATTGTGTTGAAACTTGAGATTAGTAGTTATAGATTTATGATATCTTGAAGGATTTTGGTTTCTTATAGAGGATTTTTTTGAAGATTATATTTTTGCATGGTGAAATATTTGAATTTCCATCATTCTTCTTTTGCCTTAAAATACTTTTTAATGGAAATAGGAAGGCCACAGTGTGACACACCCCTTGTTTTAGAATAGACTATCGTTTAATGATCACTGTCCCCACCCCACAAACGTCATAAAAGTCCCCTTTAAACACTCAAAGACCATTTATGTCTTTACATCTGGATGAGTAATAGTCACTGTCCAAATCCATAGGAGAAAAAAGCTTTTTAAAAGGATTAAAATGACCACTGCAAAATGGACCATCAATACGAGAGAGCAGCAGGATTTGCTATCCTGCTGCAAGATTTAATGAAAAGGGGTGTTTGCTGGTATGGGGTGGAGATGCTCTTAGATTAAGAAAGGAACTTAGATTTCGACCAAATTTCTTTGTGTCAATGTTCTTGCAATGAGTCTTGAGTGTGGATTGTTAGACCCTGTAGAAGGCCAGGTATATAACCTAGTACCCTTCCAGTTCAGACCTTGCCCAAGTTTGGACAATCCAAGAAGCCCATGGGTCATTTTGATGGTTGAAGGTTAACCAAAATGACAACTCCTCACTTCCTATTTGACTCAAGAACTGCAACAACAATTTCTTTGCTTAAAAAAAAGAGAATTAAAAAAGAGGAAAAGCTAATGCCATGTTCTGTAAGAGAAGAAGTAAGTATTAAAGAGAGTCTCCCTTCAGGCTGATTAACTTATTGACTTAGGGCTGCTGAAGGCAAAATTAGTGAATCTCCCATGCATCAACCCTCATTTGACATATAGCACCCTAATCAAACCAAACTCTCTCTAGACTACTACATTAACCTAAGCTGGTGCTTAAATGCTCAATTTACATGTATGCTAGTTTTAGTTCTTTTGATGCTCCAACCAAGAGCTTCCTTCACATGCAAGTCCCACCGACTTATGAATTGCTGCTGATCATGCAAATAATGTATCTGACCAATTGCTTGCGCAATGGAAAAATTGAAAGCAACTGACATTGTGGTCCATTGTCATGATCAAAATCTCAATGCTCCATCACCCATTAGATCACATGAAAAATGAGACTCTCTAGACAGCCATCCCATTTTCTTACAATATATTTAATTCAATTTTTCACAATGGCTTCACTCAGCAGACCTACTTCTACATTCTTACTCTCCTAACTATCTGCTTGCACATCTACTCCCCTTTACTGGCCTCCTCCTCCACCTTAGTTTTTCCTTGGTTATACAAGGAGTCCAGGCCAAAAGTTTTTTGGGGCCAACAATGGGAAATTTGAGCACTTTTTTGGCTCCTTGTTTGGCCCCAAGTTATTAATAAAATATTATTTGTTTGGGGGTCAATGAGTTCATGTATAAAGCCATTGAGATCAAAAAGTAAGGACCACAATTTCAACTCCTCATATGGTTTCATTTGGTTTTTTTTAATCTTTGCTTCCTTTCTCAAGCTAAACCCTAAAAGGTAGACCACCATAGTGAAATGTATGGGGTGTAAAAAGCATTACATTTATCATTGTAAGAATTTTTTGTGTATAGCTATAAGAAAGCACTTAAAACCTTTGATGATAGAAAAATTAACATCAAGTAGCATAAGAAGAATGGCGAACAAATTTGAAAAATTTCAAAACATACCTTATGTTTTTGGGGTAGTATATGGTAGCCACATCTCGATTATTGCACCACCTATAGATCAAGCTTCTTACTATTGTCGAAATGTGTTCTATTTAGTTTTATTGCAAGGTATGATTGATGCAAAATGTAAGTTTTGGGATTATAATTTTTGATGGATTGATCACTACCATGATTGGACACTATTCAAAAAATTCGCCATGGCAAAAAAATAATGAAAGGTGCATTTTTGTCATACCAATTGATTGGAGATGCAACCTACCCAATGAGGCCATGGTTTTATTCACCATTTAAGGGCGAGAAAGAAGGATTGCCAAGAGCAAAAATGTATTGGAGCTTTATACAATCTAGTACCCAAATGACAATGGAAAGCACTTTTGGAATTTTGAACAGGTGATGAAGGATCCTATTGAAAAGACTAAATGTGCCATTATGAAATATACCAATTGTGGTTATAGCTTGCATTTGTCTTCATAACCTATGCATTATCCATGCAGATAGCTTTGAAAGAATAGGATCAAGAAGTTGAACAAATAATGCAAATGGAAACTAATCATTTCCTTGTACAACTTCAACACAAATACATGTTTCATGTGGTAGAACAAGCAATCGAGGAAATGCATCGACTACAACACCTTAAAGGCATTATTCAAATACAAGAAGGGGAAGAAGAAGACAATGTGAAGATAATTGAAGGGGCATTGTAATCAAATAAAAAACAAAGAAATCATAATTTTAAAAATGTTGTTGGAAGCCACACAAGCTCATGAATTATTAGTCAACACATTGTATAAAGAAAATTTGAAGTAGAAAAGTTAATTTTTTTTCCCAATTACGCTATCTAACTTAAAATTAGAATAGTTTCATGGGACTACAATTTATTTATGAGTTGATCCATTTGATGATCAACCCTTTCCAATAAAACATTAGTTTTCTTGAAATTGAATCACCATGATGATATTGTTTTCCACCATTATGGTGAACATGCCAATTGCTTGTTCATGAAATTTTTTTTTACCACTTTTAGTTGCAAATTGTGATGTTGCCTTTGAAATCAATTGTTTTTCCACCAATTCAATGTTGTCTTCACATTGAAGCAATTCCATCTCATTGGCAAACGCGGTGACAAGTTTCATGAAGGTACCTACTTGATGCCACCATTGATCAATGGATTCATAGAATTTGCATTCATGCCTTTCATCCCTTGAAATGTCAATTGCTAATTTATTGGACTTGTATTGTTTAAACAACAAATTGAACTTCTTCTTGCATGTTTTTAATGTCTTTGTAAATCTAGGAATTGTTGCCACCATGCAAGCATGAAATTTCAACCATACATTAACCCCTAGACATTGAAATTGAAGGCAAATGGTCAAGCCCAAGGCCTTTTAATGGCTCTAATTGGCCTTAATATGAATTTGAATTTTTGCTTTTGTTTTAAAAATTCCAAGTGAACATGAATTGAAAGGCCTAACCTAAATTTGAATTTTTTTTGGCTAAAATTTCAATTGAACATGAACTAAAACACAATGTAAGGACTAAAATCTTGCCTTCTTTTTTTTTCATTATTGACAAATTCCGACTTCATCTCTTGACAAAGAGCAATTAAGGTCTCCACATCGCAATCCTTCTAGTTAAAAAAAAAATTCTTCATCTCCATCCACCTCAGCTTCTTCAACCTTCACCACCTTTTCTTTGAATGCAACCTTCTTCCGGAGTTCTTTTTTTGGGTTTCAAATGGTGACACAACTTGAACGTCCTCCTCTTGGGAGTCTTGAAACTTGGGAATGTTCTCAACTTCCTCTTGGACACAAATTTTTGTAACATTTTGAAACCTTTCCTATTTGGAAAAATATGATTTGAGGTCAAGATGGGCATGTTAACTTTTATAGTTATAGGCATTTGAAGAGGTGAATTGAAAGGTTGAAATGCATGAAGACTTACAATTGACACACCTTTTTCATGAAACACTCCAACATCTTCCATATCCCAAGTAGAAAACTTAAAAACTCCTTCCATCATTCACAAACAAATACAAAATCTTGACAAGAAAAAAACAAAAGATATAGAATTTGGTTTAGGGTTTAATTTGATCCTATAGTGTGGATTTCATCAAAACACTAATATTTTATCATTGTAACATTGGCCCCAAGGTTTACAAATTGGCCTCCTAAGTTTATAGGTATCCTTTTTCAACCTTGGGGCCAAGTTAGGGCTATAAAGTGGTAGATTAAGAAATTATTTTCTTTTTCAGCTTTGACTCATAGTATAAAGCCCTTGGGGGTGATGTCAATGAATGCACCAATAGGAATGTTCAAATTGAGTTGAACTTTGGCCTTAATTCCTAATGTAAAGTGGGCCTTAGTATCTTTGACTAACCGACATATATAGTTCAACCCATGCACTGCACCATAATTTCCCCCTAAAGCATCACACATTTTAAAGTTTTTTTCGTCAAAATTATTTATTTTAATCTCTTAGTTGTCCCATAGGTTTTCAAAAAAATTAAAAATAGAACAAAAAATTTCATTTGGGAAAAGAATTCAAATAACCAATGGGTTTCATGAATGAACATGCAAAAAACCAATGGTCCATGGTAGGTTTTTTGACCATTTTTTTATTTTTTAAAAACCACATGTATGGGTCAAAACCAATTGTTTCAATTTTTGAAAACTAGTGTTCAAAAGGCCCATATACTTAATGCTTACCCATTGGTTCTTTCTTTCAAAAAAAATAAAAATATCCAACACTAATCACATGTGGTTCAATTCATGTATGCAACTATTGTTACATTCAAACTTGAAGATTGCAAAATTAAGAAACCTATAAATAACAATTAATGTTCAAACATGCACAATTGATAAACAACAACATTTGAAGGGAAAACAATGGAAACATTCTAAATTAAAAATTTGATAAAAATAAAAATATTTGAAGAATAGAAAAAAAAAATTGAATGTTGAGATGCCAAATATGAAAGCTAAGAAACAAAAACATAGTGTCAAAAGCTTGAAAACACCTCAAAGAAAACACCAATAAAAAATAGAAAAATATTAATTGAAATAATCACAATCACGCTGAAAAACACATTAGCAACATTGAATTGAAAACATTGATTACAAATTGAAATGTAGACATGAACAATGATAGAAAACCATCAAAATTTTGAAAACATTAAAAAGAGAAATCAATGAAATGGAAAAAGCTTGATGAATAGAAATGATGAAGGAAGCAAGAGCTTGAAAACAATACTCACCCACAAAATCAAAAAAAGTTTATTGGCACTCATCACAAACTAAGATTGGCCTCCGATGACGGTTAATGTAGCTACCACTAAAAAGTCATGTAGGTATATTTGGTAATAAACAAATAGTTAAACTAGGACATAATTACCATTGAAATGTTAACAAAAAGTTTCATGGCTTAATTTAAAACCTAACTTTAACTTAATTTTGAACCTTAACTTGTTAAGGCTACCTTTTAAGTGCGAAGACTGCATAAATTATGTAGTAAGCTCCAATGTGACTACTATGATAACTATCATTGGTACTACTAAATTATTATAACATTTAGCCTTCATTTAAATTGTGTTTTGAATATGGTTTAAAGCTTACACCTATTTTATTAGAATGGTTCAAAATTATGCATTAATACATTGACTCCTTCGAATAGATCCACCCATATTCAACATTTGACCTTGCAACAATATTTCTCCTATCCAAGATTGTTTGTTTATTGATTCCAAACCTCACCCAAAAACATGAACTTAGCCTAATAAAAAGTCAGAACCTCTCTAGAATTTGTTTTATTCACCGAATTCATCTTGCCCTCCAAGCAGCTCCACCCGTGCTCAGTATGTGGCCCTACAACAATAATTTCTCACATCCCAGATTAGTGATTTACTTTTTCCCAGCCTCACCCATAAAACTGAAAGAGCACAAAGTAAGACACTAATAAGAGCCCTAAACCCACCTTGACCAATCCTTGACCAATCCAAGCATCTAGCCAATCAACAGCAGGTGTTAGGCTTTTGCTGTGCCAAAAGTTAAAACCATTTTGTTGAGCCAAACCAGCATGTTTTGACTTATCTTCTTTCTTCCCAAATTTACTGTACTGTGTGTGGCCAGAAGAGTTGCTCTCAAATGATGTGGAATCATCATGTTTGGTAAATGATTCCATGATTTTGATTCTTTCTTGGCTTTTCTATAGACGGGTGAGAGTTATGAGTTGCTTGCTTGCTTGTAAGTTTTCGCGTCTAGGTTGCTTATTTTTCTCAAAATGTTGATATCGGAAACTTCAAGTATTTGGTCCTTTACTTTGACATCATTATGACCCTCCTCTTTTGAATGCACACTCCCCATTTTAAGTCTTCCCCAAGTCCCCCCTACATGAGACCCACATGCTTTATTCTTTGTCACTTGTTTATGCCACATGATCCCCATGGGTCATTTTTTAATTAAAATAATTAAAATAATTATGGAATCAAATAGGGTATTTTTTAAAAGTTAGTAAACTAGTAACCCAACCATAAACCCTGGCCAATCAATGCATTAACATTTTTTTAAAAAGCACTCCAAAACCCTAAACCCCTTGTATGGTAGACACATAGTCACATATAAAGCATTGAATAAGAACTAGAACTAAGAAATTAAATAAATGTTTAATGGGTTAGTTGTCCCATAGCAAATTCTTATGTACTAGGGTTTAGGGTTCCACAAACACTACTGTGAAGTTTCATTTCCAACATTAGTAGGAGCAACCTTTTTTTTTGGGGTGGAACTTTCACACTATACAGACAGAATTTGTTGCAAAATTAATGATTTTTTGAAAACCTTTTCAAATTTATATGTATAAATTGCTATTTTTTTAATGGGTTTCAAATAGGTAGTAAAAAACATAAGGATTTTTTTTTCTCATTCATATTTTGTTAGTAGTCAAATTTGGCTAAATTGGCTTATGAATGATGGCAACCTTGGATAGCTACATCACAAATTGAAAATGAAAAACACTTAATAGGAGCATTTTTAATTTATTTTTTTCCAATTATGTGGTTTCAAAATTTTGGCAATGTTTTTTTAATAAAAATTAGCAGCAAATTACACTTCAAAACAACCTTTGAATAAGAGCATTAGAATTTTTATTCATTATGCGGTTGATGATGTTTCATTTTTTCACTAATAATCTAGCAACTATTGTCTTGAGGGTAATGACCAATGTTGCAAGGTGTTCGCTTTTTGGAACCGGCAGGTAAGGGTAGGGTATATGTATACTACCAATGACATCCAAATTATGTTCTAGTTTTCACAAATTATGTATACAAAAGCATAGTGAAAATACTTATCAATTTCATTTAAATGCCATGGTATGATGGTGAATCAGACACTACTAATATTATTTTCAATATATATATATATATATATTGTTGTCAAAGAATTTTTTTGTAAATGAAAATAAAGAATATTTTAGAATATTTTGAAACATTTGAATTTCTCAATGGATTCTTCAAAATAAAATAATTATTCAACACTCAAATATTGAACTTACCATGGTGCTATGATAGTCAATTGTTTATGGTATTGAAAAGAAAATTTTCGTCTATAAATTTTTGTTGGAAGCGCGGTTGAACTTTGTGCTAGTAACCAATTTGTGTGAATTAGTAATTATGTTTTTGTTCTAAAGTTTGGAGAATTTTAATGTAATCCCAATCAAGGATGCCTTATGTTGAAGTTTGATTTGGCACTTAGGTGTTTAAATAGTTTTTTTTTGTTTTTTGGGGGGACTTGGATTATTTTGAGCATTTGGGAGGAAGTGGTTGGGGTTTTTGATAAATGATGGTCAAAGTTTTTCCACAACTTTTTTTTGGCTCTTTCTCCACAATTAATAGTTTAACAAAATGAATGTAAACAAATGACAATGTAACAAGGTGCCCACAAAGCTAGCATAACTTAGGAGAAGAGCCTTGTGTGTTTCACTAAAGTTGATGAAACAACAATCAAAATGTATATGGGCTTATGTAAAAGAGCAACAACAAAGGAGAGAAAGTTTAAATTTCCTTCTCAACCCAAGATGATTTGAATTTTTCCACATTTCATGTGTTTATCGAAGGATCTATCTAGGTTATCGGACACTTAAAACCTACTTAAAATATTACATGTCACCTACCTAAAGGGTTAGCTAGGAATTTTCTAGGATAAAAGATGCACACATAGTATTTTTAATGTCATTCACACATTTTTTTAAAGTTCAAGCCAAAATTTTATGCCCAAATCCTAACCAATGTGTAATCTCTTCTCTATGGGCATAAATCAACAAATATAATGAAATCCATGACCAATAAATTAATAACTTTGGCAATGTCATCATTACTCCCAAACATGCAACATGTGTATGTTTCAAAGCCCTACACTTCAACTTGATCTAGTTGTTCATGGCTTTCATTTTTAACAAACAATAACTCACAAACCATGCTTGCCATTTTAATTTACATATGAAAAAAGATACAAATTGCACATATAAATGTGGGTAATATTGAACATCACAAGGAAAATGCTTATCATTGCATTAGTTTAAGCTAACATTTCTTCTAGAAGGGGGTACTTATTGGAAATTTCAAAATAAACCAAATTAATTGCATCCTAAGAGAAAATAGTAATGACAAATGAGTGGCCAAAATTAAAGTTCAACCATGAAACCAGTAAATATTTCACATGCTTGAAAATATGATTTTCAAAATGCTTGAAATTGAAAATTAAGAAATTTGAAAATCACTTTGCAATTAATTAGAATCAAAATAACGGCAATGTAAAAAAGAAATCGCATTCAACAAATAACAAATGTAAAATTTGGAAAATGAAGGTTCAATTTATAAATAAGAAAATCAGATTATATATATATATATATATATTACAAAGATGAAATGTAACACGAATAAAATATCAATGTTGCATATCAAAACCTTTTGATTATTTAGGATGGTTATGGAATGCACAAAGAACAATATATTTGCATAATGTTTTCAATTTGACCTTTGTGTAAAAGTAGTGCCACACTAATGTACAAAAACGAAGGCATCATATCAAATCATTTGATTCAAAAAACATAAACAACATGAACGAGTAAAAGACCTAACTTGTCAAATTAAAGGGTTTTTAATTGAAAAACATATACATTTATATTCAAATTTTGAAAGAGAGACATTGGGAAGCCATGGAATTTGCCACTCTAATGTAGTCCCCATGGGACATTCAAAATATGCTACTATAAAGGGAGTATTGTTAAAGCTTGTAATTGAGTTTTGGTGAACTACATGTTGAAGTTCATGTTGAGATTGTAGTGAACTATTAAGTTTAGCTATAACTAATTGATCTCATTGAAGTGATGTGTCAATGTACCATTGACCTCCTAGAATTTAGTTTAGTGCATGTTGAGTGATTTGTTCTTGATTTTTTCCTACATAATTCATTAAGGTATATATATATATATATAGATTTAATGTTGGGTAGAACACAAGTGCATGTTTAGTACTAGCTTGTATACTTAATATGACGTTTGACCAACAAGTCCTAATCAATGTGTTTTTAAAATTTTTGATCAAGTTTTATACTATAGATTTTTAAGATATTTTTGCATGTTAGATGGAGTTTTTAATTAATCAACAATTCAAACATTGTAACTATCTTATTGGTTTATTATGTGTGTTTAAAATATCAAAAGGTGTATAAGATGCTTGTTGAATGTTTTCATGTTAAAGAATTTCACCCAAGACTTTTTTTTTATAAACCATTTAAAGGCTTTTAAGAGGCATGTTGAACTTTGGGGCATAGAATTGAAGCCTTATGGTGAGTTTTTATTTTTAATAATATAAATATAACAAGTGAAAGGCATTTTGTGACAACCAAAAACATATGTAAATTGAAAAAGTAAGAGTTAGTTTTTGGTTGTCACAAAATGCCTTTCACTTGCAAAGGACTCCATAACTATCAATATATGACATTCAATGGTATTGAGGGAAAAAAACCTTGCTAATTATTGATTTTATAATATAATGCAAGCCTAAGGCGCACTTTTTAGTGCCATAAAAAAAAAATGTTTGAGCTTTGATCATGAGATTATGACAAGTTCCTTAAGTTGAACTCACAAATATGTAAAATTTGCACAAACCGATCAAAAGGGTAATTAGTGTAGTTTTGAACCAAAATGGTCCACAAATGGTCCACGAGCAACTCACATCATTAGATTCACCATGGTTCAACTTTAGGGATTAAAAGGCATCATTATCTTCCCTATATTATACCTTGTAAATGATAGTAGGGACTACATCAAGGGGGCACAAATTCCCAAGACTCTCAAGTGGGAGTGGGAGTCCCAAAATTACCAAGTTATGAGCCTTGCCACTTGGGGCGTTCATGACTTTCATGTGGATTTTGATTCAAAATCTCTCAAAAGCAATGTTGTAGCTTTTGAAAATAACATTCCAACAACATATCAAGCTCCCAAATTGGAGCTATTTGATTTATCTATTAGAAGTGCTCAAAAAATGAATTGGCAATTTGACTCCCAACTATTCAATTTGCCACAACTTGTGTTTCAAATCTCCCAATTGAAAATGTTGCCCCACTTTAAATAAATAAATAGATACATAGTCACAAAAAATTTGACAACATAAAGAGGGTTCAATTGAACAAAATTTGATTCCCTAAACCTTGTTTCAAAGTCTTGCATGACAATTTGGTATTCTCAAGTCCCAAAATTGAAATCCACTTAGTTTAATGTTGGGATTCATTTTTTTTCACTCCTACACACACACTTGTGAGTGTGATTGAATTTCAAAAGACTTTTACAAATCATTTTTCTTACCATGTCCCTAGTTTGGTTGCAAGTTCAATGCCAAGTTTGTGACACGAAACAACTTGAATCATTCACCCATTTTTCATAATTGTGAAGAGTTAAAGTGTGTGCCACAAGTTTTGAGAATCCATCATCCTAGGAGTGGAAATTACATCAATATCATTTAGTAAATTGTTTGGGGTGCATATGTTAAGTGTAAATTCGTGCACTTCATCACCTTAATTTTGAGTTGTTCTTCCACCTATCGAAGAACATTTAGATGTACCTCAATCAATACATCCATTATCCCTTTTTTATTAATTAAAAAAACAACCCCATCAATTAGTTTTTCAACCTCTTCTACCCTTTATAAAGGTGTTTCCCCAAAAATTATGTCCACCCACTCTTGTTATTTATTGGACAACAAATTTTTAAATAGTTCTAAAAGACAAATGGGATGAAGGGGTGAAGGGTTTTACCCATATGTATTATTAATGACTTAATCCCTCCTTTTACTTCTTCTTTTATCTCCTATTGTTTTGCTTTGGACAACAAACAATATATGACATGGCAACACCCATGTACACATACACTACCCACACTCTATTTAAACTCCTTGGGCAACAAATCTAACATGTTAACACAACACACATACACACACATACTTCCTTAATACTCTATAAACAACAATTTAAAATGTTAAGACAACACAAATACACATTTTTATGTTGCCTACACATACTTTGGGTGGGTGTTATGCACATTTTGGGTCTATAATGGACATCTAGTTGATTATAAGCCCAAAATGCGCATAACACACCTACCCAAAGTGTGTCTAGGCAACATCTATCTTTTTTGAGACAAAGATGGAGTGGGCCAAAGGCAAACAAAGAAAAAAAGGAGTATGTTAAACTTGTTGTTTGATTTAACATCTTCCATACATCGCCTGTATGTTATAAAACATAATTTAGTCATGAACATGAATTCAAATTATGCCAATGCATTGGATCATTAAAGTCATTGAAAGCATTGGACATGACCCCATCCACCTCTAACATGAAAATGGAAGCCCTACCATTTAATCAATCAAGAAATGAACTAAAATAATAACGTTTACATTTATTACATCATGTTGGATTATTATGGTATGTTTGAACATTAATCTATTATTTTTTCATCGCATATGATCAATTTCTAGGGCTTTAATGGTCTTTTAAATTTGAGAGTTAATACATCAAATCATTAAATATGTTATGCACAAATGAATAGTAGGACATATTTCTACAATGGGTAGTTGGGGATGTAATTGGTGTCAAGTATGATTACTTTCTTTCATTGATTTCAACCTCCCTCGCTTATAATGTCATCTTTGTAATACAATGAAAAAACATGATCATGCAAACAACTCTACAACATGCAAAAACAATCAAAGCAAATTGGGAATTGTATCAATGATGATGTACACATAGCAAAACAATTATAAATTTCATATGATATTTTCACACCTCACTTAAAGACTTGATAGACATTATAATTTGTAAACTATATCAACACCCATACAAACACAACTTGACAACAAGAAGGAAATTGTGAAAGTTTTCCCATTAACACATGTGAAACTTCACCCAATTTGTGTTCACATTCAACTATATAGCTCAATCTTAGTTACATCCTTAAGTACACTAACAATTTGAGAACATGTGAAACTTAACCCAATTTGTGTTCACATTCAATTATATAGCTCAATCTTAGCTACATCCTTGAGTACACTAACAATTTGAGAACAATTTGAACAACAAAGGTTAAAGGTTATGTAAATTGTTGCCAAGTTCATCATCTCCAATTTCACCGTGCCATTTGTCACACCACATTTTTTCATCTAGATGTCCAAACCCTTTTATAAAATATGTAATACCATGAATTATATTTTAAAATATTATATTTTTGAAATGTTATGTGAAACTTGGATGGGCTTTTATTCAAATGTACAACATCAGTTGATGAACATCATTTGAAAATTAAAAATTAACATGTTTTTATGTGTTCAATTACAACTTCATGTTGTATTTTGCATTGTAATTTTCACTTAACTATTCATCCATATATAAATATGAACTAATTGACAAGGTGTTCTATCAACATCAAATTTGCTTTAAAACACACAACCATGAAACATAAAAGCCTAAAACTAGTAATATTTGTCTATGAAGGAAGATTTTTTGTTTGTCATGTTGAGATTTCCTAAACCACAACAATTCTTATTATGTTCTTAGTACCATTAAAAAGCCTTCAATGAATAGAGGTGCACCAATTTGGTTTCATAGTTGTTCAATTTACATAATGTTGAATATTGAACAAAAAATTCAATGAAAATTCATTTAAACCATTCATATTTATATATATATATATATATATGAATTTATCAAAAGCCCTTTGATAAGTAAGATTTAATGAAGGTGATTGGGACTTGAGGTGCAAGAAATATTGAAATTTGAATAGTTATTGTCACTGAAAATTCAATTAAATTATGAAAAATGATTTTGAAAAGAAAATAGTTCACATTGTTATATTGGTATCTATTAACGAAGGTTGTTTGTTTGTTTTATTTGTCACATTGAAATCTCCCAAACCGTTGTGGCCCTTGTTATGTTTTGGGTACTATTGGAAAGTCCTTGATTTTGATGAATAGGGGTGCACCAACATGGTTTGGTAATGTTTAGACTTACATTGCAAGAGTTATTGAATATTGAAAAGAAATTATTTTAAAAAATTCAACAAAACCAATATTTGAGAGAAATTGAGGTGCACTTTGGTATTGGCGAGGTCATTTAAAAAAAAGAACACATAAGGTGGGGGATATATTGATTTTTGAATCATATTTTTCATTGTAAATTAATTAAAATTATAAAATAGTTTTTTTTCAGAAATGAGCTCTATAATAAGGTCGCATTCACACTTGGGCCAACAACACATACCATACTAATAACAATAACATTAGATAGGGCAAATATTCAAACCCCTATATCCACACACACACACCCACAAGGAAAAAAAAGTCAAGGACAATGGAGTGCAATGGTTGCAATTACCTCAAACAATATTGCAAAACTCAAAAAAAGAAATAAATTTGTAAAAAATAGCCCCTCGAGTTGACAAAAAATAAGAAATCCATCATCTTGTTAGACTTGGGTTTAGTAAAGGCTTGGGTTCCTCACAAAGGTCTAATATATATGTAACTTTGGTGGTAGTTTCTTTATGAATGTGTTGATGCTACTGCCCATTGGTATCCATGGGTATTATGCATAATCAGCAAGGGAATTTGTATGGGGTCATGACATATTATTGTCCACCTGCCCCTTCCCAAATATAATTGCAACCTTTGTTGATATCGTACTTCACCTGATTGACTCCCCTCTAGCCATCCTCCATTCCCTAGAGGGTGTTGTAGGCCCTGGTTTCATGGGAGCCTCTCATAAATTGACATGGGAGTTCACCAATCAGCATGCCATTTTGGAGCCTATGACCACACTCCACATGGCCCAGAAAGAATTTTTCAAAAAAAAGAAGAAGAAAACAACCATTGGGACATCAACTTAAAATTTCAATAAAAGCACATATTTATAGTTCACCAAACCCAATAGTGTCAACCATGACTATGTGAAAATGGTGTCTATTGATATGTCATGAAGTTATGAGGATGGGTTTTAATTTCAACCTAGGGGTTATTCAATCTAGTGATATAAGGGGGATTTTCCATTTGTGAATTAGAATAGGATTATAGAGCAAGTAATCATAATTAAGGGTATGTGGTGAATTGCATCTTGACCCTTTACTTGGTGAAAGAATTAAGGGATGAGAGTTTTTTTTTCGGGGTATGTGTTTATGATATATATAATGGACATTTTTTTTGAGTAAGAAAATAAGGACAAAAGAGATAAATCATGAGGGTAGATGGGCTTGTTGGCATCCTAACCTTGGAATCCAAGCAATTGATATAGCCTGGTTGATTGGGGTTCATCTAAAGCCATTCAAAGTTATAACCAAAAAAATGTTCTTGGGAATTCCTCATTGTCACCCTTGGTGCAGTTGACAATTTGGGGTTTGAGAAATATGCAAGCACTTGAACATGTACAACCCACATGTGTCGAGTTGTGTGGTTCTATCACATGCTTTGATTGGCTTGACCTTAATTTTAAGGTAAATAAAAACTAGCACTATTATTTGTAGTGTGTGAAAAAACCGCGTTGATGGTGGGTATCCTTGTTCTTTGTTGAGAGGTTTTGGATTTGAAATTGGTGTGAGACAATAAAACAAAAAGATATAAATATTTTTGCTAAACATACAAAACAAGTAAAATCATGTTGCGTTGTTTTATGCATAATCATGCAAGGTGTGAAAAGACAAGCCTGAAAATATGTTGGTCAAAATAGAACCAAGTTGGGTGGTTTTATGTAGAATCACATTGGGTGCAAAAAGAACAAGCTTGACAATACATTGATTAAAGTAGAACCACATTGCATGATTTTATGTAAAATCATGTAGGGCGCAAAAAGACAAGCTCAAAAATATGTTGATCAAAGTAGAACCATGTTGTGCGATTTTATGTAGTATCATGTACGGTGCAAAAAGAAAAGCTCCACAATCAAAGATCATGGGAGGGGATTTAGACTCTCTACACCTATTCCTTAATATAGGAGGGGTTCTTACACCTCCTTATAAGCATAAGATCCTTCCTACCCATTGAGAAAGCATAAGATCTCTCCCTCTCTTAAAAAGAGGAGACATAATATCCCTCTTTCCTAGGTGGGTTATTGAAGGATATAAGGTGCCCTCCAAATACACTAAGAAAATTCTCAAAATGCTTTACAATATAGTTAGTTGTAGAGGCCATGGATTCCCCCAATCATGGCTTATAGGAGGTGGCCCACTTTCTCTTAGCCACCACCTATAAGCCATTTGGTGGCCTACTCTTCTGCTGGCATATGGTGATATGTACACGTACTAATGGATGCAAATAGATGGCAAACAAGTGAAGATGTATGGGTGAGAGAGTGTACACCAAATCTCAAACACATTTCTCAAACACATTTCTCACATGACCTTCTCACACATGCTAGGCTAGCTTCTCATAGTCAATAGTTTTGAACCATCCGAGCATAATAGGTAACATTAAAGGTTTCAATGTTTGATTCACAAGTTAACGACTTACAAACCCTTCTTCCCTTACATATTTAGGCTTTTTCTCGAGTGCTATAGACTTGGGTTTCAATTTGGGTTTCAATGCTTTCATTTCACAATTTACAGCTTGCCAAACCTCCCCTTACCTGCATTATTAGAATTTTATAAAGTTGACAAAACTCTTCAAAGTAGCCTACCACTTCAGCAGCTGCTATTTGTGTCCATATGCAACTCCATTTGTAAATTGTCGTTTTGTGATGATGCTTTTATGATGGAGGTCTCGTTTTTTAGTCTACTTTGCAACTTCATGTTTTTGTTGGTTTTTGCCCAAAGCAACTCAAGCTTGTGTTGTTGACTTATGTAGAGTCTACACTCCTCTACACCATTCCATGTGTATGTGTGTGTGTGTTTTGCCCAAGTTCCCGATGTGTTTCCCAATGTGTTCTTGATAGCACCTCGCTCTTTTCCCATATGCTTTGGCAAATGTTGTCCTCCTTTCACCTATGTAGGTGGGCCAAAGGGGAGGAACCCAACACTTCAAAATAGATTCTTCTATTTTGGGGAGCCTCCATAGTGTTTTTTTTTTTTTATTGGGATTGATGGGCCAATCAAATGGAGTCGTTGCGAAAAAAAATAAAAAATAAAAAAATTGAACTTGGGAGGCACCTCCTCTAATTAATAGGAGAGGTGTATAAACTGAGAGACCTACTTAAGTCTCACCACATGGGCAAATCAAGAATAATCATTTCTTTTTGGTGTAATTTGCTAACTCTTGCAAGTGTCACTACCTTGAGAGCAAACTTTAGTGTCAAAACGACAATTCCACATACCTAATTTGCTTGCTACATACTTCATCCAAAACTTGTGGGTGAAGGAGTTCTTACTCTTATGGGTGGAGACTCTCTAAAAGCATCTCTACCATCCCACCACACCCCCTTACTTGAGCCTCTACCCATGACCGCAACATCCAATTACATAGAGTGTTAATTCTTTTCTTATTCTCTCACCAGTGATTTTTTTTTTTTAAATGTCATTTTTTGGAAACAAAGTTGAGATTTAATATTTTTCTAGTCTACATTTGACTAATTTTGCTAAAATTATGGAAATTTTTTTGCCGAAATTTGGGTATCAAAAAATTGAAAAAGAAGATTGATTTTCATCTATAAACATGAAAAAAAAATTGGACAATCCAAAGTGATAGACAATTAAAATTTTTGGATCTAGATGAGACTTTTGGAACTAATCCAACCATCTATGAACACCATGAGTTGGGAAAGTTCATTTGTGAGCCCAAACTGAGAAAATGCACCACGAACTCATGGTAGGAATGTCATCTTTTTCCCTATAATTTTCTCATTCTATTTTGGTGTTGTTTCCCCCTTGAAAACCCACAACTAGATTGAGCTACAACCTCAATGAATGTGGGGCTTGTCTACTTGGGGTTCAAGGTCACATTTTGTGATTCTAGTGTGTGATATGATGTCATACATTTTTTTTTTTGTTGCAACCACAAAATGTGAATCTATGAGCCAAATGTCCAACCATTGCAATTTAAATATTTAGGGAACATAGGACATATGTGATGCAGCATTTGCTCATAGATTCACATTTTGCTCATGGGATAGGTAGTGGCAATTTAAATATTTCAGAATTTTCCACACAAAGGTTAACTACACAAGGTCCCACATACATTTACAACATATTGGTGGGGGTAAGCCAGGTGTTTCCAAATAGTTCCAATAGTTCATTATTATTATTATTATTATTATTATTAGAAAAGAAGAGTTATTAATAAATAATATAAAATATTACAAACATGGAAAGACACATGTAAATTTTTTTTAGTAAATTTATATCCATTTTGATGGGTAGAAGAAAGGAATGAAGTAGCTAGTATTAGGAAAGGAGGGAGGTAGTTTAGCTTTTCATATAATCCTTCACATTCCAGTTAGAATTTGGAATTGTCAATGGACAACCAAATGAAGGATTATGCAAAAATCCTCCGTAAACCAACTCTGAGAAGACTTTTGACTAGAACTTCTTTATTTATTTATTTATTATTTATTTATGGGTGGCATTCTTGATAATCATTTAAAATTAGAGTGTTTGACACTTTGCATAAGAAGTGTGGAAATTGCCCAATAAAGTCTTGTGGGAGTATTACATGAAACGAGTTGATAAATTTGAGTCAACCAAAGTTAACTATGCACACACCCATTTTCCAATCACATCGGTGGAGTGAACTTTGGGGCCCTTGTGGTGCAAAGAAAGTTGGAGAACGTGTTTGTCTTTCTCCTCTATCTCCTACCGACTGAAACACAAAAGTACCTGCACACCATCCTAAAGATTCGAGGAGAAGCCACAAAAATAGGGTCTAAATTATACTCATAAATTATACTCATGGAGAGTCAAGACTGGAACACAACATCCTAAAGATTCAAGGACAAGCCACAAAAATAGGGTCTAAATTATACTCATGGAGAGTCAAGATTGGAACCTTTTTTTTTGTTCTCAAAGTCAAAAAAAAAAAAATGCTCAATGTGAGTGATGTCAAATATTTGGGTTCCCTTACTGGGCCCTGCTTAGACTCAATATTTCAATAGATTCCCAAGATTGGAGCTGATCTTTGACATTGTTTGTCCTAAAAGTTGAGGTTTTTTTTAATTAAAAAATTAGAAATAAATTTTTTTAAAGTATTTTAAATTTTAATAATTTAATTAAAAAATTTCTTTTGGTGGGGTTTACCTTAGTGTTTCAATTTGTGTGAAATCTATCAAAATGCTACTTGCTCTACATAACTTTCTATGGACTCCAAGCCCAATGTTCAAGTTTCATTAAAGCTTTGGTTTTGTTCTCATTCACTCCACTCATTCTATCATACCTGCTAAGGTGTCAAAGGGCTCATGTTGTGAGTGAGTTATCGGCATTCAAACACAAACCCTGAAACTATCCCTTCAAAGCCTCAACCCTCCCCTCCACTTTCCCATCTTTTACTTGTTAAGAGCATGTCCACCAATTTTAATTGTTTTTTTTTCAATTTTTTCATATCAGAAAATTTGTGAAAATTTCCAAAAAATTAGAAAATTTAGTCAAATTTACACTAGAAAAAAATGATTCCCAATTCTTTTGGTAGAAAAACACAACAAAACAAAATGTGTGGAACCCAGTTTTGGCCTTTAAATATCCCCCAGAATGTCCTTCAAGAGGGCATCAATGTTTTTGATTGGCCCAGGAGGCGACATTTTTTTTAAATCCCTAACACTATAACTGTCCACTTTTTTCACATTTGTGGGTGGGGATGGGGGGGAATAGCATAGTACCTTGGCCACTTCAACACATGTTTGTCCAATAATTAATTAATTAATTAATTTTGAGGATTCTATTTTTTAAAAATGATATATTCTCAAATATTCCATCAGATTCTTTATTTTCATTCAAAAAAAATTTCTGAAAAAAAATTTTTAATGAAAATTTCAACATTTCTGAATATAATATAATTAGTGTCAAACTATAGCCCCAGGTACTATATAGGAAGAAGCAACACTACATGTTGGATGTGCTAGAAATTGATAGAAGCCCAAAGATGCAGGTGCGGGTTGAGACAACTGTTATTCAATAAAAGAGCATTGGGAGATAATTTTTTTTAAATGAATGCCTTGAAAAAGGAACGAACTTATTGAAAGGCAAGTATATGTTTTGGATGAGAGTGCCTTGGGTAGTGTGCAACAATATTTGTTGATCTTTTGAGCAACAAGCAATATTTGTCTTGTAGGTATGTATAACTTATATTTCTCTTCAGAACTTTGACTTGCTTTCGAACTCAAAAGGTTAAAAAAATAATTTTAATAAATAAATAAAAATAATAACCGAAAAAAAAACTAATGGGTTGGACAAACAGACATAGGCTATAATAATAGTTCTACATTGCATTGTATTTTAAATAATTGAATCCCAAAAATTTCATTATGCATTTGGAGGGCTCTATCATCACTCTGAGAAATTTCCTAATGTATTTGGAGGGAACTCTTTTCTTTCATGCTTGTTATATGCAAGTGTTATATATGCCTATTATGTAAAGTTCATGTTTGGCTTGTTTGGCTTTGTGTTTTGCAAGGGTGTGTGCTTGTGCTTGGATTGCCCATTTTCATTCACCAAACTCTCAATGTAACACTTGTTTTGTGTATAGCCAAATGGCAATAATATAAGTGTGCTGGATGTATTTTTAAGCTGCCAGCTTGACACATACAGTCAGCTAACAAAGCCACTTGTCAAAAATCCTTGAAGAAAGACAACACTGATGTGGCACACCCGACACCTAATATAACACATTGAGAGTTCTAGTCCCAAGGAAGGAGATAGGCAACAAAGATCTTGAACCTTATAGAGAGAGAGAGAGAGAGAGAGAGAGAGAGAGAGAGAGAAAGAAAGAAGAGGACCATTGGACTCTTGGCAATGGTCAAAAAGAGAGCCAGCCTCTTCACCCTTGTGACCAGTGCCCTTACTTGGCCTTGACTGAAATCACACCTATCATGGTTACCATGGTAAAGCCCAATACCTATTGTGGTGGTACCGTGGTAAAGCCCAATGTTTTCGGACATCACACATAAGGTGAAGCTGAAGCCTGTATATGCTCTTTCTAAGTTAGAGAAGAGCAGACTGGACTGACTTTGATTAAGTGGGTTAACCCTTCCATCAGATAATGAGTTAAGTACACGAGATTCTATTCTAGTGTATGGTTTACTTGGGACAACCATGTTGAAAATAATAGCACTAAAAGCCAATTCATTCGCTCTTATTTTACACTTCACAGCCCACCACTAGGCATGTGCCTTGATAATACAATTTGTTGGCCATTAGACATGTGCATTAAATGTCCTACTTTGGTGCATATCAGAGTCCCCCCCCCTCCCCCATACACACACACACACACACATGGTCTGTTTCCATTACCTTGGTTGGCTGTTCCTCAGAGTTTTTCTCATTCTCGATCCAAAATGAGAAAAACTCTGATGAATGGGGCAATAGTTGGATGTAGTAAAATGAAAGGATGTATTGAAAATTGTGTATGTTTTGTTCCATACACTAGAATAGAATCTCATGTGAATGAATTGAATGTATGTTAAATCATACACTAGAATAGAATCTCATGTGAATGAATTTTTAGTTGGATGTGAATGGGGCAATAGTTGGATGAAGGGTAATAGTTGGATGTATTGAAAATTGTGTATGTTTTGTTCCATTATAGGTTTGTATGATTGGGGCTTCTTGCAGGGAACTTTTGTTAAAGAATTTAAAAAGATACAGATATTTTCATAAAGAAACAACACATGTCAAAATTGGTTTTAAAAAAAGTTGCAAAATTATTTGACTCCCAACTCTCTCACATCTTCTCCATATTTTGGGTCAATGTTTATTTTAACCTATCGAGCTCTGAGATAGCTTTGATCTGACAAATTGGAGAACAAATTTGCAATGGAAAGTTAGTTGTTGTTACAACAAATCCTGTCATCGAAACCTGTCATCAGAATGAAAGGACATGAAGTTGGATGAAAAGACGTTATGTTGGTCAATTGATGACACATCATGTGTTTCCAGTTAACTACTACTACCTACCGTAGTATTTAAATATTTTCACAAATGTTGAAAATTTGAAAAAAAAAAAGAATTACAAAAAAAGGCCTCATGTGTGGATGATGATAATTCACACAATTTAAGATTCATCCATGATTATTTTTTAAAAAATTTGGGCGGGGGGCTTTGGTAGCCGAGAAATGAAAGAAAAGGGCAAGTGCCTATTTTTTATTGGATCAATTTAGTCGGTATACAAAGCCACATGGTCTCATCGATAAATAGATAAACATGAGGCCCACATGGGCTGAAGTCCAAGAAACTTGCAAGTAATCGAATGTAAATGAACAAGTTTTCACTCAGAAATCGGCAAAATTTGCTCCTCGGAAAAGCCAGATGGGATGTCGAATGTTCCATAGGGTGTGTTGCCATGAGTAGGCCACCTGCTCACCATTTCAGTGATTTTATTTTGTGGCGAAATAATTTCGCCATTTTTCTATTTTTTTAAAAAATGCACTAGCAACATGGTCAAGGGAACTTTTGGAAAATTTCCAAAAAAAATAAAATCGCCACATTTCAAGGAAAAAAAAAGTTTTGAAATCACCAAGATTTTTGATCTGAGGATTTTGGCGGATTTTTTAGCTTTTTTTTCAATCGCCATATTTATCTAATAGGTTTTTAGTGAAATGTCAACATGTAATAGGATTCTTAGATGTTTTATTTCTTTATTTTTCTTGTAGCCAGATTTGGCTAAATCCTGTTGTGGCCAATTGCCACTTTTGGAGCAACATGAGAAAATTAAAAGAAAAAGAAAAAAAACCAGAATCCTTCCATATTCTGGCCTACCTACTGGAATTTATTTTGAAAATCTGGCGATTTTTATTTTGAATTTTTTTTGCAAATCTGGCGAATTTGGGTTTTTTTTTCCCCTCAAAAATCATTTGTATAAGTCGCAATCATATTTTTCAGGTCGAAATTTGGCGAAATTTCTCCAAAAGAAAAAAATCATTTGGCCTATTACCAACCTACGTCCAAGGGGATGAAAAGAAAAACAGAGAGCTCATGGATGAAGAAACTTTGGGAATTCCATTTCTCATCATCCATGGAGGCGCAATTTGGCCTTGTTAATCATCATGCTTTCCGTCGAACGAAAATCACACAGGTACCTACGACGGTGATAGTAGGTACCTACTGCTGTGATAGACTGCTGACACGACAGTTTTGTAAGTTGCGACGAAAGCAAGTCCCTTGTGGTGAGTTTTCGGGGGCCGCATGTGGGGTCGTATGTGGGGCCGTGTTTGGTGAGAATGCAAGGAACCGTGTGCGCAGGCTTTGGGACAGGTCCTACGATTGCGCCACCTTCTTCGTCCCGCCCGCACTTGAACGCGGCGTTCTCTCTCCTCTTGCTTCCCTCCCTCCGCCGCCGCCTCCTCTTCCTTGCAACCCCGGTTTTGGGTCAAGGCGGAAAGCGAGTAGCGACGAGTTTCCTTGCCGCAATCTTTCCTATAATCTTTCGTCCGTTCTTCAGATATGTTTCAGATTTTACGGAAGTCTAATCTCTTGCTTATCTTCTGGGTATTGAAAACGCATTTTTTGCTTGTCTTTAAGACGAGATAGTTTATTTAGATCATTGCGCTGCTGTGTATTCGTCGTTGTTTTTGGGCCGCATAGTACCGTAATTGTGAGGATCAGGGGGAAAGTAGTGCGAGTAGTGACTGAATCTCTCTCTCTTCGTTCGCTTTGTGTGTCTGTGTGTTTGGATTTTATATTGTTTCTGGTTCTGTTTTGCACGCAATTCTGTTGATTGCTGCTTTATCTTCGCAAATTAAGCTAGTTCCTGAGGGTTGAGGGTTTCTAGCGGGCAAGGAAGAAAGCCTGGAGACCGTGAGGAACACTTCTTACTTTCGTGGAGTGATCTTTTTCTGTTTTTCTTTTTCTTTTTTTCGACAAATTTGTTGATTGCTTGCTGCAGGTTTTCTTGAGGGAAAAAGAACATCTGTTTCTGTTGTTGCTGCTCCTGTTGTTGTTTCACGGGGTGAGGAACAGGATCAGAAGAAGCTTGTAGTGCGCGAGTGACGACTCCTTTTGTTTGTTTCGTTTTTCCTTTTTTTTCCCGTATTCCCTTGCTCTTTTCTGTATCTCTCGCTCGTATTTTGTGCGTCAGTTCATTTCTTCTGGTCGCGAGACTTGTGCCTTTGCCTTTGTATTGCTACCGCCGTTCTGAATTTTTGCACAGGTTTTCTTTTCGTTTCGTCTCGTCGGGTCTGGACTCTGGACATCAGTGTCGTTGCTCTTCTTCTCGCGTGGATTCGTGGTCGTTCTGTTACACTTTCTGGCTTTGTTCTTTCGAAACGTTGTTCCAATAGCAAAGCTCCCGAATCAAGAGCTTGCCAATTCCTGGAGCGTAGACACCCCTGGTGTGGAGAACAAACCTTGTGACGCGGAAACTTTGCTTTTCTTTGCATAAAGAAGAAGATTGTGAACTGCAAGGAAAAGCAGACGGACGAGAACACACTCTCCATTTGCTTTCGGAATTTTGCAAACCAACACGCAATATCCCTTGCGTAGAACAGGCGTGAACACTCAGTCGAGAAGAAGCGTTGTGTACCACGCCGATAAGCCTTTGAATGAGTTTGCAAAAGATAGAAGAGAGAATGTCAGTCCTTGTAGCAGCCATGGAAGCTCTCCTTCCTCAAATGTCAAGCGTCGAAGAGCAGTGTCTCCAAGGCTACTGCCATAGTCCTTCCCACCAGCAGCAGCGTTTGGAACAGGTACCATCTCTGCTCCTCTTCTCTACCCCCTGTGTTGCAGCAATCTTTTGTCTTCACCAAGACTCTTCAACGTTGCAGAGAAACTACCGGAATATGCATGCACATGAGTCCTGCAACGGCCACCGATTGGGACATGCTGCGTCAGGGAAACTGTCATCCCAGTCTGTTGTTGTTGTTGTGTCTCTTGGAATCTCACAGTGTCTGTTGTGTCTCTCACCTTCTTATGTTATGTTTCTGGTCGGATGTTATTCATGGCTTCACATTCCCGAAGGCAAGGGCATTGTGCTGTGGAGTCTCAAAAGCAGGAATCTCTGGATTCAGTTGCATGTGTTGGTGGTGATGATGCTGATGATGATGATGCTGCTGATGGTGGTGGTCTTTTTCAGGAACACAGCTGCTGTTTGGAACTTGACTCAGCAGATGAGGATGCTGCTCTTTCAGAAGATCTCAATCAGGAGCAGTGTCGGTTATCCGTAGGCTTGAATGATTACGGGTTCGTGGCCTGAACATACCTACCTTGCTGTTTTGTTTCAACAGCCTCAATCTGCTGCTCTGCACCAAGTGCCTGGCTCTGATGCCCTTGCTGGACAATATTATCTTTTTAGTTTCGGGAGATTTGTTAGTCAGAAGCTTACCAGGGATTAGATTATTTGCTTTGTAGATTGAAGGATGTTGCAACCCAAAAATATCAATGAGGAGAACCCAACTGTCCTTCATGTGGGTATTAATTTGGTTGAGGTATTTTGGATCTATCTATGGTCATCATCAGGTGTGCACACTATAGAAGGAGGTGCCGCATTCGAGCCCCATGCTGCAATGAAATCTTTGATTGTCGGCATTGCCACAATGAAGCCAAGGTACCCCCCTTCAAAGAGGTTTATGTTCTTTCTGCATGGGATTGGCAGTAGTAGTGTGTGTGCCATGGTGTTTCTATCCTCATGTACTTCAGATTCTGGAAGTTATCTGCAATGAATTTTTGATATTTTCAATGCCACAATAAAACCAAGGTACTCTTCAAAGGAGTTTACATTCTGCATCAGATTGGGAGTAGTGTCTGTGCCATGGCATTTATATGTCATGTACTTTAGGTTCTGGAAGTTTTCTTTAACCTGGTAGTTAGGTTTCCAACAGACCAATTTTTGGTTTTTCCCAAAATTCAGTTTAGTACTTCTTCAGGTCTTCATCATTTGAAACAGCACAATGTTATGTTTTGTCCATTTTGCAGAATGCTAATGAGGAGGACCCCTTAAAGCGCCATGATTTGCCCAGATTCTTAGTGAAACAGGTATTGTTTCTGTCTTCTGGCCTTGAAGCTACATTGTAGACACATTCCAGGGTTCTTGGCTCTGATAAGTAGCAGTCATTTGCTTAGGCCATAGTATCACATTTGACAAATTATCTGTCATTCCATGAAAGGAGTGTGAAAGGTTTGTAAGCTCTAGAAATTGTCAACTGTTTAGAGAGAGATTCACAGATCCAAACCTTAGGGTACCTGCACATGATCTACAGGTAAACCAAAGATGAGCATGCAATTTAGTCATGTTTCCTCAGAAAGATGTGAAGAAATGTGGATTTGGAAGGTATTTGTATTTCTTGCTGGTGTATTTCATGTTGACATCTGTGGTTCATCTATTATTTTGGTGTGAATGATGTGCAGGTCATTTGCTCACTATGTGACCATGAGCAAGATGTGCAACAAGTGTGTGAAAACTGTGGTGTGTGCATGGGTGAATACTTCTGCTCTACCTGCAAGTTCTTTGATGATGAGGTTAGTTTATTCTACTCTCCTTTTGCAACAGATGCACAAATGGTGATGAGTTCATTAAATTCTTGTCATTGGCAGATGTAGGCAGGTGGTCAATTGATTGGATATTTTCTTAATTCCATTTTCTCAGGTAGACTTAATTTCATCAGTATGGAGAAGTTTTGGTTTCATACATCTCTGCTCCCAGTGTAGATACCTGGCTGTCTTCTGAAAGATACACATCAATCCTTCTGGAGAGTTGTGATAGCTTTTGGATGGGGGGATATACACAGTCATCCATTGACTATTATCTAGGGGTTCATTTTGTCAAGTGACATCACACCTTGAACTTGTCCAGTTACATGACTTCCAAAATAATATCTGAGGACCTCCACTAAGTGCAAGTATGGTCTTAGTGTGCCCTTCCTTGGTTGAAGCTTGTATGCTCATGAGTTGGTAAGGGCATGAACCTGAGATGACTGTGCTATGTGTTTACTCCACAGCGTGAAAGTCCATGATTTAACTTGGAGACGTCATTTGTCTTGCAGACAAAGAAGCAGCAGTATCATTGCAATTCTTGTGGGATCTGCAGGATTGGAGGGCGGGAAAATTTCTTCCACTGTGATCGATGTGGTATGCACTTTTAAAGTCACTTCAACCCTCACCTACAACAGTTACATGTTGATGCCTCAGGATTAGCAAGTGGCTCCCCAGTTGGCAGTCCTCATGAAAGATCATGATCTTGTAGTTACTTGTGTTGTGAGGCATTGAGCTTTTCCTATGTCCCAAACTGGCTTTGTCTGCTACATTTGTTGTGTTGTTGATGTGGCCATATCACAGAACAAGACTTCTGAGGAATATGGGTCCAGAAGCACTAAGCTGCACAATGTTCTTGTTGTTGAATTTGCTGCATTTGTCTTTGGCAGGCTGCTGTTACTCCACTACCCTGCAAAAGAGACACCCTTGTATAGAGAAGTCCATGCATCACAATTGTTCTGTCTGCTTTGAGGTATCTCTCATATTCACGTTTACTGTCCATAGGCTACTTTGGAAGAGAATTTGGTACATCTTTAAGGACACTTTGATCCATACTGACTTGTGATGAGATCCATGTACTGTATGCATTTTCTATTTCATGCATACACTTAATAGCATGCTTTTCAGGTTGGGGCTCTATTTCAGGTGGGGACTCTATTTACATGTGGGGTTGTGTTTTGTGCAGTACTTATTTGACTCAATGAAGGACATCACAGTCATGCCTTGTGGCCACACCATGCATCTGGAATGCCTGCGTGAAATGCACAGACATGCCCAGTGAGTTGCTCCCCTAACATGGAAGGAAGGTTTTGCATGCCATTTTTCTCTGGAATGTTGCAGAAATGAGTGCTTCATTCTTCGCTTCTTGAGCTGTGCAAATAATTTGTCTTCTGGCAGACATTAGGGCATTTGGCAAGTGTGTGCTGTTTGGTTTCTGGATATCTGAGTTTGTGCGCTTTGGGAGTGGGTATTGTCGGTGCTTTGATTTGATTCCTGGTTCAAGAGCTGAAAGGTGGAGGATCAATAGCACAGATACAGTGGCTGAAGAGACCCCAAATTGTGATGGTGAGGTTTCTGTGGTTTCTGTACTGAAGTTCTGCCATTCCTTTTGATGTTGTCAGGTATTTCTGCCCAATCTGTTCCAAATCTGTCTGTGACATGACAAGCATCTGGCGGCATATTGATGAAGAGATTGCTGCAACCCCAATGCCTGAGGCATACCAAAACAAGCTGGTAATTATTCCACATCCCCTCCCATGTGGAAAACCTCATCTATCTCTCTACCTTTGCTGATGTAATTGGAATCAGCAAAAAGTGGATCACAAGGTTAACAGGAGGAAAGAAGGCATGGGTTATGGAAAACAGGCTTTGTTTCCACTGCTTTCAGACTGATGGTCAAAGGGGCTCAGAAATATGGTGAGCTTGTTATAATGAGCATCAAATGATCAAGTGTGGTTGGCTGCTCAATATGCAGGTATGGATTCTTTGTAATGACTGCAGCTCCACAAATGAAGTTCCATACCATGTGATTGCACACAAATGCACGGGCTGTGGCTCTTACAACACCAGACTGACTTAGAGGCACTCCTGGTCCGTTCACATATTCATGCCACCTATTAAAGCTGACAACACTCCCTACCCAGATGGGATTTCCTGGTGGTTCTGTGCAGAAAAGATGTGACCCTTTCCATTGCTACTAATGATCTTGAAGATTCCAAATTGCCCTGGGGGAAGAGGTGAAGAAAGCCCCGGTACTCAGAAGAGGTAAAAAAATCTGTACATTATCCTACCTTAGCATGCTGCAACCTTCACAAGGTGAAACTTTCAGGTAGAAGTCTTAGGAGGGCCTGCAGCCTGCCCAGGTTTATTCATTTACATTCTTTGGTTGGAAATTGAGTCCCATCACTAACAAACAAATTGGACAAGATTGTACATACTAACAGTGCCTAAAGGCCACATTATTTTTTAGAAGTAGTGTTGTTCACTAGCAGTGGACCATGTAATATAAAACTTCTTTTGGAGTCAATTTATTCTCCTCCTTAATTGGGAGGATTGTTTTCTTTCTTGATATGTTTGAATACTCTGAAGAAGTGCACGATTGTGTTCCCGCACCTACAGTGAGCCAGCCATTACTCTTAAGGTTGGGAGTTGTGTCTTGTACCTGTGTAAGCTCAGAATTGTGCAAGCAAGGAAGATTTCATTGACCCTTTCATTGACCCAATTGGTGGTTTTTTTAAAAAGTAATCCACACTCTAACTTAGTTCAAGATTTCATGTTTTGAAATCTGTTTGTTTGAACCTTTTAAGAGAATACTATCTATCTTTTGCATATGAACAGGTTAAAATTCTAAACCAGTGTTTTGTGTACATAGCAGCATTTTGGTACACCAGTCTGATGAAAGTGAGAGTAATGTACTTATGATTTGAGAGATGAGAATGGTGATAAGAATTTTTATTTTATTTTTTCTTATGCACATTAGAAGTACATGGTTCTATATAGGAAAGGTTAATATACAAGACTGATATCAAGCATCCAGTATTTATTCATTCATTCTGACCATAACACAACATTACCTCTCAAAGAATATATCAACTCTCTACACAAATGATACTACCAATAGCTCAAAAAAAATATCAACTCTATACAGATGAGACTACCAATTCTCTGAAAGAGAATAAAACACTAAATTTATGCAGGTGCATATGATCTGTATGTACATCTGTAATTGGCTATTTTTCTTGCAAACCCTTTGAAGCATATTTGGTAGCTTTGGGAAAGCCTTGAATTGTTCGGGGAGAAAAAGAAGGTAGGCATCATTCTTCCACACATGAAGTGGAGTACAGTTACTTGATGACTTAAAACCTTAGCTACTCATAAACTAAAAGAGAAATGGTCATAGCTCAAAGTACACATACACATGTCATATGTGCTTTCAGTATAGAGAGTCCATGAATTGAGGAATTTTCAGAAGCATTTCAAATATCAAATGAACCAACAGTCAATTTGACTTCCTCAGCTACATGTGGAGACAAGAGAGGAAATTTAAAGAAAACCCCCCACTTCAGAAAAATGCTACATTCCAAGTATGGGTTTATCCATCATTGAATCTGAAATTGATTCACCATGCTTCTCTGAGTTATTCAATCTGAAGTCAATTCACCTTGCTTCTGAGTTTTGCCAGAAGTATAGAATAGAAGTTCGATACCAGAAGGATTTTGGGTATTTAGAGAAAATGGTAGGTATCAATTTGGACCTGTTTCAATCCACAGCTATACACAGTGACACCAGTCTTCTTTTTCCCCTTGTGTTGTGAGTCCCCCGCTTCAAATGATTAGTGAACTTTTTCTGCTTCACAACATTATTTGTCTACTGTTTGAGCATTCTACTCCCACTCGCCCCAATCCTGAAACCCAACAACATAATATCCAATCAGTCCTTTCAACCTATGAGACTAGTGGATTTCAATAGCAACACAATTACTTATGTTAAGACCCTGCACTCATTGTTTCCAGTACAACTTGAACTGTCCCATGTGCAATCTCAACTGTTACTCACATACTGGCCAGAAATTTCCTACTTCTGATGAGATTCCAAAATTCACAACTTTTGTAAGATTTTGAATTGGAAAGACTAAAAATTTAGTGGATCTTTTCCAATTTTCCAAACCCACAATAGCTAAAATGGGTCAGGATCATATCATTGAAACCTGTACTTGGAAACTTGAAACCCAGCATAGAGTGGAGAAAAATCAAGGAGGATCTTCAGTACCTCCTCAGTTTCATCTCCATGGCTCACAGTAGGTCCGGTAGGTTTGGAGGTCTTGTCAGAATCCGGGAGCACTGGATCTTGGCTCTCATCATCAATTGATAAGTCAGGTATGTTGTCAAGTTCTGCCTCATCTCCACCCACTCTGTCCCCCACTTGTCCCTCATTTCTCTCACTGCCCATCCTCCACCATTAAGGCATGATCAACAGAGTGCCAGATTTGGACATACAGCAAAAACAAAAGAAATCAAAGCTTTGGGGCTCTAGTTCACATGTGGAGTAAAGCTGCTGGTGGCTTTAATGTGACTTACAACTGCATTGAAGATGAAGGGATGGAGCTGTTAACCGGCTCTGTTGATTCCAACACCTTCTCCTCTGGGACTACTAGCCACTCACTCCCTGTGCTCCCTTCACTTTTTGCTTCCTCTTCATCATGTGCATCTAAAAGATAGAATGTACAAAAAATACACCCCATCATTTCACAAAAGCTTTCCACAGCAATTGTTTTGTGAACTTGATGAAATTAGTCTTGTACGAAACTCGAGAACCAACCATATGCAATGTTGATGATCTATTGCCACTCTCGAATACTTGAGGACTGATCATGCATTAAGTCTATGGATCTAGTTCTTGCTCCACAGAAAATTGTATTGGCTAAACTATGAGGTTTAGGGTTTAGGATAAAGAAAATTGTATAACAAAAAGTCAAACTGCAGATGAAAACTCCTTACCATCAACTCCCAATCTGCTGAATGGCCTGATAAACTATAGTCTGAGATGCATTGTCTGAAAAGTCAGGATATTTATCTACCTTCTGCAACAGGTGCTGCTGAAAGGTCAATTGAAGCAGTGGATAGAGAAGCCTTGGATTCAGGCTCCTCCACTGTTGTTGTGGTGGTTTCTGAAGTGCTCTCAGTTTCACTTTCTGAGACTTCCTTTGGTTCTGTGACCTCTTGCTTGTCTTTAGCTTCTTCCTCTTCTTTGTCTTCTTCCACATCCCAACTGAGGTCCTCCTCCTCTTCACCCGCAGTTGCCCCTATCCCATAAAAGACCCCCCATTATCTTAATTGTCAGATATTAACAGGAGCAGAAAAAATGGCTCAATTTTTATGTCATTCTTTCTATGTGTCATGAGTAGATACTCCATGTTCCCTTTTCCATGTTCTCCAATCTCTGGTGCTGCAAACTCTTGAAATCCACATGAACCAGGCAAATTTAGTATGGGGTGTTAATGCAACTGAATATTTATTCTGCCTCACTTGGAAGGTTCAATGATTCCATATCTACAAATATGTGCACATTGAAAAAAAGGGTACAACAGAGAAGAGAGAGACTCACGCTTGACAAGATTAGCACGTGCGTTTTCAACTTCTTGTAGCTTATGCAAATGGAAGAAATAGCGGGTCCAAAACACATCATACTCCACCACAAGAGGCACTGCAAGTCCGCCCACCTCTCTCCCTATCACTCCCTTCCTCCTAATTCCATTCCCATTCCTTCTCCTCCTACCATGAATACAACCCAACCCATCCTCACAATCCCTCATGAAACTCTGTACTACATGGGACTCTAGTCTATGAAACTTCATCTACAAACTTGCAATTGCTTGGACCTTCTTAGACAGTGTGCAGCAACAAAAGATACATACTGACGAGACATCCTTAAGGCTTAGACCCATATAACAAATGTCACAGCCACATTTAAACAACCCAATTTCACAAGTATGTTTTTGATGGTTTAGGGTTTTAGGGTTTTAGTTGCAGACTTACCAATTCGGTTCTGGAGCTCTTGCATGAAGGCATTGCTTGATAGTAACTCCTCAATTTCATCTTTTCTGCATAAAATCAAGGGGAAGAAAAGTCATATACACCAAACACAGAACAATGAGGAGCCAATCACCAAGTGAGAGAATATAAAGAGTCTTTGTCTCACCCAAAGTGGAGTTCTTTTCTCCACCTGAGAAACAAGCATTTAACAAACTAGTAACAAATGCTAAGTTTTCTGTTGCCTGTTAACACACCTAACTGAAGTGGGCATTTACTGCACACCAAGCAATGAAGCTCCAAAAAAATCCTGCTAATAATAGGGAAACCATAGACAAAAACACAATTTATCATTTCTCAAGGAGAGATATCAATTAATGATGTTTCAGGTCATCCTGGACATAAGAGGATGACAAGAAGAGTGAGTACCGGTCATCAATTCTGAATGAACGTATCCATGCCTCATACTCATCCACTTCTTTAGGCTCATCACAATATGTGCTGCTGTCCCTTTGCATTGCTCTCACCTGCTCATCCTCCCCCCCCCCAAACATCTCTCTTCTTACTTTTACTGAAGACCAAGACAGTAGAACTACTCAGAAGAAAGCACTTGGAAGCAAGAGGAAGGATCTGAGATGCAGAAAGGTTGTGTCTTGCTTTTACCTGGGCCTCATAGCGGCTGTACTTCCTGCAGATCACACCCCCACATATTGTCCACACTTCCTTGAGACCCACTTCCTGGTTTGAGCTTACATACTTGACAAGACAAAATTTGAAAAAAGGACAGGCCATGGTACTACCCAGCAACCCAATAAGGAAGGAGACAAGGGCATATGAGAATCAGAAAAGATAAGATAGTTCACCCGCCAGTGAGTTGGGCCGTTAAGGGATCTGATGGGGTGGCTGCAGGAGCTTCTTCATCAATGCTCAGAACTGCCTCCTTCACTTGTGCAAATATCTCTGTAGTTCTGTACAGCCACACACTCGCATTGTACAATCAACCACTTCCTCCATCTCAGGTATCCTTCATCTCACATAGCCCTTTGCACTGAATGGCCTGAGAGGTTCACTTTATTTGAATCTGGGTGTTACATATTTGCAGCTTAGGCTGAGTGGGGGTTGGAAATGGAGACAAAGAAACCCAGTTAAGAAACCTACCCACGCCAAACCGAACTTCCAAAATCCTCTACTACCTGACCCACTGATTCCAGTGACTCCTGCATTACCAAAGAGCAAAGGTCTTCACTCAGTTTCTTGTCAGAGAAAATCCAATAACATAACCCCATCAGTTCCTCTTATAATTGTCTCCTGGAAATGTACACAAACTCTAAATGCACCTTCCATGATGTCAGGACTCATGAATAAAGCATAAAAATTTGCCCCTCTTAGTGTAAAAGACAAGTGGATAGAGTCTTCTACACGGAGTCAATCACCTCTCACAGAATCACAGAAAGACATAAGTGTTTTACTTGAAAGGACAACCAATCTAGACATAAAAATGGCAGCAGATCAGTACGACAAGGTGATCCACTGGGGACCAACATGTATGCAGTTGGGAGAGGAACCTGGGCAACAGAAGCGGTGGATTCAAGAGAGAGGGGAAGGCGTGCCACAGCTGCTGTCTCCTTCTTGAGGCCGATCCCAAACTCCTGTAAATCATGTTGGTACACTTGCAGCACTCCTCCTGACTGCCTCCATCCAGGTTCCACCCATCAATCAGATGAATGGACATTGGTCAGCTGTGAGCATTAGGCTTTGGGTGTGTCATTCATGATCAGCCAGATCAAGAGATCAAATGTAAAAGCTCATTGTAAACTACCCATTACCTTCTCTGCCAGGGTCTTGATGAAGCCACCAAAATTCCATCCACTGAACACAACCACCGTCAACCATCAGATAGATTAGACATATATTTTGCGCCAAACTTCTACTTTTGGATCTCTCATTTTCATGATTTTGCCTTCTACTGTATTTTCTTCTTCTTCCAGTTCATAGAAGGTGGTCCAAGCACACAAAAACATCATGAAGTAGAAAGGGAACCTTGCTTGATACATGCTCTCACTTTCATTCTCTTCCTTCACTTCTACAGCCTCCTGCTACACAAGAAACAAAAAAAAACCCATGAAAAATGAATTAGTACTGCTCCTCAGAAGCACTACTCAGGCACTATTGATGGACCTCCAAATTCAGCAAAAGACAGGTACAAAAATACCAGCTTGAAATATGTTTCCATTTTGTTTCTGCCCAGGAATGCATTAGGACAAATTGTAGCTTTATGAGAAATGTGCAAGGATCTGGTTGAATACAAACAAGCCTATTTCTAGCTCCTACACTTCTTATACATACGCATATCAGAAAATGTGCAGGAGAGTCCAATTTCAATCAACTTTTCTAAGTAGATAAATGGAACAATTCTTCCTGCTTAACTTGATGTGAAGGTTTCAGCTATCCACAAAATAGAACAGCAGTGAGAAAGGAATTAGGCAAGTTTGGATTCATGCAGTAAGCAGCTAACAGAACATATCAAGAGATGTAAAGAGAAAATGATCAGAACAAAACAATACCCAAGTGCCTGCTGAAGTGCCATGACCCAGATATCATGTACTTGTCAAAACCACAAAATTCTATACCACTTTTTTTGTAATCCATTTTTTCTTCTGATGAGAAACTCTTGAATAAAATGTTGCAATTTTAGAACCCATTTTGTGAACTAAGTTGAAGGTTGCAATTCCTAATGTACATACATACTAGACATCAGTTGAGAAAAATAACACTCATATAAGTCTCACCATATATATATATATATAGACACACACACATGCAGCATTCTCTTTGAAAGAGTCTTGCCTCAGGTCTTGTTTTTTTCTTTTGTGATCAAATCAGATTTGCTAGAAAGGACCCAAAGACTCTTTCAAAGAGTATGCCACATGTACATACAAGTAGGCATTGGCAAGTGCAGAAGGACAAACTCTAGAAGAATTGAATTAAAAGTTCAGATTCTTCCAGTAGCCTAGTAAAAGTGTCACACACATAAGATGCAGCAAGCTCTGCAAAGCACTCGAAACTGAAGAGATTAAAACCTAATGAAGAATACTACCACATGTGGAGCCCTAAATAGACAAAACCCAACCATTGAAAAACACCAGTCCAAAATGACCTCTTCACTCAGGAGACAAACTGCAGCTCCAGGAGGTGGGTTATCTACGCTTCTGATGAAGCATTACAAAGTCCAGAGAAAAAACCCAAACAAACAAACCGCATCATACTTGCACCACCAGCGACAAGAAAATCTTGAAGAGGAAAAAACACAAAAACAAAGTTACACTACCCAAGTGCTCGATCCTCTGAAAAAGAGCACACGCGTAACCTTAATCCACACACCATCATCTTCCACATACCCTGAGAAAACATTCTTCCTCTTCCCAACACAAAATAGAGAGGACCCATAAGAAAAAAAAGGGGGAAGATGAGCAGTTGGGTGTCCGAGAAAAAAAGGACTGGGGAAAAGATGTAGATCAGACCTCAGGCTGTGCAGAAGAAGAAGAAGAAGAAGACCCAAAGATTCCTGAAGACAACAACCCTCCTAGTCCCTTCCCTGCCATCATCTCCTCCAGCATAAAATTCCCACCTTAAGAAGGCCTTTTAGGCTTTTCTTCCCCCTTAGCTCCACAGATCTCTCTCTTTCTCTCTCTCTCTCTCTCTCTCTCTCTCTAGTCTTCTGCCTCCTCCTCTGCAAGTAAGTTGTTACTCTTTCTAGTTCTTCAACAAGACATACATCACATGAGCATCAGCACACTTGATGCAGCAACAGCAGCAACAATCTGACATCTTCTTCTTCTGCTTCCATTATGCAAAACCCATCTTCTTCTTCTTCTTCTTCTTCTCTCTTTTTTTTTTTTTCCTGTTTTTTTGGCTCTATGCAAAACACTGTAGATAGTAGATTGGGCAAATTTTACGTGCTTCCAAATAACACCTATCCATCCATTAGATTTGTAGCTTCAAAATGAAGCAACTTTTTTTTTTAATTTTTAAAAAAAAAAATTGTTTGGGTTTGGTTACTGGTTTGTTTTTTTGTTTGTACAATAAATTTGTTGAATACACATATTCATTTTTAACCCAACAAAACATTCATGAAATAATTGTGTTTTGTTGACTCCAATTTATTTTGTGAGTTTTTGGGAGTAAATAATTGTGTTTTGTTTTGATACTTTATTTGATGCATCTGTAACTATGTACAGTAGTAGCTCCAGAAATAATAAAGAATTTAAATTATCAGATAGTAATTAATTCTCATTTCTTAAGTTTACTCAACACAAAATAAATTGTTTGTTTCTAAAATTGTTTCATTTTTGTTGAGCATTTAAGCATTTACTCAACAACAAAACATAGGCTACCCCAGTTTGTTGTTATTATTCTGGGAGCTACAAATTTTGCATCAAGTTGCCAACCCAACATGTTCTAACTTCTAACATGGATTGATTTTTCAATCCCCTCCAATTTCTAATGTTTTTATTATAATTTTTGCTTTGCTTTCTGAACAAGGAAGTGAGTACTTTCACTACACCAAGTGTCCATCTTTCAAGGTTGGTTTTCTGAACTTTATTTCTCTTTTTTTCCTTTTTTAGCTTTCCTTTCTGATGAAGGAAAAAAAATTGTTCACTTTTTTTAATGCTTTGAATTCATTAGGCAAAAACATCAACCCTACTTGTTGAGGTCCTCTATTATTATTATTATTATTATTCTAAACAAGTTGGGTTTTTGTTCCTGGCTTTATGATTTGCATGATTCTGCAGAGAAGTAAAAAGCTAATTCTTTTTAATTTAATTTGAATTAAGTTCTTTTGTTTTATATTTTTGGTTCAAATAAGAAAATAGACGGAAAAATGAAGCATTCTTGCCCCCCACCTTTTCCACATTGTCTTCTTACTTATTAGGGTTTCTTTGTGATTTTTTAAAAATATCTTTTCAAATTTTAAAAAGGAAGGGGGAAATTAAGAATGGGTGGTTTTTTAACTGTGTTGGTCACCCATTCCTGCTTTGTTTTTTCATACAGGGAACTATTTTCAAATCTCTTTTAAGTTCTGCCTCTCTTGGGTATTTAAGATTTATGTATTAAAATAATTATTGAATAATATAGAATTGAAAAATAATTTGTGAGGGTGCATTTTTTTATCAAACATGGGAGTCTCATCTGCTTTGCATTTTCCATCTATAGTAGTTGAACAAAGTCCTTTCAGCCTTCATGACCATTCCCTTTTTATGGTCACATTTGTGCAAATTGTCCACATTATAATAATTATTATTATTTTATTGTTTTGTTGCACAACGAATGTGAGAATAGCAAAGCAAATTTGAAGACTAACTTAGCTTACTTCAATTTAGTCCTACTTCATGTTTTGTTGTCAAATTAGCATTTTAGGATTATAATTTCGCATGATACAATGTGCAAAATGTACTTGGAAGAAAATATGAAAGCTTGGATGGAAGGTGTTACTTTTTTCATATTGCGCTCCATATGAAAAATTTTGTAATGTCCTCCATGCAAGCACAAAAAGCTTGTCATACAAAGGCAACATTGTTTTATCATTTGTAAAGCTTAATTTAACAATTTAGCTTTCCGAACAATGACACCCTTGGAGCCATGCATTTCCAAAAGGCAAGACCACCTTCGACTAACACCTCCCATAGTGGACCCTCCTTTTGGGAATGTTCTACTACTCATGCATTACCTTATACATATGGGTCAAAATGATTGATTTCCAACCTCTAATCTCCACATCTTGCTTCACATCAATTCTTAATGAAAATCAAAAGTTCAATAAAAGATTGATGGTCAGAACCATCACAAAGGAAACAAAAAAGGAAGGCCAAGGAAATGCCAAAAGACGCACAACCTGAAGGAACCAAAAGAAGGGAAAAAGCTAGTCCCTCTCGTGGTAGGAAGCTATCTCACCCACCGCCCCTCTAATGTCATCAACATGCAATTCATGGGATTTAATAGTAATGGGAGGTCTAGACTAAGCATCACCCACCAACATAATCTTCCTTTCTATAGTCGAAGTTAAAGCATGTTGAAGAGCAATACTAACACACTACTTCAAAATTGAATGCAAAAAGACAAAAATAAATGACCTCCCAATCGTCTATCCTAAAAAAGACAAGCACATTCCTTGATAAAACGATCCATATCATGCCCAGGTGTGTTGTGCACCTCCAAGGCCATTGGAATAAAGTGGTGCCCCTCATGAAACCCTCTATACTTACAGATTTTAACAATGGCATTAAATTTTGCAATTACACGTGTCGGTTGACCAATGACACTTGAAGCCACTATTCCTTATGTCAGGTTAGTAACCACCACATCGACAACAAAGACTTAGTCCTCACAAGTCATGTAAAGATTAGTTCATAATGAAACTTTCGACCTTAAGAACATATTATCATTATATCCATACAATGTGCCCACTTTCTTGAATGAAGGCACACATGACGTCTCTGATGGCGTCATGTGTGGCTATCCGCTAACCTCCAAACAAGTAACGTGCTAAATGCGTGCCAGATGCGTCTAACCCATGTCCACACTCACACGTGAAAAGACTAAATGCCAAAATCTAAATCAAACCGAAACGGAAAAACTCATCACTAAAGTGAAAATAAAGTGTGCAATGTGAAACAAACAATAGATGGCCTAACAAACCAACCATAGCCCTACCCCCTTGCCTGAATAAAAACAAATGCAAGGTATGGATGCGAAGGAAATGGAGTCATCTTCCAAGACAACCCTAAAAGATGTGCCATAGTGGATGTCCATCTAAGATGTTTGTAGCCTCGAGCGCTGATAACAACCAAACTCTAAAAAAAAGGTGCATTTTTCTAGCTGTAAAAGGAAAGCTATATCGAACTACACAAAGACATGACTTAAGGAGGTGCGGGCTCCCTTTGACTTGAAAAACATACTCTTCCAAAACGAGTCTATTGAAGATACGAAACCTTGAGTACAAATATGGAGCCACCAAAGCCCAACTCCCAAGAAAAGCAAATGGGCATAATCCTCCATAAATAAAAGGCCTATACCACTAGGAAATTGGAAGTCAAACATGACGCCTCACTAAGGGGCCTTGAAAAGACTCCCATGACCTTGGACCCATAATGTCCCCACATACTTGCATAATTCTCTTATCGAAACCCACCAAAAAAGATAAAAAGGAAAAGGAAAAAAGTATTGTCCATGTGAAATAAAAAGGTCGATGAACTATACACAAGGACAAAATGCCCAAAGTAACAAGAACATCTCCCAAGAAAAGAAGATCATCGACATGCACCACATCCTAAGATAAATCTTCATTGAAAAAGTGTGACAAAGTCCTAAAAACCCATTAACACACCTAAACCATATGTGACCAAAGTGCAATGCTAAAAAATTTAAAGAGATCCCTGAAGGATTCTAAAGCTTGCACTTTGACATTTTAACCCTAAGCCCAACTAGGGCTAATTGGGTCAAAAGGTGGTCAAAGCAATACACTAGAATGTGTCCTAATTCACTTTGGGTTTCATTAATTTTTGACTGAATTTGGACATTTTTACCATGGTGAAATTGGTTAATCCCTTAGTGAATGCGGACCAATTGTTATGGATAGTGAATTGGTTGATTAGTACTTAATGAAACAAGGTTACTCTTAAATGAAATACAAATTTACCAAACCATTCACTTGCTAGTTAATTAATTAGGTCGCATGGAAATCAATTAAATTTAAATTATTTAATATATAATATTATTGATAATTTCATGATTTTTCAACCCATGAGGTATTGACACGTGTCATTACATATGTTTGGTTAAAAACCTAACCTAGGTACGTAGGCCATGTAATCAACCTAGGTAAAAACCCTTTGGCATATGCAAAAAAAACAACAAAATGGTAAAGCCAGAATAAATTAAAACTTTGCGAACCCCCCACCATCGCATCCCTCTTCGCACCTGCATACGTTACTTAAACCAAAGCCCTAAACCCTTTAACTTCCTCCTACATTAGCGAAGCCCCTGACTTCGCAACCCTCTAACTTTGCGAAACTAACAGCATTGCATGGCCTTTGCGATAAATAGTGTATCATAAGTTCCGATGCGGGTTATGTCGCAAGCCTTGAATTGCCGAAAGTCCTTAAGGAATGGAATCCCTTGAAGCTGTAGTGAAATCAATCTGGGGGTCTAAAGTGAAACGGCGTCGGAATTTGAATTCATTCTCGGCATTGCTCGAGAATTGTCGAAGGAAAGCTTGGGCAGAGAGGAGGTTGCGGATTGCAATGGCTGGGACTAGTGGAGGGGGTTCTGGGTGTGGAGGAGGTGACAACAATGAGGAAAGGTTGAGGAAGATGGTTGTTGATCACTTGAGAGCTTCAAAGCTCTCTGCAATCGATACTAGGACACCTGAAGGGTTGGCATCCTTGACAGCCATCCTAGGTCAAACATTGCAAGCAGGGCTGACTGCTGGGGAAGCACAAAAAGATGAGGAGGCAAGGAAGGCTGTAGAAGCCAAGGCAGCAGAGAAGAAGAAAAAGAGAGATGAAAGAGCAACAACAAGAGCTCTCTCACCTAGAACTCTCGAGAAGAAAAGGAGGAAGGATGAGAGGGATGCCATCAGAAAGGAGAAGCTCGACCTGAAGAAGAAGAAGGAGGAGAGGAAGAAGCTCCCTCTGATAACATTGGCAGAGGAGGGAATTCCAACCGAGCTGGCATACACTGGGGCCAAGAGCACCATTAGGCACATTGTCTCCACCAACTTTGCACGAAGAGTTGAGTGGGGCACTCTCTCAAAGGTAGAGCAGAAGAGAGTGATAAATCAGGTCAAGGGAACATTTCAAAATGGAGGAGAGTTTGATTCACAGTGGATTACAGACAAGATCTCCAATTCAATGTCTCAAGCAAGATACCATGACAGGATGAAGATTCCTGCTCACTTGAGAGACCTGAATGTGTACAGGAACTTGGAGAGGCCGCTTCAATTCTCAGAAGACATCTGGAATGCCTTCTACCAGTCTGAGGTGCAGCTGAAAGCAACAAGGTAGCTGAAGGAGATCACAGAGCAGCTAACCAAGGCCAAGAAGGCAAGAGAGTTTGGCAGGTCTGACCGTGACCTGAAGGCACTGGAGCTGAAGCTTGCTGAATGCCAATCAGTGGTGGACGAGGTTGGTGATCCACCATTGAAGTTCCTCAAGGCAGTAGAGCGAGTGAAACTGGTTCCAAACACCACCCACAGGCTAGGGCAAGGTGACATTCCCAGCCTCAAAGCAACATTTGTAAGTACCCTCCCTCTCCTCCATTTTTTTCCTGCAAAGATTCACATGCTTGTGAGTTTCTATCGAGTCAAATAGGATTATTTACGATACCTTTGCGATATCTTTGTGATGCGAATTGCATCGCAAAGATAGATATGTGGCGTTTTGGCGTTTTGGGTTGCGATAGTAGATACGATGGGATTTGTTTCGCAAACTGCTTCGCAAGTTTCAGTATGCAAAGGTCTGCGCTTTGCAAAAATGGTCGGAGACTTGAATAGATTTTTTATGCGTTTTTTTTACCTATTGTATTATGGGGACAATACAAGAGGTACAAGAGGAAGATCACAACTGCAGAAATGAATATGGACCAGGAGCATGGCAAGGAGCATCTTTTTGAACATGTTGATGCACTATTGGTGAGTGGGTTTGGTTGGGATTCAATTTCTGTTTGTGTTGAGATTGTTTTCATTTGAATCAAGATTTTCATTTA